>Ga0210059_1012270_pt1 | contig 12982 bp, 8 predicted proteins | sample Ectturendosymbi2_FD_188042 | JGI IMG/M metagenome (GOLD analysis project Ga0210059, IMG submission 188042) | Ecteinascidia turbinata endosymbiont from Florida, USA - Sample 2 (SPAdes) (version 2) | ecosystem: Host-associated > Tunicates > Ascidians > Unclassified | place: Key West, Florida...
CGGAAAAAAAAACACTGAAGCGCACGTGGCTTTGTGCGAGAATTTCTCCGGTCCTGTAAGTGCTACAGACCTGGTCGAAGTGTCAAAAGACGTGGCAAGTCTTCTAGTCTGCACTTGAAAAAAATTTTTTTGGTTGGGGGCACAGATTTTTTGTGAGTGACGTCATACGTGGACGACTTTCAGGCCACCTTGGCCCACTTTGCCTAGCCCTGGGCACCAACTGTTAGGTGGTAGTATTTCGCTGAAGTTTTTATTGGAAACTAGGCTGCAATCTGAGTCTTTGATACTTTGGATGACCTGCTGGGGTTTCAGGTTCAAAAGTTATGATCTAAAGTAGTAAAAATATTTGACTAATTAGATGATTAATTAATTTGTTTATTTTAGATCATAACTTTTGACCAAGAAACGCTAGAAAGTCGATCAAAAGCTCAAAAGACTTGGACTCGAGCCTAATTTCCAATAAAAACTTCAGCAAAACACTTTGGCCCAGCTGTTAGGCCCTATGCCAGGCAACATGAGCCAAAATGACCCCAAAACCACTTAACGTATGACGTCACTTACCAAATATCCGCAACGCCCAACCAAAAAATTTTTTTTACGAGTGCAAACTAGAAGACTGGCCAATCCGTTTGAGCCCTTGAACAGCTCTTTAGCGCAATCGGCAGAGGAGCTATGGCATTGGTAAGGCAACCAAAAACTGTTGTTTTTAGGCCGAAATCTAGGTACGAATATATCGTACGCCGGCTCTCAAAGTGTTAAGCATTTAAAAAACTCTTCTGTAAAAACTAGCAAGGAACTGACCAGTTCAGAGCTAAAATGTGTGCAAGATTAATATCTTGCATTTTGGATTAAATTTTATGTATACTTTAAATCAGTGATATTTATGTTGCAAAGAAAATATAAGCATTTTTAAAAAATACAATCTCAAGGCATTGCTATTTAACGTAGAGCAGTTTTTTATAATAAGTGTGGTATGGCAAATTTAATTGTGCAATTCTCTGTCAAAATTTCTATGTGTGGTTGCAGTTGGCTTGTGGTTAGAGGCATTTCAATCAGAAAGATGATGTTCGATATCATGCCAACAATTTGTGAGGATAGAGTAAGCAACATTGGAACAGATATGGCAGATGATGAAGATGAGGTATGGTTTGTCATCTGCTGCATAATCAATTGGATGATAATAAAAATAACAGTGCATACTTTTCTATTAATTACTTTGTATTACTAAGTACTGCGAAACTGGTGGGCAATAGGGAGATTAAATTGAAAACTTTCACAAGAATCAATAATTAGGCTTGACTGCATGTTTTCAATGTCAGAGAAAGATCCTATATCTCCTTATTAACATTTTAAGAATTGTTTTATGATTGCATGTTACATTAATTTTCTTGTATATACTTTTCAGTTATCTATTTTAATGATTCATTTTCAGTAGTTCAAACTTTTCTCCTATTGTTTGTGGTAAACTACTTTCAGTAACAGATCCTATAGGCCTGTGTGACTCATTAAGTGTCATTTTGAAAAAAATTGGGAAGACATTTTGTGAGAAAAAAATGAAACATGTATAAATATGAGAAAAGATATATTAATTGTTTCTGTGTATCTTGATAATGTAAAAGTTTTCAATTGAAAACTTGTGCGTTTAGTAACTAGGTAGTGTGTGCACAGCTTTTGACATTTTCATGTGCCTCTTGTGGCTAACCTCTGTTAAGGCCAATCTACACTGAGGAGTTGCCAGGAGTAACCGCGCACGATTCTTTCTTTGCTTTGTTGTGTCGGGTACTTCTGCACTCGTGCACGGCTTGGCACGGCAACTCCTGGTTGCAATAAAACAACCAAAGAATCGTGCATGGCTACTCTTGGCAACTCCTCAGTGTAAATTGGCCTTTACTCCATAAAATTGTCATTCTCAAGCACACAGTATATAATATATTCTAACAGTTTGAGACAAACTAGTAGTTGAGGAATAATGGAATACAGTATATGTTTTGACTAGACATCTTTTTGCATAACATGTGGAGACATTTTGCAAGGAGTGTCCAAACCAATGGTGCTTTGGTCAATTTCATCCTGTGTGCATTGCTGGTGCATGTGGTTGTGCATTTGTTCCTTTTTATCTTTTTCGTGAAATTTCTTTTCAAGTACAGTGCCAGCAAGTCATGCACAAGCTTTACTCAAATTGATGCATGTTATTGAATCTATCTGACCTATATGGCTTGAAATCTTGGGAGTTTTCTTGTAATGATCAATCTGCATAACTAAACTAGTACAGTAGAAGATTAGTAAAATAATGATGATTATAATTTTCCGCATAATTATTTGCAAGGATTTGTTCCATAAAAGAACTGACTGAGCTTTTTCATGATAAGGAATACCAAAAACTTGCTAGAAATATCTAGTTGCTGTACTATCTCAGCATTTGCAACGGCTGCACTTTTACAATCATGAGGTTAATGAAATTCTGCAAAGTTTTCTATCTTTTTGTTGTGGTCAGAAGTTTGGGTGATTGTAACTAGAATATTGTTAAGTTTGCTGTTGTTTCAACCTTTCAGTTGGTGTGGCATTGAATGTGCTATGCACCACAAATGGGATGTGTACAAAGAATAGCACCCATATGTAAACAGCACTAACAAGCAATACTAGAGTGATTGCAGTGTGTGATCTGTATTGTTGCTTGCTGCCACAGTGTGAAGCTTTACACACTTAGTACTTGGGGTTTCCCATCGCAACAAAATGGTGGTATGACCAGGATGTGAATGTGAAGGCCATGTCAGGCACAACCTTCACAATCAGAATGTGAGATCCATGTGGTTCGTTGTAAAAAGGAGGGGATTTTGTTGAATCTCTGGGTCAGCGCAGCGCTGAATGTCCAATTCACCAGTACCATGAACAGGATGTGCACAAAGAATAGTACCCATATGTTAGTCGTACGAAAAGCAGTATTAGTGATCATGGCACATGATGTCTATTATTGCTTGCTGCCACAGTGTGAAGCTTTGTGCACTTGCTGCTCAGGCTTTACAATCGCAACACTGTCACCTTTGATGTTTCAAATAAAACTAATTAGCAGTATCAATTTTGTTTACTATAAGATCAACCTGTTGTTTATGTGGCTCAAATCTGATTGTTACTAAGCTTGTGTTACACAAGAATGACACATTGTGTTTGGTACTAAAACTACCTGTGCTTGGCTGAACTAGATGCATACCATTTCTGTGATAAAACTTTTTTTCAACAAGTCTCTCTGATCTTAACCCAGTGCATTGTGGAACTTGAGTAAAATTGACAATATATTTTTTTTGAAGGGTGACAGTAAATTTGTAGCATCTTTTTAAAAAATTTGTAGTTTTATGAGAGTGTTGGTAAAGCAGTGTGTATTTGATTGATATAACAAATTGACAAACAGTGCAACTGCCACTGGTTTAATGATGGTGGTAACCTCTTAAATTCAAACAGCAATGTGGTGTGTCAGATTTGTTTTTTAATGCAAAGTTTAATTTGGGCATAATCTTTTTCTGACCAAACTTTATTTTGGTCTGATGTGTGCATGGAGTGTTGTTTTCACTATGTGTTAAAAGTACAACTTCAACTGGCATGTGCAGGGTTGCTTTCTTTTGGAGTATCTTAGGGCAGGGACTCCCAATTGTGCATGTGCATGGTTTAGACATTGCAAGGATGTTGCAAGCTTATATTCAGCTTAAATCTATTTTGCATCTGAACAAACTTTCTGGATTTTAATTCAATTTGCTACTTCATACTTGTGTGAAGTTGGCTTTTCCACTGTCATGGTAATAAAATGAAGTATCACTCGAACATAAGCATCGAAAGAGAAATGCACTCAGTTGTTTCAAGCATAATGTGTTAAAATAACAATCCACGAATATTTTTTATGCAGTGCATCCTTTGATTTTATGAATAGGATTAGTGCATCGGGAGTTTATTCAAGTTGGGAACTACTGGCTTCGGAAAAGTGTTCTGAGGAGCATTGGAATGCTCATTTAAAAATGCTAATTTTTCATTGGCTAGGTTGTTTCATTTGTGTTGTCAGCACTCATGGAATACATTCTCACCTAGATGGCTTTATGCAACAAAAATCCTCTCTCCATGTATACATATATCTGAAAGTAAATCTAATTTTACCCAATTTTCTTATTTTAACAGGTAAAGCACAGGTTTTCTCATAAAAACTTAACTGAGCTGTGCTTTAGACAAAAAATGGGTTTTTAAGCAACCCTAGTTGTCGGGCACCTGAAGCGAAGTAGTGCAAAGTAGCGATTTTGACTGCATTCAGCTTTCTTTAACTTCTAAAGCAAAACTTCCTTTAACTTAGTCTGCTGCATTCTAAATAGGAATATTGCTTTGCACTTTCGTCAGGAAACTGCTTTGCTGTTTGGTCTGCTGTATTCCAAATTGAGAAGTTCTGCTAAGTTCAAGTAAGCTAGTTGGGACCTTGCATCAAGGCACCACTCATGATTGTTCTCCTTTATGTATTGCTTATGCTACTGTAACAAAGTGAGTGTTTATTTTGTTTTGTTCATTAGGCGTCTCTGTACCATGGAGAAATCAAGAAGTGTGTGAAGCACTGTTTCAAATAAATAAGCAACAATGTAAAATGATTGCATGTAAAGATGTAAGCACATTGTTACTGAACTTTAATGAAGCTTTAAATGGGACAAAAGCTAAAGAAAGTAGGAAATAATGACTAGGTGAATTTGTAGTGCAATCATTGTGACCTGAATTTGTGGTGCAATCATTGGTAAAAAAATAACTTACCATCTTGAATTTTAAGTTTATCTTTTTTGTACGATGGCAACTTAACATAGTTCCTATGAGCGTTACCATGCAACTGTGAATTCGTAATATGTATGTAGGCATCCATGCAACAAATGATAGCTGCTGTGATGGACGAACGAGACAAGTTGGCAGAAGCATTGCAGGTAATTTCGTAAATTTTTCTGGAAGGCAACAGCTTCAGATAATGGAACTTATTTGTAGATGTTAATTTATGTATCTGAATGGTCTTTCTAAGTTAACCCGTGCATAAGATCATCATAATGACAATTGTGAGGTCATGTTAAAAGAGGGTTGAACTGAAGGCGCTTTACACCATGTATTGCTGGTACGAATTCACGTGTAAATACACGTACTGATTCGTTAGGAAGTCAAGGATAATTTGTCCAACACCAACGCCAAGCTTTCTGAAGTTGAAAAGGAAAGGGATTTCTTGATGAAACAGTTAAATGACACCTTGCCAGCTGTAAGTGATGTTTATTTTGCTACTTGCTGTTATTCAGGCACAGCTTTGATCTTGGGTGAAGAAAACTGTAGTATGATGTATGTCAAGTATATGTGGGCTGAGATGCTTTGCTGATATTGTTTGCGTTTGTCCGCTAAGAGTTTTTGCATGAATTCGTTTCTCTCTCACCTGAGCCACAGGCGCATCAGTTCTCGAGTTCAGGAAATCGGGCTGAATGCCTGATAAAAAATTAATAAGATACTTCGTATGCGCTCCACTTATTCTCTTGCTCTCTCTCTTTCGTTGTGCTGGGAAGCTTGGGTGCTGCATCAATGCTAGATTTCGACGGCATTACTTTTGGTGTGTTCGGTGTCTTGTCCATTCGGTAGCTCGACATGAACCGTTACTTTGGCACTTCACAAAATGTACTTTTTCCAAAGAAATCTTGTGCCTTTTGTCGCAAGTAAACACCAGCTGACATTAAATGCAAACTCTTAGACTATTTGCCGAATAAAAGCTCTCATTTATCAACGAGCTGTAGTTAATTTTTTTCGTGGCAATAACGCGTGCTTTTTATTAGCTAAATTTCGCTGTGATGAGTAGGCTCTTGGAGACTTTATTTGACGTAGCTTAGCTTCGTGTTGACACACCGGTTCCCTTAATAGCGCTTTCGAAGTTCAACTGATGGGTGATTCGCTTCGTGAAGTATCTTGTAAAACTAATCTTCGTACAGTAAAATAATGCGTATTTTCGGATGTTGATTGGTATCGCGTGCGTTAAGGATCATGCTGCCCTTGTGAAGCAGCTAAGCCAGGCAAGGGAGACGCTGCTGGAGTATGCTGAAGAAATAAATGATATGAAGTCTGAACGCAACAATACAAGGGTAAGCGCTGATGCCGTTTAAAGCAAGTGCAGACATGAAACAGCAAAATCGTTTATTTTTCTGGATTGTGTGATGCAAACCTTCAATCGTAACATATAAAGCTCTATTACGTTCAGATTCAAAGTATCGTGATCGGTAATGTATAAATGTGTTGCCAACACCTGGCTTTCGGCAAAGGCGTACCGTAGTTATTTGATTGTAACCGGCTTTTGCATATAACTTGCATCAAATGATTTTTAGAAACTAATGTAAGGCGGTGAATATAGGCCGCACTACCGAACATTTTACACACCTACGATAAGAAGCTTTCTACCGCATCTCGCCAACTGTTTACTGCACTGCGCGTCCATTACCAAAATAGCTTTTTCAGGTGTTGTGAAAATTGCAGTTACTTTTGGAGCATCTGGAAACTCTGGTTGCACGTCACGAACGTGCGTTGAGGATGACTGTGGTGAAGCGGCAACAACAGCAGCAAACTACTGGTGTATCAAGTGAAGTTGAAGTACTGAAAGCTCTGAAGTCGTTGTTTGAACATCACAAGGCTTTGGATGAAAAGGTATAGCCGTCATTTTGCCAGAATGGTTTTGAGAAAACTATTGATTCGGCAACGTTTAATTAAACCATGCCGTTTCACTTGCAGTTGGACACCGTTTTAAGCAGAGTTGGTAGATACTTCATCAACGCAATAACCAGGCGAACTCTCATAAATGGCCAAATCTTTGTGCTTAAGGCCAACTGCGGTTTTTATAATTTATATCAACAAATATTTTCGCTATCACAATTCAAGGAGTTAATATTGCCTGACTGACTAGATTTTAAACAAGATTGCAGATTAAAAGTTCAGTGGATTGGTTACATAACAATGATCATTATGCGTCAGCTACAGTATTACTATTCTCGGAGTTAGGAATGTTAAACTGGCTAATTTCGACTGTCAGGAAGGGAAGCGTGCTTGTGAGAGTGCACATGGTGGCATTGTGAGTGTTGAATTTTTGGAATGTGGTACCACATGAAAATTAGATCAAGCAAAATATTTGCGGGCAAACCTCTCCTGAAAACGGCCAAAGTTCCCAACCCTGGTTTTAAGTACTGACGCCATTACAAGTGCCTGCGGCTAAGTTTTTTTCGGTCATAAACCGAATTTTTTTAAATAACAGAAAAAATTAAATCAATTCGATCATAATGTCCGAAAATATATAGTAGTGAATACCGTCATGAGCGCAATTTTGTTGTAAAATGTGAGAGGGACAGCTTGGTGTGAAACCAGTATATTACGAAACGTAAAGAGAAAAATGTGGGGGGACATGGCATATTATATCCACACTGTCTGAAAAAGTGGGGGATGCGTCCTCCCTGTCCCCCACCCAATTGCGCCCATGAATACCGTTACAGTGAATTTTAGCACTATTATGGAACAAATGACCGAAATGTCTCAGCCAATAAACAGGTCTTCGGTAGTAACACTGCTTCGATCATCCCGTCTGCATTGTATGGAGATAACTGAAGAAAAGTACTGCAGATTTGCAGTTCCTCTCTTGTAAGCAAAATAAAACGTTCTGTAACTTAGCATATATCCAACTGAGTGGAAGACACCAGTTGCCAAGTTTTTGAAAAATCATTTCGCACCGAGATGCAGAATGTTTTTTGCCTATTTTTTGCAGTGATTCCTTTGTTGTCGCAAGTAGCTCCTGTTTGAAATACCATTTTCATGGCGAAAAAGGTTTGGCGATTACAACTGATAGGTTATAAAGTGCATGTTCATCAACGAAGAGAAATTGACCATCGTGAAAGTAACACGAACGGTACCTACAGCAACAAAGGAAGAAGGCTATCTGCATTTATGTTGGGGGGAGCTTTTTGTGAAAGTCGTTTCCTTGGCACAACAGTTTTGCTTTGGACACAAAAAGCGCCATCCTGTTTTAGATGTTATTAGCCACTTCAGCGAAAAGTTTCTCGTGTTTCTGTTCAGCAAAAAATTTTTTTGTGTGTGGAAAAAGTGTCCACCAACCTGGTATTTTTTCGGTCATAGACCGAAATGGTGTTGAAACGGCCGAAAAAAATTAAGTCATTTCGGTCAGAATGTCCGAAAATGTAGGCTAATAAACACTGCTATGGCGAGATTTAATACCGCTGTGAGACAAGTGACCAAAATGTCATAGCAAAAAAATGACCGAAATGTCTCAGCGAAAAAAAAAACCAACATATGTCCCTAAATAAGATCCTCAATTATTGTACAGTCGTCAGTTTTATGTATGATTATCGTTCATTTATTAATTTTTTTTCAGACCATCGTAAAAGGTTCCGTATTATTGTAACGTCATGAGTAGAGAGTTGCATACATGTTTATAATTAAAAAATTGCCTAAAAATTTCCGCAGGTCGTGCTGCTGTTTAAGTCCATGTACTGAAATTCATCTGATGTGACGATGTACCTGACGCAGTTGCAAACTAATTTGCTAGTGTGATTTTTTCTGGATGCGCAATCGACGGCGATTCGATTAATGGTACAAGCCTCGTTAAAAATAATACAAAGAAAAGGAGGTACATCATCTAAATTTGCTTATGCACGTCCTGCTATATAGGCGTGCTACTATGGACTATTCGAAGTATCAGTGTCTGTCGACAGAATCCGGAAGATTTATCCTCAATCGCTATCACTCACCGTAAGAGTTGTTATGGCAAACCTTGTTATCCACAAGGATTCCTAAGCAGAGGAAATAATGACGTCCAATCCTGACGTTTACGATACGCGTTAGTGGTATCTGGCATTCGTCCATTAACGCAGTTTGACGCGTAAAGCACAGAAAATGTGTTAGCTATGCCGAGTGCGTGCAATGCGACGTAGATTTCCGTCGGGACGTTCATTTCGAACTGGCAATGCTGCAGTGAAACTCTTGCGTATGGCTTTCCTTGATTGTCATTTGGAGCTCCATGATCGCATTTTAGGTGTATAACAGAAGCAGACTTGCGCAATAGATTTCAATGACCTATAGACAGGGGTGGCCAAACCTGTTTCAAAGATGCTCAAATTTGATCACGTGCAGGTGCCGCAGACCAGTAGTTCCTTCCGACATGTTTTACTGAAAGGTGCAGGTTAGCATACTCCAGGCATTTCGCTTGAGGTTTAAAACAGAATCAATCCTTTGCAACGACTTTCGTGTTCATATTCTCTCTATGTACATCAAAACACAACAGGAAACCGTCTTAGGTAGCGAGATACCCCCGTTTCTCCGATACAGAAGCGCAATCCAGGCTTTGACGGGCAATACACAACGTAATCTGAAAGTAAAGGCGAGGGACACGTGCAATGTCCCCGAGGGCTGCAGTTGGCACTTTGATCATCCCTGTACTAAAACAAACCAACATTAATGCTAGGTTGCTTTTGTGTAGAGTCAGTGACGGTCTGAAGGCGTTGTCGGGAGTAGAAACGTAACATGTTCATTCTTCATTATTGATCGTAATTCAAGCATTGTATGAAGTGAATGTAAAGCTGCATTGCGTACCCTACCTAAGAAAATTTGTGCTGCGTGAACGTACTGCATCGCGTGTGAGGAAGATCAATGCGCCCTTTTCACTTCCAGGTTAGAGAAAAACTTAAGTCTGCCTTGGAAAGAGAAATACACCTGGAAGAGCTGCTGGAGTCTTCCAACCGAGAAGTAGGATTCTGTATCTTGTTATGAGTGTCTCGCTTCGCGTCTTATGTTGCACATACGACACCTTGAGCTAGCGGTGTATGTAAACATGTCGCGACTGAGCGGTCTAACTATCGTTGTGGATTTTCGCTTGTGTCCCTGCTGTTGCTTAAGAGGAGCTTCCATATTGGCATTATTTGTTGCAGTGTATTGAAAGACAATTTATGTCTGTGTACAAACTACATTTGTGACTGTTTGCAGCTGAGTTGCTTTTCGTACAACCTTCATGGCATTTTAGCACACAACTATTTTGGATGTATAGTGGAGTTATAGTCACGGTTTTGTAGATTCCCCTGAGGCCAGTTCTGTTTTAGCAGTGCGTTTTCAAGCTTCACAGTGGCCGTTGAAACTGAAAGTCAAAATGATATCCAACAACAAATATAGTTCGGATTGGTTTTCGATAAAGACAAATGCATCGTTGAACAATCGAATAATGAGTCTAGGTTAATCACGTCGTTTTTCGTCTGTGAATTGCAGACAGTGACGAAGTGAAATAACAAACTTCCATGTTTTCTGTGTGTTAAGTGTTTTATAAAGTGAGCCTTTTTCTGATAGCGCTTTCCTGCCGTTCAGTCTTAGTTGTTGTTACTCGCTCACTTTCACAAGAGGCTTGTATCAAGATAATCTCAACCGTCTGGTTTGTTGAAAGCGGTTGTTGCGTCGACTGCTTTACCGCGAAACTATCGTCGGTCATGCAGTGGACCGTTGAACCTGTTGTTTCAACGTACAATTACAAACGATTCTCAACTCACGATGCCAACTGTGTACGTAATGCGCACTTGCAAAAGGAAAGTAAGATGCGGGGTTTGAGTGCGCAAATCTAGCTGCAGAGCCAAAGTAAAACTTGCGCGGAATTTTTGATACGTTAAATTCTGCAATGTGCTCGCATCGCAACCTATCGACAACTTAAACGAAGTCGTCGGTCAGGTGCGATTTATATTTGCTGATAATGTCCAATACAGAATAAAAGCTACAGTGGGTTGAACATGCTCAACTTAAGCTTGTAGGGTGGGTTCGATTCCCGGTCGGGTCATACCGAAGGCTAGAAAAACGGTACTTGTGGTCTGCCACGTGCTTGGCATTACTAGGTGAGTGCAATGGGAAAATTCTCGCGCGGTCCTGCCATTGACTCACCACCAATGCAGCATTCAGTACGAAAGTTAGTGCGTGGGCCCGCCGCCAGCAAGCGGAGATGGGTACCGCAGACCACTTGCGTCACTCCAAAGGGAATGCGAAGTGAGTAGATGAAATGAAACTGAATCTGAACGTCCAGTTGTCATTAGACATATGCAAACTTACGGTCCATCAGCCATTTATGGGCTTAAATCAAATCCAGCTCGTTGAAAATTAACAAAGCATTCCACAGTTACTAAGCAACAGCAGGGACGAAAACGAAACTCACCTGTGGGTACAGGCACTGCAAATTGCCACAACCAAATTGTTACCGTATTTCGATGCATTGAAAAAAAAAACTGACCAACAATGTTTCTAATTAAGTTAATGTAAATGACACTTAAACCAGGGTTTTTTTAAGGAAAATGTTAGGTACCCGGAACGGACGTGTAGGGACCCGATTTCCCTGATTCTAGGGACCCGATTTTCTCAGATTCTAGGGACCCGAATCGGCTCCCTAAAACGCCTTAAAGAACCCTGCTTAAACGGTTAAACACTTACTGCATGTAGGGGTGTGAAAGTTACCTCTTGGCATAAATGTACCAAAGAAAAATTTTCTCTTGCGTCAAAACTAACATATGCTGCAGAGTTCTTGTGTAAAACCAACACTCTCCGTCCTCGTGATGCTGGCACGACCCGTCTGTTGAGTTTTAAAAAGTCAATGTGCCCTTAATCACAAACGTTTCCACAGACCTGGATTAAATTCGGGAAGAATAACCTTTGGCAAGGTAGTGCTAATAATCACTTGCAAGACCCTGGGCCATAGGCGTCGGAAGTATTTTGCCCAGGGGGGGGCACTAGGGGATTTTTCCAAAATTTTTCTAGGTGGGCGAAAAGTGGTGAAATTTGTTTTTTCCCACTTGAAACTAAGAAAACAACCCTTTTTGCTGAAATTTTCAAAATCCAGGGGGGCCTTGTCTCCCCCCTTCCGACGCCCATGCCCTGGGCTATTCACAGCCTACTGACAAAAATTAACGCGTATGGCACGAGGATATCTCGACGCTGACCAAGCAGACGTTCGATGTGCGTTGTTGTGCTGTGCGTTGTCACGTGATCGTTCGTTGCCGTAGACCGCGATTGCGTGGTGACGTAAGGAAAATGTGTCGCTGTATGGCTGCGCACCTAACTTAAACAAAGGTAGAAATTCTCTGTGAAAATAAGCGTTTTGTGTGGAGGCAGTCTCACGTTTGTGGTTCCTTATCATCCATGCTATCGGCATGAAGTTGTTTGATATATTCAGACTCTGCAACACTTTTGATCGTTCCAAAATTTGCCTGCTGTTGGAAAGAAAGAACCGAAACTGTTACAAACTATGTGACTTCGCATCCCTAGCTTGTTTCGCCCTGGGGTTTTTCAATTGTTCACATCTCCGTCGATGAGGGTCAAGACGATCGTTGATTCCGATGCGTACTGTATATGATTAGCAATAGAACCAAATCACATCGCTGTATTTATCAAGAATTGAAATATTGTGCTCCAATTTTTTTTACTCGGAATAAAGGGCTAAATGTTTTTTAGTCACAGTTTGACGGTTACTGCTGGCATCACCACATTCTGTTCCAAGTAATTTTACGATCTTGCTAAATAATTCATTTGTTTTTAGTGCAAGGTCCTTCGGGAACAAATCAACCAACTGAAACTTCAAGGCCAACCTGGCAGCAATGAAAACATCAAATCCGGGGGAGATGAAAATCAGGCCAAACAGGAATCTAAACCTGTCAGTTACTTATTCTTGGTGCTAACGTTCTGTCGATAGATTTGAGGCTATTCGTGTTTATAAACAAGCTCCGGTCAAGTAGTTGGCTTGATTTTATGATAAACAACTAAATTACCGCCCATGTTCTAACCTGCGCGGTATTTGGAACGAGACAACAGACGTGCGTGTTTATAGCAAAGATCAGGACTGTTTGCACTAACATCGAACGGTGGTTAAGTTACGAAAGCACTTCCTGCGAATTTTGATCTTGCCTTCGAAATCCCATGTTCAACATCGTGTTTT
>Ga0210059_1012272_pt1 | contig 12979 bp, 6 predicted proteins | sample Ectturendosymbi2_FD_188042 | JGI IMG/M metagenome (GOLD analysis project Ga0210059, IMG submission 188042) | Ecteinascidia turbinata endosymbiont from Florida, USA - Sample 2 (SPAdes) (version 2) | ecosystem: Host-associated > Tunicates > Ascidians > Unclassified | place: Key West, Florida...
CTACAGCTTATGGCGCATTTCCTCGCATTTCCTCTGGCAATCACGAATAATTTTGAATGTATGAAAACAGCACGTGTTTAACGTGACATAAACCGTTTTCTTCTGGTGGCTTTTCCTTGCTTGCAAACGCATTTTACTTCAATTTACCATATAACCGCTTTACATATATTACATTTTATACCCAGAGTAAAAGACTTTTACTAACTATTATACACTGTTCCCTTTACACTGAAAGCAGCTTCGTTCATGGGAGGTCTGCGGCCTAGATGACCCTTGGTCCTTCGCAGCCTCCAACTCCCTCATGCATACTATACATCGATGTACTTGGAAGTCATTGCAGTTCTTCATTAACATAATCATGATGGCGTGATTCATGCGTGTATTTCAACAAAATGCATTAGCGCCATCAAGCGTATACTCTATACTACCGCAATGTATACGTCCTCATTTTCTTTCATGTATATGTGTTTTTTCATTTCTCTTTACTGCGATGCATGTTAAAAGTCTAGCGTTTTGCGTGTGGGAGTGAAGACGTTACTCAATACAAATTACGATTACATGCCTATCGCGTGTTTTTTCATATCGACGGCTCAAGACAAATGCCATTACGACCTACCTGATTGTCAAGGTCTTCACCTTTCATGCACAAATTGGCATCAATACAATTCAGACCGACCAAGTGCCCAGCGAGCACAGTGCTCTCGTCGTTCATCAGCAAAGCCCCGTCTTCATACCATTCGCTGCAAAGACCAACGCAACAACTTCAAGGAAAGAGACGACGACTATCACACAGTAAGGTTTCAACTAATTGCGGATTCCGATTCGAGCGGTAACTCAAGTGGTCACGAAAATAGCAGCTGCTCCGAGGACGAAGGAGTAGGTGCAAAATTTTTCGTATCGATTTTTTGATGCAAACCAATAATTGAATTTGATCTGTGAGCACCTTGCCTTGCGCAATCAATGTTAACACTTCCAATCATATTAAGGTCATTCCAACACAGGATTTCGTATGAAGTCCTTCGTTTTTACATACATTAGCGGGTTATCAAACAACCCAAACACACACCTGAACAACAGACAAATTGGCAAAAACGAACCGCATAGCCATCTGTTCAGTAGCTGGGGAAGGGAATTCAACAACGTTTGGGCAACTAACTTCAGTATCTAAGTTTCAAAAAAAGAAAAAAGTGGCGGTTTTTCAATATAATCTTCAATGTCATCGCTGAAGATCAAATATGCAATATGTGGATAAGGAAAAATCTTTTTGGTGATACTGTACTCTATGGTTTCGTTGAAATAACTAGCGATGTTTCACTCTGGACATGTCAACTCTCTGTTTGATTTGCACCAAAAATGGGCCAACAGCATGTTGAAGTCTTATTGCACTTTCCCAGTCGATTACTATTTTTACACCTCAAATAACCACTGTTGTATTGCAACTGCCTGTTCGCTTTGCTACCGTTCTTGCGCGCACTCAATGTTTTGCGTTTAGATACGCGACTCTTGTCCGAAAAATCTATTAACCGAGTCAACGCAGGAAAGCAGCGTGAACACCGCACAGAATTGTGGATACATTAAAAATCAACCAATCGCCTACAGTTGAAACTGCACTCACCACAACAGTCAGTCAGAATTTGGTATGCAGCAAGATTAGGCCTTCAATACTTTCCTTAACCTCTGCTCTAAGTGGCGTTTTCGTTTTATCAGGCGGAGAAAGTCAAATGTAAGTTCTGGCTTTAGGAAATGTCACGAAAAGCTACGACAGATAAAACTCTACAAGAGAAATTCCACAGTCACGTTGACCAGCACAATCTTGTCGAGTTACAGCACTAAAGCAGTGACACCAAAGAGCAAAAACTATATTAAATCTTCTGTCACTAATGCTGCGACTATGAAGATGAAACCATGACTTCAGCCATTGTCAGCATCAAGGCAACGAAAAATCCATTTTTGTCATGAGTCTTTCCAGTCACGCCTCACCCACAAAGTCATCACGCGCACTCGTACAGTATTGCACAAGTCCGCAGCAACGTATCGACCGGACTCACCATCGCGCGGGGCGTGCAATCGTGCATGGTGGTGAAAGTGTTGCTGAAAATCACTAACCCTTGCAGACTCAGAAATCAGAACTGTTAGAACGCCACAAGTTTAAAAGTATAAGTGCGTGAAGTGAAAGTTACATCTAAATTCCACCAAACATGTAGGCTGTTGACTGTAGACATGTAGTTAAAGAATATTTTTGATTCACAATAAGAGATAAATTATAGGTTTCTACCGTTTTATGCATGTCAGTTATACTTTTGCAGAAGGTGAACTAGTGACAGCTGCGTTACGATAATTAATTTTAGCAATAGAATTCGCACCAAAAAGCTGGTAAGCTTGTATTTACGTACAAACTTCTTAACATGCCATGAGTTTCAATGAATTTGCTAAACTGATGGTTTGAGTACTGTCATTTCAATAAATATTTCATTTTGTAGACCGGTACGGTGTTATGAACTGATTTGCGTTAAGGGATATTGCATAAGCGCAAAGAAAGTTTGAATGAAAGTTCAGCTGCTTCCAGTTGCTGTGCTTGCAGTTACCAAAGCACACAAATTTATATTGAAATAAATTTTTTTTAATTAAAACTTACAAGGTTAGCTGGCCACTCCCCAATACTTTCAACCAAAAAAAACCTGATTTGAAAAAAAAAGATTTTAATAAAAAAAATCCAATACAAATCGAAAAAATCTGACTTTTCGATTTTTTTCAAAAAAAATCATGATTTTCGTCACCCCTGTCTCTGGCGACATGGATCGATCGTATTGACGACGACAGCGATCTACTCTATCAACCCAGTAAACGCCATCGCGGATCCGGGTGCTCAGTTTGCTCTTTGTCTTCAATAACCTGATTGAACTCCGTAGAGTAAAAGTAATCCGTCTTCGATGACGGATCTCAAGTGACTAAAATATTTCAAACACGACGAGCGAGCATGTCTTCAACAGGATCGACCATACAACAACTGCGCAGCTATGGCAAAAGCATGACCGTACCAACGTTCGCTGCTCCGGAACGATCATCAACCTTGTCAGGCATTCACTGGTTTATCACACACGAATTGCGAAATAAGCGACGCGCCGTTGCTTAATAATTACCTGAGGACTTTTCTGTTGTCGATGAGCACTCTGAAGTAGTCGGAGAGCTTTTTCTGCATCAAAGCTAATCTCAACCAGGCCCTTCCTCTTCCCAGATGCGTTCTGCGAAGGCAGGCAATCAGTTAGTGACACATTTCAGGGTACCTTACCTGCACGCACTTCGATGTAGCAATGGAATACTGCGAGGCATCGCTGCAACTGTATTTTTTACGGTAACTGCGATACGGCTGCCTCTCAAACAGGGGCGTGCAGAAGGGGCACAGAGGGGGAGGTGAACGAGGCGACGGCCCCAGGCATCCAAGCAGTGAAATTAAAAAAATTTCATTTTATTAAAATGCTGTAGCTAGATGTTTCTTCGTAGTGTAAGGCTACTACAACATGCTGCAGGATCTGATAGATTGCCTGAAGGGGGCATGCAAATGTATTTTAAGTGACACGAGAGAGATGAAGCATTGCCATTCTCTCTCCCCCTTTGTAGGCTGGTCAATTACTGCAAACCTATTGTTAATTCACTACTTATATTTTTCAAAAAATCTCTCGATAGCCTGGCTTCTTAAACTGGGGGTGGTGTAGGGTTTTCGCAAGAGGGCGCGAGTATCGCATCGACATATTGTTGAAAAGTATCAAATACATTTTTTTACCATTCGTATTTTACTATAAACGCCATAATCAATACAAAGCGGACAGTACAGATAACAAAACCCGAGAGCTAGTTTCAGCTTCCTCGTTCAAAGTTGGATTTGTGAGTAAAGAACGTTTCGTATTACCATGGTGTCTTATTTGCTTGGTTTCATTTTTAGTGGCAATGCATTAACGTGACGATTTGGCGAGAGATTCTTCACTTTCAATTGTTGTAGAAAAGATATTGGCTTTCATCAGTATTCAAAGGCAATTCCTTTCAGTCGATGTAAAAAATAAGGTAGTGCAAATATTTTCTGATAGCAGAGGTCATTTCGGACAGAGAAATTGATATGCAGGTGTGTAACTGAATTGTTGGTATGTTCTAGTACAACCATGTCCAAACGAAATTGCTTACTGAGCCAAAAATTATGTCACTTATCTTAACCAGGACCGCACACCGAATGGCATATTAATGAGGGCCGTGCATTCAATGACTACTTCGATCTTAGAAAACTAAATTTAGTTTAAGCTAATGTACTGAAGGCGTTTGAATCCTAACTGCAATGGTAACCACTACTTGGCACCTTTAACACTCCATAAGTGTGATGTCAGAGGCAAGTTTAATGCCAATAGAACAAGAGTAGAAATAAGCAAACAAGTAAGAAGTTTTGCACCAAAGTGGCAGTTGATGTACGGAAATCTACCAGCACGCGTTACAGACGTGATAAACTGGCACCGAGGACCAACTGAGTCAACAATCTCAAATTTAACATTATCAAAGTAAAGACAGGTTGTCAGTATGTAGGCTACTTATGCTACAGTAAAAACCTAAGCAAGGGCGCACAAAACCTTCGACTGGGCCGCATGCGGCCCGCTGGTTGGACATAGCTGTTTTAGTTGAATGAAAAGAGTTTTACATCACCTGTGTTTACTAAACTGCATTGTTAGCAATTTGTTTATGAGTTCGAACAACATAAAGGGCAGCATTGCATCAAACTGGATGGTTGTACAATTTTAAATACTATGTATACTGTAAAGTAGATACCTCTATCTCCTATCATGCTTCACAAGTTCCATCTTTTTGGTGGGCCTGTCTGATACTTATTTGCACGCATAAATGCAACACCTAGTTCCTCAGTGTATACCCACTAGAAAAAAAATTTCTGATGAACATACACCTCAGGCCCACAGAATAAAACAAATTATTAAAGACTAACAAATTAGAAACCTAAATATACCCTTCAAAATATTATTAATTTGATTTTTCGAAACTTGTATTTTATCAACACCAGTTATTACATATTTCAAATGCCAAAAGCAAGCTGTACGTGCTTGTCAAATATTTAGTTGCGTTTGGCAATTCCACAGTAACATATCATCCCCAAGATTCAAGACGCTGAATTATGGGATAGCAGAGCATCACCCGAAAATTCGCCACGACAAATTAAAGATAAAAAAGTCTGCAAGAAAAACAAGTTGAAAAACAAGATTTAATGGTAAAAGCTGTAACTTGTGCGGAAAGTCTGAAAAAATAGGGGGTTCCACTAAACACGTCTGTTTGTCGATACCGCAGCACGGTGGTCCCCTATTCCCGGACCGCTGACCGGGCGGTGAATCAATTGGTACCAGAGCGCGAAATTACAAAATGGACACTGGTTCTGACACCAATCACTTTCTGGGCATGTGAATGATCGATTTTTCCCATGGAAGCACTGTCGCGTGCATAGAATGAGAGTACTGGACACACAAACATGCAGCAGCCTTATGATACGGTGGTTCACACTGGTAACTTCATTACAGCTGTTGAAAAATAACAACCATCATGGAGTACTCTCGGGCAGCGGTGAAATAGCCACGCGTTGACCGGTCCACGGTAACGAAAAGGTTGGGGACCACCGTCCCAGCAGATATCTGAACTATTTGGTAAGGACAAAATCATGCACGGTCAATACATATCAAAAGAACTGGTTTGCATCCAATATTGCCAAACAGATAACAACTCGGGGAATGCGAAATGACCTGATTCCAGGAAGACTTCGGACACTGTTGGTTATGTCTTTTGCATTTGGAGAAAGGCGTTCCACTGCTTCAAGTGCAGGCCAGAAGTACTTGTTCTGAACGAAGAAGTTCTTTGGGGCTGAACAACAAACATTTAAACATGAAGCTTCAAAAAATCTTAACTTAGGGCTTTTGCAGATGTGTAAATCGTCAATTCAAATCTTACCCAACACTGAACGCATAGTCATACAAATTACGAAGTGGAACACTGAAGCTCTATCGAATGCAAAGAGAGTGCCAGTCTCAACAATTTAGCAATTTTATAAGAATCGATAACCACTTCCTGACAAGAAGCCCAATATCAGTGTTTTTTAAGCCGTTTTTGGGTGTCAAAATGACACTCTAACATTGTAGAATGACACCCTAAATTCTGAAAACCCAGATGTGGTTTTGCCTTGTATTGAAGTAAAACGATTTGAGACAAGCACGTTTTCCTGCACATGGCTATTGCAACAGACGGCTGCAATGCTATAGGCCCACACAATTTTCTGGCGCAGAAGTTGAAAGCGAAAATTGTAAGCTTGGTACCTGTGCGTCGTCATGCGCACCTCTTCGGTCTCAATTACTATACTGCCGCAGATTTGTACAGTACGGTGCACGAAACTGCGAAAGCACTTTAAAGCAATTGTGGAAGTGTTTTACTGTTTCACCGTTTCGATCGGTTTGCCTGCCGGTGCATCAGACTACAATGAAGATGAAAGGTCGGCAGTTGCAGCGCGCATGCAAAACAACGTGTTTGTCGAGTGAGGCAACAGTTACCCACTTTACACCGCACTGTTATCGGATTGACGCGTGAGCGATTCGTCGCCCTTGGCTTACCTTCGTGAACGCAGTTGCGAACTCGATATTGGGGCGTTTTTACTGCGAGGAATCAAAGATTTGCTTCATGCGCTTGGCCTATGGTATTGCGAAAGCTGGGGAATAGGTGAAAATGAAAAGGTGAAAGCTGTTTCCACTGCACAAAGGTGCATTTGGTAGGTGTTGTTGGAATCGCCGAGATGTGATTTTATTTAGTGTAGTCCGGAAAATAACAGGCAGCAGAGAAAATCGTGGAGAACTGCTGGGCGATGAGGTCATGAACACCGCGTCGCATCGTAGTTGCACTCTTCAAGTGACTTTTAATAGAATTTGAACAGCTCTACAGGGCACGAAATGGGAGTTTGTTTTTACGTTGCAAAACCACTTCGTTGATTTCAGTCACGATCATTAACCAGCCGGTTCTCTGCAGTACAATACAACAGAGTGTATTGTACTGAGGATTCACAGCACTTTGTAATTAGCAACCTATGTGCAGTAGGTAGGCTACTGCAATTCACAAAATTGCAACTGTAACCAATTCCACAAACTTTTATGCCACATTTTATGCTACTCCATGTGTTCCATTATGAACTGAGGATGTCATAGCCACATAACTGGGATACAAAGTTCAAACTGTAGCCTATACTGAAGTCATCCACTTCCAATATTAGGCTACATATTTTGCACAGAGGTTGAATCACTCTACTATACCAAGGTGTAATGAAAACCTATAAATCACTATTGGGGTAATAGTCCTTCAGCCAAATATCTGATGTCTTGTAACCTACCGAATAATCTTCCAGTTTGCTCAACCGATTCATCTTTGCTGATTGTTTCCTTAACAAGGTGTAGTTAGCTTACAGGCAAAACCATTAAATAAATTAATCCGTCATTTTTGCTACAGATTAGCTTGAATAGGCTAATCTGTGCCACGGTAGTGGTTTTAGCATCAAACAAGTACAGAAAAGGTTGCACAAGGCTTAATACAAATTAGCCAACCTCCTTTCAGCTTGAATCCCTCATTATCGGATTCCCAACCTACCTCTGCTGGTTGGATTCGCTGAATTGGGTATGGTTGAAAAAATGCGCGCTCAAGCAGCTCTGTGAGACACTCACGGTCGTGCTTGAGTGATTTATGAGATTCCCAATCCAACGCGAATCCCATAACAGTGCAGTGTAAAGAGGGTAACTGAAAGCTAGGAGTGAGATATTGGGTATTTAGGTCGCACCGAAGCAGCTATCAGAAAATAAGAATGATGCAGTGCGTTGTTTTACTGCGACTTATAAAAACAAAAAATTTCAACATGGTGCTTTCCTTTTGTCAACATTGGTACCTCACCTGACAGAACTGAGCAAAGTTTTTCAGGCGGTATGTTTTGACTTCGCGCAGGGGAAACCTTCCATAGAACTGTACATCAATAAGTTACCTGATGCCGCTGTTAAATCCGAGCTTAAAGCTAATTGCGTAAAGTTTGATAGTGAATTTGGGGAACTTGGAACGCCGGATGGTTTGGCTGACTCGTGTGTGTCAAGTGGCATGGCGTTTTGGAAGAGTGCCGAAAGATTAGCAAATTGATCGCCCCATACAAAAAATGGAGATAGGAGTGAACGAACACACCAACAGCGGCATCTCTTTGCTAAGCCTCCCAGAAACACTGCATGCCAAGACGGGAAAATAATTGAACCAAAGCTGGATGACACCCAGTGCGGTTTTTGTCGCGGCCTTAGCACTACAGAACAAATTTCCACTCTCCGGCAAATTTTCGAGAAATCCAGGGAGCATGCTAACGACTTTTACACAGCACATGTTTTGTCGATCTCGAGAAAGCATACGATCGGGTTCCTCGTGAAAAGCTTTGGGGGGTGCTGTGGGAGTACGGTGTTGATGGGTGCCTCTTGCTGGCAGTCAAGTAACTGTATTTCTGCTCAAAAGATTGTGTCCGTGTTGACCGAGCTAATCACAACCGTTCAGCGTTGGTGTTGGACTCCAACAATAGTGTGTGCTGTCCCAACTCCTCTTCATAGTCTGTATCAGGGTTCTCCAAACTACGACCCGCGGGCCAAATCCAGCCTGCGAAGCCATTTCACCCGGCTGCAAAACACACTTTGCCAATAATTAAAAAATATATTTACGAAAAATGCGTTGATTTAGTAGAATGTAGCATATCCCGAAAAGTCACATTACGCAAGATGTCTGGCTCTCGAACTGCTGTGCAATAGCTAATGTGGTTTCTCCCAAAATTTTTGAAGAGTCCTAGTCTATATGAATTGGATTGACAGTCACAGACGCGTCGACAAAGGTGTCACTGTTTGCAACTGTAGGATGGACTGTTTGCTTTTTGCGGAAGAATCGGTACTGCATGCGTGGATCTTCGCAATAGGGTCTTTGGCTCGCATGTGATCGGTTTCCGAAGGAACGAAAATCAGCTCTGAAAAGATTGAGGTATTGTGTCTCTTAAGACGCCCAAGGCAGTGTTTTCTGCAAGTGAGCGGAAATACACTGCAGCAGGTGGAGACGTTCTTGTGGTGGTATTTACGAGTGACGGAAGTCGGAACAAAGGGATTGAAACACGGATATGTGAAGCAAACTCAGTTCTGCGTGAGCTTCATTGCTTCGTGGTGACGAAACGGGAGCTTTCAAAGAACGCAAAGCTTTCAGTTTTCAAATCGGTCTTTGTTGCGATCCTCACCTATGGCCATGAATCTTAGGTGACGACTGCAAAAATACTGTCAAAGGAATGAACGTCAGAGATATGATATTTGCGAAGAGTTCTCGGTGTGACACTTCGTAACAAAGAGCACAGGTCTGAAATCCGTGAAGCCCAGGATGTCAAGCCACTTCTCCGAATCGAGAGGTCCCAGCGATATTAGTTCGGCCATGTATCCAAAATGCCCCAGGAAAGAATGGCGAACTAAGTCCTTCAGGCTACAGTCTACACCGACGGGAAGCGGCCCAAAGTTTGTTCAAGGACCAGGTGGCGTAATTACATCTCCAACCTTGCTTGGTCCCGTCTTGGTGCGGAGCCAACAGAACTGTCTGAAATTGCATGTTGTTGATCGTGAGGTATTTCGAGTCCTCCTAGGGCTGCTGCCCCTGCGACTCTCCCCAAAGGAAAACCGGGCACGAAAATGAGTAAATGAATATGGGTGTGTAGGCCTACATTGAACCTTTTTATTTATGAAATTGTCTGTAGTTTGTTTGCCAAAAGTGAATGCCGTATTCAAATAATAATTATGCAGTTTTTTAAGGTGGTGTGTTAGAGACCCGATTCGGGTCCCTAGACTTGAAAACCGGGTCCCTAGAATCAGAGAAAATTATCAAAGGAAATACCTACGAAATTTAGTCGGAAATTTTTCGGGTTCCTACAGGTCCATACCGGGTACCGAACATTTTCCTTAAAAAAAAACTGATAAGCATATCTGGACGGAAACTTGCGTTTTTGTGAAAATGAGTTATAAGTACCAGACATAGGAGGGAAAATAGTGTTGACACCCTAAAGCTCCACCATGACACCCTTTTGAAAACCTTAAAAAAACACTGCCAATATAACAATTAAAATATTTGCATCTCATACATTCTATTATTTCTTCAACCCATGTTCCTGTCAGTATACAATATGGATTTCGGAATATTCGTTGGAAAAAATTCGCCAAAGTTTATGAAACAAAATGGAACAAGATATTTTCTTATTCTCGTGAAAAAACTTTCAGATCACGCAACTTAATATCGATACTGCTTCAGCGTTTGCAAACTTTTAAAATAACTTTCAACTTGACGTATTCGCGTGATATGCATCACGGCAAATGAAAGACGATACAGAGCTGATTTTTCCACCTCGCAGCCCGCACATGCCTGTAAGTTTCGAACAAAGACTTGAACAAAACCCTCAGCAGAATTGCTAAAATTTACTGCATCAATGCTACGAGTGAACGATCACATTGTAACTTCGAAGGGCGAGTCGGAATAATTTGCTTTTCACAATTATTCCGGAATCGCCAAACCGAATTCAGAATCAGAATCCTATTCTGAATTTTTAGACTTCCAGCAATACAGAAAAATGGAAATGAAGGCAATGTACTATTCACAACAACAAAAACACAAGTTTAATGCAGTGCAATAAATTAAGGCTTTCAACATGTCCGCACGCTGAAGGAGATTGCAACTTGGCAGCAGTTAACACCGTACTGGAAAATAATGTCTCCGAAGATGCTTACGCCGCAAGTATGCAGAGATATTTTGAAACCAATCGCTTTAGCAAAAGCAACTGTTGCATTGCTGTGCCACCAACGTAGCAAGTCAGCATTAATTGGTTGAACTTTCAACTTCAAATAGCTTGCAACTTCTGTTTCCATCAATTGGACACAACATACAGTGCGAGCAAGTGAGGAAAAGCGAAGAAAAAATATGAGCATCGTACAGCAATTATTCGCAAGCACGTGGCTCGTTATTAATGTCCTTGTAATAAAATTACCCAAACTTGTAGATTTATCATTCCGAATTGTCCATACCAAATTGCAACTTTATATCGCGACTGCTCGCAATACCACTTGTTATTCTCGTGAAATAAACTGTTGACGCTCAGACAAACAGCAGAAAATTTTCACATGGCCTGGATGTGCTGCATGAAAATGAGAATCTGCAGAAGAGATGCATAATCTCGAAATACAATTTCAAAAAATTGTCCAAGTAGTTTGGAAGCTTTTGCAAAATGATTCTTCATGTCGGACAAAGTAATTCTTTGGCTTTCACCAGCACCTGCAGGTTTTAATTAACGTGAGGTGCGATGCCTTGACTTCAGTCGTACTCCAAAAACTTTTCAATGCACAATAAAGACGTAGTACAACATTTTGTCCGTTTCGTTACGGTCGCAACAATTTAAATTTTGATCATTAGTTGTTACAAAATTCTGTTCTCAAAGAAGTTGATTGCACACGAAGTTAGGAGTAGATTGTGTTTTCCAAGCCAAGATCCAGGTCCACCTAAGAGTTCCCCATAGGTTGTCGTAAAACAAAATGTACACTTATAGTCCTAAATATATGTTTGTCCCACACTGAAAACTTCAAATGAGATGAAGACTATCACAACACGATTCTAAGAATGACAGAGGGAATCTGGCACAGAAACAAAAAGCTGGTTGATATCTAAAGCACAAAGTAAGCTTCAAGTAATGAATTAGGTAATTCATTGAGTACGTATCAGTCTCAATGTAACCAATAAGGATCAAAATGCATAAAAGCTTTGATGATGTGAAGAGTATTTGTAGTTCACTATGAAGGTTAGTTAAAAAACTGAAAGCAGCAATAGGATAATTTTATGTTTCTGCACACAGCAAAAACTTCTATGCCTGACACACTCGCCTTTTTTCGTTCAGCCTCCTGTGGAATAACAGTGTTCAAGCAAAACAGGTGTGGTTCAATACTTGCACAGCTTACTTTGTGATACAAAGAAGCAATATCGCTTCTAGTGTCACAAACTAAGTGCGTAAACGTATCAAGTGACCCATAGGAAGCGGAAGTGCCAAGTAATGTTGATATCAAACAAAACTTCAATAAATAATTGGGTTGCTAAAAACCACATTTTGAAAACTGGGTATACTTGCTAAAAGATACACTTTAATTTAAAAGCTTTTCAGAGCAAGCTTAGGTTTTCCAAATATTAACTTTTCAGTCTGAGACAATGAGTGAGTTTCGCAAGTTCTCTGATTTCAAGCTAAGGTCTTAAAGAAAGCAAAATCTCCCAAATTAGAAATGTTTCTGCGTTTGCAAGTTGCACTGAACTTACAAATGATTAAAATTTGATTTTTTTAGCCAAAACTTTGGCTAAACTGGCAATTGTGCATAAAATTTCCAATGGACGCAAGGATTTATACAACACGCTTTGATGAAAAGCAGTGCTTTTTTGTATGCTTCTAATTCATTAATTACTAAACTTATGTCAACATGCACCATTGAAAGATGCTTATGCAAAACTTGTTTAAGGATGAGCTATGCTAAAAGAAACTTCTTGGGAAAATCTTAAGCTGGGAAGATAAATTTCACCGACTACTGGTAGTTAGTCTGCAAAGCAATTAGTAAAATTCAGTGAGTCTAAGCAAATCAAGCTAACCTAGCCTGTAAGAGTTTCAGCTAAAAAAATTATCAAGGTGAACACTGGACTCAGTGCATACATGCTTTTCTGCCTGAAGGGCTACGTTTCCGGCTTATTTTTTTCCAGAAAATAACGAGAATTTTCCAAACTCTACTGCGGACTGCAATACTCTAAATCAGTGGTTCCCAACCTGTCTAGGCTTGCGGCACCCTGCAGAAGAGAATTATATTTTGCGGCACCCAGTGGCGAACCCATACAATTTTGCTTCAAGGTT
>Ga0210059_1012273_pt1 | contig 12979 bp, 8 predicted proteins | sample Ectturendosymbi2_FD_188042 | JGI IMG/M metagenome (GOLD analysis project Ga0210059, IMG submission 188042) | Ecteinascidia turbinata endosymbiont from Florida, USA - Sample 2 (SPAdes) (version 2) | ecosystem: Host-associated > Tunicates > Ascidians > Unclassified | place: Key West, Florida...
ATGCCTTACCTTGGTGAAACATCAGTACAACTAGAAAAAGAATTGCGAAACTTTTTTCAAAAATATCTGAAAGAATTTGCTCAACTGTCTCTTATTCATAGAACACACACGATCGGAGATCATTTTAAGTATAAGGACAAACAAGCACATCTGGAACGATGCAATGTGGTATACAAACTTAAATGTTCTTGTGGTAATTCCTATATTGGTCAAACACAAAGGAATTTGAAATTTCGACTGGAAGAACACAACCCTTTAAAATCTAACCATCAAAATACCGATGTAGTAAAACATTTATACTCACATCCGGATCATTTCGTGGACTTTAAAAATCCCGAAATCTTGGCTTCTGCTTTTAACCACCGTGAATTATTAATCAAAGAAACGCTTTTAATACAAGAGCAGCAGCCCGAGATTAATGTAGACAATTTTTCCACCCCTTTATACCTCTTTAACACGTAGATTATGATGTCAAATATTGTCTGATGTTCAGCTCTTATGGCAATACATGTTTCGTACATTTATCGTTGGTGTTGACGTGGACATTTGGTGCTAGTTGTAGACTTGCAGTACTAATTTGTTAATTTTTTTGCATCCTTCGCTTGCAATGGTTTGTGAATTGCCTCTCGCTGCTGGCCTCGGCTTGTTGTCGTAAATTATGGCCTTACGTAGATTTTGTTTTAATATTCTCTGCATAACTTTTGGCCCTGCATTTGCTTTCAGCGATATTGACGCGGCTGGCTGTCTTGGGTTTGCGTTTGACGTCTTTTGCGTCACAGCATTGTCTTTTCTTGCGTCACAAAGCCTTATTGTTTTGAATTGCTGACATTGCCAAGTGTTGCTTTATTTTTTTGACTGAAGATGGATTAAGAATAATCCGAAACGTCTCAAAACAAAACATGTATAGTTTTTTGAAGGTTTTTTTAGTGTTGATGAAACTGTCTATCCAAGTTTTATGCTCCAAAAAATATTTTGTATTGCACATTACTCATCGCTAAAGATGCTAAAAATTAAGTTATGCAAACAATTAGTCAAAAACGTTTCTTCGTTTCATTGTATGAGCTGGCCTTGTTTGTAGAACCTGATATAAAATAGTCAATGATCGCATGGACGTCCGCAGGGAGGCAAAACGGGCATTTGCCCCCCACCTGGAAATTGGGATTAAGAACCAAATATTTCTGTAAAAACCTGAAGTCGGCATCGTAATTCCGATTAATGATTTGATTCTTGCAATGACAGTTTTTTGCCGGTATGAAACTCACACAGCCCAAGAATCAGGTTCACAGTTATAGTATCATGCAGTAATGGGCGCAATTTGATGGGGGACACGGGTGCCGTGTTCCACACAGTATGGATTTACTTTACTAAAGCAAAAAAGCAATACTTGCAACATTCCAACAAGTGCACCGAAAACGAGGAGTCATTTCAAGGAAATGTGTATTTTGATAAGATATAGTATTATATAATTCACAAAGTTTGTAATTCATTGAAAACTCCACTAAAGCAGCCCTAAAATAATCATGCTCGCTAAAACAAATATTTTCTCAGTGTAAAATTATCGTAGAGGGGACGCTGATCGTCAGCAACGTGAAAATGATAAGCAAAATGTCGGCGTTTCCCCACCTGGAAAAATTTCTGCGGACGCCCATGAATGATCGTGCTTTCTCGCTTTCGTTTTTTCGTTACTTTCGTGCTTTCACTCATTACGAATTGTTTCTTTCCTTTCTCTTAATTTCGGTTGCAAAATAAACAGAATCAACCCGCTTCTTGTTATTATTTCATCAAAACTACCTGCAATAACAAATGTTAGGCACAAATTACTATGGGCGTTGCAGACTATTCCAAACGACAATTTAAAACTATAACGCTCCCCATTTGAAGAGCACTGATCTAAACCGCATCCAAGTGGCTACGCTTACTTGTTGCAACTACTGCACAATGTCAAACAGCACTACTGCACAATGCTGGCTACTGCCACCGGTAATTGTGCTGTAACAAACGTAACCTACAATGAGAATAAGTATCATGTCGTCACGTGGTCTGTTTATCTCGAATCCTCGATGTACTTGCGCCGACGCCAGTGATTACGTCAGATCATTGTTATGTACCACATTGCTTGTTGGTTCCGTAGCGGTGCATTGTTTAAGTTTGACCAGTTTTATTACTTAAGCTTCCTCTAAACCAAGGTCAGACTTGTTTCCTCGTAAATGTACGTATACGAAAGTGATTGATTTACGCAATATAGTCCTGTGAAGCATTGGGTTCACTGCAAATCGATATCGCATTCCCCACCAAATTAGCCTGTGTCCGCTACCGTTCACTGATATATGTATAAATATTTGGAAAGCAAAGATATGTAAATATGTATTTCTCTTCTATTGCTAACCTTAAATGTACCCTTTCGATTAGGCAAATGTACTCCTAGGGGTACGCATAGCCCAGGTTGGGAGCCTCTGATATAAATCTTCAAGTAAAGTTGCTAGTGCAAAAAGGTGTGGGACGCGTTCCCACCCTACTACTACACCCCTGGTTACGTGCATTCAAGTTCGTCTAGAACCACTTCGGCTATTTCGTCACTTCGCCTATAACAGGGGTTCCCAAACTGGGGTATATGTACCCCTAGTGGTACATTTGCCTATCGCAAGGGGTACATTTAGGGCTAGCAACAGAAAGGAAAAATATTTTATGCATTATTCAATTCAAATATTTTATACACATGAATTTGTCCGAACCGTTTCGGGGAGTATTGAATCCATACTTGTTTTCTGTATATTTAGATGATTTATCTCTTGAACTTGACAGCGTCAAAGCTGGGTGTTATATTGGTGAAGTCCTGTTGAACCACTTGATGTTTGCTGAGTGTTTTGTCCAAGCGTACGTGGGTTGCAAAGTATACTAGATGTGTGTCAGGCTTATACAAAATCGCATGGAATTATTTTCAACTGCAGCAATACTGTTTGTATGACGTTTAAGGCTAAGACCGTAAAAAGCACGGTCATCCCGTTGCTGACGCTGGTGTACAAAGGCTAAAATATATTTTCCACTACAAATATTTGGGAATTGTATTAGATGTTGAGCTTTAAGATGACAGACTTTCAGAGACAACTGCGATATCAATATTGTGCAGCCAACAAGCTGCGAGCTTCTTTTTCCCGATTTTTCGAACTCAGTGAAAAATGTACTTTTTCGTTCCTTCTGTTCATCCATGTATGCATCACAATTACGGTGTGATTTCAGCAAGACATACATCCGCAGATTGCGTGTGGCCTATGACTTTGGTTGCAGGGCTCTGTAGCCTACACCTTCCGTGGCGAACGAGTGTTAGTAGCCATCAGGTTCAATGTGACATTCGTACCTTTGAGACCTTATTGCGAAAAAATGTGTACCTGTTTCTTGAACGATGGAAAAAGTCCAACAGTACATGGCTGCGCGCTTTGATGCAGTCAGATTGTTTATATTTGTCCTTCTTTGAACACTACAACCCCTATTTACTTTGTGACTGAGTGCCCGGACGTTCCAGTTAGGGTTACCAGATGAAAATTTCAATAAAAAGTCAAACAGTGCAGAAAAGAGGCCAGAAAAAGGCCAAACCGATTATTTCAAGGTCAGAAAAAGGCCAAAGTTTGTTTGTGGCATTGCTATTCCTTTGTCACACAGGAACATCTAAATTACAAGAATATCATTAGAAATTTTCTTCGAAATTTGGATTAAGTCTTGCTGGCCTTGTATTGGAGCTCATTACTGATGCTTCTCTGACTTTTCACGGTTTGTGAGATTGCACACTTTGGATACAATGGTGCCACAGTTTACATACTGATCCATTGGCAGCTTTCTGCACCCATACGAAAGTCATCTCCCCTTCACTCCTGTACTTACAACTAGAATGGTAAGAGCACTTCCTCGATGTCATTGTCGCATTTATATCGTGGAGACGCAGACCGGTCTGCAAGCGTTGAGCCTACTTGGCACTTACAACACAGGAAATGAATTTTTTGCATCATCACTGGAAACGTGTGCACTGTGTAAACATTTCCAGTGATCACGCAAAAAATTTATTTCAAATCTTGCATACCTCAAATCTTACTAACATCACAACCCTGGCGTCGGTCTAATGTAGCATTTATTACAAATACTTTGCAAATGTGTTGCCGAATAAAATGCAATAGTAATATTTTCCTTCAGAGGAAACTTTTTCAGCGTGAAAAGGCCAAACGAATTTTTTAAGGCCAATCAACTTGAGTTGAGGCCAAAAAAGGCCAAAAGGCCAACTAAAATTTTTTAGGCCAACCAACTTCAAACAAAGCAGATTTCTGAAATTTGGTCTAAAAAAGATCAACCTGGCAACCCTGGTTCCAGTGTTAGTTTGAGGGCGTGTGCAGACAACAACGCATTCGTTCTTCACCTGACCTTGGCCAGGGTTGAACTCTTTAACGTGCGATGTTCGTGTCTTACTCTGGACGTAGTGTTGTACCACGTGGTACGAGTTGAACAGGTGTCTGTTATCCTGTGATCCTACCAACAACGCCGTAACTAAATGTTCTATGTCTATTATTACCAATCTGTGTGGTTGTGCTGCATGGACTTCGTGTCTGGTTCAAAGAATAAAATATTAAAATAAATGTCAGCGAATGTTTATTTCAAAAATCATTATATGCTTATTGGTAAATATATTTTTGTTATTCCCTCAGCCTTTTTGTCATAGGAAGTTTTAGGGACATGGGCGTCGAAAAGAGGGCCAACGCCTCCCCGGATTTTGAAATTGGACATTTTCTCATCATATTTTTGCACAAAAGGTTGTTTTCTTAGTTTCGAGTGGTGGAAATGCAATTTTGCCACTTTTGGCCCCCTGCAAATATATTTTTGACCCACCCCTGGAAAACCACTACTGACCCTTCCCTGGAAAAAATCCAAGTCCAGCACCCATGTTTAGGGGTACATGCTCATGTATCAAAATACTGAAGGGGTACATGGCCAGAGAAAGTTTGGGAACCCCTGTTCTAAAGTGATGTTCCTTGGGAGGATGAGAGCCAGAGTTTTAGCAAAAAATTAAATTATGTTTTGCAGCCTGCTGCTAGCGATATTCCACATTTCATGCGGCCCGTGATAGCAAATGGGTTCCTTGCCCCAGATACAGACTATGAAGAGGCTTGGTGACAGCACACACCCTTGGAGGAGTCCAATACCAATTCAGTGAACGGTTTTTATTTAACGACGCTGAACAAACAAACTTCTCAGCAGAAATGAAACAACTTGACGGCCAGGGGGCCATGGCCCCAAATTGTTTGGCATATTTAGTTATTTTTTTCTTTGAGAAGCGATATCCCAAACTATATATACTGTTGCTCGCCTAAAATCAAGTATTTTGCTACCCCCAAAATTTTGGGCTGGCTGCGCCACTGAACCGCACTGACTATTTTCCAGGTTTGATATATACGGTTTATTTCGGGGTATCTCTTTGCAGAGCCTTTTGGCATACACTTTTCCAGGGAGGTTAAGGAGAGAGATGCCCCGGTAATTATTGCATTCCTCCTATCTCCCTTCTTGTGTATGGGAAAGATCACCATAGGTTGCCAATCCAAGCCAATTGACACACACGAGTTAGTCAAATGCCTTCTCGAATCAAGGCAAGGTATTGAGAATTTGAGGTAGGATTTCATGTTGAAAATCGACTTCAACAATGATTATAAAAAACAATAGACTTCGTTGAGATCAAAGCATCATACCGTAGAAAAAACAAGGTTAGTGATGATTTATTAGATAAAAACTTCAGTAAAAAACGAACATGCAATATAAGTTTTACAAGATGGTTTATTCTCAAACTCGAATAGAAAGCACATCATTGGCGGAGTTGCCTGCAGTTACAAAAAAAGTTCGTCATGAGATTTTGCTCTTGGAAAAGTATTTTAGCAAAATGATTTTTATTTTGTGAAAAAACTTTTGCTGTGGTATTTTTGTAAGAAAATTTTTACGTGACGGAAATGGGCCATCATAGAGGGCCGAAACCAAAATCACCCCAAGCCGTTTGCAGCCTCTCTCATACTGCGGCAAACAGCTTTCCATACCAAGTCACCGCTGGACGGGATTCATTGCTAGTTTTCTTTTGTGAAAACATTTGTTACAAAGCCTTGCTTAACTCAACTATTTTATTGCATAATCAAACATATCTAAAAATGGGTGCGAATGGTCAGTGTGCAATAAAATTGAATATTTTTCTCCCAGCTTTTGGGTGAACATTCCGAACGCCCAAACAAGGTTATCCACATCCCCTTTTCGATTTCTTCGAAAATTCTGTTAAAGGTTTCCTTTCTACGAGTTAATTTTCAGGCAATAGGCGCTAATGTGTCAGCTGTTGTTCTTTCTAATGGGAGAAATAAGGGAAAGGGCTTTCGATCTTGCGCTTTCGTGCTCAGTAGCTGGCTGGCTTCATTGGCCAAAAAGACGGGAAGTGTTATTGTGAACAAGGCTGCCTGTCAGTGTATGCTGCAAGTTTTATTTAAAATCCTGCAGCCTCAAACGTGCTATCTTAGTTTTTTCTAACTTATTTTAGTACCATTGTTTTTATGATTTTGGCAACATGTCATTAAAATGCAACCAAAGGTGCTTGATAAGGTTATGAAACTTTATTTCCTAATTTGGTGTGTCATGCCACAAATCGTTTTTAACGAAACAATCTGCACTTTTTAAAGAAGTAGTTCTTACTGAGTGAATGCTGATGCAAGTTGTTTAAAACCAAAATGTATCTGGTAAACCCAAATATCAGAGAGCGACTGTATCATCACGGCCAAGTTGATTTATATCTTTCAAGCGAAAGAAAACGTTGACAAAGTATTATTTCAAAAGATCGATGAGCAATTTCTACATTGTAGCGAACTTCATGAGCTTACACTACATTAAGTCCCGTGTAGATCGTAATCACACCGTTCCAATAACCATCATGTTTGAGGAATTTCCCCTGACGAAATTGTCATCTACGATATAAAAGGGCAGTAGCATTTCAAAAGCACGCTGTAACTTCCATGCTGAGACACGCACAGACATTGAAAGGTAGTGCATGTTTTTGCACGAAACGACAAGGCTTGCTCATGCTTTTACTTAAAAATTAATTAGGCCACTGTGGGCTAACAGCAGTTAGGCATACAAAATTGCTTGACTCGTTGCATTAGTGAGTCTAATCAACGTCATTTGACAGAAATTTTGGTGTACTCTTTACAGCTCAAATTGTAAAAAAGTCGATCAAATGCTGAAAGATGTAAGCGATGTGTTGTATTTCGTTGTACAATTGAGCTTATGCACTACAAAGGCAATTAAACAACGCGTGAAGATTGAATGTGTAAGGATATACTATACTAAAAAAATTTCTAAAACAAAATACTGAGGCCCATTTAGTGCAAAGTCGCAGCAGTGTAGAGACAGCTGAGTTCAGGCTACAAAGCCAAAAATGTTGCTGTTTTTGTTTTGTTGCAAGCAAGCATAGCACGCATGAATAGAAGCTCTCCGTGAGATGAAGCGTAGTTAAACAAAAGCATCAAGTTAAACTACAGTAAAGCATTGCACTGAAAACAAAGGTGTATAAAAAAACAACGTTTGTTCTGCAACACACAGACAAGTTGCACAAGTTATCGTTGCAACACGAGATTTCACATGAGGTGACGATTTCCCTTACGGCTCTAGGAAGCGTCCTTGTAACAAACTCGCAGGTGATTGAGTCACAAACTTCGGTGGGTTGACATTCGAGCATCACAAACGAACCGCTGGCTGCAAAACATAAAAGCTGATCCATCCCGATTCAAACAACAAGCGCATTAAAGTGTTTCGTTAAAAGTCTAGTTGTCAGTGCACCCAGAATTACTTGGGCCATAGTGACTTTCTGCAGCGTTTAATGAGACCACATCATCATGGGTTGGTAAACAGAGCGCGGAGAGTAAATATCTTATTGTTTCTATACATCGCGTCGTAGAGCCAGATTTAATTAATTCCGTGCACAACGCAGAGGTTAACGGAAGCCAAACAACCATGTTCCACAATTCTTATCGCAGTGTTTGAGCACTCTTACTAGCATTACTACTGCAAAATATCATTTCACTTTTTATCACAGTTCAGAAAAAAGCGAAAGGAAAGCATTAATTATTATCATTCTAATCAACCTCTCGAAAGCCTATCGACAACCTCAACGATTGTAGCGAATCTAAACGTTCTCTTGCGCAATTAGCTGTCTGGGCGCAGATATCGGCACTTATGCTCAACACCTAACTATGCTAAAATGTTCCAAATGTACAAGTAAGCATCTCAATTTCACTTTCCACCATTACTCCTATGAGCATTTTTATATATAAACTGTACATTCCATTTTTGCGTTTTTTGTCGAGAGGTCCGTAAATTGGGTGGTTATGAGGTAGAAGGGGCTATCACTAAACTGTACTCTCCTGCCTCTGATGGTTTGACCGGTTTGTCCAACGGCTTAACCCTTTGTGCAGTTACTATACCATGAAATGTGCAAAAAGATTAATACCATTGCGCATTGGTCTTCGTCTGGGTGACATACCGCGGTCAGGCTTTAAGCAAGAGGGGATCGTTGGAAAAGTGTGCGACAATCTCCCCATCAGCCATCCACAAGTGGAAACCTCACTTTTTGTGTGTTATCGCATCTGTCAAACTCTTTTACTCCGGCGTTGAGACAACGTCCACCTAGACCACGGTCTTTGGCTAACTCGTGTGGGTCAGATGGCCTGGCGTTCTGGAAGGACACCGATGGATTGGCAAACTGAGGTGATCATTCCAATTCACAAGAAGGGAAATAGGAGGGAATGCATTAACAACAGTGGAATGTCCCTCCGTAGCCTTCCTGAAAAGTGTATCCCAAATGCCTTGAATAAAGATGGTGCAAAATAATTGAACTTAGGCTGTAAGAGGCCCAACGCCGTTTTCGTCCAGGTCGTAGCGCGATAGACCAAATTTTCACTCTCCAGCAAGTTTTCAAGAAGTATGGGCAAGATACCAAAGATGTCTGTGCGCGTTCTGTCGACCTTGAAAAAGCATACGGCCGGGACCTCGAGAAAAGCTTTGAGGGGCGTTGCGTAAAGATGGTGTTAATGGCTGCTTAATAAATACGTATTGTCATTTATTCTTGTTGTGAACTTTGTGTGTGTCTGATGACAGCGTCGTTAAAATAACAAGCTTTCACCGTGGTTGTTAGTCTCCGACAACGTTGTGTGTTGTCGCCACGTCTCAGCATACTCTATATGAATCGGATGGAAAGCCACAGCCGAGCTGACGAGGGTGGCACTGTTGGATTCATCAGGATCAACCGTTTAGTTTTGTCGACGGTTTCGTACTTCTTCCAATAACTGAACAAGGTTTTCAACATGCACGTGATCGGTTTGCGTCTGCGTGCGATCAGCTGGAATGAAAATTGTCTCTCAAAAAACCGGGTATTATGTCTCTCCAGACACTCAAGTTACGTATGCTGCCAGTAAGTAGCAATACACTGTTGCAGGTCGAGTAGTTCGTACTTGGGATTGGGGTGCATGGTATTCAAGAGTGACGGAAGGGGGAATAATGGAGGCTGATACACGGATTGGTAAAGCAAACACAGTATTACGTGAGATTTATCGTTTCGTGATCACAAAACGGGGCTTTCAAACACCGTAAAGCTGTCAGTGTTTAAAAATCTGTTTTTGTTCCGATCCTCACCTATGATCATGAATCTTGAGAAATGACTAAAAAAGTGCTATCTTACAAGCGTCAGAGATAGGATATTTGCGAAGAGTTTACGGTGCAATGCTTCGCGACAAAGTACGCAGCTGTGAAAATCGTAAAGCCCTGAATGTTGAGTCACTCCCATTCAATGTTGCCAGACGGTTGTCACCTAGACTTGCTAAATCATGTCACGAAAAACTGGTAGATCCTGCTAAAAACCACGTCACAAATTTTCAGCTAAAGCCTGCTAAAAAGAGTGAAATTCTGCTGAAAAAACTGCTATTTTTGAGGTGTTTAAAAAAACTTGTAAAGCTATGTATCAATTTTTGGTCTTGCACGCACTATCAATGGACTAGACAATAGGCCTATGACTTCCTGGAGTAGCTGAACCGCCTGGAAAAATCATATGTGTCATGGAAGAAAAATATATGCTGCCAATGTAGTCTTTTAAACCCAATGCGTTCACTACGCACAGAAGCAAATATTAAGGCTTCACCAAGCCATCCAGTTATTTGTTATTATGATGAAATTATCTTCTTGAAGCAGCTTCGCTGCGTCATAATAGAAACTCCAATGGTAATAGCAATGGTACATTTATGCATCCAAATGATTAAAGGCAGCTATGGTCTTTGTGTTACCCAATATAAATCGTCAGAAAGAAGGTAAACAATTTTTTGATGAAGAAGGTGTAAAAGTTTTCATCTCCAAAAATGGTTGGAACAAATATTTGGCCAGGAATTTGCTACCTGCTAAACGGTTTTCAAAATCCTGCCAGAAAATCAGCTAGTTGCTAGATTGAAAAATGTCCAGCTAACACTGAGAAAAACCTGCTAGATCTAGCAGCAAAACAGCTAAAATGGCAACACTGCTTCCATTACAGAGATCCCAGCAACAATGTTTCAGTCACGTGACGAGAAAATATGAAGAACGATTGGCGAGCCCTGTTGGCTACACGCACGGGAAAGTGGCCCAGAGGTCGATTACATTTCCGACCTGGCTTTGTCCGTCTTGGTGAACAGCCAGAGCAACTGCCACAGGTTGTTGGAAAACATCAGGTATTTCGAGACATTCTTTGGCTGCTGCCCCCTGTGCCGCGACCCTTCAGAGAAGAAACGCGTGTGCGAAAATTGAGTGGTATGTCAGTACGCTGTCCCAGTATTCGCCTCATTTGTTTTGTCATCTGTCACTGCCAAAGTAGCTCTAAGTTGACTTGTGGTGCTTTGCTCATTAAATGGATGTCTGGTGTATGTTCTGCGGTAACTAAGGTATGTACTTACTTTGGGGTGTTCCACCATACATTTCGAAGTGCACTCGCAAACAAGAGGGAATAGAATCGCTGCTTTCACTCGCTAGACAGGTTGAGGGTTTGACGGTGTTTATCAATACCTCTTTGTTGGCGTCGATTTCTTGCACACCTTCGTAGCATTGGCGTCGCCCTGTGGTAAAAAATGTAACTTGTTTCTATTCCAGTTGCATAGTCTTCGACATAACACTTTTATATGTACCAAGAGCTTTAAATTGTAATGGAAAGCCACTACGTGGTATTGAAAGCCATAAGCAACAGATCTTAATCTGGGCTTATCAGTAATAGAATATAAATTCAAATACCCGTAGAGACCGCTGCTTTATGCAACACGTTCGGCTGGAATAACGAACTTTGTAACATAGCATAAAGTGTTCTCGACATTTTGTTACAAAAAGAAAACGCTACACATGTGTGTCGTGTTTCAGATTTTTCCTTGCCAAAGGACTTGATTTCAGAATCTTGAATGGTTGAAGTATTAATATGCAAGTTTTCTCTAACTACTGATTATCTTAGAAACATTGTTGGTTAAAAAATCAAGCAGATAATGTTGGAAAAACAGGCTGCAAATTTGCGGGTCATGGATATGACTCGTAATACAATAAGTTGTGCATAACTCTTTGCAAGAAAATGATCCAATGCACTTTCTGATTTCCGCGATTCTGGTTCTGCCTTAGCTGCCGTTTTTACCTCGAGGATCACTAAGATCTTGACTTGACATTCCTAGTGGTCATCTATCAACTTTATGATTACGATTAAATATATAAGAGAGTTAAACTCACAAATTCTTGCAGTGGTGGCAAGTCAGCATACCTGCAAGCTTCTCCAGCACTTACGCATTAAAGCTTTCTTTCGAACTGCACATGGCTGAACTTGAAACAAGAAAAATTTTGTGACGCATGAAGACGTTAAAGTAAGGCTTGCTGTATGCTTTGAAGCAAAATTGCTTACGGTTATGAATGTAAAAGGAGCACCAGTTGTAACATTTTTGTACAAGATGCCGACCGACTTTTCTCAGCGCCCTCTAAAAACTCGAGGCCGGGACATCGCTCTTCCTTCCCCTCTTTACGCCACTATATAAATGTTTGGTTAGCTTTTATAACAAAGGTACGGTGTTATGGTAGCATTGCTTTTGCTTCCTCGTTTCGCATTGAAAGTAAACAGTGGAAAAATGTGGATATCAACAAAAATTCAACGCTGACAAAGTCATTCTTCAGCAGTGCTGCCAGATGTTTATGACCTAAATCTGCTAGCAGCTAATTGGTGTCACTAAATACTACTAAAGTTTCTGATAAAAACTATATCACAAATTTGCTGCTAAAAATTGTGAAATTCTGCCAAAAATTTGCTATTTTTAGGTGATTCAAGGATGCATACAGTAGCCTAGCTTTTGCCAGGATCACTGAAAGAGAAGACCAAATTTTTCTATAAACAGGATGCATTGCACCTTATGTTTGCAGCTTGAGTTGCTTTAAATCTCGCAACTGAACATCGCATTTCAGTACGGGAATGCTGGTTATGTTATGTAATGAGTAGGTATTGCAGCTTATTGCATAAACGAACGTATGCATCCTTCGTTTCTTTGATTCTCGAAGTAGTAGGGCTTATTGTGATAATGCTACTAAAGTGATGTGTTTTGCCAACGTTATTTTCGGGCAAGAACGCCTAACTGAGCAGTTCTGCGCTTTTTCTATGAGAGCGTTACTCTCTTTACAAAACGGTGCTCGTCTCCAAGCGAGCACTTCGCTTTCAACGTGCTCTTTCTGTGAGAGCATTCTCTTTGTGCACCTGAAGGCGCTGAGAGGCGGGGAGCTGCGACTGGTGAGAACAGTTGGAATGGTCAGACTTGACGAGATCCTCTGAAATTTTAAGCAAAAATGGCACTAACACTAAGACCACCACCACAAGTTTACTGTAGCCCATCGTCTGCACAAACCAATGTTATTATCAAACCAGTATAATTTAGACCTGAAACCACCT
>Ga0210059_1012274_pt1 | contig 12979 bp, 6 predicted proteins | sample Ectturendosymbi2_FD_188042 | JGI IMG/M metagenome (GOLD analysis project Ga0210059, IMG submission 188042) | Ecteinascidia turbinata endosymbiont from Florida, USA - Sample 2 (SPAdes) (version 2) | ecosystem: Host-associated > Tunicates > Ascidians > Unclassified | place: Key West, Florida...
GCGTGCGCGTTTACCAGCAGTAACTCGCCAGGCTGACATAATGGCTGTGTAGTTAGTAGTTTTCGTCATGATTTGAGTCTCGCTGATGCAAGGCGTGCATAGTTGAAGGCAAACGAAGGCGTTTTTCAGTTTTCGATCTGCACGTTTGAGGCAGTGGTCACAGGAAAATTTTCTCTTGCACAATGCACATCGACAATTCAACAAACCATTTTGGCTAGTGGATCATTGTAAAACTTGCATAATAAATATTAATTACCGCTCGAACACGGCTCAGTGTGATGAGAACCAGTGGAGATCTTGTCAATATCGTCTGCTGATGCGTGGTAGAATTAAAATGGGTGTCAAAATCACGTTTTGTCAACAAAAAAAAGCAAATTTCTGTTGGTGCTGATTGAAAAAATGGCTCAGGGAAGATGGGGAGTGAGGCGATTTAGTCTGAACTTTATGAAATTGATTGTCGGAACGATTTCTTCGGCCATCCTCACTAGACGTACGCCGTTGGTTTTGTTTCGGCGGGGCTCGGAATATTTCGGTTGCATAATTGTCCAATCACGATGGTCGCAAACAAACGCCGCCAATTTTCAGAGCGCTCTGCTACAACGTCTGCGTGACGTTTCCAGACTTCAAGGTGCACGTCCATGTACAGCTCACCGTTCGAAGGTACATACGCAACGGATTATGCGGTAGAATTGACTCACTCATGTGAAACACGTCGGATGTGATTAGGGGGTGAGCGCTGCACGCAGGCCCGTAACGTGGTCACGCAGGGGGCACCGTCCCCACTGGAAAGACGTGTTGGACGCAGTTTAAAAAACTTTGGGCCCCTATCAGAAAACTCTTCCACTCACCGGTGTCCCAAGCTGGTCACGGGCTTGCCTGCATGGCGCCCGATGTCGAGCAAAATTTCTGACGCACAATCACTGGCTTCATGCCGTCTGCGCATCAGACCCGTAACCAGGTCTTAACCCTCTCAGGTAACCTCTAAACACAAACACTGTTGTTGTCCTTTCCCAAAATGGGCAGATTTTGTTTATTCGCTTATACTGAACTAACTGACAGGTTTAGACGCGCGCGCGGTTTTTTTTTACAACTTAGCAAGTCTTCTCAAGCTCATCCAAGCAGAATAAAACAACGTGTTGATTTTAGAAATTTTTTTTTACGATGAAGAACAGAAGCAATTCACAAAACAAAAATGTGGGAAGTGCTCTTAAAAAATGAACGAAAAAGTAAAGAAAAATTCCGCCAGTAGACGTCATTGGTGGTCGGTTTAAGGTTTAAACAGAACCTCATTTCAAGCTTGTGGTTCTATCTGCAATAAAAGTAAATTAGGTTGAGACATGAAATTTTTCTATTTTCATTGCACTTTTCAGCCACGTTAATCAACCTTGCCCAAAATGGGCAAATTTTTTTACGAAAATCTGGCACATAAGGTAAACTTGCCCAAAATGGGCAAATGCTTTTACGACAATTTTTGGGCAATCAGATTGATCGCGGCACAGCTATTGACTTTCATAACTCACACACGGCCAGTCCCGTCGCCACAGTTAGGATTTGGTGGGCTAAGCCCACCCAAACAATGCACCAAGCCCCACCAAATTGAAATATGAAAGCTACAAATTAGTGGAGTTATGTCAATTTGTAAAATTCGAAGGCATTAACAGGGAAACCAAAAGCTCACACTAACCATAACGTGGGATGATTTTCACCCGAACTCACACTAACCATAATGTCGTGTGATTTCCACCCGAACTCGCAATCAACCATAACGTTGGGTGATTTTCACCTAGGAACCACGTGGCCACCACTCCTGTTTGGGTTCAAATCACCCGGGGTTAGTATTCCAGGGGTGTGAGTAATCTTTGCGAAAAGTTGAAAGTAATCAATGCAGACAAGTGCTCCCATCGTTGGCAGTTGGCACATGAACCTCGTTTTGTTCTGTTTTGATGGTGGGCAGGTTCCACAGTGTTGTCTGGTCTCGAAGTTCATGTCCTCAATAAAATGCTTTGGCCTTTTACTACAAGTGCACGCACAAGGAGCAAGCTTTTTTTAGCTAAGCCAGAGTTCTAGAAATTTCAAATGGATAAAGAGAAGCACAAGGTTCACCATATCCTCAATAAAATGCTTTGACTTTTCGCCACAAGTGCACACGGTGCAGGCCCTTTCTGGCTCCAATTTGTTTCCTCTGACGGAGAAGGCGTCATATATTGTCCTGCCTGTTTCTTAATGAAAACCACGAGCTGAGCAGGAGCCACTCGCTCCAAATTGATTTGTGTCGTTAGAGCTTGCACTCGTGTGATCTACTCCCGTGCTGGCTTCGGTCAAAGTTTGCTGGCGTGGTTTTCATGAACCTACATGCACCAACTCCTTTTGCCCAAAGTGGTCAAGGTTACTTTAGGAGGGATCTTTGTGAAGGAATTTTGTTAAACCTCAGGTGACCATGGGTCAATTTGGGCAAATTTTTGATCCCATCGCAAACTGCAAAACTTGTGCAGATTTCGATAGGACTGCCCGAAAGAGCGTCTAAAAAATGCAGCTACTGAAAGAACCAGCTTTCTACGTGAACGTTAACTAATTTTTAATTTAAGTAGAACAACCATTTGCCCAAATTAGGAAGAGGTTACCTGAGCAGGGTTAAGGTTTGGAGGAGCTCAAAACATTTTAGGGGGAAATATTTTTGCTTTCATTGTGTTTTAATGAACAATTTTCTGGGCACAGCAATTTGCGGGTGCATTTGCCCCGAATGCCCCCTTGAGGCTACGGGCCTGCTGCGCATGCCCAGTGATATTCCAGATCGTGCATTTCGCAAACGGAGGCTGTCAACCGAGATATCAGGGGTGGCCAAACCTGTTCTATGTATGAGCCGCACATCGTAAAACCCAAGTTACAAAGAGCCGCAACATGAAAATCTAAAAACACGCATTTATTTGCAATCTACGCATCTGTGACATCGTAATTCATTCTGGAACGACTTGCAAAAGTAGTTCTGTACGGCACGCTAGCTATCCCAGTATCAATTTACAATATTTCTACACTTTGCAATAGCAATCAAAAATTAAGAAAAAATCCATAAATTTTCGGAAAGTTCAAATAGCCGCATGCAAACGTTCGAGGGCCGTATGCTGCTCGCGTGTCGCAGTTTGGCCACCCCTGTCATACATGATGAGAACTGATCACTAGGGGCTAGGGTTAGAAAGAGAAAACTAATTGACGTCTACGAGTAAGTCAAGTATTTTTCAGCAGTTAGACCATAATAAGCGACAGTTTGGGAATATCTATCTGACGTCTAACCGAAAGCTTTCATTTTCGCAACAGACATCAAAAACTTGTTCGCCAAAGTTATTTTTTCACTCTGAGAAGCGAAATAACTGACATACAAGAATAGATCAGAAATTTCCCAGAGGTCAGAAATTCCGCTTGACACCGGCATGCCTGTCTGCTTGTGACTAATTATACACAGGCGCTGTTCTTGCTTAGAAAAGGCATACATCCATTTCAACACTTGGTAGAGGCCAAGCAGTGACTAAGATCATCACTGTAAGAAGGCAAACGTGCCCTGACAAACTCTCGCCAACATCACCTGAGGTCCTTTTTGAACCTGTGCGAGATCGTTTCCGTCGTGAGATCATGACGAAGGACCAACTCAGCTTAATATCGACTTGCGTTTCGGACGTCCTGACTAAAATCTAGGCCTACCGTCAATTTCGGGATTTGCACCCACTCTCTCACAGATTAAAGTCAGGCCACGCTTAACGTTAGTGTTGAACGGGACACATCTGCTATGTCCAAACATTGGCAATAAGTTGTGAAGGTTACCCAAGTTTGAATTCAATGAGGTTGTTTGGATGAAAATATGCAAATTCTTTACACACATTTTTGCCTACCACTGATCTAATCGACAATCGCCAAACGTCGGTCAATGGATGTGCTGTTTAGATCTTGGATGTCCGTATAATGTTATATGTATTATATTACAGCTCTCATTTCGTTTCAAATACCCTGCATAGCGAGAAGCAGTTTTGCACCTCTGGCAACAATAGCTATTTGTCCCTTACACAACACTAGCACAAAAGCGTGGAACATTAGCTGAATTTTCGCCAAAAGCGCGAAGTTTTGAAGAATATGAAAAACAATATTAAACCCAACCATACCTCGCCGATGGTGTATAAAATACTGGTATATTTTTCAAATAAACACGAAAATAAAGTCGTTAAAGCAAAACTCGCTACAATCTGAAAGATAATTTCGCACCCCTGTAAGTCCGTCCCATCTCGCACTCACAAATGAAAACCGCTTTAAGGAATCGAGCCAATTTTTCTGTTCGAAAAATACGGCAATACTTGTCATCGAGCAGGAAAAATGCTACTGAGCCAACTTAAAATCGCAGCACCCAAATCTGCTACACCTCCCATGAAAAGTCTGATCCTTCTCATCTCATAGCTGTTCAGATCTTCAATTGTTCGACGCGAATTGTTGCAACAATCAAGGATAGTAAAATCGAAGTATAGAAGCGAATTTCTGAGTAAAGACAGACGTTTGAAAGTGATTTCCAACAGTTTTGGGCAAGTGTGCGTGATATCCATCGCAGCGATATCATTTCTTGTGGTTCCACTAAATTTGCTTGATTCAGCGTGGCCAGCAACATGCTAAGAGAATATGGACATCTAAGCCTTTGATAGAATGTTATCAAGACAGAAACAAGGTTCAGGCCACCCAGCTTTGAGATGTTTGTTTCAGCAAAAGCAAACAGCACTGGCCTCTCGAAACCTTTAGACATTGTGGCGCAGCGTAGAAGAAACACCAAAATGTTTCACTTTTTTCTCAAATCGTTTTCTGTTTTTTCGCTGCCAACATTTGGTTGGAAAATTTTGGTTAATCTATGATGCAAAACAACGCTTTAACAAGAGAAGCGCTGCGTATTGCAGTCAAGTGAGTTGGAAGAAAATCGAACTACCTCCTACTTTCAATGCGTAACCTAATGCTGTACGTTGGCGCAGAGGCAGCGGCATAACGGCTGTGATCGATTGCGTGGAAAAATGACGATTGCTTCTTTCCTATATTTTGTCTCAGATGACGGAAGCCAATCATCTGTTTTGAAAAAGTCCCAGTCGCCTGAGGGACAAAACGCTTTGTGCCAAGATACTTTACGCTGAAACTACGGTTGATGGTGCTTCGGATACTGTGATGCAATTCCTATAACGGTGCTGTCTACAAACAGACGGTAATGTTCTGGACTTTCTTAACTTTAAAAATAGTAATCGTAGTGTTGCTGGAAAGACATCTTTTTGTCAATCGGCTTGTTTCGAAAAAAGTCGAAAGTCGCCTAGTGTAGTATCACCGGCAAAAAATCTGAACGTATTGCGTCAATTCGAAGTTAGACCAGCAAACCATACCCGTTACCGCAATCGAAACGCTTTAAAAAGTTTTAACAAAAAAACAATTCTGCGGAAGAGAACCGCAGAGCAAACCGAAATCTCAGCTCACAAAAACAGATTACAAATATAGCGTTTGTTTTCATTCCACGGCTGACTCAGCATCCCAATCCGGAAACTGTAAAAAAAGCAAGCCTAAAACTACGAGTAACCCAAAATTACAACAGAAATATTTTAGACGAAAATTCCATGAACGTTCACCAAGCCTCTGAGTTTCAATCACAACGAAACTGAATTGCACCAGACTTCATTTCCCACAAAGCTGGCAAACGATTCCGACAACAGAGCGATTGAAATTTGCACAAGAGCAAAGATGATACAACGGACCTTGACCAGGCAACTGTATACTCAGCATCGACGACGGTTTCGTCAACAAGTCCGAGACGTTTTTATTTCCGCCGATGTTAAATAAATTTGCTTCATCGTAATGAGAACTAAGACAAGGTTTCCTTTCTGTTTAGTCATCAACTCATTCCTCTCTTGGAAATAACCAAAATGACAAACTGCGTGGTTAAAACCGGGCAAATAACTCTGACAATTTGCATGAAAGTTGACTAGTGGGAATTTTTTTCGATTTCTGCAGTTTCAAAAAATTTGGTACATTTGGGCCCTGTTTTGCAACTTAACAGATTGGTGCGAGTCTGAAAAGGTGAAAACAAAACAGCAGAGAATGCGTTGCTGAATTCTGCAACATCGTCTGCTTAATTCACCTGAATTTTCGTTGAGTAGTAAATCTTAGGCTTAAATTTAAAACAACCTACTATATATTTACAGTGGACCAAGAGAAGCGTTCCCCTTTTGAACTATAACACACCTGAACAACTAAGCTTATTCCAACGAATGAGATGAAATAACTTACAAGAGCATTGTATTTGCATAGGTTTTAATGCACAACGCATCAAAGCCAAAATTGAGTAACCTACATAACACACTTGTGCCGTATGTAGCATGACAAGAATGCTCTGAAATATTTTCAGCAGAGTAGGCGCACTGTTGGCGTATTCTGTGAATACAAGGTTGATGCACGTTGCACAAAAAAATGCTAAAAATACAAGCAAGCACTTTTCATCTATCTTTGCCCAACAGTGCAAGTACTGGGAAGAAGGCAGTTAATTTTCTGAAGCAATTCACAGCAAAAATCGAAAATGCACATCACTGGCGGCTTCCGAGTATTTTCGGCATCTGTACAACCGTATATTTTTGATGAACCACATGCTACGTGTCATACAGATCTGGGCATATGTGCGCAGCACTGGTTCATTATGTTTAACGACCGACATGTGATTGCATCAGGTCAGCGGAGGTCATCGCCATCAACACCAGCAGATTGCAAAGTACGCGCTTCTTGACGTCACTTCCGTCGATGATTAACATCGACTTATTTGATTTTAAGAAACGCGAAAGCAGTAACGAGCGCAGGCTGACGAATGTAATAAAAATCATCGCGTTATCGATAACGATTTTTACTCATATCCTGCTTTAAGATTCCGCTTTCTGAAAAGGTTTCGTGGCTTAAGTTACTGAACTCAGCCTTGAAAAAAAGAAAAAAATCTGAAACCAGCAGAAAACTTCAATCACGAACGCTTCTCTCTTATAACCAGTAAATACCGGATATACAGTGCACGATCTTAGTACGTGTAGATTTAGCAGTTGAGTGACATCAGAAGTCCCGTTATACAAAAGATCAGCTAAATTTTCCAACGCGCCTAATCCGAGCAAAGCGGTGTTATGTTTTGTATTTTCGATCGTTTTCAGCGCCAAAATCATCATCCGAAACGAGCGATATTACAATTGCCACGAATCAGCACAAGGGAGCGCACACTTCGGTGCAGATCTGCTGTGGGACGTCATGCGTGGCGCAGAAAACATTTTCGCTGCCTGCGGGCTTCGCGATTCATCGTCAAGTTTAGTAATAGGCTCTTGGCAGCATGCTGCCTTCTGCTCATGGGACTGAAATAAAATGTACAGTGCCGCATGCGCACGACAGTCAGACTTGTTTTGAAAACTTATTTCCGGCTAAGCCAAAGTCGTTCCAGTATATTACTTGCCGAGGTATTAAAATCTGTACAGCATCGCCATCAACTGCCAAGTTATGTTGTATGCGAAGCAACTACGAACACACTAAACGGTTTCCGTAACTTCTGCGAACTGTCACACAGTCAATAAACTTTTTGTCGTCAATCTGGTTTGGGGCAAACCAATGCCACGTGGAACTTACCGCAAGTGCATAATGTACGAGGTTCCACACCTCCGTTTCAAAGACAAGCGTTCAAGATCGCTGAGTCAAAGCTGCGTCCCACCGAATGGCTTGAGCAAGTCGCGCAAAAAGCTGAACTGACAAAGCAAGATGGAAGTGCAGTCGTGGATGAAAATCTTAAAATTGCGAGTAAAAAGCCGAATGCCACTTGTAATATAAATCGTCACAACGGGACAATTTACCCGAGAAAAGATTTGATGCGTGTAGAGGGCGAACCCCATTGCAACTTTTCGATTGAAATGCATAGCATTGTAAAAAAAATGCACAGAGCTACCACGGACTCTAGGAACGATGAGTAGCAATTTCCTGTCATTTCGCAAGCTCGCACGAGGGCGATGACGTTGAACCGTGACGTACAATTTCTGGCGAAGCATCGTCATTGACCAGCCAGCTGTGACGAAAATCAGAGCAGATCCGTATTGTCAGAATGGAGCACAAGTAGACGCTTCGGTCTGCCGAGTATCGGCAATGCAAGATTGCCTGATTTGATGACGAGAGACTTGATAAACACACATAAAGATACTTGCAAAAGCGATTGAGTATCGCATTCAAAATACATATATATATATATAATAGATTTACAAAACAATAATTTTAAAACGGCCTTGGTACGAACCACGTTTGAAGAAGCAAATACCCACAAACAAAAGATTCGATTGCGAACGGACGGCCACAATTAAAAAGTTACTCCAGTTTCCGTCTCACACAGACACGGGGTGAACGCAGCTCTTGTCGTCATGCGATAGAGGATAGTTTCTTAGAACCAGATATACTGTGCTTGGAAATGAACGACCGGGCAATTCCCCAATCAGCATTGTTTGCAAAGTACACAACACTTCAGGGTTTAACGGCAGCCCTGCCGGTAGAGTAAAACAAAGAAAGCGAACAGTTTTTACCGTAGCCTTGCGAGCGATACGATGAAAATGTTCTTTGGCTACGATGGGCTTCGCTGTTTGCAACATGCCTCGAAGCAAACGCGCGAAAACAGCGAAATTTGGAAGAACAGCAGTTTCGTGCGCTTGAGGTTCCTGGGATAACAGACTGTCAAAGCTAAAATCTGCGCTTCGGACATACACCAACATTAACTGCACCTGATATTTTTATATTTTAAGACGGTTGGGTCTAAAGTTACCGCAAGAAATCATTCTGAAGTTACCGCAGGCATATGTAAAAATTCACAAACGGTGATAGACAAGAAAAAATACTTCTTTCTACGGCGGCGTTTTACCTTGGATATGGGACATCTAAGCACGACAAAGCGCATGTAAAACATTTTGAAGTCAATCAGTTGCAGTATGGAATATAACTAGCTCTCAAGTCTTCCTGCGTTTTACGTTCACAACTGCACGAGTAAGATGTTCGGTGTTTTTCAGTCTTGGCGTCACGACATACCAGTCAGAAATCGGAAAACTATCGTCAATCGTTCAACATGAAGTTCACGTTGTACAGTTGAAGGTTTAGTCAAAAGTCGTTCAAGGCGCCCTACGGTCAAGAGGATCAGTTGCCTCTTTCATCAGTAAATGCAAATTTCATTCAAGCTGTACGATTCCACTGGGAAAGAATTTGGAAATTTTACAACGCACAGCTCTATGCTTGTCATGGACTGCAGCAATCAACCACCAGAAATAGAGATATACCCGAGGAGTTAGGCCGCAATTTCCTTTTCAGTTTGTTTCGGTCCTTTCAAAAATTTTGTTCACAACAGCAATCATTAGAAAATGTCGTCGCAATATTCTTCCTCGCACATTGGAATCACGCTTAAAGACGGTCTTATTTCTCTTTCGAAGATTCTCGGTTTGTTAGCGCGCGATCGCCTTACACGAAGGGACGGTTAAAGGGTGATATAGGCTCAAACAACAGTACAGGGAGGGAGCTATCTACACAAGATGCCAAAGCGGCGACTGAAGGTACAATTGCGCGCGGAGTTGACAGGCAGTGCAGAACAAGCGACCCGTGAGTTGTTCTTAAAAGGTGTTTGTTCAAACTTTTCTATTTACACCACCTGCTCGTCATCGGCGTGACTGCGCCTAATTTAGTTCCGCAACTAAAAATATGACGTAAAAGCGCTGGTACGACGTAAGCGGACACAAGAGCTCAAAAAACGTGACAACCTATAAACGCGCAATCTTCGATTTCTTAACAGCGGATACTGCTAAAAACGCCAAGGCATTTGCAATACTTTTAAAAATCATCTTATTTTTATCGCTCTTACGTTACAAACGGAAAAAGACATTTCAGAAAATTCACTGTTACGCCGATTAAAAGTCACATTTGTTCAGGTCGACTACTCATTGTGTATCTGCGTAGTCGTTACGCAACTCGAGTTTCTTTTGAATCTGGCGCGAATTCCAGTGCAAACATTCGCTTAAAGAGTCGAACCAGTCGTCAAACGGATTCGCTTTGCAAATACATGGAGCAGGGTGAACGGAAGTGCGGACTGTTACGAAATCGCCACGTCCAATCGTGATGCTTGATCTTCCGTCAAAGCACACTGCCGCCGTGCCTCTAGCATCCTCGGCGACCGTAAATTTGAGCTCAGCCCCGGGCGGTACAATTATGGGCCTGAAAGACAACGAATGGGGACAGATGGGGGTTATCATGATGCAAGGCACATTGGGATGAACGATAGACGCCCCGGCAGCGACTGCGTAAGCGGTACTTCCCGTTGGTGTGGATATGATCAAGCCATCACCTTGAACAGACGTTATTCGACGACCTTCCAAATATAAGTCTATATTGCACAGATAGTGGCTGCTTCCCCTATTGACGACTACTTCGTTGAGCACAAGGAATGAGCATTGCGCCTCTTGGCTCAATGAAGTGCTGGATAAGTTCGACCTAAGTTCCAGCATTTCCTCGCTGTCAAGTTCATTTTCCGCGATTCCATTGCTTGCTCTGAACGAAAAAAAAATTTGATTGAATAGAAAATAACTACTTTGATTATGACTGTTGAACACTCTGGTGTGAATGGTGTATACAATTTCACACAAACAATCACAGGTCCAGCCAAAGAGCACCATCACCAAACAAGGTTATTGTATTTATGAGCAAACAGAAAAGATATCACGCCAACAACATCTAATTAAAAACTTGTCTGAGGGAACCTATACGTTGCACATATTTCAGCTACAAGCACTTGTTCCACTGAAAACAACTTTGATTACCAAGCACCAATCTAACATTTACACCAAAGGAGTTACAATTTCTCTATGACTATAAATACTTAAAGATAACGATACTCTTTTCTTTATGATCAATGTATAATATAACATGATAGAAAACCACACAGCAAGTTAGTCACCTTACAACCAGTCAGGCAATATATGTATTGCAGCAGATTAATGTTAGTTATGACAGGATCAGATGCTAATCTAGACAGTTCAACAAACTTGGACACACAAAGCAAGTACAGCAACAATATACATGACGCAAGTTGGTTGAAATCATGATTACAAATACTTTTAGCCACATCTATGCAACACCCCTTTTACTGTGTTTCATACAAGAGTGCCAGATATTATAATTTATGTCTTGTCATGACTAAATCAAATTCCAACTCAACAACTACCACCTAAGAAAAGCTGCACTAAATGCTTACTGCTGGCTGATATTAACATTACCAAGTAAATGAAATATTTGAATGCCAAGCTGCTTCAAGACATTTTGTACCTACCTCTCAACTGAGCATCGCAGCCTACTTCGAAGCATCAAAACAGCATCACCATTTAAGGCTTTGGTAATAGTTTCTTGATAAGATTCAAACCTGTGGGCAGTAAGAAATCCTAAGGAACCAGAATGAAATGCAATCAACGGTGGCATGCTTTTTTGAAACAATGAAACTGCATAAAGAAGGGTGCCATCACCACCAATGCAAATCACCAAGTCAATATCCTTAGTATTGTAGTCCGATTTGATTTGTGGCAATACATTTGCGAAGTCAATGTCATTGCAAATGGCTGAAAGACATATAACTTTTTCCTCAACAAACACTTTCAAACTTTTCTGTAGAACAAGCCATGATACCAAAGTTTTGAAAGATTTGTTTGTGCTGCTATCATCTTTCTTTATGACCAGTACATTCTCAGGTGGACAATGCCATTTTAGTTTTTGATCATACGGATCATGAAGGTAATTCCTTGGCGCTACCTCATGAATTGTTGAAGCCTTTGGACCAAAACTGAAGCTAGGTGAAGGTCCAATCAATGATCGTCCTCTCTTGAAGACTTTTTTTGAACAACCCACTTTTCCTTTTGGTGACTTTTGTTTTGCGGTTTCCATTGCCTAATTTAATATAACACAGTTCCATACAAAAAGTTTGATAAACTGGTGGTTCATACTCAGAGAGCAACAGTGTTCTGCAGAAGATACTACACTAACCTGCAACATCTAATAGCTGAAAATATCAAAACAAGATGTAGGACCTATCAAACTGAGTACCCATATGTACACAATTTTGAACAAATCTTTCAATCTCCACAACCATATTATTTCAGTATGAAATGGTAGGAAGCCATTATATAAACAGCACCATCTGCAAAACTCATCAGAGGGCAGAATGGTGATTCAAAGACTCTGAACTTACGGATATTACCATCATATCACACAACTTAAATGTTGTATTAGTCAGTATGAGGCTTGTCTCTCAAAATCAACAGATTCTGTTACTAGAAACACAACTTTTGTAGTCACAAATTATAGGTTGAGATCTATGTCAGCACACCATGTCTTAGGCAACAAAAAGTATCAAAATTTTAATGATTTCCAAAAAATTAATAGTACAAAGAGGTCTATTAAAACATCTTATAGAACAGTAACATGAGATAAATATGAAAAACTTTTTTCATAGGTTTCATGCGTTTGAAAGTATAAACCTGACCCCAGAATACTGTACACTTGGAAGCCATACTGGAATTAAAAGTCTATTTCACAACAAAGAATCCTGCATAAATAGAAAAAATTAACATATGACAAACAAAAATTGTGCCACTTTCTCAGATACATATGAAAGACAGGAGTTGCTTTGCCTGCCAAGGCAAAGGCAAAATCATTGCAGGCAAGAAAATGTTGTTGAAAACATCATCATGTGTGGAGAAATGCTTAATTCCACTAGCAATTTGAAGTAATCAGTGTCCATTTAACTTCTAACCAGCAGTAGGTATTGCTACCGTTATATTATTCAACCTATAGTTAGCCTCAGTGCCGTGGCAAGGGTGAGGCCCCCCCCGAAATTTCACGTGGGGCCCCCCATACGCTATTGGCCTATTATTATGAATTGCAGTAAAAAGTCGTAACC
>Ga0210059_1012275_pt1 | contig 12977 bp, 7 predicted proteins | sample Ectturendosymbi2_FD_188042 | JGI IMG/M metagenome (GOLD analysis project Ga0210059, IMG submission 188042) | Ecteinascidia turbinata endosymbiont from Florida, USA - Sample 2 (SPAdes) (version 2) | ecosystem: Host-associated > Tunicates > Ascidians > Unclassified | place: Key West, Florida...
ATTAAACAAAAAATAGTCTAATGATGTCTTGGTCGATGGAGCAGAAGATCTTTTGTGTAAAGACATATTACGAAACGAAGTCTTTCCAGATTGTTCAAGCAAGGTTCAGAAGGAAGTTCAGCTTCAAAAAATTTCCAAACAGGAGTCAGATTTTCAAGTTGGTCAAGAATGTCACTAGGGTTCAAGAGTCAGTCGGTCGGAGTCCGAGCAAATCTCTGCGACGGTGGAGATCTGGAGCATGTACTCTAGGACTCTTCTTGACATATTATTTCTGATTTGAGGACAAACAGTTGCAGATTGTAAAATGTTATCTTTTCACGTTTCAATAAATGTGATCATCATTGTGGTATCATTTAAAATCCTGGATTTGTGCCCAATCGCTTTGTTTCAACAACTGTGAAACACCCTGTATATGCAGTGGTGGCATTCAAAAGTGTTAAAAACGGGTTGCTCTGTCAGAAAAGTTTTTGAATCTAGAATATGCAACCAGGGCTGCGGAGCTCTTGTAAAAATTAAATGGCTACGGCTCGGGGTACGGAGCTCTGTTTTTGTAAGCATGGCTCCAGCTCCAGCTCCGGAGCTGTTTTTTTTATAACATGGCTCCGGCTCTCGAGCTGTGTTTTTTCATAACATGGCTCCAGCTGTGCTTTATTAATACACTTTAACAATTTCTGTATGCCTAGTGTCCTTCTTGTAGCAATGAGTGTGTTATTCCAACATATTTTGAATTAATCTTAAACATTACTACCACTACCAGGCCTGCATAGTCGGAAGGAGTTTGGTCTAAAGTAGTCGGAGTGGGTAAATTTTTTTTTTTAATTCCAACTTCGGGCTGATCCTCTGCTTGCCGATTGTGACTGTTTGTGCCACAAAAAGATGCATAACCGTTACACTTTGCGTTTTTGCGCAAATACTTAGTCTCGCAAAATCCGCAAACATGCGCTGCCCTGGTGTTGACTGAATTGTCCACACCACACTCGGCAGTTATTCCACAGTCTGATATGACTAGAACAAGTCACAACTTAAAATAAAAAACGCATTGTGACCTTAAACCCTGGTAGTACAGAGCCTCGGATTTCGCCGTGGCGACGTATATCGGTCAAATTAATTAGTTCCAAAGCATGAGCGAACCGTGACAACTGTCAGCAGTGGCGTATGCAGAAAATTTTCATGGGGGAGTTTCATTCAGTGGCATATGGTGGTCATTTATATTTGGTGTGCGCTGTTGGTGACGTCACAATCTGATGTCATATTCATATTTCCAAACCAACGTTTCGGCGAAGTTTGTTGACATAATAAGCATATTTTCCACATTCTCTCTGCTTATTTTATGTCTAATTGCACTAAGTAGTGAATACAAACTAATTGCGCTCCATGTTAGGCTATCAAAGCAAAATACACCCAACGCTACGATACAGCAGTTCATTACCGCAAAAATATCAGGCTGCACGTTAAAATAATGGAGTAAAACCCACTCATCAATTCGCCAGAGCAATTTGCAATTGCAAAATGAGGCTGCGCTAATGTCTTGTCGAATACGAGCAGTCGAGCTTAAAAAATGTGCAGCTGGAGTGGCTGGCGCGCACCGAGGTTTGAAAAATCGAATCTTGCTAAACTACACAAGCATTGAGAATGTGCATAAAGTAGGTAAGAAATCTTTCGATTTTTTGCTATTTATTGAAGTCCAGCAAACTTTCAGTTTTCCTTTTTTCCTGCTGAGACATTATCAAATGCCCGAATGCTTCTGTGTTAACAAGTGCTGTTTTTGAACTCGTGCAACAGTTCTATCATGCCACAGAAATTGGTAATGTAGCCAATGCGGTCAGCACTTGCGCTGATTAACCTTAGCAGACAAAATAAATGCAGTTCTTTTTGCTAAACATGTTATAAAATAAATGCAATTGTTTCGAATAAAGTGAACTATCGCGGAATACAATCTTAAAACATGCGTAGTGGACGAAAGGTCTACAAAAAGTGGTGATATGGTTTCTGTACGCAGACGATAACCCAGATTCCTACCGAAACCTAATTATTACTTTTTAGCCCATTTACAATGTTCTTTGAAATTTGCATGCAAATTGATTCCGTGGTATTTGCATTAAGTCGACAAATTTAACAACCAAAAGTATGCAAAAACAATAAATTAATCTCTTTTGCGCATGTATTAAAGTTTTTGTAAAATATCAAGCTCAAGGGGGTTTTTAACCCCAACCACCACTCCCTTGCGTACACCCTTGACTGTCAGTTCGCGAATAATAATCTGATCTACGGTTCTTGGTCATGTTCCTGCTTCTAAAGCGTTACATGTTTTTGACCGAATTAGTTGATAGTAACACATTTACTTATCTTCGTCCTCTACACAATAGCAGTGCGGCAGAAATTAGTGAATAAGAGTTAAGTTTGGAGTTGGTTGGTAGGCTCAATTGCTTAAGCTTTTTGTTACGGTGGTCACAGAATAATCAAGTAACTTCACTTGAAAAGCCATTTGAGACAGTATGATCATAAAAGCCTAGTGCGTTTTGCGACAGTGTTGCGTAGCCGATGTGTGGACTGTGCAGACTGCAGACCGGGAGAATGCACTTTTTCATTTTTCTTATTTTCAAAATTCTGGACACACACCGATATCAATAACATCGGTTTCAAAACTCATAGGGGATCTGCTTTAACCAATTATTATCGGCGTTCGGCAATGACTTTAACTGTGGCTATTTTAGACGAGAGCTGTCTTTTCTGTGAAAACGAATAAGATATTTTTGCAAAAGTGAGGGATATATTTTGCAAAAGTGAAAGATAAACGGCATGTACATCGTTTCAAAACAAGTTTCAGTGTTTTTGGAAAGCGCAAGTAGGTTCCATGAAAGCATGTGAAAAGAATTGTCTCTTCAAGTAACTCAATCGCAATGCCGTAGCACTGAAACTAACCTTAATCTCACTAACAGCTAGTAAGCTACTACTGACCTGTGTAAACAATCTCGGTGCAATTCCCAAGTGTGAGCAAGCGTGTGGACTAGACAGTTCTATACATCACTGAGCGCTATTGTTTCGTCATAATTCATAATTGACGGTAGTTGGTTCTGTGAGCCAGTTCAGAGAGCTTAGTTTTTTAGTGTGCTTAGCAAATAGTGGTGGATGATGCATCTCAGAAAGGGTCCGGAGCAGGAGTTGCTGAATTAAACACCAGCTCCAGCTGCGGCTCCAGCTAAATTTTAAAAACAGCTCCGGCTTCCCCGAAAACGACTGGCTCCGGTGCTCCGAGCTCCGTTTCCGCAGCCCTGTATGGAACACACAAGCTGCAAACTATAATTTTCTGGGGATGCATGTACCAGGGCATGAACCAGCAAAATTTTGTGAAATTCCACTTAAATATGTGAATCAGAGTGCTTCATAATCCATTTTTACGATAATGCATTATGAAACTTATTTGTTCATGAGAGAGTAAAAAATAGAAGTCATTGCATATTCCTTATTTGATTCAGACACATGGACCATGTCCACCATTTATAGTTTCAAGCAATATTTCCATATAAGGTAGGCTACAAACTGTTTTTTTATATTGTTTAATCAACAGGCGTTTGAGATAAAAAAAAGCAACCGTTTGGTCATTGCATAAGCAATGTATTTGTGTTATGTCTTTGTGAATGGTTGGAAATCATGGTCAATTCATTTGATTTTTGATTAACCTTGTTGAAAGTGAGCATGCAAGATTAATTGCAAACACTTCTTTGCATGAATCCATGGACAATTTGCAGTAAAATAATCTGTAAAATTATTTTCACACAAACAATTTAGGCGTACAAACTGCTCACCGTGCAGTATTTTCTTGTAGATCACCAAACAAAACCTCCACTTCAAAGGCATCATCATCCATGTGGATAATATCATCAGTTGTCTCCATGGAAAAGTGATAAATATTTGAACAAACTTAGAAGCAATAAGTTAATTGAAAAATATTTCTACAAAAAAAAGGGTTTGACTAGGTCTACTTTATTGTAGCCTACAAGCAGAGGTGGGCAGCAGCGAGCTAATTTTCCAGGAGCGATAGGGGTAGCGCCGCTCCCTTTTGAAAAAATAACGCATGCGGTGGTGAGCTATCGCATTTCACTGTTACCACTATTTGCTACTTTGGTGTGAGTGGTGGCCAAAGGAAAAAGTTCGCTTGAGCTTTATCGTCAGTAAACATTGGTAGTAACTGTTTTTCTCGCTGTTTGGTGTTGACTTGGATGATTTTTTGCGGTAATCTATCAGCATTAGGAAAGATTTAGCTCAGGTTGCTTTTGACCTGAACGACCGGTTCCATTTTAGTTCGGAAAAATCAACAATCTTAAAGCAGTTCCGGCTTGGAAATACAGGCTGCTGGTGCTAGTAGTGCTGCGTAAAATTGAGTTGAATGCTTGGAATAAATGCTGGACTGGATTCAGTCAGCACTTCACTGCATGTGTAGCTCCAGTTTTTTGTTTTGACGTATAGCCTATGTCAATATGACATTTTTTAGTTTGGTTCGACTTCAGCGTATTTGGCTGTGTGTATAACCCCTTGCAAGTTTTTGTTAAAGTTACAGAACAAGATGTGGCTTCGACGCTCCGAAAAAAAACACGTGATAATATTATCACCACATTCAAGTTATTCAATTTAAACAAAAAAAGATTGCAGCAATGACCAATGTTCAGTTTGTGAACGCCAACCAATTGAGAGCTAACATCGTGAATACGTTGGCGTGATAAAGTATTGCGGTTCTGAGTAGACTGTACCAAGTTCTTCAACGCCCACCGTCAAATTTATCGGGAACGCAATTAAACAATTCTGATTTTTATTGTGAAACTGTTCCGAGTAACATGAACTAACTCGTAGATCAAAGTTATGCAAATTATTTACAATCTTGCAAATGTTCCGGTAGCATAACAAAAATCGACGTTGGTAAAAGCAAGTCAAACGTTTACGTAAAAGCCGGTTTACAAGTTGTGCAAGTATTTTTTCCAACATGTCCAATTGGGCAAAACAGCATTTGCAAAACGGACCAGAATTATTTTGACAGATTTGAAAATAAGTAGGCCTATGAGTTTTCAATCAACATTTTGATCCTGGAGTATAAAGCAACACGCAAATCCAATCACCAATGTGCTTTGATCACTCACTCTTGGTGTTTAGGCATATGATCAAATCCGTGACAGCGACTCTTACGAAAAAAGCCGTCTCAAATGCTAAGCGTTGTTTGTTCAGAAGGGTGATTTTAGGTACTGCTGCTGAAACAAAGTTTTTCTTGCAAGTATCCGGACATCAGGTGGTGCAGTAGAAAATCAGGACCGGAAAAATTACGGCAAAAACCAAGATGCTACATTCGCTCATTTGCAATAAAAACACAGGAATGCTGAGTGTTGCAGGTAGCATTTATGTGTAGGCTAATTCAATTTTCATTCGTTTGTCGTGCTTTCACATAATTTTAAAGAACTTATTGAAAATATGTCACGTTTGCCAATGTAATTTTAGAAAAAAATTCTCTGACGAGTTTTCGAAAAATAATGTGCTGTTTTCGCATCAGGGCAAACATTTTTTTGAAACAATCTCTCACGACGTTTCCAAAACTTTTTACAAAAATTTTCTTATCCTAGGATAGAAACAACGTAGTAAATATCATTCCAGCGCGTAGTTAATATGTTGATATTCTAAGGCATGCAAAAAATCGATAAACTGCGCGGCTAAACCTTTTGTGCGTCGTTGAGTTCTCTTCTGCATTTTCATGATGCCTTTCAAACAACTGAATCAAGACAACCCTCTCTTTTCTGTAAAGTAAAATTGGGCACGCTGACAAAAACTCCATATCTCTGTACCCACCAATTCTGTCGCTTGGCGAAAAGCATCTGTCGAATGAACTGACATAGCGCTTTATCTAAATTGGTTGGTATTTTTGTTGTTAGACGGTGAATTTGCTCTATAACCGAAGGAATTTTACACTGATTTCAAAAACACTTTGCATTTGTCAAGCATTTTTATGCCTGATAGTCATCTTTCACAAGGCACGTCACTTATGAGACAACATTTGCGGTGGTTTCAACGCTGTTTCAATTAATATATCTTGCAAGACATATAAAAGCACAAAATCACCGATTGTTTTGCGGAACCATCTTGCAAAGGTGAAGAAAAATCAGATGTCTCTCAGCAATGGCATAATGCGGCTCATAACTCGCATAAGCAAAATTTTCTTGTGACCTGTATCCTGTGAAAATAGTTTGTATCAGAAATGATTCTGTCCTAAAGAGTCGTTTGTTTTTTGCAAAGTGCTGTCACTTCTGTCGCTGCAACACGTAAAGACTGCTGTTTGAAATCTGCATAGTCGTAGCCTGTTTCATTTCGTTCAAACCAGAACGGAAAAGTTCTTGCAACTTACCTTGGTAATGAAATGTCGCTTTTTTGCTACATCACGCGTTCTTTTTCGTATAGGCGTAATGACGTTTCTTTCATATTGCAATTAATTTGAGGAGGCGCTATCTTTGTACAAGTGGTCGCAGTAAGTTTTAGTTTGAGCTTCCTGGCACGGACTTTACTAACTAAACTGAAAACAACCGCATAATTCGCTTTTTGCAATCGAACCTATTTGCAATGCACTGATGATGGTAACAGGAGTTATCGAAACGTTTACAATATGTCATTTGTGTCGTTTTCTTTGGCCGTGATTTTCATTATAAGGCTTTTCAGCACTTCCGCTTTTCGTGAACCAATTCAGTCTTATGAAAAAAATATCGTGTTTGAGAACCGTCAAAAACAATATCATTACTCCAGTTAACAACAGTGTTGTTTGTTTTAATTACCATTAGTATTTTTCGTAGGTACTTGCACGGTCACAAGCCCAGCAACAAAAACTTTGCACCGGTGAAAAAGTAAGGTTTTCGCTGAACAAATACTCATGTGCACAGGCTCACAGTAACGTTGAATAAAAAACGTTAAGTTTGACTGAGGTCGGGGTTCCCAAACTTTTTTCTGGCCATGTACACCTTCAGCTTTGTGATGAGCGTGTACCTCTAAAACTGTGTTTCTCAAACTTTTTATTCCATCGCCACCCTTACACTTTCGACACGTCGTTTGCACATTTACTGGAAGTATTAAATAGCTGAACCAAGCTATTAAATAGCGTAAGAAATCAATTGTATTATGACGCTAATATTACTTTCAGGATTCTTGTGAAACTAATCCACACTGTAGCCGGACGCACAGACGATCCAGAATAAAAATTTAAGGGATAAATTGTTATAACAACAAGCTCCAATGAATATCATAGTAACTTAAAATCTGCAAGAAACTAACATGCCATAACAGTAAGCTGTTGAAGTTAACTCAACGATTGATTAGTGGTTCAGCGTTTTTGCCTCTTTTGTGTTGTTTCCTCCTATCTCCCCATTGGTTTTATCGCCCCCCCCTCCCCCTCAAAATCGCCTCGAGGAGGTGATTCCGCCCACTTTGAGAACCACTGATATAAAATTTCTTATGACAAAAAGGCTGAGGAAGATAATGAAAATATGTTTACCAATAAACATATAGGCTACAACAATTACAGGCTCTAGCTTTGCAGCAGGCTGTTTGAGGAATCTGCTACCTGGTTATGCTCCCATCTTCTTATTATGATTCAAGCTTGCACTCATCGTTCAGCAATAATATTTAAGTCGCAACAGTGACCCACACCAAGCGAATCAATCGCAATTTATTGCGTTAAGGACACTAGTTTCGTGTGTGACACATCGTACACAGAATATTTTTACAGCTGATTCGGGATTACGCACGTTTGCAGCCAATCCATTCAACACATGGATTGCACTTTCAAAAACTAGAATGTTAACAAAACGGTGGTTGGCCAATTTGCTCTCGGTACCTAAATAGCCTTTCTTTACACGTAGCACTTTACAAGCTACATCCTATTCAAAGCTGTTGTTGTGAATAAGCCGAAAAATAGAAAATCACGGAGCGTAGTTTGCAATACATGTTGTCAATAGTTTGTTCAGGGGCTTTCACTAAAACCAAAGATCAACATCACCGTTTTTATAAAATCTAAAATGATGCCTGAAAACTTCGGGGTGGATGCAAATGCCCGGTTTTCCCCCACCCTGGTTGTGGGCCTGATTCAACATACACGAGGGTAAAACCTTGTTAAAAAGAATTTTTGATCTCTTTATTGCTTCATTATTATCTTGAGTTCTACATTCGACTCCAGCGAGAAAGCAGCAATGAAGGCAATTGATAAACCCACAGCAATCCACTTACAAAAGTAAACGCACTCCATGTGTGTTTGCAGTCTAAGTTTCATTTATATGTGCATTTGTTGCAAAATGAACAATTCCTAATCATAACTGCTCAATGACTATTATTTTCATATCATGGTTGTTCAAAAAAGGGGCACCCAACAAAATTGATAGCCTAAAAAACATTTCAAGGTGAGACTTAAAAAGACACGAGGCTGTGAAATAAACCATACTTCTGCAAAACGGCACAAATTTTAAAAGTTCACCAAAAGTAGCGGTAGCGAATAGCAGTAGCGATAGCTCGCTACTATTTTCATTCAGTAACGGGAAGGGTAGTGCCACTATTATTTTCAGCAAATAGCGATAGCAGTAGCGACGCTATTTTCAATGTAGCGGTTGCCCACCTCTGCCTACAAGTGAAGTCAGTCTTACTCACGGAAAAAGTAACAGAATGATTCGTCTTCAATTCTTCCACATTATAAATGATGCAAAGATTCATGCACTTTCCATTTTACTCTTTAAACTAACAAAAAAGGTAGATCAGGGACATATAACATGTGTTATATGTCATTAGGCAGATCTATACATCTACCACACACACTTCTGCCGACTTTTTTGCAGTTCATTTAAACGTGAAATATGATGTGACGGACTACATAGCGATAAGCCCTGCCTATCGATCAACCACTAACCGCCGTTTTCCAGCCATTTTGAAGCGTGACGGGCCGACCGTTTCTAATCATGTATTTTCTGTCATTGCTGTTGATTAGAGATTGCTTGAAGGCTGTTCTTTTCACTAGGGCCACGCCTAGTGATTTATCAGTAGATCTAGTGAATTTTGAACTGACTGGGTGATCTAGTGATTTTTGCAAAGCATGTGTTTGAAAAGGATTGGTGGCCTTGTATTTGATTTTTCAGCCATTTTTAGCAGCAATACAAACAATCGATTACGTGGTTCGTTGTGGGAAGATTTGCACCAAGAGAACAAACAAGCTTTTTTGAATCTCAACTTCTTTTTTTCACTTCTGTTTATTGCTGCAATGGTGACTATGACCCTCATTTCTTTGCCAGATCACTGCAGTAAAATATATTAATTAAATTTTAGGTTCGGGTTGATGGCAGAGATCAGCAGACTGTCATATTTTGCAATCCAGATCCAGACCTGAATTTTTAAAACTCAGTCCAAGTCCAACCTTAGTCCAAAAAAATTGTGAAATTTAAAATCGAAGTCCAAATAAAGTCCAAAAAATCTACAAAATATAGCTTTTTATTGACAAAATTACATAATTCTTTTCCATTAACTCAGTCCATAATTCTTTTCCATTAACTTGACCTCGATTATTTTTCTTTTTCTCACCCTAACCCAAACCCTTACCCGACACACTTACCTAAACACGAATTCCTAAACCCTAATAATCAGTTTTATCAGCGTATTTGGTATGTAGAAGATTACTCTGTACATGGTGTGAAGTCAGAAATTTCGCAAGTCAGAAATTTCGCTTGACACCGGATCCAACCCAAAATCAACAAAATTCGTCATAGTGAGGATCCAGTCCAATCCAAGTCCAGTCCAATGCTCATCTCTGGTTGATAGTGTTGCAACCTCTCCGGTGGTGTTGCGTTGATTGTATGATTCGCCACGAACGGGATGTGTGCGAAGAACAAAAATATATGTATGTGGCGCAAACAAGCAATAATAGAATGATCCCGATGGAGTGATCTTGGTGAGTTACCTTTAACAATGCTTGTGGACCTGGTGAACAGTTGATTGTGCTTGCGAACGGTAACGACGAGAGTGATCTCGTCGGGTGATCTCTATTGTTGCATGCTGCCACGGTGCGAAGCTTTGCGCACATGCCGCTCGGGATTTCCGATCGCAACAATGGATATTCTAAATTACTCCACATGTGTTCTCGATTTCAGCACGTGAAAAATGCACGAAATGAGGTGTATCGGATTTTCTGGGTTTCAATATGATCTAATTTTGACAGACTTGCTAAAAAATAATAGTTTTTTGGGCGAAAAGTACGGAAATACATGATTTCAAGCAAAACTGTCAACTTCAATGCAGAAGTTTTAAATCTGGTTATTTTTTCAAATCTAGTGGATTTTTTTGTGAATCTAATGATTTTTGCAAAAACGCCTGTGGCAACACTGGTTCTTTCCAACGTGTACGCATGATATGATCAGAATGCGAAGATCGTGACCGTGCTATATTTGTCGTGCTCACAGGTTTAGGGATTTTGTCCCTAGATTGGAACTTTTGTCCATTTTTAGGGATTTTCGGAAAAGTATGAGAATCAGAATGTATGAAATGAACTATTTCAGTTTATTTTGCAAATCATAGGCCTATTTTGATTCTCTGTTTTCAACATTTATCATTGGCACTCCCATTTTTAATATGCTGCACCACCAAAGATTTAATTAGGGAATTTTTGATACTCTACTATTCTAGCGATTTTTGGATTTGCGTTTATGTGAGAGCCCTGGTAATACTGTTTTATAAACAGCGCTGTAAAAAGATTCCGTTTGAACAGCTCTCTCTATGTTGCAAGCAGTTCACATATAATGAAGTATAACAGCAACAAAGTACAGTAGAACAATGCAATAGACATCAACATAACACAGATGATGGTGGGCAAGCAGTGGATGAAGGGATGAGGCATGTACAGATGAGCACGTGCGGCAAGCATATAGGTGAAGAAAGTAAGCAGCAATAATGGTTATGAGGCAGAGGGCAAGGCATTTCTAGCAATGTTGAACACGAAACCACGCTGTACTCTAATCATAGGCCATGCGATTGACAAGATATTTAACCAATGCACAAGGTAACACTGCACAACTGAGGGAAAATGAATCTTACAGAAAGAACGAGGATTCGGAAGGCAAGTGGTACTTGCCATTGATACAGGGGCAAGTGGTAGGCACTGATGGTGATCAGTACGTTAAAAGCAGTTACTAGAAAAAGAACATGTAAAGTTAGATCAAACTCACACACAGGCCAATATGCTGGCAGCATTTCCCTTGACCACAGCCAAGGACAGATGCTGGTGGAACAACTGGCACTCCCTGGGGTCGCCAGACACATCAACAAGTTTCTTCACAAGACCACTTAAAAAAGGGGCAGTGGACTTGCCATACACACCAGTGGTCTCAATTGCCACTGGTTGTAAGTGGTAATTGCTTTGGAGGTCATGATATTTTTAGCATTTTGTGGCCGCAAAACCAGCCTGTCTGGCAGAGTCTTTATAGTGGCCCTGAGCAAAAGTGTCCACAGACAACTGTTTCATCCCACACCAGGCTCAGGCCTCTCTACCAGGGGCCCAAAGTCAGGCCATCTGGCCTCCTTCCATCGTTCGTCAGGCCCACAGGCTCCAAGGTAGAGGGGAGACCAATGCGGGTCAATGACCTCTTGAGGATGGAGTTGATGGCTGAGTGCCTTGGGAAGCAGCCTGCATTGTTAGTACAGGAGAGGCCATAGAGCCCCAGCTCATCAACAACTTTGCTACAGCGGCATCTTGAGCTTTCAAAGATTTTGACACCCGTTCGGAGGGCGATTGCAATACGGAGCTCATCGGGACTGAGCAAGTTTCCAACACTGGCAATTGGGAATGCTTCTGACCAGGTGGCAGTGTGACTCTCTTGTGCAGCAAGTAACCGACAGTGGTCCTAAGGGTTATTGGTGTTATAGCAGTGAATTGTGAGAGTGTATCCCTGCAGGCAAGGTCATCCCAGGCTGCAAGGCATTTTAGTACAACATTTCATAGCAAGAACAAGTAGCATGGGCGGAAAACAATGTTTATAAATACACATCATGAAGAAAAGTAGATTTACCCACAGACCATAATTGGGTGGGTTGCATGGATGAGTTGTTTCCAACCAGATGCATGGTGTCACCGAATGAAGTTGAAAAGTAAAGGATGTGAGCAGGTCACAGTATTATTAGCAGTATATAATCATTATTGATATCAATTATGTATTAGGCATATGAACAAAGCAACAAAAAAGGGGGGTTTAGTATGTTAGAGAATTATTTAGTTCTAAGGTATAGTTTCACAAAAAATCATAGCTTATCTATGTAGACTGCCCATTTATTTCACAAATGTAACTGGTGTCATGTCATTGACACCGTCATTCAGCTTTATGTGACTGTGGGCCTAGGAATTAGGCTGAAGTCAATCAGTGAGTTCTTGGAAGTGAACATCACTTCGTTTGCCTCAAAATCCTCGTATTGCAGCAAGGGTGCTCCTTAAAAGAGCAAACCTGAGCTTTGTCCTTATGTACGTTATGACAGATGCATACGGCTCTCTGCCTTTTTCAGCTATTTTTTCTGCCAGCCTTTTGTTTACTCTGTTGCCTTCTGGTGCCATCCCTCCAGTTCTTGTGAAGACAAGGGGATTGAATGAAGACTTTTCTATGTCAATCACTCTTTGATTGTATTTATCCTTCTCCTTTTCATGTTATTGGTAGACCTCTGCCAGGGACTTTCCAGAATATGACTGTGAGGTAGGATGTATGATCCTTATGTCAAAGAGTTTTCTCACAGCTATTCCACAGTCCTCTTGCAGAGATATCCAGCCTTGCATTGTCAGCAGTGTTGACTTTTCTTTGATAATCATTTTCATTGATTGGTAGAAGTGTGGGTTCGGTCTGAACATCCCTACAGACCTCTCTCATTATCTGTGCCTCAGAGTCTCTCACTGAGTTGTGCCTCATTGAAGTGTAGCCACCTAGTTTGCATATGAGGCTGTG
>Ga0210059_1012276_pt1 | contig 12977 bp, 12 predicted proteins | sample Ectturendosymbi2_FD_188042 | JGI IMG/M metagenome (GOLD analysis project Ga0210059, IMG submission 188042) | Ecteinascidia turbinata endosymbiont from Florida, USA - Sample 2 (SPAdes) (version 2) | ecosystem: Host-associated > Tunicates > Ascidians > Unclassified | place: Key West, Florida...
TAATAGGAAATCGATTTCACGTAAAATTACGCATCCTCAGTCCTGAAAATTGCAAGCAAAGCTTACAGGTGAAAAGTTGAAAGGCTGAAGTAACAGCAGAGAAAAAAACAAACTCAAGACTACAATCGAAATTTCGTAAAACAAGCTCATAAATCATAACATCTTAACAGACTGCCTGACGTCAAGAATACAAGTGGCGACAAAAAAAAACTGACTCATGAAATAAGTATTTACTCAAAAATTAAAAAGACGTTTACTCAAATAAATAAATAACTGAAACATCTAACTAGTTGATGCTAATGGCTGAAAAATTTTTCCAACTAAAAACTAACTCTTGGTGAAATGACTAACAACGGTAGAGAAAAATAGTAAGCCATGTGCGGGCAGTGAGTCTCTGGGGTACGCATTTAAACCTGCCACGAGTTCGCTTTAAACGTTATGTCATTTGAGACGGCCGCGAAATTTTCTCCCCAAACATGTTTTAGAAAATTTTCCAGGGAAATACAGCAATTTTCTGGAAATATTTTTCCATTTCGTGTACACTTTCACCAATTTTTGCGTGTTGGTTTCAATTTTTGCATGTGTGTTCTTCCTCGTCGTGTTCTACAGCTTTATTTCCAATGTTGCTGCTTGAATATTTTCCATGATTGCTAAACACAAGGACCAACATGAAGCATGATTTTCACCAAAAGTAGCCTACTCCTGGAAGAACAGGGCTTTCGACACTGGAGGTCGACAGAAGATCAGCTCACCTTGCTGACGCAAGACAGCCAGGATGGCTTTTTGGCAAAGACGAAGGCTGGAGCTGTGTTTATCGATCTCACAGCAGCCTACGACACTGTATGGTACCGCGACCTCACATGCATGTTACTGCCTATGCTACCTGACAGGCACATGGTCCTCATGATCATGGAGATGTTCGGCAATCGCAGTTTCAACCTTTGCCCTGGTATTGGCAATCAGAGCAGGTTACGACACCTCAAGAATGGCGTCCAACGTGGATGTGGATTTGTCTTGGCACTCCTTCTTTTCAACATCTACACCTCTGACTTGCCAAACACCGTCTCCAGAAAGTATGCATATGCTGACGACCTAGCAATCATGCATGCTGTTGGAGATTGGTAGGCAGTGGAAGGGGTGCTGAGCAAGGACATAGCAACCGTAGGTGAATACCTCCAGATCTGTAAGCTAAAGCTCAGCACTACAAAACAGTGTCGGCAGCCTTCCATCTCTACAACAAGGAAATCAAATGGGAGCTGAAAGTCAACATCAACAACGAAACCCTGCCCTTCTGCTCCGAGCCCAAATACCTTGGAGTAACGTTGGACCGGTCGCTCACGCATCGCCATCGTTTCAGCGAGTTCTTATCTATTGCTAGGCAGTGGATGCCTCTGTTGTTGTCGTCATCATATGAACTGATGAATTGTTGTGCGGCGGGTACAAATGGGTGTCTCGATTTGAGATGCCGTACATTCCCGTTCCGTGGACAGGTGAGCGCTGAGTGGAGCAGATGTCCTGGCTCTATGGCACGGCGTGGTAGAGACAGTGTGGCTCGTATCGCCAACACCTCAAGTCACTTCGCTAAAAGGTGACATCACGCGTCACATTCTTGAGGCGGCTGGCTGGTTCGGGCTGGGGTGCTGGAGCAATAATGCTGCGAATAGCCACCTTAGCCCTGGTCCCTTTCACAGCAGATAACTGCGCTCCTGCCTAGTGTAGCAGTCACGCTAGCACGACCGCTACATGTGAGCAAAGACAGCCAAAGCAAGGAGAAGGGAAAGACCAAGCAAGCGACACTTATAAGTGACTGCCATGCACATGGAAGCAAGAGCTCTCTTTGACCGATTCGTCTGGCGCGGAATTAACATCTATGACGTCACAATCCATCCTTCCCGAGGTTAGAGGATCAATCTCACACTGAAGGTGTGCAAACACAACCGGGTCGCACACGCTTCAATGGCGCCCGATAAGGGACACCTCCTTGAGGAGCTGGGATGGATGACGCGCGTCGCATCGAAAAAGCAACAAGAAGAAGAGAAGAAGAGATGAAGAAGACAAAGGTTCAACGTACCGAAGCATGACACGCATGTCATCGGACCTGGCTGGACTCTTGATATCAATTGGCAAGATAGTTCAAAGAGAAGAGAGTGGGCAATCCAAAGACTTCGAGGAAGGAAAGTGATGTAGCAGTCATGCTAGCACAACCGCTACATGTGAGCAAAGATGGCCAAAGCAAGGAGAAGGGAAAGACCAAGCAAGCGACACTTATAAGTGACTTCCATGCACATGGAAGTAAGAGCTCTCTTTGGCCGATTCGTCTGGCGCAGAATTAACATCTATGACGTCACAATCCATCCTTCCTGAGGTTAAAGGATCAATCCCACACTGAAGGTGTGCGAACACAACCGGGCCGCACACGCTTCACTAGTGTGGCAGTGCTCATACCCGCCCTGGGGCGGATCCAGGAGGGGCGATCTCCCTGCTAAAGCCCAAGAATATAACTTTATTCACCATGTTTTTTTACAATTCGGAAAACAACATTTGCGATATGAAGCCATTTTGTCGTCCATTGTTTTGTCACAGCAGTATTTGGAAACATACTATACTTCAACTGTCTTACAGCAGCCAAGCCGTTATCATACTTGACTATCAAATGTTACTGAAATCGCCCGGCTAACCGTACTGGCTGGATCCGCCCCTGTACCCTCCTCATTGATATTGTCATAAACGACGCCTTGCGACCTGTAACTGGATGCTTGCGTCCAATACCACCAGTCAATCTTCCAATCCTTGCAGGCATCCAACATACTGAGCTTCGACGCAGTGAAGCCACTCTGTCTCTAGCACGCCGTGCCATGGAGCCTGGACACCTGCTCCACTCAGCGCTCACCCGTCCACCGGGTGCGAATGCACAGAATCTCAAATCGAGACACCCATTTGTACCCGCCGCACGGGTGCGCAACTTTTCGGTCTGGCCGTTTCGGTCACGGGACGTTTCGGTCAGAATATGAAATCTTGCAGAAATCTTACATTTTCACTTTTGGAAACGTACTTAAATCAACGAAAGGTTTTATTTAAAAAAACTACAAACATGATCCAAGATCCAACAGTTAATCAGCATAAACATATGACTTTTTATTATCATCAGCAAGCAAATTAAATCATTATCGACATTTTCAATTAACAAACAAATACAAATACGTCAAATCCATAATTACAATTCCCGTTTATTCGTAATCATGACTCCTCGAAGGGAGTTGGTATAACACCAGCTAAAGGGACATTTCGCCTGCCTATATAATCATTCAAATAAACAATGTAATCAGTTGTTTATGTACAGAAATGTCGTGACCGAAATGTCCCGTGACCGAAATGCTCTGTTCCGACGCCGCACAACAGCTCATCGGTTCATTTGACGACAACAACAGAAGTGCAGCGATCTGGGCGGATCACTAATGGAATACGGAGTGTTGGAAACACTACGGATCTCCCTACTGTCATCTTCGACATCGGCATCCACCTCTTGAAATGGCCCTGCCTAGAACAGCGTGGGTCCAGCTTAACCACCTCCGCACCGGTGTCCGACGTTTCCGCTCCTGTTTGTACAAATGGAGTATGGCCTCCTCTGCGCCCTGTGAATGTGGCGCAGAGGAACAAACCGTCGACCATGTTGTCCTCCAATGTCCAATCAATCGACCTCCCCATGGACTGCACGGCCTGATGGTTCTGGACGATGAGACAATCGAATGGCTGCTCAATACCTGCCCCGAGAGGATTTGCTTCCAGAAGCCTTGCACGCCGTACAAACATTTCTCCGCACAGCTACGAGCTAAACACCTCACAAACGGTTTTTTCCCTTTCCTCGAAGGTCGATGCTGGGAACTTCTCTCCCTTGCTGGTGATCACTTCGACCAAGATTCTTAAGAAAAATTGTGCGCAGTGAGCACGAACGGTGTGTGAGGAAGTGGAAATACTTGACGCTAATCCACGGTCCTTTCTGGTGCGTTTGCTTGATGGGAGGGAAACAACAGTCTCTACATCGAATCGGACCTAGCTCCAGCTGGAAATCCAGCGCTGAAACAAGCATCAGATATTGTAGTTGGTGCTAAAGAGTCGGATGGCGAAGCTGTGGGCAATTTGTTCAACGATTCGAGTTCGGGCGAAGAAACTATTCTTTCAGCACATGAAAGTTCTACTGATTCCTATGATCCTTCCGAAACTTTAAATGAACAACCTGTAAGGCGTTCATCGAGAATACAGTACAGCAATCTCCCGGTTAAGTTCGCAACTTGAATCTGAGTTGTTTGTGCGAACTTATGTGGAAGGTGCGAACGTAGCAGTTGTGCTTTTAACTGCATTAGCAAACAGATGCTGATCATTAGGGCTAATGTTTGGAGACTGATTGATGCTTTGACTGAAGCTAACTATTCTTATTAGCAAGGCATATAGTATTCACTTACATCCATGGTTCTCAAACTGTGCGTCGCGACGCCCTGGTGCTTCTTTTTGATTTTCCAAGGGCGTCGCACAAAAGTAAAATTCAGTGCAGTTTTATTTAATGAGCTAATGACAGTAAAATTGAGTGCAATTTTATAACTTTACCAAAGACCATTGTTCAAGTGCGATCATGCTAACAGTAGATAGCCTATTTACTATCTCATGACTACGTAACTGCAGTTGTTGTTTAGTAAAAAAAATGTTTCTGAATAAACGCATTGCACAATTTTAGTTTACTTTGCGTCATACAAGTAAAGGCTATACAACAGTAATCAGTTATAAAAATAATCAACTTGCGGATTGCTTAGCTTAGAATGAATTTTTATTTAAATTGGCTTAGTTGTGTTATATCTTTGCCAAATTGAATAAACTCAATAATTCTACGCAAGGGCCGGATAAAAATATGCTATGACGTGTCAGCTATGACGTATCAGCTGAAGTTGCGGCGTTAATAGAAAACTATCGTTGTGGAAGGAAGATAAAACAAACATGTCTGGACGTTCTCAGTGCTTTACTTTTATTTGAACAAAAGTACAAATCAAACAAAACACCAGGGTCGTTTTTATCGTGCTTTCATCAATTACATAGATATAAAACTTTGATAATGTGTGTCTTTATTAACATCTTATTGCTGGGAGTCACGTCGCCACGGGGGGGGGGCTTTTGGAGGTTTATCCCCCCCAAACAAAACTCCAAGCCCTCCAAATTGAAACACGAAACACTATAAATCAGTTGAGATTTTATCAATGTTTAGAGTGTCAAGCCCTCCAGCACAAACCCAAAGCACCCCCGCAGAAATGCAAAGACCCCTATTGAAAACTTTCTGGCGACGGTTCTGTGCTGGGTGCGTCACAAGTTCCACAAACTTTTCCAAAGGCGTCGCAACGAAAAAAGTTTGAGAACTGACTTACATTATGCTATTCATTTCACAAACAATGTTAGGCAAACCAAGCGTTTAATTGATTCACAGAGATTGGCATAAAGCCGGAAGACTCTAAGTTGAGACAGCCAGATCATCCAACTGATCCAAGTTAACGAAACATCGCACAGTGAGGCTGCAGTGAGAGAAGTCTGTGCGAAGCAGAAAGTTTTGCGTAAACGTTCTGCTCTTAATGTCTGAAGACACACACAATAAAAGTTAGTGCGTCTATCCGCAGATTAACAGAGCTGGATGGTAAGGCATTTCTTTGGATTGATAATATGCATCGAGCAAACTGCCCCTTCCACCTTCACTAACAAAACTAATTTAACTGCTGAGGGGCATCGACTCGACAACCTTCCGGTTTCTTCAATGCCCTGGCGTCCTTGCACTAATTTGTGTCTTTTCTAGCTGAATATTAATTATCGCCAAATAAAATCAACCCAACTCACCATTTTGAAAGCAAACGAAATTGCTGAACAATTATATCAAACCGTGAACTTCAGCAACATGTTTCGTGTTTAACATTTTTAGGACCAGTTGTCACGTCTGATTTGCTGTAAATGCCAATAAATTGCTGAAAAAGTTGTATCCAAATTTTTTCATAATTTTGTGCGAACTTAACTGGGATGCGAAGTTAAACGAGTGCGAACTCTGGGATATTACTGTACTTCGACCTCGGACCGTCATGGCTGCGGTGTCCCACATTAAATGGGTTTTGGAAGAAATGGTTTTTCCTTATGTGCAGTAATATGTTTCAAAGGTGGGAGTGTAATAAAGTGCAACGTGCGTGGGACCATTTCCTTGTAATTGCCAGTTTCGTTGTAATGGTCAATAATCAATCAACGCGCTGCTCTTGCCGTGGGCCTACTCCTACCGCTGGTTTAAGCCAGCACTACGTGTATTGTGTTCAGAGTATTTGCCCTCGTTTGGCAATCAGTCAGGGCCGAATTTAACTGATGCGAGGCCCTAGGCTAATCCACTTGTGAGGCCTCCTCTCCCACTGTTGCGAAGAAATAATGGAAAGCGTTAATCAATTTGTGAAAATCCGTAAATGACGCTCTGAAAGTACGGTCAGTAAAAAATTATAAATCATTACTGGAGTACCCACGATCACTGCGTTCAGGGCCGGCCCTAGCAGATGCGGGGCCCAATGCAAGACTTAGGCGCGGGGCCCCTCTGAGCAGTGATGTTGTGGCGTCATTGTGTTTAGTCAACCGTGTTACGATCGTGGTAGAGCGCAGATATACAGTGCAGCGCTAACACGAGAATTGAGCACGTTTGCTAACGTTCGAGAGGAAATTTGCTAGTTCTGACGAGAGCTTTCTTTGTTAACAATGAAATTTATATGGAGTTTCTACTGAATTCTCAAGCGCAAGGTGTATCTAGCAAAAATGAATAATCTACCCAACAGGGCCGGCCTTAGCAAGTGCGGGGCCCGATTGGAAGCATTTTTGCGGGGTCCCATTCGGTGGCGTGTGCAGAAATGTTTGAGGAGGGCCACCAAGTCATATTGGTAGAAATTATGAGTGATGTGAAAGAGCAAGACCTGAAGGGATAGTCCTCTGAAGGCATGCCTCCCAGTTTCATCTCTCCAACAGAGACTTTCCATGTCTGTTGTATGGATATCTCCGTAACACCCAATAAATCCATGAGTTACTACACGCAATATCACCTCTCTGGCCAAGGTACCTACCGCGGGCACGGCAACCAATTGGCCATGTTTTAAATGAAAACATACTTGATGTGATCAACCAGCAAAGACAAGTTATTAACAACTTAGCTACAAAACACCAACAAATGAAAAAGTGTGACACGCTGCCACTGGATTTTGAAATTTGATATTTTCCTATTAACTTTTTAGTAGAAAAAATTAGTCTCTTAGTTTCGAGTTGGTAAAATGAAATTTCACCATTGTTGGCCCACCCCTGGAAAAATGCGTTTGGCCACCACCTGGAAAAATCTTTTCGACGCTCATGCTCCTTTCTGTGTAGATCAGGGCTTCTCAAACTTTTCGCACATGTCCCACTATCCATCAAACGCATCATTTCGTGACACCTCATCTATGCTGGTGTAATAATACAAACGTACAAATAAGACAATGTTTTTCAGTTTTCAATTGACCAATTCATTTTGTAGCCGTAGCCAAACGTTTTTGGATGTTGGAGCCGGATCTAGAGTCAGAAACTTCAGATGTCTGGAGCCAGAGCCTGAAATTTGAGTTCCAGATCCGCAGCCCTGTTTGAGGCTGATGCAGTCTACGATACTGAAAATGCATTTGCTAAGATCTTTAACATTAGCAAAGTTTCTCGGGAATTTGTCTAACCTCTGCGAACATCGGATTCAATGGACATAATCGCCAAACTGTTCAGGTGCTCTTGCTGAATTGATGATCTCAAATAAGCTTTAACCACTTTTAGATTAGTAAACTCCTTTTTCCGTATGTCACGGTCAGGGCCGGATTTAAGACAAGCGAGGCCCCGGGCTAGTTTAACCATTGGGGTCCCTATGATGTCATCGTGTTCAGTCAACCGTGGTAGGCCCTTTTTGTGAAAAGCTCTCTAGCATTTATGATGACCCAGCAGGTCAACTCCCCCGTACATACAGATCTGAATCGATTTTCATATCTCTATACAGAACTGTCAGCGCTCGTCCTACGAAGTTTTTGGTTAAATTCAATCATGGGATGTAAGTACGACATGACATCACGATAAACGTGAAAGCTTTTAGGGCCTATACACAGCGTAAGCTCGCCTGCAGTGTCTTACGCTGATCACATGATGAAAGAACAGGCAAGACTGTTATTAAGTACAGTATAATCAACATCACGTCACTGAATCTAGCAATCTAGCTTGAACATTACATGGCATTTCAATGTTTGAAAATTGTCAAAATATTTATTCTTAACATTTGTTGAAAATATTTTTTAAATCATAGCATACAGATAATTGATCAACAAGCTTATTGTTCACGCAAAATATAGCTTACAGATCATTGATCAACAAGCGTATTGTTCACGCAAAAAGTTAGATTATTATCAAATTGTCATACTTTCATGCTAACCTGTTATGGCTTTTTACATATTTATGGTAAGCGAGTATGTAGTTATGGTAGGTAGGTAATTTATTGTCAAAACATCTTCCTTCGAGCTTTCCTGGCTGCGAATTCGTCACTGGTGTAATCAAAGTCAATAAGTCGCAGTTTATCATTCTTTGCGCAAAGAATACTCGGATCAGACAGCCACTCTTGTGACATTGTTGAACGAAGCACACTTTTGATTCTTTTCAGCTTTGAAAATGATCTCTCACCAGAACAGTTTGTGACCATCAAACATAAGAACAATCTTAAAATTGTTTCCACGTTTGGAAAAAAAGCCTGGATTTTTTCATGCTTGATTATTATTTGGTGCAATTGTTGGTGGTTGAAACTTCCTTTTTCCGCATAAGACGTTTGACGCACAAGAGAAAAGTTATAAGTTCATCAACAAAACTTCGATCAACATCCTCTGGATATTCTTGTTCTATAGTCCAGTCCAATGGTTCAAAAACTTTACAAACACACAGAACCCTTACGTGGTTTTCCAAGCTTTTGTCAAACTCCATTTTTGCCCAATATAATAGAAAGTAAGAATTGGTTACAAGTTTCAGATGACTTTTGTCGAACCCCTGAAACGGCTCCATCGAACCTTAGGGGTTCAATCGAACCCAGTTTAAGAACCACTGTTCTAGTCTCTTCACACCATGGAGAACTTGTTCCTTACTTGCTTCCAGATCAATTAAAAAGGAAAAATGATCGGCAACACATGTTTACACAGTGTTCTTCTCTCCAAATTTGAGTAAAGAGCATCAAGTACAGGAATAAATGAATGTATGTTAAACTTATCTCTTGGAGGAATGTCGTCCAAGGCATCGTTCGCCCTGCTATCATTCTGCTGCGGTTTTCTCACTCTACGCCTTCTTCGAAGAGTCTTGTACTCTACATCAGGCAGAACAGCTTTTGCTTGTTTCTCAGTCTCATCAAAATTTTCTCGTAAGCCGGAAACAAATTGCAGAAGTGAACTGTACGGGTTTGTACATATGGTCAATAAAATATGTGTACTTTGCAGAGCACTGCTAACTTTGTGAAATTGCTTAAGCAACGCTGTCCATAGATGAAGCATGAATGCAAATTCAAATTCATCCATTTTTTGCAAAAGGTCTTGAGATTGTCGTCTGGTATCACCCTTTTTTGTGTCATCATTGTGAATGTGGCTGAGTGCTTCAACAATGTGAGAATAAGTTTCACTGATGGCAGGGGTGGATCCAGCCACTAAGGTTAGGGGGGGGGCGATTTCAATAATATTTGGCAGTCAAGTCTCATTAACGGTTAAAGCTACTGTAAAAGAGATGAAGTATACTTCACAACACTGTTGTGACAAAACAATGGACGGCAAAATGGCCTTAAATCGCGAATGCTGTTTTGCGAGTTATACAAAATCATGGTGAATATATTTATTTTCGTAGGTTTTAGGGGAGGCGATCACCCAAATTGCCCCCCTTGAATCCGACCCTGACCGATGGTCACAGTATATACCTACGTCGTTACTCGTCAGGCACCTGAAGTCAATGCTTCAAATCTGTAGATCTTTTCCATTAACGCTGGCGCGGCAATTAAAAGCAACTTTCAGTGATTTTTGACTTCTGTAGCAGCGCGGTGGTGGAGATCCACTCAAATTGTGGACATGCGGGGCACGGCGTGGTAGGGAGTTCGAAACTGCGTCGTGCGCAAAAGCTTACGGTCCTCGTCGCACGAGGCTTCGCCTGTGAGAGCACTTGGAGCGTGGCTCCCGCTTAAAGAGAGAAGGGGGAGTGATGTAGCAGCGCGGTGGCTGCTACATGCGACGCGCTAAGCATAACATCCCTCGTAGCACGAAAGCTACTGGGAGTTTCCTTTAGCCAAGTGCGTAAGTGCGCAGGCAAGCCGCTTCTTCACTTCCTTGCACAACTAGTGGTCATTTTCCGCTGACTGCGTTGAGCTGCTGTTTGTACACCACAGCAGCAGCAGCAGCATTCTGAATGTGGATTCAGCACCACCGATGTCAGAGTTATGGAATCTAGTCATTGTCCGCGCTTAGTCCTAGAAGTGCATAGTCACCTCTTGCTAGGAGTTTGATTGGATTTTGATGAAAATGCAGTTTATTTGCTGGTATGGTGTGGCTGCACCTCGCACTAGGAATGACAAAGAAACAAGGAAGGCAACTTTTTGGATAGTGATATTGAGGTTATCCTGACTTTTACAAAATGCAGTTGAGTTTGAAAGGTATGGCTAGAATTAATCTAAATATGGGCTAATCCTAACTATAACACATCGCATGTCGTAACAACGAACGGCTGCGTAAATCAATGCCCCTACGCTGTCGCAGGTCAGGTGACACCGCTTTCACGCAAGATTGACTTTTTGCATAATGCGGCACTCTCATGAAACCAAGTCCAAAACCATTTCTGCGTGTGTGGTGGGGTTGAAACAACCTGAAAGTAGCTCAGAAGTGGTCAATATCACTAATGTTACGTGCTGGAGTAGAAGCATGTAAATATTCTCAAAAGTTTTCTGGCTTTCAGATGTTACTGTAACTGAACAAAGCATAACAATTTTAACTTCTTCCAATCCACACCTTGTATTAATATATAACAAACTGTGAAAAGTTAAAACTCGCTCAAAATGTGGTGATATTTATCAGGTTTCATCGTAATGAATAAAACGTTGCTAAACATATTGTGGCAAAAATAAGCGTGAAACGTTTAGATAAAACATATGTAGCATTTAAAATCTTTAGCGGTCTTAAATATGGACCTGAAAATAGCCTCGGCGAATCTTACTTTCCAGTCTGAACACGTTCCGAAAGCAGGCGCAGATGAGCTACGAACACAACAGGCCCTAACTTAAGCGTTTTCATTGCAATTTTATTTTATGATTAGCACCCCTAGCCAAGTTATAAACGTATGCGAAATACAATACTTGATTTATGGAGATTACAGACGCGTTGAACATCCGGGTTTAGGTACGGGCATTTCAGCAGGATTTTAAATTTTTTGGAAGGAATACGGGGCCCTGCTTGCCAGGGGGCCCCGGGCTTAAGCCCCGCTAGCCCCAATGTAAATCTGGGCCTGGTCGCGGTAACGGGGATGGTCAAGTAAATCCTGAGGGCAATAAACAAATTAGGGAAAGAGGCTGGTTGCCTTGTCACATTTCTATGAAGGAAAATGAATAACGCTGAAAACCGACTATATAACAGACATTTTAAATAACGAACTCAACTTAACCTTCAGAAGACAATTGGCAGTAACTATTGAAACAGCAACAACTACCGAACCATATCTTACAGCAACTATTGAAACTTGACCAGCCAAGTACGAAACGCTTACAACTGTCTGAAACAGAAAGTAGCTTCATAACTCAAACCTTCTCTGGCGTAATTAGCTGCTATTGAAAAACTACACCACACATTTTCGAAAAACAGTGACAACTGTTACGATTCCAGCTAACGAATTTCGATGAAAGAGGGTGTTAAAACCGCGTAGTTCTCTTTGATTTTCGTTGGCAATACGGATAACACGCTTAAAAATACTGTGGGTCACGCGCCGGCACTACATAAGCAGATTCAATGGAAAGTGAAAGTTTGCGTAGGTTAGAAGGTGTAGCGCGGGGACCCCTTTGGCGCCGGGCCCGATTGGAAGCAATCGGTCCAATCTGCTAAGGGCCGGCCCTGCTACCCAAACACCAAGGCGCGGAGCCCAATGCAGTTGCATCGGCTCAATGGCGCAGCGAGGCTAAGTGCCGCCCAGGGCCGACCATAAAAGCGCCGCCCTTTCCAACCCTCAAATTTGCTTAAAAAATTTTTAAATGGAAGTTCCTTTTTCGTGCTAATTCAAAGATAGAAGGATTAATAAAGCATCTTCAAAATCGCAATCAAACACTAACAAACTGAAATATGTCTCGTTTTTGATTGTCGATTATGATTCTTGCTTTTTCTGCTTGTCGCCACCTTTCTCATCATTAATTTTTCTATTTTTGCTTTGTTTGCATAGGCATATACGAACCCCACATGTTTCGTCAAATTTTCCCTCCCTGTCGGTTTTTAAATCTCCGGTAAGCTCACCGCATGACATTTTAATAGTTGACACATTCCAGGGGGTCAATCGGAAAAATTAATGGGTGTGATCAGTGGCGATTCTAAGGGGGGGCCTGGGGGGTCATAGCCCCCCAGATTATTGCTTGGCCCCTACTTGGCCCCCCAGTTTTTTTCTTAATTTACCGTTCAAGTTCATTTTGTTGACATAGGTCCTATACATATACAGTAGATAACTTTCGGCCAGCAATATTTTAGAAACCATCCAGCCTGCATTCAATATTTCCCAAATGCATGATTAGCTGCGTTGTTGTTTTTGACGCTCGGGTAACTGGAGTTGTTTATGACGACACACATCAGTACTATTAGTTGCTCGGATCCTGCGTGAAATTTAGTCATACCGCGGTTGTGGTGTGGAAAAAATTATTTCGAAACTAAGAAACAATCGCAGAAATG
>Ga0210059_1012277_pt1 | contig 12976 bp, 8 predicted proteins | sample Ectturendosymbi2_FD_188042 | JGI IMG/M metagenome (GOLD analysis project Ga0210059, IMG submission 188042) | Ecteinascidia turbinata endosymbiont from Florida, USA - Sample 2 (SPAdes) (version 2) | ecosystem: Host-associated > Tunicates > Ascidians > Unclassified | place: Key West, Florida...
TTTCTTGGATGACCTTGTCTTGAATGAGATTGTTGTTTACCTGAAGAAACTCGTAAGTGAGCTTGCATTGTTGTTTTTAGTGTTATAAAATCATGCAAACCTTGGTGCTAAATGAATTAAATACGACGATATATATATATATATGTGACAGTCAAACTTTGATGTGTTTTATTGTGTTTCGCAGTAAATGTAGATAGAATTGCATACGTTGGATTATGAGAGTGCAATAATGATAAAATAATGCGTAAATTCACTCGGGGGATTCCAGTGGCTGTCTTAAACAAATAGCTGCTGTTAGTCTGCTGAACTAGTGCTTTTGTCAACAGAGAACAGAATTAAAACTATCGACGGCATGCTTTTCTGTCTATATCGCGAGACAGTTAAGTACAAAGAACCCACAAACGGATATTTGAGAATTAGGGGTCATGAATCATAAGTGACTTTTTCTCAGATTTTGCATGCTCGGTTTTGTTAACGGGCAAACAATAACCGGTCATCACTGCATACCACGGGGTAAGCTGTTACAAGAACGGAAACATGCAGTTATCGCAGGAATAAACATGTCAATGCAGATGCAGCAAACCTCAAAGAAATGAGAAGGCGTATGCTGTGATTCACAGCTAAACATTCACGATTTCAAATGATGTCTCCGTCACAACAAGGCATAGTTTGCTAGCTACAAACACATTCAAGTTCAAAACAACGCATGCTTAGCTTAAAAGCTGCAAGTAAACGAAAAGAAGGATTTAAGAACTCAATCACTGCAAAAAAACAAGCTCAGTAACTGTAAGAATGCAGAAAAAATTCATGTAGTGACTGCAATAATGTGCGATGGCACTGCAAATCGCAATAACAATGTTTTAAGCCTGGCAAATATCACAAGCACATGGGTCACTAGCATGCACAGGTTGGTCACATTCAGATTGCTTCATTATACATAGTGTCACCATGCAAGGCCACAGATTGGAATGAAGTTCATCATTAAAATCTCAGAACAAATCTTTCACCCATATGAGAAATTGTTGGAAGGACAAGAAAATAGAATTTCATTTGATTGACTGACAGAGATGTTTTTTAATTTGTGCTTGCAAATTGCAACACGCAGTAGTGGGTCACGGGATAAAGCAGATTCGTGCAAAGATTTCACCCCCAAACAAATTTTTTCAGATCACATGCACTCAAACCAACTTGGTAAAGACAGCCAGAAATGAAAGTATAACTCATACTTTCACTGGGCATTATTACGGTAATGCCAGTAAAAATCAATGCAAGCAATTCAGTCCGCTGAACGGTGTGAAGTGCATGTTTTCTTGATAGAAATTCATTTTTTTTGGCACACACAATGGTCCCATCCAAACCACGATGAAATCTATTTAACAAATTTTTTCGATAAACGCAATGTTATGCAAAACAGTTTATTGACAAAACGTAACATTCATAGGAAAAATATTCAAAATGAATTTTGAGCACCGAAAGCTGTAAAGCTGTGTGCACACTTCAATATTCCGTGTTCGAACCTTCCTCAATTCTGGGCGATTGCATACGCACACTGCGTAACCTTTAACGCCCACGAGAGCCACTTAGGTGGCCGGCACTTTTTTGGCCATAACTCGCCAGCTGCTGCAGCTAGAGAGGTGTTCAAACCCTCTACGGATTCAGCAAGCCTAGTAGTTCCGAGTCAAAGAAAATGTTTTCAGTTTTGGGTTAGGTGTTCTCTTGGGGGGACGTCACAAGTGGAGGTGCTTTAGCGTTTTTATGGCCTATTTTACCCGGCCCTGGACGCCGATCGAATGGGCCCACATTTTGGCCAAAGTGTTTGTTAGAAACTAGGCTATCCCACGAGTTTTTAGAGCCCTTGATTGGCTTTCTAGCATATCTGGATAAAAAATTATGCCACAAAAATAAAAAAGTGATCAAAATTTCTACCCCTAAAAAGGAAACCAGGGGTTGAATAACACCGTTTGTACATGGCCATAACTCGCCGTTAGAATAGGCTAGAGAGTTGTTCAAACCCTCTAAAGATTCGTGAAGACTAGTAGTGTAGACAGGAAACATAATTTTCAGCTTGAGATCACGGGTTTTTGTTGATGTTTACACAATGAGAGGATCTTTATGCATATTTGTATACATTTGGATAATGACGTCACTTCCGGGGAGTCGAACCATCCATCAGATTTGGTGACTCGAAGTTTTTTTGGATTCTAGGCTTCAATACGAGTCTTTAGAGGGTTTGATGGACTTTCTAGCATTTGTGGTTCAAACGTTATGGTCAAACTTCCGGATTTTAATTAGGGAGATCCTCTGAAATAACTCAGCCGTGTTCTCAACGATTTGGGGTCGTTTGGCCCTAACTTGGGCACCAGAAACGCTAGGAAGTCGATCTAGACCTCTAAAGCTTCATATTCCAGCCTAGAATACAACCAAATTTTGAGCCAAAATTTTGGTCCTTTGTAGGGGTGATGACGTCATAATGAAACACCAAAAAGGCCAAAGCTACCCTTTTAAAATGTTTTAAAATGTTTTCAAAATCTAAAATGTTTTTTTTCTGTGCAAACTAGAAGACTTCGAGTCTTTCGAAGGCTCGAATAGCTCGCTAGCATATTCTAGCGGCGAGTTATCGCGGGTTATAGCGAAGTACGGTAGCCGCCAGTGGGCGACTCATGCATTTTCTGATTTTGGGGGTAAAATGGGGTTTTTGGGCCATAACTTTGGTTCCAGACATGCTAGAAGGTCAATCAAGAGCTCTGTCGACGCCGGAGATCATTTAGTTGCCAAAACAAGTTTGAGCCAAAATTTTGGCTCATTGGATTGGCGTCCAGGGCTAGTCAAAATTGGTCAGAAATCCAGAAACACCCCCAATTTTCGAGCTCCTCCCAGGCGAACCCCTCACCAAAATCAAACATTTTTTTAAAAATCGAACCTAGAAGACTTGCCGCATATGTAGAGGGTTTGAACACCTCTCTATCTGCAGCAGCTGGCGAGTTATAGCCGAAATAGTGCCGGCCACTTAAGTGATTCGCGTGGGCGTTAAAGGGAATACTGCTCAGATAGTAACAAACTTGAAAATTTAGTTTGTGCTTGTGTTGCTAGTGCATGGTTATTTTTTGAAAACATGCGAAATCTGTAGAGAACTTGTCAATCAAATTAGTTCATAAACCAGGTCTAAAATGACCCAACCCAGGGCTTTACTTCGCAAGAAAACCTTTTATCCATAACAAGTTAACTACTCCACAGTATCGCATTCCAACTGGATAAATAGAAAACAAAAAAGCTATCAACGAAACTGCGCAGCGAAACTCAGATACATGGCCGTCCGAAGGGGGCAGGAGGGCCCTTGGCCTCCCCATAAACTTTGAAATTTTACATTTTCCTGTTACCATTTTTGTAAAAAAGTTTGTTTTCTTAGTTTCGAGAGAAAAAAGTGAAATTTCATCAACTTTGGCCCCTCTTTTTGGCTACCTATGGAAAAATCTACTATTGCCCCACTTGGAAAAAATCTTTCCGGCGTTCATGCACACATAGCATATACACATCTAATACACTGAACCCTCAGGCAACTGCTTTTCAGAGGGAATTTTTATTTGTGCGTACCGTAGTTGGATCAATTACATCAAATCTGTTCAATTATAATTACAACTACAGTTACTCCGAAAGTGTTCAATTACATTACAATTATCCTGTGCTAAAAATATCAAATTACGATTATAATTACAATTACGTTTAAACTGTAATTAATTACAAAGTACATTTTGATATAATAAGAAAGAAGTGAAAGCAATAAATACAGAAAAGTTTCAGTAGGGGGGGCGTCAAAAAGTTTTCAGTAGGGGGGGCTTGACATTCTAAAAATTGACGAAAACTCCACTGATTTATAGTGTTTAATGTTTCAATTTGGGGGTGGGCTTGGAGTTTTGTTTGGGGGACTAAGCCCACCAAAGCCCCCCGTGGCGACGGGACTGTTCCTCAAGTGGTGTCAGGTCAGTTTTCACATTGTTATGGCCCAACTCACAATTTGAACGTTTTTGGTTTTATAAAAGTAACCAATAGAAGAGTAGGCTACATGTAAAAATAACTAATAGAAAAGATGCGTAAATAGTGATAACACAATACAACCCAAAGCTTGCAAAATACTTGAAATGCTTCAGTCATAGACGTAGTATTATCTGACGCGACGTTCGTTACTTGTCATGTTAATTGGAACTTTTCTATAACATTGTCATAAGACTTGGCAATGTTATAAGCTGTAGGCTATGCTTGTCTAAAAATGTGTGTTGCCAGGACAATGATTCGAAGCTTCCATTTTGTATTAATAAAGTGCAGAGTGATGACCTGGAAAATTGCCATAGTTCTGTTTGTCCAGATATCTATTTTAGGTACGTATGTGGAAAACATGCAGGTTCACATCGCACAAATTCTTCCATTTGTTGAATAAATATTGGTATAAAAGAATATACAATTGCAGAATTAATTGCATCTAATTGCCTTGGAATGACAAATCTTGGGTCAAAAGTCAACAATACGTAGTGGCAGCTGGTCACATGCAATTGATTTTAGGAGAGCTTGAGAAAGTGAAAAAACATTCTGTGCGTTGTACGCAATACATTAAGGAAGGACACAACACATCGCTGCCTTGTCTTAATCTTCCGTACAGCAACGGTAGATACGTTTACGTTGCTGCGGTTTTAAGTCTTCGGTTGTTGCAGCCATTGTCAGCTCTCGTTGGCTTATCCATGTTGATATTTTGTTAGTGGCCATGCAATACTCGAACGCTATCTCGCTGTTTTGTGGCTGTGTCATAGCGCAAGAATTCTCATTGACTTATGCATTAAAACCAGTGGCGTAGCTAGAGTGTGGGCTGCCCGGGGCGGCCCTTGAGCTTGGCGCCCCCGAAGCCCATAAAAATACGTATTGCACAGTGACTCCCTCTCAAAGCTTTGTATATACAGAAAATTAACTAGTTTGTGCACCATTATAATATTACAGTTCTCTCACATGTTCTAATATGGTATGTTTTAAATACACACCAAAAACTCAAACATTGTAAGTAACAGTTAAAAAGCAAAAACGACATGTAGGGAAAAATAGAAAAAAAGTGTAAAAAAATAGGACTATCTTTGTTTCTGAAATGAAAACTACAATTTTCTACTCAGTAACTTTTCTTGACTTTTTTGTTGGCAAATTCTTCAGTGGCAATGTCAAAATTTATAGTATCTGTCAATCGTTGCTCTATAGACAGTGTGGCAAGATTTCTCAACCACAAGGTGCTCATACTAAATCTTAAGTAATTCCTGTTCAGTTTTAATTTCGAAAAACTCCTCTCACAGGTAGCAACACTAACGGCAATTGTGAGAAAAATCCGCAGCATTATTACTATACTTGGAAGAGTTCCCAAGGTTATAATTTTGAATAAACTGCAAAAGTTCAAGGGGGCCTTCTCTACTGTGAACTGTACATCGGCAACATCGTATAACCGTGATGCAACAATAACGTTCTTCTTAATTGCACAACAATGAACAACAAGCGACGCGACGAATCGGCTATCAACTGCATGCAACCTCCTGTACAGCTAACTGGCCCACTTGGAATCTGAATGCAGCACGGTAATCTAAAAGTTTTCATAATGACGCATCAACATACTGAAGCAAGAAATCATTTCTTCTAAAAAAACGAGGAACCCTCACGGAACCCATAAAACTCACGTAACCCCACTACATGTTTTGCGGAACACTAGGGTTTCACGGAACTCCTATTGAAGAATACTGAACTAGATTATATTTATCCACACACACGGAAATCCATTTTGACGAGCACAAAACCAACCTCACATTCGTTAGATTTACGCAGAAATGTTTTTAAACCCAGCAATGCGCTTTTACTCGCAGGTACAAAACTTACGAAAGCTTAGAGCTCACCACAGCCACACGTTTGCCCACAGTCATCCACCATACTCCTACTAAGTTCTATAACGTCATATAAGAACTACGATCAGTCAACATCCACCGAACACTCGATTAATCAACCGTGTAATGAATCGGTAAAATTTGATGCCAAGTGAGTTGATAAGCGTGTTGCAGCTTCATGTAACAAGCCTATTGATGCAACATCCCTGATACACGATTGTTTATCATTTGGCTAAGATAACAATCGCATCAATACACATGCCATAGTTTAAATTACTCAAAATTAAAAACGTGTTTCAACTGCGAGTAGCGTCCCGACATTAAAACCACTCTTATTTCAATACAGCCTTTGCAGGTTTATAGCCTACAGCATAGCCCGTGGTACCGCCCCCATAAAAGTGCCGCCAGGGGCGGACCGCCCCCCTTAGCTTCGCCATTGATTAAAACCGTCAAATCAACGCTTCATGTACGAGCATCGCACGCCGACTTTGCTCAGGATTTTCTTGTCTGGATAACAGGCATACCAGGGGTCCCGAAACTACGGTCCGCGGGCCAAATCCGGCCCGCGAAGCTATTTTTCAATGATTAAAAATTAATATATTTTCGTAAAATTCGTTCATTTGGTATAATGTAACATATTCCGGAACAATCATATTACGTAATATGTCCAGCGCTCGAACTGTGATGTAATAGCTTATGTAGCCCTCGGACAAAAAGTTTGAAGACCGTGGTGTATACGATTGTGCTGTGCACTTGACAAAATCTATGCAGTAGGGGAGAACGGGGTATGTTGAGCCAAATTTTACATTTTTTGCCATTGCTCTTTTGGTGTAGGCACTAGAAACCTGAAATTGGGGCATTTGGTAGTTAAATCCATGTAACACATTTACGCGCAGGTTGTTTGACATACCCTTTTGTATTCTTAGCATAAATTGAAAACGACAAACATCATTTTTTCGGTTCAACTTATCCTATGTGTGGGGTAAGTTCAACCAGGTAGTGGGGAAAGTTGAACCAAAATAAAGATCTGCCACAAAAACGAACGGATGCAGAATGAAATGTCGGAATATTTACACTTGCGTGAACGTATTCAAAAATATTTAAATCCGTTGTAAACACATCTAACCATTGATGCATGAGGAAGTGGCGGAGTAGGCCTACTTTCACTTGAGTTAATTTAACTGATTTTTGAAGACCGATGAAAATATATGTTTCTTTTATCTTTTCGTCGTTCCAGTGACTTCTGGAAACGGGAGTATCTTTACAATGTCACGTTTTGAAAAAGAGCAATCGTCATCAAACTTGAAAGTGACGGCTGGTCTTGCTGTTGAGGGTCATTTCTTACTCTTTTCAAAAATTTCCTTCGCATTCTCCAATTATGTCATCAATACTCCCAATGGGTGTAACATATGAAAGAGTTCTTTTGCCAGTGAAGCTCACAGCAGATGCAAATAAAGCCAGCAAGGTTGGGGGGAAGATTTCAGTAACATTTGGTTAGTCAAGTTTCATTACTGTGTCACTGCCGTAAGGGAGATGAAGTATACATCACAACACTGCTGTGACAAAACAATGGACGGCAAAATGGCCTTAAATTGTGAATGCTCTTTTCCGAATTGTAGAAAATCATGATGAACAAAGTAACTTTCGTAGGTTTGAGGGCGAGCGATCACCCTGATCGCCTTTTTTGATAGAAAACGTTTTGATAGTTCCTTCACATGTTTTGCCAAATCATTTTCCATTCCATCACTAAACATTTGGGGTTCATCACTGGGAGCATCATAGCCATAAAGATGTTTCGCTACTGAGGCAGAACCGTCGCCAGAAAGTTTTCAACAGGGGGGCTTTGCATTTGTGTGGGGGGCTTGACATTCTAAAAATTTACAAAATCTTCACAATTTATAGTGTTCCCTGTTTCAATTTGGGGGCTTGGAGCTTTGTTTGGGGGGGCTAAGCCCACCAAAGCCTCCCCATGGCGACGGGACTGTACTGAAGCCTTTCGGTCAATGAATCGTTTCAAAGTATGACGATTAATTTCATAATGACTTGCAGCTCTTCAAATTGAAGTGCTTTTTGCTACAGCGTCTGAAGCGGGTGTCATAAAATCTTCCAAAACAGAAGCACGATTTGTGTTTTTGTCATTAAAGGAATTTTTATAATTGTAATGATTAAAAACAACAGTAACCAAATTAAATAAACAACAACTAACGACTTAGATCAAGTGGGGTAATTGAACCATGGTTCAACTTGCACGACTTGAATGGTTCAACTTACCCCGAAGGAGAATTTCATCTTGGATGTGAACTTACGTCAGAGCCTTAACGTCCAGCTGAACCAACACAAGGTGATGAACTCTGATGGACCTACGCCTTGAAGAAATAACGACATCAAAGAAATATACCTTTCCCACTATGAATTATGAAACAGCAAAGTCCATTTTCAGTTTTCCACTTTGAGCTCACAAAAACACTTCCAACCTGGCAGTTTTCTGCACCAAATAACTTTGGATGTGAGTCATAAACCAAAATGCATTCCCAACAGGCTCCAAACAATAGGTGTCACGCATCGGTCTTTGGACGGCTTCATTTAGCTAAAACAGGGGGTGGTTCAACTTACCCACAGGTTCAACATACCCCGTTCTCCCCTATGCATTTATTTGCGATAAAATCTACAGCAGATACCATGCCAAGTGTAACAGCGATTTTGTTCAAGCGCTTTTTTGAACTCTGTGAAATTGTTGAAAGTACATGTAATTGTAATTTGGTCAGAATTATTTATAAATAATTTATAATTATGTATTTACGATTGTAATAATTACAATCATAATTACAATTACACAAGAACAAAAATCTCAATTACAATTATAATTACAAGTACACGAAAATATGTAATTAATTACATTCAGTTACAATCGTAATTGATCCAACTCTAGCGCGTATTGCAGAAAGCGTCATACGCGTTTTAGATCCGTCTTTTCTTCATATCAAGTCATGGTGCAGGCTCTAGGTCTACTCTTCACGAATCGATTTCCGAGGTCATATCTACCACAAAGCTTTTTGCACTTACAATTAAATTGAAATTTTTAGGTGGCAGGGTGCATAAAACTAGCTACGCATCAGGCAACTGTTGAGTTCGTGTTTGGGTCTCAACATGAAACATTTTCATGCTTCGGAATATAGTCAAGATATGACTTCAATGACTGAGAAAAAGAGTCAAGAAGAAGACCCTGAGGTTTAGTGTCATTTGTTGTGGCCAAGTGTGAATTGCAAGATCACTGAGGAAACCAAAGTTTTACAAAGAACTGGACTTTCACTAAGATGCATATAGTTGGAACAAAATGAAGAATATGACACTCGGCTCAACAGAAGTGGATATTCTGAACTGTTTACATTTGAATGTACTGAACATATATTTTGTAAGTGACCCGTGAATAGTATTAAGGATGAGAGTGACCCACAAATTTGAAGAAATAATTCGCATTGGTAAGCCACCATGACTTGATTACAATATTCGCGATTTAAACGGATGAAAACGGTATGCATTGACGTACGTTGTGAGTGACGTCAGAAGTGGAGGACTTTTAGGCCACCTTGGCCCACTTCACCTGACCCTGGGCGCCAACCGTTAGGTGGTAGCATTTCGCTGAAGTTTTTTCTGGAAACTAGGCTACAAGCCGAGTCTATTGATACTTTGGATGACCTGCTGGGCTTTCGGGTTCAAATGTTGTGATGTAAGTTAGTAAAAATATTTGACTAATTAGCTAATTAGATAATTAATTAATTTGTTTATTTTAGATCATAACGTTTGAACCAGAAACGCTAGAAAGTCGATCAAAGCATCAAAAGACTCGGTCTCGAGCCTAGTTTCCAATGAAAACTTCAGCGAAACACTTTGGCTTAGCCGTTGGGCCCTAGGCCAGGCAACATGAGCCAAAACGACCCCAAAACTACTTCACTTATGACGTCACTCACAAAAAACCCGCACCCCCCAGGCAAAATTTTTTTTTCGAGTGCAATCTACTAGACTGGCCGATCCGTTTGAGCCCTTGAACAGCTCTTTAGCGCAATCGGCGGAGGAGCTAGGGCGTTGGTAAGGCAACCGAAAACTGCTGTTTTTTAGGGCGAAATCGAAGTGCGAATTATCGTAGACCGGTTCTCAAAGTGTAATATCTATTTTTGTTTGGTTATGCATGTTTTACTGTATGTGTAGCCTATATGTTTTAGGATTGCTATCTGGTTTATTTTGGCTGTTTTTGAGACAAGGTCTACCTTTTTTGGTAAACCTGGGTCGCGTGTCACGTGTCGCAGGTCGCGTGTCGTGGGGGCGGAAAGCTGTTAGTTTTAATATTGCTGCTATGATGACACATGTAGTCAGAGGACACTGGGGCCAACACGTCCTTAAAACTACGTGCGTTTATGCGAGCGAACTTCATTGCGTTAGATAGCAGAGTGGACGGTGGCTAGCATCAGCTGGAAGCTTTTGAATACACGACTGCTTTGGTCAGTGGTTGCCTCACTGGGTTACCAATCGAAATGATATTGCATTCCAAATGCCATTCCGGAATGTAGTGCCATTACAAAATGCTCAACTTGCGCCCAAACCAGTGTTAACTGACAAGCTCACTCTGGCAACTGCGCACTCGCGCCTAAAAATGCATGCATAAAACGCTCACTCAACAGAAACTTTTAGCACCGTCTGAATATCGTTCTACAGGTCGGATCGGTTAAAAACCGATTTCACCACCACCGAACGGGCCGCAACAATCAACGTTTGAAACACGACGCCATTCTGGAATGGCATTACACTTATAGCTAGAGCTTTAATTGACCGTCGGTCCACGGCATATTCGTGGTTGCTGTCTGATGCTAGAAAGCCGGTATGGTTTTCGCGCTGGCGCTTGAGTGGGCAAGGCGTTGTTTTGAAAAGGCTCTGGATGGAAAACCTTGCACAATAGAAACCCAAATTCTGCACAAAAACGTTAGTCGTATTGTGTAGTTTATGAAAATCGAAATCAAATAATTTTTCCACTTGTTTTAGAGAGAAAAAACACCCTGAAACAAGGGTGGATTGCCTGATTTTTGACTTTGAAAATGTATTGAGCCTATTCCAACAATGGGAAAAATGTACAAGCATCCTGACAAGTTTTGAATTAAAAAATTGTAGAGAAAGAAAAGTTATAACAGTTTTTATATCATCTGGTCCTGGACAGCATTTCTGCTTTTGGACTCCGTCCGAAAACGCACATGCGTTCAGCTGTGCTTTGCCCATTCGCTAAATAACTCAGTTTGGTTTCGATTTGACTAAAACGTACAGCACTTTCGTTTCGATACTTAAAACTTTCATAGATTTTTTCGTTGCACTAACTGAACTACGAAAAAAAATTATTACACACATTGCACAAAGAAAAAACACGCAAATTTTTTTTTCGCATGAAAAAGCCACACAAAATTTTCTTTGCACAAAAAAACAACGCAAAATTTTACTTGTACGTGGGCTGAGCATTCGACAATTATCAGCTCTTGGATGCTGAAATGTAACGTTTCTGCTGTTGTTGTTGTTGCAGAAACAATGTTAATATCACAGAACATGTTGTGATTACCTTGTTGCAGCCGCATGTCAAGATGGTAGTGCATGAAACGAGAGGAAAAAAACTACATTTTTATCAGCTGGTCGTAAATATGGTTTGAGGTTTGTAAAAAAGTTATGCACGCACGTTCAGGTGCTTGGCGTTGTTACGATGGGAAAGGACGAGCGGCAAGGGTGCAATGCGAGCTATTGTTGGCAGCAACCTTTATTGTTCTCTGTTGAACTCTAAATCTCCATGGATATGTATTTTTGAGAAGCAGCGAAAAGATCACAAGTCACGATCACTGAATTACTGCTTTTTCGCAAATCAACGGGTGTTGTTCTTCGCGATGCCCTTCCTGCCTCACAAAGGCGTTGCGCTAACGGGCCGTTTGAAGACTGCCAAGTGCGAATGTTTGTGAAGCAGCGCGCATTGCCAAGAGCGAATGTTTGTGAAGCACGGCTAGTTGCCAAGTGCGAATGTTTTTGAAGCAGCCGAACAGGCAGCTCCAGCAGTAACTTGCTGTTGAAAATAAATTTTGCAGCAGCTAATACCGTCAACTCTTTACATGATGTTCCAACTCACACTAATTTTCTATCCACATCACACTGACTGGTATGCGTTCAAAAATGCTTTACACTGATGGATCATTTGAAATCTGCCTAGAACGAACGTTTGTATAGCAGCGTCGAAAAGACGGCTGAAGCATTTACTTGCTGCCGAAAAAAATATTTATGCTCAAGCAAAAATCGTCAAATCTCTACATGATATGTTTTAACTCAGTAAAAATGTGTTTGAGTAGTTATTTATACACTCTGCATTGGCATGCGTTCACAAATGCTTTACACAAACGGGGCATTTGAAATCTGCCAAGAGCGAATGTTTGTGAAGTAGCGTCGAACACACGGCTGAAGCACTTACTTGCTGTGGAAAAAAATATTTATGCTCAAGCAAAAATCATCAAATCTCTACATGATAGGTTTTAACTCAGTAAGAAAATTTCTGAATGATTGTTTATCCACATTACATTAGAAACCGCTCCCAATGAAATGCAATGTGACGAGTCAATCAGCCATGGTTAGGGCAGGCCGATATTATTTCCGCACTCTGCGAAACGCGTGCGTGACTGCAGGCAAAACCATAATGACTGCAGGCAAAATATACCATGGTTGCTTTGAAATGCTCTCAAGACCACACCGTACGTCAGCGAACATTATAAATATATGTTTCTGGTTGCTAGAGACTTGTACGAATATACCGTGGGCCGGCGGCCTGTACTTGGGCAAGTTTCCAGACAATCGGCGCTTGATGTTTTTTTTTTTTGAATGAGCATAAAATTGCTACAGCATACTTTACAGGCTGCAGATACCAAAACTAGCATTTTTTAACGATATTTTTTTGTGTTTCCAGAAAATTGGTTAGTTATTTATTGCGAACATATAGTCACAGACAGTCGATACTAATTCTTAAAGCTGACTTTTGCATCTTTGGCTTTGCATATGATGAAGCAAGC
>Ga0210059_1012278_pt1 | contig 12975 bp, 8 predicted proteins | sample Ectturendosymbi2_FD_188042 | JGI IMG/M metagenome (GOLD analysis project Ga0210059, IMG submission 188042) | Ecteinascidia turbinata endosymbiont from Florida, USA - Sample 2 (SPAdes) (version 2) | ecosystem: Host-associated > Tunicates > Ascidians > Unclassified | place: Key West, Florida...
CAGCCAAGTTGTACAACAGTGGAAACTGTGATTTGTTTCCCTCCCACCATTCGGCCACGGGTCGGCCTTCACACAGTTGGCGTGCATTTATTGCATTCCTTTCAAAAGCGAAATTCTTTTCTCCTGTAAATTGCCTTTTGATTTTTGAATCCACTGACCCGAAAATATTGCAATTATGAAATACGGTTCCGACGAGATTCCGAATCTCAAGGATTCGAAATTCTATTTTGGGCATCCCTAGTCAGGTATAGAGAGGGATGGGAATTGGTCTTGAAAGAGCTTGCTTGTTTGGGGCTTGTTGATGTTTGTGTGATTGATAAGGAGTAGCTCACATTTAGAATTAGTTCATCCTCGACTCACATTTAGAATTAGTTCATCCTCAATTGGTATCTCTAATCATGGTGGCATTGGTGAGCACGGTCTGTGGGTCTTTACCAATACATCCATCATCGAGGTACCAGATGTTTAGGTCAGCTTTGATCTTGGATGTTACTTCATGGATGGCAAGGGTGAAGAGGGCTGGGCCGAGGGGGTCACCTTGTTGCACACCGGTGGCCGAATCTAGACTGAAGTTTCCATGAAAGAGAGATGTTTTTGAAGAATAACATTAACAGTCCCATATGAAGGGGCAGATTTCTGGGAGGTGTTTTTGAGCTTCTTGAAGAACAATGTCTTGGCGTATGCTGTTGAAGGCATTTTTAACATCAAGTTTAACGAGAACTTTGTTGTTATGGGGTTGGTCCATGAAGTAACAGGTGGCGTGGACTGCAGCTTCATACCCCAGGGGGTGCCTACCCCTACTTGGGAAGGTAGGAGGGCTTTACGAAGCCTTGGGATGAAGGGTCTCAAGTAGACTTTAGCGACAAGACGTCGGTAAGTGCATCCTACGGCAATGGGTCTGAGGTCTCCGTTGCTTTTGCGAAGCCCGTGGAGTTGGGCACCGTAGAGAAAAGGCCTGAGGTCATTTGAAAGTTGCTTCTTTATTTTAGGTCTTATTTTTTGCAGATTTCTGTGTAGTGTTTTGCGGATCGGATTGCTTTTTCCAAATTTTTAGGCGTTTTTGCTGTTTCAATTTACTGAACAACAATTTCAGAATATTTTTGTATGAATTTGCTCATTTTGAGCTTGTTTCTTCAGATTTGCCTCCCTGCTTCTGTTTTAAATTTACCTACTCAATTTTTTTTTGTTTTCAAATTCTACCAAACACATTTTTTGTGCTTATTTGTTGGATAAATTACCTATTTTGGGCTTTTTTTCAGATTTCATTGCTTGTTTTTCCAAAATAACCTTGTATCACTGTCATGGACCCTATGCAATGATCCAAGTGTCTATGATACTTTCTGTAATAAACCTGTAGCCTAAAGCAGTGGTATTGCTACAAGTACAATCGTATAGAACTGTGGCTGCGAATTTCTTCTCACGCAATTTCGGTCTGTTTCAGTGGAAATCCTGGCAGCAACTCTTGGAACCCTGAAGTTCCGCAGAACTCAGGTTGAAGAACACTGCTCTACAGGCTACTAGTACAGTGGTTCTCAACCTTTCATGGTTGTGGCTGCCTTCCAAAGACCCTCAACACTTGTGGCCCCCAGCTCATCAATAAGGTTTTGCAAAATCACGGCAGAGCTATTTAGTAAACTGTAAAGGCCTCTTTATTTTGGCCCCTGGAGAATCGCTCTGTGGTCCCTAAGGGGGGCCTACTCCTAGGGCTCCAGTTGAGATATGCTAGTATAACTTATTTCAGATTCAACGATGTTCACAGTGCTTTGTTTAGTATTGGTAATAGAAGCAGTAACCAAGGTGAAGTTAGCCACACTTTCGCCAGCCGCACTTTTAAGTTACGGTTTCATATAACCTACTGCTTTTGAAGCAGTAGGTTATATGAAACCGTAACTTAAAAGTCGAGTGTTTGTTACTAGGCCTATCTGATGTTTAAAATAATAAAAAGGCAACAATATGATGTTAACAAGACTGATGCCAGTGGTAACACTGAGCATGTTCTTACTGGTCAACAGCTTTGACGGGTTGTATCTCATGACGTGCTGGTGACATCAACACCAAATTAGTCCTCGACATTCTCTCACCACTTAGATCATTTGAAGATGTCATTGATGACCTCATCTGGGAAGATAAAGTGGACGAATTGTACCGTAGACCCCATTTTGACAATCATGCCATTTTTGGTAGGACCCTGCTAGGCTAATTATGGCCTAGATCAGAAAAGTTGGACAACATCACTCAAATTGTAGTCAAGTCCAATTTTGGACAGAATTATGCAAAAATAAAAGTCTTTTGTTCCCTGGTTTTTAATTCAGACTTAGTGATATGTGCTGATGCCTTGCCCTGGGTCATGGTTTAAAGAATCAATTTATATTGGTTGGTTAATTGTAATAGTAATTGCTGTAGTATTTTAACCATTGAAGTTTAGAAATGTCTTGCAACTTTGGTTACAGGTTGTTTTGTGTATGTATGGCAAGCTATCATAAGACATATCTGGAAGTGAACAGTGGTATGTGATGCTATAGGCTTAAATCATAATTAGGTTCTTTGCACCATCACCATGTCCAGTATTCGTTATACTCGCACAAAAGTAGGTGAAGAAGATGAAGCACCTCTGCCTGGGAACGAACATCATGATGATGGAATAGAAATAGAAGAGATGGTGAGTGTTTCATTTGGACAATGGTCATAATATCATTGTTTGTTTAAAATTCATTGTGTCCAGACCATTAAATTCTGCATTTCCCACTGGAAGATAATTATGAACACCAAAATATTTTGTGTGTTTGAAAAGTCTCAAATCGAATTTTGACACAGTTTTAACTTGTTGTTGTAAAGTATTTGAAATTTGTTTTACTTTGCATACTATATGCATTAAAATTACAATTCAAGAATTGTTATTTTGAAAATGCACTGATGACACTATTTTAGACATGTGACATCACATAAACAGTTTCGTTATATGTGTGCCTCTTTGGAGTATCACAAGTGGTCTGTAGCCCTATTCTGTGCTTGCTCTGTGACATTACCATCCAGATATTTTGTAGTGAATGCTGGGTTGGTGGTAAGTCAATGGCAGCAAAATGTATAAACCTTTTGCTTGCACAAACACATTTTTTCAAACCAATTCATTTATTAAGATTAGTGCCAATATAGGAGAGAAAAAACCATAACCTCATATATCAAAGGTGCTGCCCAAACACTTTTTAGCTTGATGAGAATGTTAAGCTTAGGGAACACGTAAGACATTTGAAAAGAAGTGCAACAATTACAAAAAAAAACAAGCAAAATGCTGAATACATCAATGCTAACAAGGCTGGATAGGCCACAAGTGCTGTTTTTTTATTGAACAAAAACGGAATAAAAAAATGAAAATATTATAAATAATTAGAAAACAACACTCCAAAGAGGACAATGATTGGGAATTATGACAAAATGAAAAGTCATAGCACATTGCAGAACAACACATTGAACAACATACATTATAGAAACATAAATGTTAAATCACATGTACATAAGAAACATAAATTTATGTGTAACATTAAGATTAAATCATACACATGCACAACAAGTATACACTGTTTTTCAAGTCTTAGGTGACAGGGAATCAAGCCCAGCATACCAACCTTAGTGACTCGTGCTCAACCCACTATACCACTTGGGGAAAGCTATGGCAGCATAAACTTAGCAAACTAAAGTATAAGCGATATCAAGTTTTCAGGCTATTTTATAAGTCAACACCATTGGTTGCAATTGTTGTTAGACAGTTTAACCAATTTCATGTCAAGGCATTTAATAAATGTTATAAAAATCATACATTTGGTCAGTTTTAATTTTAGGATGCAATGCTTATAGCTCATTTCAACCATTCATGTTCCATTTTTGCAGATAACAATCTCTCCTCATCTTTTTTATCTCCACAATTTTCCAGGGAGAGCTCCTTGATGACTTAGCAAGAGATCTGAATCTTTAAGCCTTCTGAGCTTGCTATGGCTTAAGAGACAAAATTATTTACCCAGGCACTCATGTCACTTTTTACCAGATATATCATGCTGAATTCATGCCATACTTCACTCAAGAAAATGATATTGTGTACAGTAGTGGTCTCCATACTATGGTCCACAGGCCAAATCCACCCTGTGAAGCCATTTGATTCGGCTCAAAAAGACACTATCAGTAATGAAAATATAACATATTTACAAAAAATTTGTTGATTTGGTAAAATTTGACATATACTGAAACAATGATATTACGCAGGATGGCCACATGAATGTTACTTGGCTAAGCATTACTTCGCTGCAGGCTGGCTGAACCTTAACAACTGATATGATGGTTATAATCTGAAGTCTTTGTTAATATTAGGTGCATCCCATCTGAATCCTGTTTATCCCACTGTACTAACATCATAGAAGCAATTTCATCTTCCTTTTCAATAAATGTGCTTTTATTATTAAACAACATTCATTTATTTTGCACTAGGAATTTGTCTTGCTCTCAAACTGTTGTAATAGTTTATGCATCCGTAGGACCAAAGCGTTTGGAGACCCCTGGTGCTGTTTTTTTTTGGTCATTTTCCAGTCATAGACCGAAATGATTTTGAAATGACCGAAAAAATTAAGTCACTTCGGTCAGAATGTCTGAAAATATAGGCTAATGAACACTGGTCCGGTGAGTTTTAGTACAACTGTGAGACAAATGACCAAAATGTCCCCGCAAAAAATGGCTGAAATGTCTCAGCATGTTGAAGAGCTTCTGAAAAAGCCTCATGTCTCAATTTGATCCTAAACATTGGAGACTTTTCATGGATACCATGACATCCACTTTGACATTTGTTATTCTACATAATAGTAACACTATTGAATCTTTTTCTTTTGGGCATTCAATTGTAAAAAGAAAAACACAATAAAATGAAGTTGGTGCTAGAGAAAAACTTCATACTATCAACACAAGTAGATCAAACATGTTGATTTGAAAATGGTTGAATTTCTGCCTGGTTTGCAAGGTGGTTATACAAAAGTCATGAATTTTTGTGCTCATCAGATAGCAGAGCTAGATCCCAATATTGAATAAAAAAGATTGACGTGTAAGAGATGAAATGGTACCTGGTGTGAAAAAAGATCAAGTTCACACTTTTGTGGAAATACCTAAAATTATTTCACTTCAACTTTAGTACATCAAGTTGGGTATCATTAAACAATTTGTCACATTTGCACCAAAATTTCCAGGATTATTGGTATCAACAGGAAACTTAGAAGATGGTGATTTAATGACCCTCAGATAAGAAACTAGCCGTAGCTTTCAAACTATCATGAATAAATAAAAAAAGAACCTTGGGCCTGGAGTGCTTTTGTGTAACTTATTGAAAACTTATTGGGAAATACAGACCCACCCAACTATGAAAAGTTGTGGTGAATTTACTGAACAGTCCTTAGATGAAATTTGTACTGCAACAAATTTGGCAGCAGTTCTTAGATATTGGTGCTGACGTGAGCAACAAGCTTCATTTCCTGTACAACCATCTACACCACTTCCCTGAATACTTTGGTGATTCAGAATCAATGAGCAAGGGAAGGGCATTCATCAGGATGTCATTGACATGGAAATATGGTACCAAGGGTGCTAGGACATTGCCATGCTAGTTGACTACTGTTGGTCAACTAAACACAAAAATGCTATTCCTTACTCCATTCTCAGAGATCATACTTAGCTAAGTGTTTGGCTGAGGTTTAACAATTTTAAAAGATACATTGACTTGTTACAGACTGATCACAGTAATAAAGATGCATTTGCATTTTTTAACATTTTATGGCACTACTAAAATAACAACCAACTGCCTAATTATATTACAACTGATTTTGCTTTAGAGGGCACATCACACAAGGAAAACCAGACCTGATAGAGAAAAACAGACTGCATTTTTTGAATCAGCAACCCAGAATTAGGTAAAACAGCTCAAACATCCCCATGCATGTTATGAGCTGGTATACCTTATCATAGCAGCATAAAATGGTGCTAAATGTCATAGTAGGTCTGTTGGTGTCATCTATGCATGTGTTCATCTATCCTTTGCTAATATGTCTATGAATTGTGAACATTGTGTGTTGAGGTGAAGACGTTACAGTAGTTTTGTATCCTTGACATCAGAGGTGCAAAGAAATAATTTTACGAGCTATTCTACTGATGCTTTGCATTTTGCTGTCAAAAGAATTTTTAAAATATTGCAATCACTTTGCAGAGTTCAACCTACAATAAAGGTACAGTTCCACCTGTGCAGAGATCTAGTACATTGCTTTCACAACAAGACAGAAGGAGAAAAACCTATTACTTGGTGTGGGCAGTACTTTCAACAAGCCTCTTGCTAGCAGTTGTTGTTATTGCCATTGCTGCCCATCCCAAGGCAAGAGGTAAGAAAGTATACGAGACTGTTGGTTGCTTTGTGTTGTAAAGCCTTTCGTTGATGGAAACAATTCAAAAAATCGGTATTTTTTTTAACTGCGTGGGAAAATAATCGAATGGTTAAATACATGTCATTGCAAGTGTTGTGGCTTCTCATATTTCTAGTGCTAAAAAGCTTAGTTTTGTATATCATATTTCTAGTCAAATAGGCGTAGCAGCATATTTTCATTTGATTTTGGTGACGGCAATCGGCGGCAGACCTGAGCCTGAATTCCCTTCTTGCCGCAGCGGATGAATTGAACGATGTTGCCCAAGGAGCGCTACGGCGATTCACTCAGTGGCCGTGAATCGAACACCCAACCTTCCAATTGAGAGGCGGACACAATACCACTGACCTATCGCCACTCCCAGCGTATTTTCAAGTCATTTCCATGATATCTGCACCGATTTACGTCGAAAGTTTTTGTTTTTTTTACATAATGGCTATTCAAACTGACTATTCAATGGCTATTCAAACTGACCGGCATGGCACCAACGTCCATAACAGACCTGATAGTTAAACTTTTCAGAATGGTCAACTATTTCATTTGCTTCCATTGCAGTATATAGGCTGTTCCTACGTGTATTTTTAACAGCGCAGAGCTTGGAAACTATTGACAATTGCAACGTGCTCATTATTTGACAGACATCAAGTGGTGCTGCATCTCTCCGAAAGAGCATGCCAAATGTGAAAATATTTCACACTACTTCGAGTACGCCCACCTGAAGCCGAAACTGACTTGTATCGAATCGAATTCGGTGCAGGGATGCGTTGATCTCGTAGACGCTGACAAAGCTGACGTCTTGTCCGTCAGCAATGAGGACCTATTTAGACACAGGAAGATTTTGATGCCCATAATGGCTGAGGAATACAAGCTGGATGATTCAGGTTGATCAGTTTGTCGGTTTCCTTTAATTTTTAATTTCAAACCGTGCGCTGAACTACTGTTGTACATTTTACTGGCAGAAGAAACTGCGCAATATACGCAAAATTTTGTGCACTTAGTGTTATAAATCTGCAAGGGCACTGGTCCAATAATTGTGACTGGTTATACGAGTGAATTCGACTGCAAAGAGTGAATTAATGATTTAAACGCGATCTAGCGTTGCGTTTAACTTACCTACGAGCATGATTTCATTGTTTTCATTGCCCGCGAAAGTGACATTGTTTGATAACTTCGTTTTTCCCTCTGCATGGATCAGCGTGGTCCAACTACTTTTGACTTCCGGGCCATTTTACAAAAATGTGGTAACTCGCGGGCCACTCCTAATAAAATGATATATAAAACAACAGATCCACAAGATTTAAAATTGAAAAGGGACAATAGGTTAGTCAAGTGTGTCATTGAAATTATTACACAATAGCAATAAACGACTTATTACAAATCTCCATCGATGTGATGCCTGTGATTGAGGCTTCTCTGGCACCATCTCTCCCTCAACAATACCTATATGTTAGTAGTAGCAAGTCGGGGACTATGGTCCGATGTTTCGTCTGCCATTCAATTTCTGTTTGAGACTTGACTTGCTTCATCGCAGAAAATGTGCTCACACTCGTATGTGCTTCCAAACGTCGAGCGATTTTTAGCGCGAAAGTTTTCAGTTTGGGAAACCTATCTTTGCTGGCTAATTTCTAGAAGCTCTTTACAGTCTAGTCTCACACCGTTAATATTGTACATTATTATCAAGAGATGTTATGCTTGTTCTAATTAAAATTATCTATTGTAACATACAACAATCAACACTGAGAAGGCTCGCGGGCCTTAAAAATTCTGGTGGCCCGCGGGCCTGTAGTTGGACCACGCTGGCATGGATTATTATTTTTATGTATTGCCATTCAGTCTAACAGAAGATAGCGCCAAGCTTTGGTGCATCTTCCATTGATGGTCAGTAGCTTGGTCGTAAATTTTCACATCGAGTGCCTTGAAGCACAAAAGACCGTAATGTTTTGTTCTGATTCAATTCCCCGGTTGAAACTTCTTGTACCTTTTTTCAACGAAGGAACCGCAGATCTTGGTTTCTTTTCTGTCGCCGTGGTGCGGAAAAGTGACAGCGATGCTGCTTTGACTCTTGACGTATTCAAGCATCGAAAAGCTTGCGTAGCAAACTCGATCTTAGTGAAAGGTCTTGTTGGAAGTCTTTGTAAGTATTCTGAACCTCTACGGACTTTCTCTTTATCACAGCATGTCCGTTTGAACTTACGTGAAGTTTTCCTCCAGTTGTATTGTGTGAATTTTTTAAAACTTTTCTCCGGTTTTATCGGAACTCATATTTTCTTTATGGTAAATAGACACACATTTTGGCTTCTATCAGATCTCAAGAATTCGTCTTTAAGTTGCTCAGCAGAACCATCTTTCGATCAGCTGTTTGAGAAGGTTTGCGCGCCGGACATGAAATCGGAGTCATATTGCAGTGGATGTCGAGGCCAGTCGTGTCCGAAGGAGTGCTCAGCCACTCAGTACTGCGGATTTGATGGTGCATTGAGGTACAGTAGAATTTGTCTAATTCATCGTCGTTTAATTCGTCAATTCGCTTAAAACGTTCTTTTTCGTCAGCCCTGGCAGAATTCCTGTCGTTTGTGTACATTTCTGTTCGTCAATTCGTCACCTCTTTCTATCCCTGAGAAGCGTTTTGCTCGGCTAATACGTCATTTGCAGTTTCGGTTTTGATGTTTTAGAAGCTAACACGTGTGGGAATTCAAACAAATTAAGGATCTTTGTCTGAGAATTATTCAACATTAATCAACGCGCAATTCGTTACACGAGGTGCGAAGCGCGACCCGACTTCCTACTGAGAGAACTCAGAAAGTCCTTAAATTCTGTTAAAAATATTAAAGGTACTAGATCAAATGCAAGAGTCTGGATAGAGCAGATGAATTAAAAAGTTTAATTTAGTAAACAACCATAACGCCATGAAGTTGTATTTTACTGCAAATAAGACCACTGTGTATACGAGTTACTATGATAAAGTATACGAGCTGCTATGATGAAGTTTTCACCTGTTTGCATAATTCCTCATTTCGTCCAAATCGTCACTTTTTCTAATCCCCGCGAGGTGACGAATCAGGCAAATTCTACTGTACTTTGCGTGTTACTGCTGAAAGAATGTGCGTTCGATGGGATGAGTACGAGGACTTTTACCTGCTCAACCAAAACTCGGTTGAGTTTCGATGTTGCATCAATGTTTTGTCCCTGACAACAATGACTAAACATTATATTTGCCTAACATCGTGTAAGTCGCCACACTGTTTCAACGTACGACAGATTCACGGGTCATTGTCATGCCACGCTGATTCCAGGTCAATCAAATTCACGAGCCATTGTTAGCTTGTTACACCATGCTGATACAAGACCAAGCAAATTTACGAGCCATTCTTACGCCATACTGATTCAAGGTCGAGCAAATTCACATGACATTGTTACGCCACACTGATTCAAGGTCAAGCAAATTCACAGGCCATTGTTACGCCACACTGATTCAAGGTCACCCAATATCACGAGCCATTGTTACTCACACAGTTTCAAGGTCAAACAAATTCACGGGCCATTGTCACGCAACATTGATTCAAGGTCAAACAAGTTCATGTACCATTGTCACGCCATACTGATTCAAGATCAAGCAAATTCACGAGCTATTGTCACGCCATAATCATTCAAGGTCAAGCAAATTCACGGGCCATTGTTACGCCACACTGTCTCAAGGTCAAGCAAATTCAGGTGCCATTGTTACACCACACTGTTTCAAAGTCAAGCAAATTCACAGGCCGTTGTTACGCCACACTGTCTCAAGGTCAAGCAAGTTCAGGTGCCAGTGTTACGCCACACTGATTCAAGGTCAAGCAATTTCATGAGCCATTGTTACGCCACATTGATTCAAGGTCAAGCGGGCTCACGGACCATTGTTACGCCACACTGTTTCAAGGTCAAGCTAATTCACAGGCCATTGTTAGGCCACACTGTTTTGAGGTCAAGCAATTCACGGGTCATTTTTACGCCACACTGTTTTAAGGTCAAGCAAGTTCACGGACCATTGTTACGCCACACTGTTTCAAGGTCAAGCAAATTCACAGGCCATTGTTACGCCATACTGATTCAAGGTCAAGCAAGTTCATGGGCCATTGTTACGCCATACTGATCAAAGGTCAAGCTAATTCACGGGCCATTGTTACGCCACACTGTTTCAACTTTCAACGTCAATCAAGTTCACAGGACATTGTAACGCCACACTGTTTTAAGGTCTGGCAAGTTCACAGACCATTGTTACCTTGTGTCGGCAGAAGTTACCGAGGGTAAGTTCCCTGTAAAAGCGCGAATGAGGCTTTTGCAACTCGGCGATAATTAAATTCGTCAGACCGTTTCACATCTTGTCGAGCGAAGTATAGTTTTCAGCACAAATGGAACGTCCATTAGCTTAGAGAAAACACATCCTTAAGTCTGATTCTACTAATTCAATGGTCCCCAAGACAATCTGACCCAAAAGAATCGCGCCATGTGTTTCATGTATGAGCAAAAAGTATTCTTTTTCATGCTGCGAGACCTAATATGTGGTTGTTTTATTGTGGTTGAACCTTTTGCCAGTGGAATTTTCGCTGCACCCACTACATTCTATTGCTTGGAAAACTTTTTCTGCTGCACTTCAAAACAGCGGAGGAATGCACGAGGTTATCGTCAATGACCCGTGACTTTATATCGTCTGTGAACCATTGCTTCGTTGCTCCATCTCTGTGCACCACGTACAAGACCAGTGTTTCCCAATCATTTTTATGTATTCCTGCCTTTGCTCATTTTGTAACTTTTCATTCCTCTCCTATTACAAATTCAGCAGGATGGCTGTAAGGGTTGAAACGTCATTTTTGCCATTACAATGAATAGGTAACCTAATTACAGAATGGCAATTCGTCCCCCGAACTCATGAAGTTCCTCCCCAGTTAGGAACCACTGTGCAAGACGTTGTCGAAAACCTCTACCCGCAGCACTAGACATGTGACGTTCGCCTTAGCAAATTTGCTAACTTTCAAGCGCACGCAGTGTGGCAAATATAGCTCAGCGTGGAGGTTGGCTGCGATGAGATGGAAACCGTAGGTGCTTGGAAATCGTTTCAGGAAGTTTGTTCCAATATGATCACTCCCAGGGGCGGATCCAGCCAGTAAGGTTAGGGGGGAGGGCGATCTCAGATATATTTGCTAGTCAAGTCTCATCACGGCTTCGCTACCGTTTCAAGAGAGATGAAGCAAACTTCACAACACTGCTGTGACAAAACAATGGACGGTACAATGACCTTACATCGCAAATGCTGTTTTCCGAATTGTACAAAAGCATGGTGAATAAAGTTACCTTCGTAGGTTTCAGGGGGGAGATCGTCCCAAGCGCCCTCACCCCCCTTGGACCCTCCCCTGACCACGACAAGTGAGACCTCAGCAGTGCACTGATGAGTGTTTATTCCAGGTGCTTGAATGAATCGAATGTACCGACCATCGCCTTCACATCCCACCTTAGTCTGGTCAAAGCCATGAAGCTTCAGGCGAATATCTTCAACGCTAGTGTAAGTAGATTCAGTTCTCTCTTTGATGTCGCATTCTGTGGCGCGATATTCATTGTTTAGATTCACATCGACACTGTTGCCCGCAGCCAACTACGATACCCAGAGCTTCACAAAGAAAACGAGTGTTTCAAAGTCTTGAATTAAAAATTTGTTGTCTTGAATACTCTCATGTTTGAAATTAAATTTCGCGCAATTCATCCGATTTTACCCTGAACTGGAAAGCAGTTGTCTTCTTTTTTTATGGTTGAACCCTTCCTTCCTCTTCAACAAATCGTTTCCTTTCGATTTTGTTGTTGCAAGGCGCGGTGTTTTCATTAACATTTGCCGAACGAGACCAGCCCGCTTTCAGTTTGAAACGCAAAACCCTTCATGCGTCGCACGTTGTTTTACTCTGAGTGTTTCCATTTGACATTAACTGAAATATGTCGTCATAGATGAAATTGTGATGAGCGTAACAAACAATAGCGTGCCTGGTGCACACTGCACACATAGAGATTAATTTTAAGCAAATGTCCAGATCGTATCTTGGGTCAGCAGGTAATTTTCTCACTTGCTTGATGCGATGAAGTCTCACGTGGAAAATTATGAATGAAAAACGTTTTTGGACAAATGAATAAGACAGGGGTTTTCCCTTTGACTGCTATTCGTCGCAAACTTTGCTACTGATATCGCCTAACTCTTGAAGCTCTCCCAAAACATGATTAAACATGATTATTCCGTAAGTGAAGAGCGTTTTGGAAGGAAGTGATATTAGCTGCTGGAAGGACAATTTGGATAGATATAACAACTTTTCTTTTTTTCATAAAGGCTTTCTTTTTTTTCATAAAGGCTTCTTTTCATAAAGGCTCAAAACTCTTTTTCATAAAGGCTCAAAACTCTTTTTTTCATAAAGGCTCAAAACTCTGGAATTCTCTACCCACTTATCTTCATAATTTAAGTTCACGCCAATTCTGCTCCAAAGTATCTGATTTATTCCTTACCAAAAAAACTAATGCTTGGCAT
>Ga0210059_1012279_pt1 | contig 12975 bp, 5 predicted proteins | sample Ectturendosymbi2_FD_188042 | JGI IMG/M metagenome (GOLD analysis project Ga0210059, IMG submission 188042) | Ecteinascidia turbinata endosymbiont from Florida, USA - Sample 2 (SPAdes) (version 2) | ecosystem: Host-associated > Tunicates > Ascidians > Unclassified | place: Key West, Florida...
TAACAGTCGCGAGCCTGAGTAACGCCTTCAACATCGCATAGGACAGCGTGAATCAGATTCACCGCTGGTGCTTGTGTGTTACAGAGTGAGAGACACCTCAACAAAACCAAACCTAAAATTGAACCCAAAGCCAAAACTCAAAATCTAAACCTGAAACCTATACCCAAACCCTTAATCCAAAACCTTAACTTAAAACCTTAAACCAAGACCCAAACACAAAATTTAAACCCAAACCTAAACCCAAACTTGAACCTAAACCCAAACCCAAAACTTTAAACCTAAACCTAAAAGCTGAATCTAAAACTTAAAAGCGAAACCTAACCCCAAAACCTAAACCTTAAACGTAAATCCCAGCCTGTGATGTTCAACCTTTTTCAAGCAGCAACTCAATTTAACCTATCCACCCCCTTCCGATATTTTCCAGTCAGGAATATGAAATGAAATTGCGTTTCCACAATAGAAAATCTCAGTGACTAAAAAATAACGCAGGATGTCGCTTTTCTTGCAAATACTATTAAATTCATGCACATGGCAGCATCTGTGAGGAAGACTCCTTCCGTGCAAGCTGCAAATAACTCCACGGCACGAGAATTGAATTGAAACTGGAATAACTCCCAATAGCTACCGCAATCAAATTTCCAAACCCAGCACATTCTTGGGTCACAAAGGTATTCGTGCGATGCCGAATGCAACATTACTGTAATGGTCATAATCATACTCAAAATAATATTGAATGAAAAAGCAGGCCATAATTTGGGCCAGGTAACAGTAACGCAGTCAGAATGAGAGCGAAGAGGCCATGGTCTCCCCCAAAAACCAACTTTGCCAGATTTCAGTAGGTGCTTAGTATCAACTTTCAGCTGTTAGAAAATAAACGGAAGTAGTAGTTGGACTCAAGACGTCAATGACTGACGAATCATTGAATTGCCCCATCCCGAACAACATTATTAACTGACCCAGACTGCCAGGTAATCTCATTGTTTTGGGTACGGCAAAAAGTGGTTCCATGTAGTAAATACGAACTATAGAAGTAATTATGAAGATGTTTATCAGAAGCTCTTCTCACGACCCACAGAAAACATGCAAACAATCACAAGGATGAAAACCACTGCCCTAAACCCTAATAATTTTAGAAAAGCACATAAAAAGCATTCCCACCAAACGTGTTATCTTTTCTGGCTGAGCCAAAGCAAATGCTGAGAGCAGAATCAATGAACACTTGCACAGCAGGTACAGACACTAACCACTCAATTGTGATTTGTGTTCACGTTGCTGGTAGAACTCAACGTTATTTTGGATACAATTCGAGTTACAAAACTGTCGACACGTCCGGTGTAACAACACCTTTTTCACACATTTGCAGTTGATGTGAACTACTTTGCATCGTTTAAATCTTTGCAAAATTTTTTTTATGATTGTGTTGGCGTCAAATTCCAAAAATGAAATTTGAAAATCCTAATCCTGATTCGAAGCTTGAATAAAACCGTAGTCCTCATCCGATCCGGTTTGTTCAAAATGTGCTGAATCCTGCATGACTCGAGTCCTTTATCCGGTGTGAAGCGAAATTTCTAACCTCTGCGAAATTTCTGACCTGTTGTTGGTTTTCAGTTATTTTGCTTCTCAGAATAATTTAGTAACTCCTGGTAATTCCCTTTTTGATGTGTGTTGTGTAAATTAAAATAGTTTGGTTGGTTGTCAGGTACCCACAACAAGTTATAGCACGGGAAAAAGTTCCACTATTGATTATTTTCGGACTTAGTCTTTGACCTCAATTATTTTCACACCCTAACCCATATCCTAACCCGACATATGGTTTATTGTTTCATATGACTCAGCCAACAAGGAGAAGTACCTTAAAAACCATCGCATGCAGTAAACCAACCATTAGCGAATATTGGAGCTAATGAAACACAATGGCACAATAGTTGATCAGTGTAAATAAAGACGGGCGCTGTGTCATTTAGGATTGGCAAAAGACCGTGGCGGTCATCTAGTCAACCAACCCCGTTGATCACTTTTTGATGAGTTTTGAGAAACAACAGTTGGACATCAAATAAGCATTATGAAGAGCAAAACAAAAACGAATGAACGTAGAACATAGTGAAGAAAATGTACAGGTGAAACTGCATGCCTATGTACACTGATGAGTGCATCGAATTTAAGTGAAGGATTTTGGTGTGGTTAGAATATTTTTAGTAATAAAGAAAAAAAATTTAAAAAATAGTAATAAAAAAGTAGAAAAGTTGTAAAAACGAATTAGTGAGGTACAAAGAAAAACAAAGCAAAACAGAAAAAACTAAAAAGTGTACTTTCATCCAGAAAAGCATAGAATGTGCACACGGAAAAGCATAGAAAGAAAAGCCAAGTATGGGTTGAATGTTATTCATTTAATGTTATCCAGAAAAGCACAGAAAAGCATAGAATGTGCTCACATACTTACCTAAATACTAATTCCTAAGCCCTAATAATCAGTTTCATCAATGTATTTGGTAAGCAGAATATTACTCTGTGCATGCGTACATGATGTGAAGTCAGAAATGTCGCAAGTCAGATATTTCGCTTGACCCTGGGTCCTGTACAAATCTGCTGTGCTCACTGCTGCATGCTTTGTTTTTCCGCTAGTGGCGCTAACATAGTGTTCTAGGTTGCTATGAAATAATATAATGACCTTGTAACTGTAGCTGTTGACTTCACTTTTGGCGCTGTTTTTTTTATCCTTTCTTAGCGTACAGCATATGCAGAACTCCGTGAAGCTTCGTATCAATGTATATTTACTCGCTTTTGGAAGAAACAGAATGTTCAAGTTGAATCGATTTTAAAACGAAAAGTTTTAAGTATGCCTGATAAAGTAGTTGCTTTAGTTCCAAGCGTTGTTGACAATGATGTCAGGCCGTCTTCACCGGAAGTCTCAAAGCAATTGGTGCAACGGCGCAGTTGTGAACTTGTGAACACTCCGTCACCATGTGTTAAAAAAGCGTTATTTCATTTGGAGAGAATAAAAGTAAGCGAGATATCATTTGATGATGATGTGCTTATGTTTTTAATTGCGCTTGCTCAAAATCTACAGTATTTACTATTTCTAATTTTTGGCATGCATGTATGCTTTTCATTTGCTGTAGCATATTTTTGGTTTGTTATGCAACAGTAGCAAAGACTAACAATAATAAACAAATTGTGGAAATAATGCAATTAAGCTACAACTACCATAGTTTTTCTATTGTAAGCCACGGCTTACAGTATAAAGTTCTTTTTATCATTTGGTGTGGTTTGCAATCAAGGCATACATTTTTTTCTTTTATCGAAGGGTCCAGATGACACTGTCTTTTCTTGGCTACATTTTGTCAGCCAAGTTCTCTTTTAGCATTCTTTTACCATCTCGTGCACACTCCATTGCACAAGGGGTCATGATGAACAAAAGGCCGTTGTAGTTGTAAGCAATATTATCAACCAAAGTTGCTAATTAAACAAGAAACATGCTAGTATGCCAAAGTATCTCAGAGGCTTAGGTTACCTATGTTCAAGTGCGGTTTACAATCAAGGGTGGCTAACAGTCTAATATGGTATTTGCAACATATTATTCCAATCCATGCTTAAAGTGAGTTATTTGTATTGTATAACCCATCAAATGTGGACTGCTACAATGAATAACATTCAACCCAGTGTGATTTAACAAGTTGGGTAGTTCTTTTTGCAAGATGTTCTGACTAAACCTATAATGCTACAGTTTGAATGTCTAGCTTATGATATATATACTAATTATTTTTTAAAATCATCCTTGGACTATGTGCAAACTAGGCTTGCTAAGCTAGTGTTTCAGGCTGTAGCATATAGCCTCTGTTATTCAGACAAATACTGTAAAATATCCTGTCTGAACTTGATAGTCGTTTGGTAGTTTTAACTTATTTAATTTGTTTTTACATTTATTTGGACCTATCATAACATGTGCTTGACCTTTAATGGCAACTGAGCTAGCCATGCTTGCAATTGAGCTTGGTAATCAATTATTTCTTTTATCTTGCTCAAATCTTTTTGTTGATGGATTAGCAAAGTTTTTTAGTCTAAACTGCATGGAACCATTTTCATTTTGTTGGTTACAGCAAGCTGGGCACATAAAATAGAAATTGTAAAGTTTGTTAATTTTTAAATAGTTATCCACCTGTAGTATTATATTTATAAATTAGAATCACTGACAAAACACATTTTTTTGTTCTGTTTGAAAATTATAAGTAAAATGTAAAATTTTTAATTAAATTTTGTGGCAAAATATACGTATATGAAAGCAATAAAATATTTTACCAAAAACAATAAAAGTAACAAATGACAGAAATATACTGATAATGTTCTGTATTGATGCAAGTATTGTTGTTGTCAACTTATAATTAGTATTAAATTAATGAAATAAGATTCAGGCATATAGTATATGCTTACAAAACTCACAGTTTTTGCTTTTTTATGCCTGGGTAATTAAAAGAGATGATATGACACTCAATTCGAATTCTATATTACTTTTGAAAAATTTATGGTGAAAGCTCACTTTCATTTCATATATTGATAATGTTTAGTATTAGTGCAAGTAATGATGTAGTGAACTTATCATTAGTGTAAAATGTTCATTAAAGACAAAACATTTTTGTGCTCTGGTATTACTTGACGGTGTTTGTGATATGAACCATGAGTCTGTAGCAAATCCATAAAATAAAAGATATATTAAAAGATCCTACCATTTACAAATATAGTTCAAACAGTTTATAAACCTGTCATTAATGTGTAGTAAGCTATGAAGTTGTGATTTTTTTGTTATATATATATATATATATGTGTGTTTGTCTCATAGCATCCATCTGTATCACATTAGTTTTGCTTGGATTTTCAACAAATCATCCATATCACATTAGTTTGAAGAACACAAGGATACAGAATTGCTTATCCTCAACGCTCGCAGGATAAGAATTAGATAATATTCACAGTCGTTCCAAAAGGGGTATGAATACTGAAACAAGGAAAGAGTGTATATTTTCTGCATAATTATACTGCATACAATCAATGTTACATAGTGGGAGCAAAATGGAGATTTATGCAAAGCATCAGACAATTGTCTGCAACCTTTGAAAAAGCTATAGATTGTTTCTAATTAAGGCATTAAATTTCCTGACAAAATAAGTAAATTGGTGTGAATGAACTCATATGTTACTTGCAAGGTAATACAAAATTAAATGGGATTTTTGTGGGCATGTGAATGCCTATGATACTAGACTGTGTGAATTACACCATAGTTGGCAGGCATACATAAGCATACATTACACATAAAGTGGTGGGTTTTTAACTGCAGTAACGCACTGAGAAAAGGTGCCTGCCAACTATGGTGTACTAAAATTTTCTGCACACTAAAGTGATTTTGCTTGCATGTGCATGTCAGTGTAATCCTTCTGTGAGACATGAAGTAGTATACCAAGATATTTAATTTAGTTCACAAACTTAGCACTTACAACATGTTGGAAAACAGCTTATGTGGCAAGCTGTTTTAATTTTTAGGAGGATAAGCTATATTGGTTGTGTTTTTATAGTTAAAAACAAAAATTCAGAAGGCATTGAAGACAACTGAAGCTGGGTCCAAATACACATATGATCCCCAAAAAGTAAGTGATTCACAACTGCATTTCCCACAGTGCATCCTTGTTTGGTTGTGCTCAGCTGTACTGAATGCTCATCAAAGTAATGAATGATTAGGTAAAGTAATGAATGATTAGGTAAAGACTCAAAACATCCCTTGTCTTACCCTACTGGTTATAGTGCAAGGGTTTGAGAGACAAGTGCCCCACTTTATTTGCATGGTCTGGTTCCTAACAATATACCAGTAGTCTTACTATACACATAGGTACATTGTACACAATTAATTTTGTAAACAATGGTTTATTGGTTGTAGTTGGATCTCTCAAATGCTTTAGATGGATCTAAACAGGCTGAAAACACTGGAGTGCTTTTGTTTACATAATATAATACAATATGTTTATGTAAACACATATCTGTCTTGTGATGTGGCTTAACTGGTTGTCAGTGGTGACAACAAATGTTGAAATATAAGATAAAATGTGATGTTCAAATAGTTTGGAGAATGTTGTTGCAAATGAAACAGGTCAGCAGTTTCCAGAATCACTTATACCACCATTCCCATTTCTGCAGATGGGAACTATAACAGTTTTCATGCATCATTGTGGAGGTTTGCCAGGCATTATACACATGTTGAATAAATTCCTGAGATAACAGCACGCCCTAGGATCACCATAGGTGATGTGCTCAGCAAAAATTGCATCTTTAGCAGCAGCATGGTTTAGGGCGGTGATGGCGAACCTATGGCACTCATGCCAGAAGTAGCACGTGCAGCCAGTGGCGTACGCAGAAAATTTTCATGGGGGGTTTCATTCAGTGGCATAGGGTAGTCATTTGTATTTGATGTGTGCTGTTTGTAACATCACAATTTGACGTCATATTCATGTTTCCCAACAAACTTTTTGGCGGAGTTGACATAATATGCATATTCTTCTACACTTACTCCCCTCATATTATGTATAATTGCACTATAATTGCACAAAAAATATAAACTATCAACACTCCAAGTTAGGATATCGCAGGAAAATATAATCAACGCTATGACACAGCAGCTCATAACTGCAAAAATATCAGGCTGCGCATTGAAACAGGGGAGTAAAACTTATTCATCACTGCGTCAGAGTAATTTACAGCTGCAAAATGCTTCTGCAGTGATGTCTTGTCGAATACGAGCAGTTGAGCAAAGGTGTTCGGCTATACTGGCTGGTGCACACCCCGGTTTGCAAGATCAAATCTTGCTAAACTACACAAGAATTGAGAATGCGCATAATGTATGCAGGAAAATTTGCAATATTTTGTTATGTATAGAAGTCCAGCAAACTTTAGGTTTCCTTTTTCTCTGCTGAGACATTATCAAATGGATGCTTCTGTGTGAAAAACTGCTGTTCGGTCAGTGGTTATGCTGATCAACCTCAGCAGACAAAATGAAAAAAATTGTTTCGGATGAAGTGAACTATCGTGGAACACAATCTTAAACATGCGTAGTGGATGAAAGGTCTGCAGAAAATGGTGAGATGGTTTCTGGACGCAGAAGATAACCCAGATTCACACCAAAACCTAATTATTACTTTCTGGTGCATTTACAATATTCCTTGAATTTTGCATGCAAATTTAATCCGTGGTATTTGCATTAAAGTCGGCAAATTAACAAGCAAAAATTATGTGAAAACAATCAATCTCCGTTGCGCAGTTAATAAAATTTTTGTAAAATATCAAAGCTCAAGGGCAGTTTTAACCCCAAAACCCCTCCCTTGCGTACGCCCTTACGCACAGCCCTCTCTGTGGGCATTGTGCTGCAGATTGAAGGTTCGACTCTCTCTTCAAGTGGGTGAGGGCGACGCAGCAGCAAATGACAGCACACTAGTTCTGAAAATGAAATTCTTGAAGTTTGGAATTCTCTGCCAAATGATTTTAAGTCAATGAAAGCACTTGGTAGTAATAATAATACTAATAATTTATTGCGGACTCGTGGTCCATATCATAGACACAAGAGCACAAAAAGTGGTTAGTTATACATCAGCGCACATTACAGAAACGGTGTTTGCACATGACCAACACTGCGAGGAGCAAGGTTGTTTGTCCTTACCACAGCTGTATCGTCATTCGCAAAAGCACAGAAAATGGATAAACCATACAGTAGGGCATTGGACAACCGGTGTTAGTACGTATCCAGCCTTGAGAGGAGCAAGGCACTTTCCCAGCACTTCTTGCTTTTTATGCTTGGTGTCTACACAGTGTCCACATATTTTTGCTACACAAATGCAATACTGATGAGACGCAATCCTCGAAACAATTCACAGACAACTACTGCATTTGGTCTCCAAACAGGAGTGTTGAATAATTGAGGAAAAATGAAGATTTGTAAAAAGCATCAGACATTTGAAGCGATTGAATGAAAAAGTTGGATGAAGATGTGCATCGTATAAAAAATCGATACAAGTTGTTTCTTAGCATGGCATCAAAGGTCCTGACACAATGACTATCCTGGTGTGGGCGAACACTCACATTTCTGGGTATGTAATGCATAATTCGATAGGCATTGTTGTATGCAGCACGTAATCGCTTCATACTAGTCTGCGTGTATTTACTCCACAATTGGCAAGCTTACATTGGCATGCAATAGGCATGAAATAAAGTGTTTTTTTACTGCAGGAGAGCACTGATCAAAAGTATTGCTTTCCTTTGTTTGGATCATCTTATGTGTGGGAACAGCTGTGAATTATATCATATCTTACACCAAAAACAGACCATGGCCTGAGTGCTGCAGTGTTTATCTCAAACTTACAAAATACTGTATGAGTCAAGGTTAGATTAATTGTCAGCAAAACTCACATTAATTGTTCAAAAGCATGCCAAATGGAAACTCATACCTTTCAATAAAAACTGTTTGTATCTTGCAAGGTCTCTGACTGTGCGTATTTTTTAAGACAAAAGATGTTAATGTGTAAGTTTTTTTTTTCTAACCCAAAACATAGTTGGCCCATTCAGGTTAAAATGCTGTGTTGGCACTTTGGAATACCTCAGTGAGTTAAGGGTTGCCGTTTAGGCACTCGGTCTATAAAAGGTTCGCCATCACCGGTTTAGGGGAAGTTTGTGAATCAGGAACTCAAGCTTAACGCTGTTGCACAATAAGATTAGTAATCTCTGAATTATTTTCATGGCAGTTAACTGTTCATAGTTTTGTTCACAAAGGTGTCAATATTGGTATTTTTTGATGAAGCTTCGAAGTGTTTTCTCCACATTGTTTCAACAGCTTCATATCCATTTACATTATTTTGAGTCATTGTAAGAATAACTATTACTTGGAGCAGTGGTTCTTAAATTTTTTCTCCATCATGCCTCCCTCAATTGATTGTCCTTTGTTTCAAGCCTCCTCAATTTCGAACAAGTGAATTGCATGGAACACTCCCGTTCAAAAACTTTTCATGTTGTAGAGGGTGCAAGGGCTCGTGTTCCCCTCTGTAGTAACTAGCACTTGTTGCTTGAGCATTTCACCTGAAAGTACATCCTATGTTCAAATGAATAAAGCAGGATGATGTGTATTGGTAATTACAATGATGGATAAGCTTGTGTCTTTGTCAGCCTTTTGTTATAACCATGGCCATATTGGTGGGTCATTTTTCATTGTTTCTTTGTTATTTACTACATCAGATGCTTTCCAATGCTGGGCAACCATTGCGTATGGCTTTGTATGCAACTTTTGATGTATGCAAAGCATTTTCAGTATACCATCACTCATCACTCCTTGTTTTAATTAACATTTTTTGACCCAATATACCCATTTAGCCAATCACTAGCCTATTATTTTATGACCTACCGTAATATTAATGTGGCTTGGCTTCTATGTTTTAAAAAATTGATCATAAAGTTTTGTCTGAAGCTTAAGATTTGTGTTAAAGTCACCTTGTTTATTTACAACAGATATTCACCCAGATACTTTTTTCTGTGATTCTAAGCAATGTTTTAGTTCCTGTACCTAAATCTCTTGTCCAGTTATTGCACGTTAGCAGGCACAAAGCATTGCCAAAAGCTCCTACAGAGTACTTGCAGTGCATGTGTGAACATATTTAACTTTGCTCTAACTAGTTTTTTCATCATTATTTGTGTTTGTCTAAGCTGAAAAAATTCTCCAGGTAATATTTGCACAAAAACAAGGTTTTGAAATATTTGATCCTGGGTGCTCTTGTTGTTATATCTGCCTTATTTCAAACTGAGTCTTTGTTGATATTATGTTCTTAAAAGTCTGTGTGTTTTGCTTGTTTAAAAATGCATATTGTGTGTAAGTTTATTCATGTGCTGGTGGTATGACATGTTTTGAGTTCTGTTTCTCTTTCTTTGCTGATTGTAGATGCTTCTTTGTTCAGAACTTGATTGCTACAAAATACCAAAGTGATGAAAAGAATGCTGAGGAACTGCAAGAAGAAGTTTCACAGTCTATACTAAAAACTGAAGGATCTGGTGAGATACTGCATTAATTTTTACCATGACCCTGTGACCAAGAATGTTGCTTTGCTATAAAATGACCAAGAATGATGCTCTAATGCCTTCGAAAACCCTTATCATGTAGTTGTGATCAGGGGCAGATCCAGCCAATAAGTTTAGGGGGGGGATTTCAGTAATGTTTGCTAGTCAAGTCTCATTCACGTGTCACTAGTCAAGTCTCATTCACGTGTCACTACTGTAAGAGAGGTGAAGTTTACTTCACAACACTGTTGCAACAAAACAATGGATGGCAAAATTGCTTTATATTGCAAATGCTTTTTTCAGGATTGTACCAAATCATGGTGAATAAAGTTACTTTCGTAGGTTTTAGGGGGGACAATTGCCCCAATCTCCCACCTGGATCCAACCATGGTTGTTGTTTGAGTACTTATTACTTCAAGTTTTGCTAAGATCTGTTTTGAATCAAATAGGTCGTAAACATACAGAGCTTCATAGCATATGCAATCTAGAAAGTCACTTCCGATCTATTTGAGAAAACTTTTCATCATTTTTTAGTGTTATTTGAAAATGTCTAGAAAGCTCTCAAACCATTTTTGTTGTTGAGTAGTAATTTATTCCCAGATATATAAAAAAATCTGTGTGAGAAAATTTTATTATGAAGCTTTCAAGATCGAGCTGTTGTCATGCTGTACACTAAGTTTGGTTAGAAGTTTTTAAATGTTCAAAGTGTTACTATTTGAACATATGAAAACATCTAACCAAATACCAGAAATCATTAATTAGGACCTTTTTTCATTTTTTAATTTTGAAACTCATCTGTGTTCTTTTACATTTAGCTCCAAAATTGGACAACTTCAGGGTTTGTTTGGCATCCTGGTTGCAAGTGGTTTCAACAGGGTTTGCTTCAATGTTGCTATGCTGTGTCTTAACAAATGCACTTACTGATTTATCGAATTTCAGTTTTTTTATGCTTGTAATTGTTGACACTTGTTATTTAGAAACAGTCACAACAGAGCTCCAGACAAACGAAATTAATTTTTTTTTAAAACTTTGACATTGTATCTTTCTATGGTGGCTTCTGTTGTTACATAACTACTTTTGTCTCTCCACATTAAACAGATCATTTTTTCAGGATGTGAAAAATATTTTGATTCAAATAAATTTGCAATTGTTTTTAGTATTTCTTTAATGATGTTTTCCAAAGAATACAAAAATAAGGAATTTTAAAACGTGAAGATTATTTGTCTGACTTTTTTGCAATGCAGGTAAAATCTTTTCACTCTTATGAAAAAAAATTGTTAAGTTTTGCCTGCTGCACTGCAACCAAAGATCCTTTGTTTACTTAAAAAAGACAGTTTTTTGCTTGCTGCAAGCAAAGTTCTTAATTTTTAACATGTATTTATGTGCTGTTTTTCGTGGCTCTTTATTTTCAGATGGGTTGCAGGTTATTATTGCAATAAAAGTTAAAGCAATATACCAAAACTATGTTCTTTTCTGGTTTCTGGAAGATTAGGACAATGTCAGGGTAAATAAACTTACATATATATGAAAACACAAGGTTCTTCTAAAATATGAAGGTATTGTTTGAGCTGGTAGTTTTGCTGTTGTAACTACATAGCACGTTTGTTTGGTGTCCCCGCTTGGCTGAAACATCAACCATCAAATTTTCCAACAAAGCAAACCACAGGGTGAAGTGTTTGGAGCTTGGTGAAATAATTTTTTCATGCTTATTTTTTTCACAGCTGTGCAAATCAGGAAACATTTGCGATTCGTCTCTCCACCGTCAACTCCAGGTGATGATGGCACTGATACTCCGAGCATTGAAGCCTTGTCTATCAGAGGCTTGGGAGCTATCACAGGTGAAACAGTTTTTTGATTGAAGTATTGCGATGGAACAAGTTGATTCTGAAGCAACTTGCACTGAATGCGGCAGCAGCTCATCTTCTAATCGGTTCTCATCAGTGTTAACAAATGAACATGGAAAGTTGGACAAAACCTTCGGTACCGCTTTTCCCCTATATTTAAAAGAAGTGCTTGAATTTGGAGTTATTTGAAAATTTTTATAAGTAGTTGCAGAATTTCCTAGGAAGACATGAAACGTCATCAAGTGCTGTGCGAAGATTTGATCGGCATTTATATACATTTGTATGTTCCATTTTTAGTAGAAGTTTTGTATTTTAATTTTTTTTCCATTTGTTGAAGTTTTGTAGCGTCTTAATTTTGTTTGTGCCTGTTGCGTTGTTTTTGATTTGATTTGTTGTCAATTGTTTGCTTTACTTTAATCAACTGTATGAATTCTCTGTGACAACAAGGGATGTCTGTCATTTCACGACCTTCCTCTGAATATTTTAAAACTGTCTCTTGTATTTCAAATTTGTTTTTTCCATAAACTATTTTAAACTTATTTTATTGCTGTATTATTCATTAAACCAACTGGTAATCACCAGCTAATCTTTGTAAAGTTCATGAAAACTTAAGTCTTTTTTTTTATTCAAACACCTTGTTTTTCAATTTTGCTTTGTCAAGTAAGCACGGATATAAGAATTTCTGATCTTTTGTGATGTTCTGCTTTGACTTGTATTCTACAACAACGGCTGACGCTTAAAAGTAACTGCGTTGCAGACGCCCAGGATGCGAGCGAAAGCATGTTCAGCAAGATACAACTCACTCCCCAGGAGGTGTTCACTCAGGTTCGTGACCTTTGCCCCCACTGCAACTACCATGAAATTATACTTTAAATAAAAACTGTGAAACGACAAGGCTGCTTGCTATGTTGCCACTCTGCTTCAGCTTGCATATAATCGCACTCAACAGCACCTGCTTCTCAAACCACCTCTATGGGGCGCCGTTTGTAAAAATATTATATCTGACAGATTTAGCACAAAAACTGCTATCTCTGGCAGAGATAGCTATCTCTGCATGCAG
>Ga0210059_1012280_pt1 | contig 12974 bp, 13 predicted proteins | sample Ectturendosymbi2_FD_188042 | JGI IMG/M metagenome (GOLD analysis project Ga0210059, IMG submission 188042) | Ecteinascidia turbinata endosymbiont from Florida, USA - Sample 2 (SPAdes) (version 2) | ecosystem: Host-associated > Tunicates > Ascidians > Unclassified | place: Key West, Florida...
CACACACGCAATGCCTAAATAAACGTTTACAAAACAATTCCTGCATTGTCAATGCACAGACGTCTATTTACCGTAACCAGTTGCATTATAAAAATTGACCAGCCCTAAAATATTGTATGATGCCAGGCAAACGAAATAAGTATACTGCGCAATTCAAGCTTGCAGTAATTACATTTGCTGAAAATTCTAACAATTCTGCTGCTGGACGAGAGTATGGAGTTAGTGAAAAGCTTGTCAGAGACTGGAAAAAAGTAAGTACTAGATTATCGGAAATGCCAAAAAAAAGTGTGCTGATAGAGGCAAAACAGCGAAACATCCAGAAATGGAAAAGGCACTTGCTGATTGGGTCCAAGAAAGCAGACAAAATGGCTATATGGTTACAAGGGGTGCTATTCGTTTAAATGCACTTAAATTAGCCAAGCAGACAGGAATTAAGTATTTTAAAGCCAGTGCTTCTTCTTGCACGCGGTTCATGAAAAGGCATGATTTTGTTTTAAGACAAAAAAAACAAAATTTCCCAGCATTTTCCCAGAGAACTTGATGATAAGATAACAAGTTTTCAAAAATTTGTTATCCGTCATAGGCAGACAAACAAATATGCACTAGCATGCATAGGAAACATGGATGAAACGCCAATAACATTCGACATGCTGTCGAATAGAACTGTTAACAAGATCGGAGAAAAAACTGTATTGGTGAAAACAACAGGACACGAAAAGGCAAAATACACAGTTGCTTTAGGTTGTATGGCAGATGGAACAAAGTTAAAACCCATGGTAATCTTCAAGCGCAAAACAATGCCAAAAGAAAAATTTCCCAAAGGCGTACTTGTGCACGTACATCCAAAAGGATGGATGGATGGATGAGGATGGATGCAATCTCTGGATTAACAAAGTGTGGATCAATCGTTCAGGAGGATTACGAAAAGACAAGTCTCTGTTAGTGTGGGACGTGTTTAAAGCACACATGGTAGATTCTGTAAAAAAAACTCTCAGACAGGAAAATACAGATACGGCAATCATCCCTGGAGGCCTGACAAGCGTGTTACAGCCGCTAGATGTCTCAATAAACAAACCATTTAAAGACACTGTTCGGGGTTTTTGGAACCAGTGGATGCTAAATGGGGACAAGACCTTCACAAAAGGGGGCAATATGAGAGCTCCATCATTAGTTACAGTGTGTGAGTGGGTTTGTGATGCATGGCAGCAATTAGACCCGGCTATAATCAGGAAGGCCTTTCTGAAGTGTGGGATATCGAACGCACTAGATGGTACAGAGGACGATTATTTATGGCATGAACCTGATTCTGTTCAAGAGACAAGCGATGATTCTGACGATGATGATCCACTTGACAGTGATAACGACTTCTATGATGATGCAACCAATACTTGCGGTTTTGAGGAGTGGGCTGAATTGTTTGGGGATAGCAATAGTGATGATTCGACTTGCTTTGAAGGATTTGAATAAACTTTTTGTTGGACTACTGTTAAGTCAATACTACCGTATACTGTGTACTACTATGCTGTTAAGTAACTTTAGCATGTTTGTATATTGCATGTATACCAGTAATAATGATGTAATAAAGTAATAATGGATTTTTCTTTTCATACCACATTTAACTCGACTCAGCAGCAACATGTCCAAAAACATTACTCGTGTATAAGTCGACCCCAGAAATTTTACCTTAAAATCAGGTCCCAGAAACTTGACTTATACACGAGTATATATGGTAGTTATTTTGCAACCATCCCCCAGCAAATTCCACTCATTTAATCTGCATGTTAATAACTGTGCTGCAGATTTTGTTAGCCCAAGGTTGCGTATTTAATCAGCCAATTCCTTTTGAGATGGAACATGAGGTTTTGAACTAACTAATTGCTTAATCATGTTACACATCAGTATCTGAAGTTTTGTTGAATGCTGAGACTTCACATTCATTATCAAGTTCCGACTACAATCACAAAAACATAAGATGTAGAACTGGATTAAATTCTTACAGCAGTTAAACAACCGGTATTTTATAAATGCAAAATTACTAACGTTTGGAGGTGGGTTTGGAACTGGTAAAGTTTCACAGTGAGCAACGGGTGCAATGGATAAAGATATACTTGAATATGTTAGTGCTTTTCTTTCTTTGACCTTGCGGTACTTAGCAATATTTATTGCACAAAAGTGACAGTCATTATGATTTTTTGTGACTCTCTTCAATCGCTTGGAATTGCAAATAGCTTAGTTCATTTTACCAGGTTGACTTAGAGAGGAACCCACAAACGAAGAAAGCCTCACTGGCAATTAATGGTCGATGATAAAACAAAAGTAATCACATTTTTGGAATCAGTGCCTCGAAATTATCCAGAAACAATCAAAATATACAGCCAAACAGAAATTTCAAAAAAATGCATTTATAAAATACATAAAAAACACTATGTTTTTTATGTTGTAATTGACAGGCAAGAAAAATAGAATGGCCCTGTTTGACTACAACCAGTGAGGTTGTACTCACTCCTGATGTTTTTCAATGGAAATGAATATTATTTTAATGTAAGAAACAAACAAAATTGCTCATTACCTGTAACTGTTATGTACAGTGTTAATACATTTAGCAACCTTTAGCGATGGCACAGTTGGACGTGCTTATTTGTGCTCAAGCAAGTATCAAAAATTTTTCCCTCGTTAATAAGCCCGCCTACCTAATAAGTCCAAAATTTTCTGGTCCTGAGGTGGGCTTAAGAAGTGAGGACAACTACTTTGCTTTTCTGTGAAACATATATTTTCTGTACTTGTGCAATGATGGTTGTGCTTATGTGCATTCCTTGCTTTATAGTAAACCTGCCTTTTGAAAGAGTTTGGTTATTGATTTTCATATGAATGAAGGATTATATTTTTGGCTGTTGGTTCAGTATTTAAAATGCACTTTAGATTTTTTGGTTTGAACAACATTCTTTAAACAAAGGTATGCAAATTTGCAATTTTTCAAAACACTGGAATTTTTGTGTCATCAGTAGGGCAGTCAGTTTTAAAACTTTCACTTCATAATTTACTAATTTTGACTTTATTTTGACCTATAAATTTTAGGCGTTTGCAATTACAAAATAATTCAGAGTTAGGTGTTTTGGTTAATCCAGAAGCATATTCATGACCTCAGTGCTTCAAAAATTAAAAAAATTAGTTGTGAACTAGGAAGGCAGAAGAATTTTGACTTTATTGACTTTTTGTTGCCCTCGCCATCAGAATGATCTGCTGTCATGCGTGTTAGAAAAAGTACTCCAGTTGCAATTTCCAAAGTAGTGTTACATGGTCCTTACCACCCATCTCTGTTTGCACTTGTACTGAGGACTAAATAAATATTTTTCATAATAAAATACTGTGTTGGTAACGCAACCACTTCTTACACCCACCCATTAATGCTGATCATTGAGACTGGACAGACTGCAAGTGCTTTCTTTCCAAACATAGGCTTTGTATTCCCACATTTTTCATTTGTCTATCAGTAGGACATATATATGTAGGGTTTGATGTATCAATATGATTTTACTACTTACTTCACTGGTCTGGATCGAGGCCAACCACCATCCCTCATGTGTAGCGCCTGCAGGTGTTGTTTGTCTGATTTTACAAACGTGCGTCACATGCTATGTCACTTTTCATAACGTAAAACCCTCCTCTGCTTCTTTAGATGATAGTGTTTGAATATTCACTGTGAAATGATTCCTTTGGATAGCAAGATACAATTCTACACTGTTTTATGCTTGCAGTTCTTTTTTACATGCCAAAATTGTGATGTGACTTGTGAATAATATCATTTTTGGACAGTTACTCAAAAGCTATTGCACTTAAGGAAATACATTACTTGTAAACATGGTGGTACCATAAAAACTACACATGTCATAGTCATGATACTTACTGCAAAAGTAAGCTCGTAAAAATCAAGTTGGTAGTAAGACGTTTTCACTTCTGATTTGGGGATGAGCTGCAAGAGCAGCCAAGGCTTATCCCCTGCCCCTATGTTTCATGATTTTGCATTATGGTAATAGTTTTCCAGGTTTTTTATATTTTGCATGTTTTTGATAAGTTGAAGTTTATTATCGTTTCATTGGAGTCAGCTATTAAACAGAAATAGTACTGAGAGCCACCGTGCAATAAGGAAACTTGGTAAATTTTATAGTTTAGGGTTTCTTCAACTTCTGACTTTGATGCAGCTTGCAATTCATAGTGTAGCAAAAGGTGTGCTTGTTTGTGCTTCAGGATTTAACCCGAACAACAAACAATTATGTCACTGGCCCTGGGCTGGCCACGTCACAATTTCGTTGTTAAATATTGCCAGTTGTGACTGTGGTGCTAAAATGATTTTATGTAGTAATTGGCAAAACCACAAGCTATAAGTTTTGTCTCCAGATCTTTTCTGTGTTGTTTTTTCAATTTCTATTTTGTATTGTGATCTTAATGTGGCAAACATGCAAGTCGTTGTCTTTTGTTGATCATTGTTTCTTTTTTGAACTACACACTTATTTTATGTGGTTATGTAAACAACCATTTTCAATGCAAGTGTTTGAGACATCATCTTACAAAAGAAATCCTTCACAAGATGAAAATAAAGCACTGCATTAATTGATAGAGCACACATCTGTTGTTTATTACCAATGATGTTATTAGCACTTTCTTCAATATTCATTTTCAGCTACTAAAAGGCATCAAGACATTCAGTTGACCTTTTATTTAAAGTGGTGACAATGAATGGCTAGTAGATAATGTTTTCAAAATTTTAAAGCAATGTGAGCTTATGATCTCTTTATCAATTCTAAAAGGATACATACATTTTTAAAAAGGTACTTTTGAAGCCAGTAACCAAAAATATTGCATGCATGCATTTAGACATGCTATTTGAATTTTAACTAACCTTCCAGGTGTGATTACTGGCTAAAGTTCTGATGTTTCTAGTGTTTTCATAGGAAACTCTAATATTTTGTGATTTTATGTTTTTCTAAACACTTCAAACTGACATGCAAAATGTTCTTCATAAATGTTGACTTCATGAATTTATGTAGGTTTTGCTGTTGCTGTTTTTGCTGTGAGGAGAAGATAGACTGCCATGGATTGTTTTCATACCTTCTCAAAGATTCATCATTTTCTTAGCAAAACAACTTGCAATCAGATTCAGCTGTGTCACCTTAGTAAAATTCAGCTGTGTCACCTTAGTATAGTATTTTTACCAGATTTTATGGCAATGAGACACCTGTCTAAAGATTTGTGTTTTTTGTTTGGAATCCGTCCTCCTCGGATTTTGAATCTATCTCATAAAACATGTTTTACATTGCTTTAGCACCTATATATGTATATGTGGCATGAACAAGCAGAAATAGATTGCAACGATTCTCAACAATGCATTTGGCTACAAGTGAAATTATCTTATCCACTGGTGAAAAGACTTGATTTAGCAGGAAACAGCAATGAAGGCAGAGCAGATTATCATGTTTTAGGTAAATTGTGTTTTGTTAAAATTGCACTGCTTGAAACAAACTCAGGAATGGCAACACGTCAATGTCCCTGTTTTGTGAAATGATGTTCTTTGGCAGTGCAACTTCTGCAGTAACACTAACAAGTCAACTTCACTACTTCTGTGTAGAAGCAATGGAATATGATGCATGTCTAACACTTGTGTCTATTGACCAGCATGACAATAAACATCACCATTGCCAAAATCCTATTTATCTTGTAGTAGAGTCTACTGCTGGCAACAGACTAAAAAGTGTTCATAGCCAGATATTTTCAGCAAAAATAAAGCCATGCCTTCCATTAGTCCATATGAAAAACTGCTTCTAAATGTTAGGCATGTTGCTTTGAGAATAACAACTCAATTAAAGAACAAATTCCTACATCTGAAAAGGAATCGGGTGGTGTATCTGGTAGAGTTGAGCCTACTGTTGATAATAGTGCTAAACCTGGCACTGATGTAGGAGGATCCAATGGCAATACTGGTGAAAACACAGGTGCAGGAGGTGGTGGCAATGTTGGAACTGGTGTTGGTTCAATATCAACTGTTCGGCCAACTCTTCGACCAACTGTTCAACCAACTGTTCAGCCAACTGTTCGGCCTTTTGGAGGCACCACAACTACTTCACCTAAACCACAAGTGGCAGGCACCTGGACAGCATGGAGTACATGGGGAAAGTGTCCGCAGACCTGCGGACCGGGTACCAGAACCAAAAAGAGATTTTGCAAACCTGGACCTAATAATGAGGTACATAGAATATTATTATTAGAACTTCATGCCAAGCCGATATAGTGGCCTTTCTTTGTGGTCCTTTGAAGGAACTCCAACAAACTTCTGCATTGCACATATTTCTTCATTACTCCCTTGCTTACCACCTTGATTTCTAATCGTAAAATGTGCCAATAGTAGGTTTTGCAATAAGACATATAAAATCATGTTCTGATGTCTTTGTTAAAAGTCACTAAGTGTTGCGTAACTGTCTGTTCTTAGCACCAGATTGTTTGCATTGTATGATGTTGAGTTTAGAAATAGCGAATATGTTTTTCATCCAGAAATGTCCAGGCAGCTTCGTCCAGTTTGGACCTTGTGCGAAACAACCGCCATGCCCTGCTCCTGTTGTGGTTTGGGGTCCGTGGGAACCATATAGTCGTTGTACAACAACATGCGGGATTGGCTACTCAATGAGGTATGTTTCGTATTCATTCAGTGCATGCCTGATATGGTTAACAAAGCCGTTGTGCGTTAACTGATGAAATAAATATCGCTGAATTTAAAAACTCTACATTTAAACGTACAAACTATTTTTATCCTAGTCAACCTCGTTGTTTGACTTTCAACTGTTTGAATGTTTTTCCAACAACAATAAGACCTGTTACGAATTATTCCAGCTGTTAAATTAAAACAAAATGGTGTGTTTACCCAGAATATATAAAAAATAAACAGGTATAGGCTGTTGAGACAGACAACGAAAGCACTTTTTATATACTATCTCTATCTTTACAGTAAACTTGATCAAAGCAGAGGCTGTTGCATGAACTTGACAAGAGGATGTGTTGACATCATGATACGATTACGTAAACAGAATAACCACAAAAATAGGTATTGATTAAATCGACTGTTTGGGAACACTGCCAAAGTTCCAAAGAACAAGCAAACTGTCAGGCAACCCAGCACCGGCTTTAGATGATAGGGTGCCTGGGGTCCCAGCGTGGTGGGAAGCCCCATGTGCGGATACAAAATGTTTATGGAGGGGACAATCAATGAAGTCACTAGTATTTCCATAGATCATTTATATTTATGATGTAATATTGAGACGTCACATTTGTCACATCAAATTTAACAAAACTTTATGATGTAACATGATATTTGACATTTAACGATTTGTGAAACTGTTGCCAAACTCATCGCATCTTTCTTTTGAAAAAGTTTCTTGGCAATCCAACATCTTAATCATCTCTAAACACCAGTCCTGGCTCAGCAGTATATTTTACGACAGAGACCAAACGCTGCTGGCAGAGGCGATATTTAATATTGTTCGCATTGACTGGCTAGCTCTGTATCTATTCTTCATAGTGCATCTGCAACTAAACGTAAATCGTGGCATACATCTGCAAGTAAACGTAATCTTGGCATCTATATATTACGTAAATTGTGGCATACATCCGCGACTGAAGGTAATTGTGGCATGTATATGTTACGTTGATTACTTGTGGCTCCTCAGGCGTTCAGGAGCTTCCAGTTAAGGAACCCTTGAGGGAATGCGCACATTTAGTAGTATCCGCGCATAGCAGTCTGCAAGTGAAACATTTAACACATGTTTGTAAAGGAAACAAAAAACAATTCCAGCTGCTATTAACTTCATCACAATGTCAAAGAGAGCCTGTTTCATTTTTCAGGAATATTCCTGCATTTTTTCAGGTATATTGGCTGGCCATAGACCGATATCGTTGCCTCCAGTGGTAGCGTCAGCCACCTCATCTATTGTTTTTTTCAATGATACTTCTTGATGTTCTGCTAATATACCGCTGGTTAAACTAGACGTATTCGCATCGTTACATAGAGCTAAAGTTTGCCACAAGATATTCTTCGATTTTCTGCTGGACTTCACTGCCACGGCTAAACGAACTTGATTGTTTCTTGACTTAGCTGCAAGTTCTTCTCCTTGCCTGTTTTACATTTTTACGTATTTTAACCACTTTGACAAGCTCTATATTAGTTAAATTTAATTTATTTGTTTATGACCAGATGCGAAGTCCATAGTATAAGCAGGTCGATAAATTTAGAAATTTAAAAATGAAATGAAGTTCTTTTTTGAGCCTACGTGGTATACCAATATATACTTAGTCAGCCAAGGTAGCTTGTATATTGTGCACAGTGCACGCTATATGCTCTCTAATATATGTAGTAGGTCAAAAAGTTGGAATTATATCATCAAATCATACTTCCAAACCCATCAGATATCACCATCCATCAGCAGAAATGCCTTGACAACTTTCCATCAACATCATTGTTTTGAGTTGCTACAGCTGAACAGCAATGTACTTCCACAACTCAAGCATGAAACTACAAAAGACCTGAACCAATTTCAAACGCATCCATCCATCAGAACCAGACGTACTAAAGGAGGAAAAAGCATTGTTGACATGGTGTCTGCTTCTCTTGCTCACTCCATAGATACAGTTGGACTTGTTATGGCAGCTTGAAAAATCCCATCATCTCCCAGGCGGTGGCCCAAATTACATATATGATATTCATTCACTAGGTGGCACAAGAATCGTAAGGGATAAAGTTGTCGATGTAGCCAGATGGGGAACACAAGATTTGTACAACACAGATACATCTGATGTGAATAAATTAGTCACGACCCTTGCTTTCTTAGTTTTCATAGTGCTGATTTTAACTTGGCTTGAAATGTACATCTGATTGTCTCTCTTGAATCCTTGCCTTCACAGTGGCGAAATACGATACAACCTCAACAAATGATGTTTTTGACTTCTCAATAAGCTGAGCTTATTAAAATCGACCCCAAATGATTGCAAATGTCTTAATGTCTTCAACAGAGCTCGCTCAGAAAATTTCCAAAAAAACGTTTCAGAACATAAGTTGACTTTTTGATGGACATCAACCATGAATGCGAAGATGGGGGTACATTTGAAGCATCCTTGGCAAGCTAGGTGAAAGATATAGCCACCTGGTTACGCTGGGAGTAACAAGTTTTTGGTACTCAAATTCCACAAAGTCACAATAGTCTTTCACTCTTTTTTGTGAACTGTCCAAATGCAACCACACGTAATGTATTCATTTTCAAAATCATTTAGTCCTTTTCTGAAGAAGGGATATTTCTGACGTATTTCTTCATTTTTCTCACATTGCTGATGCTGAGCTATGTATAATACACTGATCACGGTACGTCAGCAAAGGCAGCACAGTAGGCTGTAATGGAGTCAGCAGCCCGCACTCTAATGACGAAGTCATTGCAACATTGAAAGGATGTATCACTGTTATGTAACGATTAACGTGCAAGTTTTCTGGGTTTTCCAGCCGAGAAGTAACTCAACCAAAACACATGAATTAGACAATTTGCAAGGTAAACAGCAAACAAATTTGGGCTGAGAACTCCGCCCTGCCTTACCCATTGTATTGTAGTCTGGCAAACTTTTGTTAGTTCTGCTTACAAGCTTCATTATTTTTAGATTATACTTTATTCCTTGGAGTTTGATTGGCAAACAAGGTTGGCAGTATGCTTTTATCAAGTGTGAAAAATGATATTTGAAACATACTTGAAAATCAGTTTTGTCGAAAAGTATTTAAAAGCAAATTTTGGTGCTTTTCACTGTGATATCTTGCTTGTATTGTCATGAGCGTGCCGGTAGTAGTTTTGTCCACCCATTTCAATTTGGTGCTAGGAAAAGCAAGACCTGCATCAGTTCGGACATAAATAATTTTTACTACCCGGATAACGGGTGTATCTATATATTTGTATTTTCGGTTTGCCACAGCCGGATAATAACTGCTAATTGTTAAACAATTGATTTCAAGAGATTTGCATGACGATGTGATTGCAAAGTCATGGCACAGTTGTATTGTAAATAAACACGTGCGCAGGGTCGGCTTTAGCAAGTGCATGGCCCAATTGAAAGTGCTTTTGCGGAACCCCACTGATCAGTGTGAGGAGAAATTTATGAGAGAAGCATCAAGACAACGAGACAGCCTGTTCTGACGTCACTGTACCGTTCGGATTACTGTGTGAAAGTCATTCACGTGTGGCAGACGCGTCGGTAAGCATCTGCTGTGCAGGCTAGTGAAGAAAGGATTGTATGGAGTTGGAAAGCATGCACACTGATTGCAGATTTCACGAATTTGGTAACTGATGTTCATGCCTCTCGCGAAGTTGGTGCCGTGAATTATGGATCATGCTGCACCCTGTAAAATCCATCCATAGCAGACGTGCACTGACGTTTACAGCATGCGTTGACGTCACATGTGCACGAATACAGGCATACAAATTTCACACGTAGATTTCCCTATCACAATGATAGAAAACATTTTGGAGATTACCGCTTAATATTGCATGTGTCTACAAGTGCCTAGGTGGAACTTTTGGTGACACATCAGTCAAAATGTCTTTCATTTACACTGATACACAAACCTGATATAGCCTAATGTCACATGAATACAAAACATTCATCATCTGTTATATTAAATACTTCCTATGACAATTTCAAGGAGTTGGTGAAATATTTATATATCTTTTACTACTATCACCACTGATGCTAGAAACTTGCTCTATTTTTGCAAGCCTGATTTATGAAGATTAGTGCAACACACAAGGTTCTTACTTTCAAAATAACTATTCCTAACAATGCCAAGTCACTGCAGCTGATCAGTAGCCTATTTAACATATATTTATATATATATATATATATATATATGTATTTAAACAGAGCCTCTTATCATATGTTGTGCACAGCTTTCAGCCTTAATTATAAGCATCTTCTCAGTTTTATTTCCTTTCTTATAATCGGGGATATCTGAAACTGGGAGATAGCTTACATTTAAAAAAGTATATTTTCGTTACTGTAGCAACTTCTTCTATCACTACTTATAGAATAGGATATTGCACTCAATTTTTTTAATTACATGTAAAATGCAGAAGCAAACAGCTTTTAGCAGGGTGATTTCTGAACATTTGGTTAAAATTCTTGCCTTCAAAATTAGAAATCCTACTACCCATCCTCGCCGACGTGCCTTGTCGACTGTAAGGCAATTATGTTGGTATTACACTTCTAAAACTGAACTCAACACACTACACCGTGGTTCTCAGACTTATTGGCTCGAGGGCCACATTTGTCTTTCAGAAACCCTTCGCGGGCCACAAGAATTAATAATCTCAATAAAACGTCTCGAAAAATATCTTATAAATGGTTAAAGTGGTAAGTTTTTTTTTCAATGAAAATTGCTTCGCGGGCTACATGTTGGCCGTAGGCCACGGTTTGAGCACCACTGCACTACACTAAAAGTTAAAATATTGGTGCTGTCATATCTTTTCTGGAGACAGGCACTGAATGCTGTGCTAAGCTAGCTAAATGCTAGCTTAGAACAGCACGAACGAGACCACGTACACTTCATAACGAGACGTCTTCCTGTCCAGGTGGCCAACGCATTGGCTCTTTCAGGACGCTGACTCAGCAAATCACGTTCAGAACCAGACCACTTGTTATCCATATATGGTAACAAGACAACGCAAAACTGTCCATGTAAACGTAGCAAATGATGGAAATCGGTAATGTGAGAAACCTAGGCCTCAAAGGGGGACCCCGAGACATCTCTCAAGCAGAGATGTTAATGAATAACACCGAGATTGTCAATAAATCCAAAAGTTATAAAATTCAATATCTCTTCTTTAGCATAGTCCTTCATATATGGGACAAGAGTGTGAACGGCTTTGTTGAATGGAAGAAAGGCACCTCAATTCTTTTAGCCTTGTTGTGCGCAGAGACCAAAGAGATCTTGCTTCAAGAGGTAAAATCCTGGGAAAACTTGCAAGGAGTACCCAGCATTTTGCATTTATCAACAACTTTTGCGGTTTGTATGAAAATCCTGGAATTATATGGGATGCTGCCCATAACAGAAAACAATGGGAAAACGTAGTAAATCGATAGTTGGGTCAACCATGAAACCGAATGAGAGTGAGAAAACTCATGTATCGATATGCCTCGATAACTGCTGATGGCGCAATTCTTGATGCCGTTGTTGCAATGTAAGATTCGTGTGGTGGCTCCACATAGTCAAGTATACACTTCACAAACTGTAAAGAAAGCTGGCAAATGTTGTTTTGAATGAAATAGATATTCTGTAGGCGCCGACGAAAAGTGTCGTTGTAGTGGAAGTGACAATGTACAGTAGCTGAAGTTGTTATACTCAAATGTATGCAAATAATAGGAACTTTTGGGACTGACGAAAAAGGTCGTTATAACCGTTATCGATCACTTCTACTGTACTTTAAGACTAGGTCGCTGGAACACGTTGGCTCCCCCCCTCTTTTGTGGGCGTTGGCTCCCCTCTGTTTTCATGCAGAGGAGACCACTTCCGACTTTTCTGTCTACGGTAAATTTGTAGCAGCACCTTCCTCCAGACTTCAGTCCTGTCATTTTTCAGCCTAAAAATGTGCAGAACTTCCAATCTAAGCAACCTTTTTCAATCTGTATGCATTTCTACATCGAATACGTAAATATTGTTCAACTCATTCAAGTTTAGTTTTATGTGAAGTTCAACTGGTGCACTGAGCAAGTTAAACATAATTCAAGGCTTTTCTGCAAAGCACCAGCAGTCTTTGCGTGGCGAGTCTGTCTTCTGATAAGCAGCACGTAGAAAGGATGTCAATACATACTGTGAAAACATATTTTTACTCAAATAGTGCCAGGAGACTTAAGTTATGGCATCTTTTCCAGGAAACGGGTGTGTCCAGAAGAGTTTAAATGTT
>Ga0210059_1012281_pt1 | contig 12973 bp, 9 predicted proteins | sample Ectturendosymbi2_FD_188042 | JGI IMG/M metagenome (GOLD analysis project Ga0210059, IMG submission 188042) | Ecteinascidia turbinata endosymbiont from Florida, USA - Sample 2 (SPAdes) (version 2) | ecosystem: Host-associated > Tunicates > Ascidians > Unclassified | place: Key West, Florida...
CAAGGTGTGCACCGTTTGAAATTTTTTAACGGATTCTCGTCTTATTCAGGCGTCAGACGTTTCTCGCATGCGCCGTTGCATTTTGATTCTTAAACTCAAACGAAATCCTGCCAGGTTCAGTCTCAAATAATGTGCAAACAACTTATATATTCAGAAACTGGTGCAAATGTCACGATTATTTCAAAAACATTTTCGTGCCTGCTTAGCAAAGGTTTTGTTAATATCACCATGTTTTTTTTTGTGAAAGTGTGGATTAAATATTTAATTTGGCAAGATACACCACATGGGATCAATTTTTGATTAGTTTAAGCTTGCTGAATGATCTCTCTGCAGATGACACAGTAGCTGGAATTGTGAGCAAAATTCTTTGTCAAATACATACATTTGGAAAACTTTCTTGAAGCTTGAAGTCGTAAATTTTATTTAGCAGGAAAAGTAGATGCAATCTGCTTAGAATTTTGAACCACCCAGCTGACATAAATGAACAAACAAATGACTTCAAATATAATAATGAGCCATTTGCATCATGCTTGGATTTAGAAGGTAACTTCATTGTCAATAACACTTCAACGGCAGTTTTTGTACTAGCCAAATGTGTACAGTAGTAAACTTTTGATCCGATTAAAGGATTTTTGAGGAATTTTCGGAAAAGTTTGAAAATGTGTAAAATGAATCATTTAACTTTATTTTGTAAATCATGTTTGGTTACATTTTTAACATTTATCATGGCGCTCCGATTTTATGCTGCACCACTACAGATGTAGGGATTTTTTGGTACTGTTCTTGGCATTTTTGGAGTTGCATTTGTGAGGGTCCTGCATGCAAGTTACAATGGCAGTGCTCGATAGTTACAATTACGTGAAACAACCCCGCATGTGTTTGTGCAATCGTTACGAAAATGTGTGAGTTGTCAGTAACCGTACGTTGCAGAACGGTAGTGCACCGAACTTAACTTCATACTGCTGACTGTTGCGTATCACACACAGGCCTACTGGACAACTTTGGAAGGGAACTGCGTTCTTCTAGAATTCGACGGGCCTCTGTACGATGTAGCATCTGGCAGTAAAACGCGGCGGTGGTTCTTGTTAAACACGCGAGCCTCTGTGAGAAGCGACAGCACTTCTTACATGCGGCTTATTACAGTTTTACTGCATGAAAACTATCGACGATACACTGCATAAAATCTGCTCATTGTTATTTGATGTGAATGAGGTAGTAATCACAAATTATTGCAACCTGAGGGAAGATGACAACAAAAACAAATAAACCAGCCAAAAGCTTGGGCAAAGTTTTTATTCAAAATTTTAATTTCGGACTTGTCAAGATTTAGTGGGGAAACTGTTAAAACTACCAGCAGCGCTGCGGATGGAGAAAGCGACCATTAATTCGGGCTTGGTCAAAGTAAATCTTAGCGTGCGTACTTTCATCCTCCCAGGCCCTCTGAACCTACCGGGCCCGGGTACAATGTACCTCTCGTACCCCCTCTCGTAGGCCCTGCCGCTACCATAGACTATTGCAAGAGCAGCTCTTCTTTTCTCATGTCCACAACCCTTTAAATTTAACAACCAGTTCTCGCAGAGTTCGTTTTAGAATTGGCCAAGTGACACTTTACTTGATGATGCAACCTAATGATTTTTAGTTAGCATCCTTGCAACCCCTTTCATAAACAAATCCCACATAAAAACTTCTGCTCACTGAGTTCATCCAATTTCAGGAACACTACTGTACACTCAAGACCTGGTTGGGTTGGATTTGACCGTAGAGATTGGACTAACTTGGATGCAATGTCGATACAACAGATAGACAAAATCCTGGAATTGACATTTAAATCACAATCTGATTACCATATGATATTTGATAGAAATGCGTGACCACACTGACTGTTCCCAAGTTCATCCCACAAAATGCAGTTTCCCTAAAAAATCCCTAGATACCTCAATTCCCCAAATTGTTCCCCAAACTTTGTTGAAATTCCCAATCTAGGGACAAATTCCCCAAAAGTGAGACCCCTGCTCAACACAGCATGCTTACTCCCACCGCAGCGTTTTAAAGCGAACTCGTGATAGGTTTAAATGCGCACCCCAGAGACTTACTGCCCGCACATGGCGTACTAATTTTCTCTAGCGTTGTTAGTCATTTCACCAAGAGTTAGTTTTAGTTGGATAAATTTTTCAGCCATTAACAGCAACTAGTTAGATGTTTCAGTCATTTATTTATTTGAGTAAACGTCTTTTTAGTTTTTGAGTAAACACTTATTTCATGAGTCAGTTTTTTTGTCGCCACTAGTATTCTTGACGTCAGTCAGTTTGTTAAGATGTTATGATTTATGAGCTTGTATTACGAAATTTTAATTGTAGTCTTGAGTTTGTTTTTTCTCTGCTGTTACTTCAGCCTTTCAACTTTTCACCTGTAAACTTTGCTTGCAATTTTCAGGACTGAGGATGCGTAGTTTTACGTGAAATCGATTTCCTAATAAAAATTTGCTGATCGATTCCTTGCTTACACCCATCGTGGAAAGTACATATGTTTTGACTGTAATTTCACATGCGTCTTTTGGATTGTCGATTTTGTTACTGAAATGATGTTAACGAAATCGGAGCTCATATAGAGTTCAAGCGTTTCGAACACACGCTGAAGACAAAAGCATAATAACATATTTACATCATCCACAAACAACTCTTGTTTAATAAATTTATAAGCAGCAAACATTGGCACTGTTGCAGGTCTATGCGATTCACTGTTTTATGTACAAACCAACGTAGACGAAATACATTAGCAGCATTAGTTAAATATGTTTATGGCCCATAAAAAATGAGGTAGGTTGTTTCTTCTTCACTGTTTCTATTTCCAAAATCACCGCAGACATCTTTTTGTCCGTACGGAAATGTGTTTATTCCTCCGACACAATGGATCTGCAAAAATTCTTGAAAATATTAGGTGTTGAAAATGGAAAAACGCTAGCACTTAAAAAATGGAAAACGATATAAATTTTTTTGAAAATAATGAATCAAATAAATTCTCAAAAACGTTTTACAGCATTGGAAAGTTAGATCGAAAGTTCGCTTTGTGGTCAGAAGTTGAAGACAAATTATTATGAAGACGTAAACCATGCGGTATGATTTACATTATAAAAATCAAATTGCCAGTACGGTACGAAATTTATATAGCTGTCTTTTCTCAAATGTCTTTCTGGTAATTACCATGTCAACTTGAAGCACATGAGTCCAATTGCGCCTGCCTTACCTACATGAGTTTAATTGAAACGAATGAGGATTTATCGTTCAATGTAAGCATAATGTGTTTCTCTCACCGAGATAAAACTACAATTTAACAACCACCGGATGTGACTTACTTTGCTCCAGGGCAAAACGCACTAGGAAGGCCGTGTTGGTTGTAAGGTCTAAAATGGATGAAACCGGGCTGAAAGCTTGCTGCTGCTTCATTTGGAATAGAGCGAGCCATATTTGCAAAGTTATTCTTGACAAACTCAACTGGCACAGCCAGAGAATTTTCTTCAGTGCTGCATACTACTCTTTCCACAACTGTAAAAATACTTCGTGTTAGTTGTTCCATATACTTATTTCCATCTTTGTGGGTACAAACTGCTGCAAAAATATAAACAAACAGTGAATGAACTCTCAACTCTTTCTGTAAAATACACAATTCGAATGCAGCACAACACCGCTGACATGCTTCCCACGCTTTGTGGTAAGAAAGAACACTTTCTGATGATCAAATTCATAAATCTTATCATTTCTCTATACGTAACTAAATCGGCCAACTACCAGTAAATAGAGTCAAACATGGTCAACAGAAAGAGTCAATTTAATTATCATAAAACGAAGAAAAAACAATTGTCAAGACAGAAAATAAGGATTTACGTCATCAACGATAAACCTTCCACAATATTTTGAACACTTACACTGTTGTCCAGCGATAGGCGCTGCAATTTGCCGTAAAGCATTCTCAATCTCAGAGGCAGCAATTTTCGAATCGTCGGTCTTTGCCAACAAAACGTACCTTAACAAAAATTTGTTGATGCTTAATAAAAAAATGACATTTTACACCAACTAAACATTTCTATCATGAGTGCGTGCAGAAGTTCTTCAAAGGGAAGTGATGTGCCAAGGGATATTTGATTCATGCTTTTGTAAGTATGGGAGTTGCGAAGTCATTGGAAAACTGGGTCCGAAGAAACGTGTGAAAATTTTTTATCTCACAATATACTGTACATACGTTTTTGTCACTAGTAATATATGACATATTTTTGTACTTACTGTAGTGTGTGGAGACCGGTATTGTTGCGCTATTCCTAAAAAAAGGCGAGTAACGGACCCATGAAACCGATTTGTTCAATTGATCCTAAATTTAGTTCAATACTATATTTGTTTTAAAAAAACAAGCTGCGAGCCTCTTTTTCCCGATGTTCAAATGCAGTTAAAACTGTACTTTTTTCCATTTGTGCGCCCATGTATGCATCACAATTATGGTGAAATTTCAGAAAGTGATGCATGCAGAGATTGCGTGTGGCCTATAATTTTGGATGCAGAGCTCTATACAGCTTGCCCTGGAGAGCGAGCATTAGTAGTCATCACGTTAAATGCAACATTCCTGCAATCAGATTGTTTACATTCGTCCTTATTCTTTAAACACTACAGCCGCATTTTACTTCGTGACTGAGTGCTGGGACATTGTGGTGTTTGTTCGTTTGAGGGCGTGTCATATCACAACGTATTCGTACTTTACCTGGCCTCGACCGGTTTAGGAATTAGCGTCCTAGTCTGCAGTAGTGTTGTACCAACAGAACCGTCACCAGAAGGTTTTCAGTAGGGGGTCCTCCATTTGTGTAGGGGGATTGCCATTCTAAAAAATGACACACTCCATTGATTTATAGCGTTTCATATTTCAATTTTGAGGGACTTGGAGGTTTGTTTTTGGGGGCTAAGCCCACCAAAGCCCCACGTGGTGACGCGACCGTGTACCAAATGTTGCGGGTTAGCGCAAAATAGTGTTAAAAATGTGTCTTTAACTCTGTGGTTCTGTCTCCAACGCCATTGCAAAACGTTCTGTTAAGAAAAATGTCTGTAATCCTGTGATTCAGCCCCCAACGCCGTCGTAAAGCTTTCTGTTTTGTCTGTTTTTATCAACCTGTGTTGTGCAGAAAGTGTGTGTTTTTACTAAGGACTTCGTGTCTGCTGGCAAAATACATTAATTCATTCAAAACGTTCAGGGCAATTTTGGCAGTTTTCACCTATATTGTCAGGTTTTAAAGGGTTACCTGAGCGGGGTAGTCTCGAAAATCAAATATCTGCTCTATATTGACGAATAGAAAATACCAATGAGCTACAAGATTGTGAGTCGAATGAAGAGATAGGGCTTCCAGAAATTAAGTTTCGACCTCTGCTGCAGGTTTTCATGAACCCGAAGATTTTGCACGAATTGTAAGACATCATCAACAAAATCATTTACAGTACTTCAAGGCTTGTAAGAAAACTGAAAATCAGCACATGCACGACCTCAAACACCAACAGCAAAAAAGGCTGAAAAACTCATCCTCAAAAAAGGCTGAAACTCACCCAATCACAATATTTCTCATGGGACCAGTCACAACAAATTTGTCAATCATGATATGTGTGGTGCTTGTTTCCCATTCTGGAGTGGAATATGATCCTGTAAAATGTGAATTCCACGTGGTTGATGTCTGCAAATATTTTTGAATGAGTACATGATTCAAGTAACGTGCTTTTATGTTACAACGTAATGTGCTTTGTAGATTTCAAATAGTCATGTAAAAGCTTATATGCTCTTCAAATTCCAAATTTCCTGTGTTTTTAGCTTCCAAATGCTGGTCCCATAGTGATATATTTGCCAAACGTGTAAATATGATGAACAATTTATTAGTAATATGTAAAGATAATTTTACCACTTTGTGCTTTATAACCAAAGCACAAAGTTGTAAAACTTTCTTTATAACCAACATCATAACCACTTTGTGCTATTAACTATTAGTAATCTACGAACAAGGTTTAATTATAGGCCTACTCACAAGACCAAACAAAATAATTGCGTCCCCGTCTGGAAACGGCCAACCTTTCAAGTTCCCAACGTTGATGGGAGGTGACCCATCCATAAATGCCGAGAACAAGTCTGGACAAGCCACAAGCATGGGCGTCCGTAGAAATTTTTCCAGGGGGGGTAAACTCGAAATTTTGCTTATTTTTTCAGTTTGTTGGCGATGCAACGCAAATGGACGCACAAAAAAATGTCAAGTGTTACGGCAACATTTACATACAGTGTTTGCCCTATAAGAAAATTGTACACTGAGAAAATGTTTGTATTAGTGGGAATAGATATTTTAAGACTGATTTAGCAGAGTTCCAAATGAAGTACAAAGTTTGTGAATTATTACAATAGGCACAAAATACGAACAAAAAACATTTAATTCAAATAGCTTCCAGAGGCGCGGCCAGAATGAGGCCAAAGAAGCCATGCCCCCCCTCCCGAAAAAACTTGTTAAAATTTTTGCTGGTATTTTATATCAATCTCAACTGCTCGAAAACAAACGGAAGGAACAGTCGGACTCATGTAGCGTCGCGTTATCTCACTGACGAAGGTTTAACATGACTTTTTGCGATTGTGTGCGAAACTATACGACTATAGCGTGCATCTTTGTCAGCAAAGTTGCCAATTAATGCGAACAACACGAGCTGAGATGTAGCCTGAATGAAATGCGCTCGTAGTAACGGTGCTGGTTTCTTTACACATAGTACAAACCAAGGGTGGGCAAACTTGTTCAATGAAAGAGTCATTTGCAGAAAACCAAAAACACCAGCGAGCCGCAAAAAACAGTTTGTAGTGTCAACACAAATACTGTAAAGCAGGGATTCTCAACCTTTTTCCCGTTAAGTACCCCCGAGTCATACAAAAATCGACTTGAACCCCCAGTAAGCTGACAAAATCTTCGCGGAGGCAAAATCTACGCGGAGTTTGCAATCGGCACGCATTTTCCTCTAGTATAGGATATTAAAAAAAGCAATACATGAAAACTCAACTGCCATCCAAGTACCCCAGGAAACTTTCCCGTGAACAGAGAAACAAAATTCGTAGCAATACGTCGTGCTGCATAGAGAAATGAGTTGTACACTGGTCTTTTATATTGTGAGTATTAACTTTCTGGAACCAGTTGCCAGAAATTAACTGCAGATTGGCATTGACTAAAGTTTTTTTAGAACCAGATTTTTTTGCATTTCGGCCAGTTTAATTTCTGCAGCAGTCAAGTGTGTGACAAACAGTTGGGGAACTAGACAGGCATCACCGAATACATTAACACTGAATGGATGAATGGATTTACAAGGAACCCAAATCAAGGTTTTAACTCTTGGAAATGCTCAAATCTGGCTTGGAACCCTTCCAGCAGCCTTAAAATTTATTTTAGTAGTCTTCCACTTTGTGGTCTGCAATTGCCTCTTCACGAAAAGCATTCGTTCCCATTCCGACATTGGAAGAATGACAGAATGATTTTGACAATACGTGACTTTCAATAAATTGAATTTTCCTCTGGGAACTTAAGTAGCCTAACTTGAGCTTTAGGTTCACTGTTGTTCAGGGGCGGATCCAGGGAGTGGGGGAGCAATCGGAAAATTTGGAAAAAAACGTTAGCGAAATCAGGCCATTTTGCCATCAATTGTTTTGTTACAGCAGTGTTGTGAAGTATGCGTCATCTCTCGTATTGTAGTGAACCTGCAATGAGACCAGACTACCAAATATTACTGAAATTGCCCCTTAACCTTACTGGCTGGATCCGCCCCTGCTGTCATTATCATCAAATCGCGTAGACTCCCTGGTGACTAACTTCACGAACTTGTGTAAACACTTTGATAAATGAAACAAACGTTAAATATGAGGTAAAACTCTCTGTCAATTTGAGATATTGCTATTTATTTACAAGAGCCACACAGAGAATGTCGGCAAGCCGCACTTCGCCCACCATTGGTATAAACCTAATTGTCTTACCGCTATCACCAGTCACTGTCTCGCAACATTACCTGCCAAGAAGTTTGCGTTCAATACTTACACGCGGCAGAACGCTTACCACCGTAACCTGAAGTACATCTTCGAGTATTTGTTGTCATGTTATTGTTACGCAACAAAGGCCAATAGTACTGTAGAACAATTCGTTCGCAAGTTTCGCAACCTGTTTCTGCAGGCCGAGAAGCGAATTTAGTGAACTGCAAGCTCATCAAGCTCATTACTCAGACACCAGAACAGTGAACCTGACTCTTTTGTAGTGGAAGTGTCATATCGGCAAACAAACTGTTATTGCAAGAATTAACCCAACTGATCAGAATTAAAATGCTGATTTCACGTTCTGCAGAACTTTTTGCTTCTTAGTTCCAATTTTCAGTGGGGCGAAATGCCCGTTTTGCCCCCCACTGCGGACGCCCATGGCCACAAGAACCGTTTCTCAAGTCTTCGGTTTGACCCGACCGAGATTAGGACACATCCTAACAGCTCCAGTAGCGCCCTTTAACCCAATGTTCGATTTAGCTGTTTTGAAAATTTTGTAATGAAAACCTTCGTAAAAAAATGCACTATCAGTGAGGTGGATGTTGCAGTTTCAAAGTTATCAAGTCACAACGTTTGCAATCTTGTATGATACGAAACTTTTCCGTTGTGCGCTGGTTTCACTTAAAATTTTACCTCACCATATAAAAAAATACTTGAGCACAACTTGCATCACTGGCTCCATAGACGTGATTGGCCTTGTAGGTGACTCTCCAACCTGTGTCATTAACACTTCCCGTGTAGGTAGTTACACTTCCGCTCCCATCTGCTCCCATGTTGCTCGTTACCTGAATAAATGAAAAATTGGTCAGTTTCACTTGGTTTTGAGTGGGTTTATTTTCCAAAACAAAATCGGTGGTAAAAACTTTCGCGGACTGTACGAAGACCTACAACACTTCTGAAACATGGCTATTTGGTAAAGTAACTAACCGCCATCTGCAAGATTAACAGCTTGTCGACTGTGTTGACCAGCTGGCTAAACTCACTGCCAAATGATGGTGGTAGTAACAAACCATGACGCGCATGTTTAAGTCTTTTTGTACATATAATAGTGATTGCCATGCAACAAAATTTGACTTATTCACTTATTCATCTGTTCTTTGCCCTAATCGTTCTTTTACGGAATATAGAGCGCAGTGGCGGATCCACGGCAGTGGCGTAACTAAAGGGGCCAAGGGCAGACATCTGCTCCCAGGTGAAGCGGTTTGTAGGCTCAAAGTTGAGTTTGGAATGTTACGTAATAATTACAAAATGTCGAATGCCAGAGACTGCTACCCAGTGGCGCAATCTCATCAAGATCACCATGATTCGCAAAGCGAGCTGTTACGAACCTTATATACCTACGTTTTAAGGTGGATGTTCCGTCTACAGCAATCAGCGTCACGTGTGGTTTCACTCATGTCTGCGATCACAATGTTTCAGATTGCCAGGGGAGAGAACTTCCCGACGTCGCTCTCATATTCATACTACAGTTGCGTCACAATCGGACGGGAAACCAGCGCTCATAGTGCATGCAGTATATACTGCGCCACGGGCGTCGGAAGGATTTTTTCCAGGGGGGAACTACGGGATTTTTCCAACATATTTCAAGGGGCGTCCAAAAGTGGTGAAATCTGTTTTTTTTGTATGGCAGTTTTGCATAAAATCAATTGCTTTTAGTTTTTCATATGCTTCCTTCCGTCTATTCTTATCTTTTATGTATTCGTGAGCCTGCCCTTACTTAGTGCTTTACGACGTTCTAAAACTCAAAACTCTGGGAGTGCATGCTCCAGATCCCCTACTTACAGCTCAAGCCAGTGGTGACTGCAACTAGTCGTGACGAGAGAGTGGAACAGGTGGGTACGCTGCATTTGGATTCTTCAAAAGGCCCTGACAAACCCATGTTTTAGAAAACAAAGAACAACTCTGGCCGACTTATGCTGTGTTATTATAAGATTTTTGTGCCCATGAAATTCTGTGATTAAATTTCATGTAGAATTTTGCTGATGATCAACTTTTTGCCTAGTTTTGCATTTTCTTTCACTAGTTTTAACAATTCAAATGTAACAACGCAATTTGGCACGTCGCAATAAAATAGTTTGAATGTTCAATCGTGACCGAAATTCGATGTGGGGATGGCTTCACGCTTCTTCGACTTCACAACGATGTGATTCTTAACTCTTCGAGAGTTAATGATTTCCAAGATTCAAAGGTTGTAGCCTTAGGTTTAGCAGTAGGCAGTGTTTGGGCTCAAAGGAGATTTTGCCCAAATTTCCCTAAATTTGCCCAAAAACATTTATGCGGCAAAATTTCTCCCTACAAATTTTCTGCAGCTGTTGGTATTATATTTTCCTCTTTCATGTTGACAGAGACTCGAATATGGAACATTTGGTTCCTAATAACCCAACTAAGAAAAAGTAAGCTAGGCTGTGCAAGAACATTGTCAGAAGCCAGCTGGCTCAGTACTCTTGACTATCTGTCTCACAGTTCTAAGGTTTGGCGTTCCATTCACATTCCAGCTGTTGCTGTCAGCAAGGAACTTCACACCTAGCCGAGGTAGGCATAAAGCTGTTTCCTTCTCTGAAGGCGTGTATGTGATATACAGAGATATATCATATTATTCAATTTATGACTATGTGGTGAGTCTCACAAGATTGTCTGTTCATTTGCGCATGTATGCAACATGCAACAAAGTGTATGGCAAAATGTGTTCATCCAAACACTGCAGTTAAAACAAAAGCTTTTTTGTACTTGCCTGGCATGAGCTATGTTAATATGAAGACGAAGGTGCCTTGCATTATACTCGATTCCTTCAGCGTACAATTTGTAAACCACATAAGTAGAATGCCTTCTTTTGCTCAAACTTTCAAAAGAGTCAGTTACTTACCAACTCTCACAAACAAAAACACGAAATTACTAGAAAGAGTTTGTTGATTTTTTATATATGTAAGGTGTTTCCTATGACATAATAAACTTTAATTTATACACTCTGTAACGAACAAGCATAATTTCGTTGATATTGTTAAAAATGTTGAAACGTCTTTGCCCGATTTGTTGAGATTTTGCCCAAATGTTTGACAAATCAAAACTTTTGGGAGTGCACTTGCCCCCATTGCACCGCCAGCTCCTACACCACTGGTTCTAACATCACTTCTGTGACGTCACAGTTATGTGGAATCTTCACATGGGTCTAGAAACAAGTGTTTGGGCTGCTGGGCCCGAGTCAGCTTTCGACGTCCTTTTGATACACGAAAAGCGGAAGTGCTGAACAGCCTTATAATGAATATCACGGCCAAAGCAAACGATACAAATGACATATTGCAAACGTTTCGATAACTTCTGTTATCATCATTAGTGCATAGCAAAAGAACTGCAGTGATCTTGCTGCAGGTTCTTATTGGTCATTCAGGAGAAAAGCGCTGAAAAAATGAAAAACGCAAAAGGTTATTTCGGTAGTGACGTAGTGCCGCGAAGCAGAATAGATATTAAAAAATACTCTGAACTAAATCATACTTTACAATCAGTTGACTTGCAGAATTCACATGCTGGACTTTTACCCAGCTTCTAGTGTTGAATTAAAAATAAGCTGCAATTATTTCGTATTAATACCACTCTTCCGTTATTTCTTTCCCACTTGAGAATTGCCCAGCATTACTCAAAAGTGTGCCAAGTTGACACTTTTAATGCCAAATTCCAGACATTTGGCCTTAATTTAAAATGGTTTGGCTTGCGAAAATGTTGTTTGGCAGTAGGACTACGTCAGTGTTTCCTTGTTTTTGACATTTTTAGTGGTGTTGGCAAAAAAAAACTTTGTTTGACATTTTCGAAAAACGCGTCTTATTTGAGTTTAAACGTTTACAGTTTTTCAGCTTGTTTGGCATTTATTGTGGCTGTATGGCATAATTTTCTTAGAGTTTTGGCTTATCTGGGCGTGGGAAGGATTTTTTTCAGGGGGAAGCGGGCAATAATGGATTTTTCCAGGTGATGACAAAAAGCAGTTTTCCAGGGGAGCCAACAATACCAGCTCTAAAACTAAGAGAAAAACATTTTCCAAATAAAAATTTAATTTTAAAAATGTTAAATTTCAAAATCTATTGGTGTGAAACCACCCCTGCCACCCCCTACGACGACCATGGGTCCATATAAACCTGGAAAGTCTAATACTGTATCCGTGGTTTCTCTGTGACTGCATATTTTGTGGAATTGTGAGATTTCTAACATAACAAACGCTTATGTACCAGATCGACAATAATTAAAAATATGGTGCATATTTGTATTTTCACAAACTGTATATTATAGTTTCAAACACTATATGAGGGGATTATACTCCGAAATTATTTATATGCAATAATTCTAGGCTTGATTCCACAGCAACATTGCATTTTTGCTATTACGCATTCGGGTAATTCAAAATTGAAAGCCATCGGCCTGTTTTTCGGTTTATTTGGCATTTTGGAAGCTATTTGCCATATTTTGATTATCGATCTGGAATTTTTGGTCCATCAGGACCTGACAACCCTGTAAATAAGCTAATCACAAACGCAATGGATCTCGCTAGGAAAGGACGGTTTACCGATGGATGTGCAAAAAATATCTGTCTTTGTTACAAGTTAATTTATATAGTGCCTGGTGGCATCCCTGAAAGGAAAGGCAGAAGTGAAAATAGGGATGAATTGTGGGAGGCATATAACTGGCGCAAGATTCTATAGAAGCCTCCATTAATGAAAACCTTCTTTAAGGGCTGTTGGCCGTGTAATCCGTGAATTCACAGTAGGTCTGTATCCTGGTTTTTGAACAATAGAGGTGAGTGGTTGATCTTTTTGACGGAATTATCCCCCATGATTGAACCATACGACAGCTTACAAAAAGCTGTAGCAGCGGTGACTGATACCCATGTGGTTTTGATCCTTTTGTTACGAATTCAAACCCG
>Ga0210059_1012282_pt1 | contig 12972 bp, 9 predicted proteins | sample Ectturendosymbi2_FD_188042 | JGI IMG/M metagenome (GOLD analysis project Ga0210059, IMG submission 188042) | Ecteinascidia turbinata endosymbiont from Florida, USA - Sample 2 (SPAdes) (version 2) | ecosystem: Host-associated > Tunicates > Ascidians > Unclassified | place: Key West, Florida...
AACCGTTTCATGTGTCTAATGGGGTTAGACAAGGGGGAGTACTGAATCCATACTTGTTTGCTGTTTATTTAGATGATTTGTCCAATGAACTAAACAACATTAAAGCAGGGTGTTATATTGGTGAAGTCTTATTAAATCACTTGATGTTTGCTGATGATATTTGTGTGTTCTGTCCAAGTGTACGTTGGTTGCAAGAAATACTAGATGTGTGTCAGGCGTATGCAGAATCGCATGGGATCATTTTCAACTGCAACAGAACTGTTTGCATGACGTTTACGGCTAAGAGTGCAAAAAGCACAACCACTCCAGTATTGTAACTGGGTGGTCAATACGTAAAATCTGTTGACCAATACAAATATCTGGGGATAATATTGGATACTGAGCTCTCCGATGACAAAGACATTCAGAGACAACTGCGATATCAATATTGAGCAAGAAAAAATCTGCGAGCCTCTTTTTCCCGTTGTTCAAATGCAGTTAAAAACGTACTTTTTCGTTCCTTTTGTACGCCCATGTATGCATCTCAATCACGGTGTAATTTCAGGAAGTCATGCATACAGAGATTGCGGGTGGCATATAATTTTGGTTGCAGAGCTCTACACAACCTGCCCTGGAGAGCGAGTGTTAGTAGCCACCAAGTTCATTGTGACATTCCCACCTTTGAGGCCCTGCTGCGTAAATACAAGTACCTGTTTCTCGAAAGATGCAGAAAATCTAACAACGTATGCTTACGTGCTTTGATGCAGTCAGATTGTTTGTACTCGTCACTATTCTTTGAACACTATAATCGCATTTTACTCTGTGAATGAGTGATCGAACTTTGCAATGTCCGTTTGATCGATGGCGTGTCAAGTCACAATACTTTCGCATTTTACCTAGACTCGACCAATTTAGGAATTAGCGTCCTACTCCGCAGTAGTGCTGTAGCAAGTGTTACGTGTTAGCTAACATTACAATAGTGTTAAGAATGTTTTTGTAACACTGTGGTTCTGTCTTCAATGCAGTTGCAAAAAGTGTCTGTAACCCTGTGATTCCACCGGCTTCAATGCCTTGCACTACGTTCTGTTTTATCTGTTTTTATCGACCTGCGTTCTGCAGAGTGTGTGTGTTCATACTATGGACTTCGTGTCTGCTCATAAACAAATAAATTAAAATTAAATCAAAGCAATGATTTCCAAGGCCTTAGAAAGGCCAATATTTGGCCATACAACTTGACGTCTACTTGCGATTGAGACTCAATCAAAGCTTCAGACGAAGCAGATTTTTGCCTAGTTTCTTTGAAAAAACAAAGAAACAGTAAGTTGGCTCTTTAAATTTTTCACAGGCCACAAAAATGGCACAGGGACTACTTCGTGATATTACCATGCTAAATCGCCGAATTTGGCAGTAACTAACTCTTAACTATCGCTAATAATTGTATCTTTCATTAAATTCTTTGAAATATATCTTTACAGTAGTTAGTTCATTTACAATATAAAAACAACAATTTCGCCCTGACGCTTGGCAGCCGACGCACGTGGCGAAAAAATCGTGTCAAAACATATCCAGACCTTCAAGCTACCTTGACTGTAACGGCAGTTTACAATTAGCGGATTACGAGCGTGGCGTTAATTAAACCACATCACCACAAACCGTCTTGGCGCCGAAACTGCTTCATTGGGCAGAGCGCAGAATGTGGCAGGATGAAACCATTTAGCACGTTATGGATAATATTTATCTTTATCGTTGATAAATTGCATGTAACTTTCATGTGACCAGACAGAAAGACACCTGGCGACTTAAATCATATCACCACATTCTTGGATTTTGTGCTTGCTTACTTGCACATTTTTACAGATTGCATTTCTGGCATAAAACCGTAAGTTTAGCCACAGTTCAACAACTCAAAATCCAGTAGAATTTGCGAGAGGAAATCACTTTCCGCCTCGGAAATTATGGACTTGGAGCTCAGATTATAAAAATCCATATTTCAAACCGGAACTTTGCCCTACGGCCCAGGGATCAATCGGAGTAAGATCCTTTCAGACTGCTCGTGCCTTAAAAAATTAACAAACCCTGGGGAATCTAATAGAATAATGACACTCTGACACTCAAAATTAGGGCTAACCTCTGCCAAGATTTTTCATGAGTTATGCGCTAAGGACTTCATTGCATATATGCTGAAAGCCACCAAAAATGATGTTGTTTTCTGTTGGTTCCTGGACTATGTGCACAAGCGTCGGTAACCGTATGATCACTCTCATCTTTTTCATTAACGTTTGGTGCTTGCATTGTTTCCAACACATCATTAACATCATCGAAAATCTCATGCGTGTGTATTCGTTGTTTTCGTCATCAACATGCACAAACTATTTCCAAAGTGCTTCTTGCAATTTATTTTGCTTTCAAAATGGCGCGCGAAGGGGGAACGGGCAGGTTTGTTTTACGCATGCTATCCATCCAAGAATATAACTTATCTTTCAACTCTGTAAATTTGTCGACAGGCGCTCTGTTTTTGTCTCTTCAGACATCAGAGCAGAACGATTTCACGCATAGCTCCCTCTTCGCCCAGACTTTTCTAATAGGACCCTCACTCATTCCGTACTATCGAACGATGCTTGGTATACTTGGAGGTTTCATCTGACTCAATTAAGAGATTACGTCCGATCTCTGAGATTCATTCAAACACTTGGCTTTGCCTGACATTATCAATGAATAGTATAAGGTAAGTCAATATGCCTTGCTGAAAAGATGAATTAGCCTCAGTCAGTACATCAATCAGTCTCGACACATTAGCACCAATGATCAACATCTTCATTTTTGCTGATAAATACAGGCCTTCTATTACCTATTAATACGCTTTTATTGACAGTAGAAAGCATAATTGCTAAGTTCGCACCTACCACCTAATTTCGCACGAAGTGCTCAGATTCAAGTTGCGAACTTAACCGGGAGACTAATGTACAGAAACGTTATGTTCGTTATAAACAATCACGCTGATTTCTGGGGTTTAATTTAAAAGTTAGTTTTGTTTGCCAGTGTAAAATACTGGCTTTGGGGTACTTCCGCGTTTCTTAAAACTGTCAATTTTTTATGGTAATTTTTTTAGTTTTTCAATTTTCAGATATCCTCAATGTATACAGCATAATAACATTTTTGCCAAAATGCAAATTGTTAGTACAAGTAGAAAAGTTAATGTGCTCTCGAAGCAAATGTTTGAACAAAGTCTTTGTGTTTGTTACTGCAAAAAGTAGATTCAATCATTTTTGAGAGCACACGTTTGAGTTCAAAAAGATCCATTCAACATATGTGAAAAATTTTTCTGGAACCAGAATTGCCAAAAACGTTACTGTGATGAACTGTCAACTTTCATGTTTTGATGACAATAACAGACGTTTCACCTGAAGATAGCAAAGCCGCTCTGGAGTAGCGATAGATGAACTCGTATTTTCCTCCGAGTACGCCAGACGAGTAGAAATGAGTACCAAAATCGTGGATCATTTCTGAATACTTGGCATAATCGTAATGGTCGGGTAACTCGGCCAGACGTTGTCGAAATGGAACGGAAAGTATGAAGTTTCTTCGTAAAACTCTGCAATGAAAGAAAAATGCAAAAGACATTCGCAAGTTTTCTTTCCAATAAACTTTCATGTTTTTGTGTGAACTGCAATTTGTCAGCCTACTACAGGCTTATTTAGTGCGCAGCTCGTTTTGAAACACCTATCAATTTTAATGTCGGAAACAGAAATGGATATTTAGTGGACAAAAGAAGATTTTGCGTTTGTCTAAACAATTAAATTTTGGTTGTGAATACTGTGATGTGGAACTTACGACATCAATGTTGTTCTGAAGTAATTAAGTAAAAGTGATGTGAAGCAGTGTTGAAATATTTAAACGCTTTCATTTCAAATACCATAACAATTACTCGCCGACGTTTGCCACATAAACCTAGAACTTGCCATTACTTGCCGCAGAAAACCTAAAACTTTTAAAGCACCGCCACAGATTTGTGCAACTTGTTTGATAAAGACACTTTTATTTGGACCCGTTTACAATTTAGTTCTTCAAAAATAGTTGAATTGCACATAAAAGACCACCAAACGTGAAATATTATTGTTATGAGGGCTTTGACTCGGAAGTGAAACGTTTTTGTCACTGGCAACGCCACATCTGCCTTTCGACGATTGAGATAATAAAACCACAGATGCATCGGACACATAGGTTGCGGGTCAATTGTTTCGACCTTGATGGCCACCATCGATGGTGCATACACAGCAAAGCTTCAAAGCGACATCACTGCGCGATGTTGTAATTGGGATCGGCAAGTTGATGTAACAACTGATGCCTTTGAGTAAAAATCAGGGTTGCGGAGTCGGAAGTAAAATATCCGACTCCGAATCCAACCTTTCCGAAATTTCCGACTCCGGTCTTTCTGAGATTTCCAACACCCGAATCCGACCCGTAAACATAAAAGGAATGGAATTTGGTTGTTGAAATCAGTGGAAATCGTGGTACACAGCAAGAAATCTCTGTTTCAACAAAAGTTTTAAACGAAATTGTACCATTTCAACAGGTTGCAATTTATGAGTGTGATGTAAAAAATGATCCAATTGGACATCCGGTGTCGGAGTCGGACAAAAAATCCGACTCTCACTCCCAGTGTTGTCAGGAATCCGACTCCATCCAAAAACCTCCGAGTCCTTACGCCTACGACTCCGGCTCCGACTCCCCGACCCTGGTAAAAATATGGTCACATTCTGGAATACAACTACAATACCACAAAATCGGTAACTCTCAAGTACAACTCCAATTACTTTTAAAGGTGTAGTTAAATTATTCTTGCTAAATTTCAAATTACGGTGACTCCAACCCTGATGTGAAGTGACCGAGTAAAAGTTTTATTTAACTTTTTTGTTGAGTCTGCAAAGAATAAACGAGGATTTGGCTAATAACATGAAACCACATGCACAAACTCAAGAAAACAGCAACTGTAGAGCCAAATAAGCGATCAGTCAGATCTAAACGTGACCCAAGAACGATGGTAATCAGCGAAATCAGGCGCAACGGAAAGTTACTCGGTCGTAGTATGATACCAGTGTAATCTAGAAAGGGAGACCTAGAAAATCACGGAGTATCGTTGCCCCCAACTCCCAATTTGGCTTTTCCTATTGCGGCCCTGAATGTACTGTATGATGAGCTCTCACTGGGCGTTTTTCATTGATTTGCATGCTTGCTGATATCCTACAGGTCAGAGTACTTCATATTTCTGACAAGCTGCAGTAAAACGTCTAATGTCCAATACTTTTGGGTTTGCCATCCCGGAGTTCTTAGATATCCCTCTATGAAACATGAAAAGAAATATTTACAACGGAAAACTGCATGATATTTTGGCAAAAAATAACCACGTGGAGGAAAACTCCAAAGCGCACGTCTGTTTTACAACCTTGGTAAAATATTCCTTACCGGAATTGTGCCACCGTAACTCCGCTTGAAATTTTGAAATATTTTGAGTCTGAACTTGTCGCTTCATTGATTACAATGCGCGTTTTGGTGTTTGAATTCTTTCCAACTTTTCCTCCGATGCTAAAGAAATCTTTATCTGCAAAATTTAATTATCTTCAGAAATGCAATTTTTGTTTGTCAAGATTACGTTATCCCATAAAACATCCCACATTTTTCTTGTAAGGTTTGTCTATGCACTTCTACCTTACAAGTCGTCTTTTTTTCAGAATATATCCTGGCTTTGTTTCATGTAGGCTATTTTAGAAACATTCAACTAGAACATCTGGTAAAATTACTAGTGACAACATTTGTAACGAATTTTGATGTCATTCGTGTTGACGTGGAAATGTAAAACCTAGTCTAAGCAAACACAGTGATTTCCAGATCAACTGGAACTGTGCTAATGAGAGGAAACATTACAAACTGTTCTTTATTTATTTTATTATTTAAGAAATGTACAAAATAATTAAGTCATTACCTAAACCACTCTTTTTATCTTGCAATGTTTGTACATATAATTGCAAATGCATTGAAAATTTTACAAAACCAGTGTGGCTGTGTGAGCGCTAAGAACGTCTTTTTTGTGTTTGGTGCAATAAGCTTTGACGCCAGTCTTCTTTCTTGTGCGATATAGGGTGCTTGGTATTTTGTATCTGCCGCTAGCAAAGGTTGAAAAAACTAGTTTGAAATTTCAAATCGTAGAAAGCAATACTAACCAGCAAACAACGTACTTACAAGCGAACGACGATTCGCGGTTCGTCTTTTTGTTTAGTTCACTTCTTTCCTCCCGGTAAAAATCTTTGGCGCTTTCGTATGATTGAGCAGTAAAAGAGGTTTCAACATTTACCTAAAAGCAACGAATGCGGAAAGCTTTAATAATTCATGCAACGTGACAAACGTACCTCAAAAGCCTGAACCAAAAAAGCTCTTTTACAGGCAAGTTTGCCCAAGAAAACAGCAATTATGTAGACAAGACATTTTGAAAGAAACCATTGGTTTGGCACTAGCTTGTAGAAATTGTGAGGCAAGGACGCGAAGATAGAAAGGGTATTATACTCTTGGTCATTCTCTGTGAAGATATATGAGCACAACTGGCTTTTTCATAAACAAGGCAAAAAGTCTTTGGATAGCCTGTCAAAATAGACTTTAGCAATGTATCTAGTATGGCCGCCAGATGCAAGGCAGAGTAAATAGTTTAAAATGGCTCAACTCAACCGGCAAATGTTCTCAAAGAAAATAAAACAGAAAAATACACCGACGTTTCGGATTGTCAACGAACGACCTTCATCAAGGTGCAGAACAAGACCCAGCAATGTTCGTCGTTTTCAAATTTATATATTATTAGTAGTATTGAAGTGTTAGTGTTTTGTGACGGCAGGGGTCTTGTAGCGCCCGGACTGCTTTTTTTGGTTGAAATTAATTGGCCGATTTCTTTGAATAAAGATTCTATTACCCGTATAGAAGCTTTGTTTTTTACCAAGGAAGTAATTTCGAATCGGATAACTTCTTTGTCAGTTGGTTTAAGTTGTTTTGACTGGAACTTGGGACACGTAGAGAGAAAGTGATTGACTGTTTCTGGGATGTTACAGTACATTGCTAGCATAGTCGAGATAGATGAAGTGACTGTTCAACCTACAGTGTCCGGTGAAAAGTCGAAATAGTTGAATGGAATTATGTTTTGTCATTTTGCTCATCTTTTGTTATCTGGGAAAAAAAGTCTTTGTATGCGAAGGCATCAGGACCTTCAGAAAATTTGCAGTTCCAGAAGTATGAGCAGTAGTCAAAGAAGTCAGGGAAATATCTGAGTTGATCATATTTGTTTGAACGTTTTTGAGGTGGATATCATCATCAGGATAACGACCATTGGAAAATGTTGGTAACCTTGTCAAAAAATCAACCATTTCATTTCCTGGAAAACCACTGTGCCTAGGAATCCACATAAGAGTTTCGTATCCCACTGTCTCAAGATTTAAATTAAAGAGATGTATATTCAAACTGTGTTTTTTCCAGGTTCCTGTACTTTTGGCCTGTATGTAGTAGTACTAAAACTGTGTGTAGTGATTAAGACATATCTAAACTCAAGAGAAAAAGCGCAGTAAGATGCATATACAATGGCATACAATTCTGAACTAAAGGATGACAAAAGTTTGTTGGTTGTGATTGCCAAACGCTTCCTGATATGTTCAGTAAAAATTCTGAATCTAGCAATCGCTGTTGTTTTTGATCTATCTGCGCAAATGTGCATAAATTGACTGTATTTCCATGTACTTAAGATCGGTTAAAGGTGTAGGAGTGTGTGAGCCAGTACAGCGAATAAAGTTTAAAACATACATGTCAATTCTAGAAACAAGTAGTAACTAGGTAGTCAAATTGGGAAACGTCAGGACAACGGGTTTAAATGAAAGATTAGAATCATGTTTAGTCATCATGTTAAAGAATCAAAAGTTTAAAGGAGCAAAAGTTTACGTTAGCATAAAGTTCCTGAGCAATGTCATTGATTAATGGTAAACTAAGGTGATCAGAAAAGGTTAGCAGGCGTGCTTTTCATTTAAAACAGAGCACTTTGTGTTAAATGTCAATTTGAGACTGATTTTGGAAAATAACGTTTTCTCAATATTTCTGTGCAAACAAAACGGTAATTTTATGAACAGTAAAACTGGTGACTTATTACCACTTGTGTACAATTCAGCATTTGGAGTGAAACAACGTCGTACTATTGTAAAACGAGGAATACTGCTGAGTCTTGTTCTGTGCCCTGATGAATGCACCGAAACGTCAATGTATTATTTTGTTTTCTTTGAGAAGGCTTGTCGTTAGAACTCTTTCAAAATATAGACTTCAAACAATTTCATCGCGGCAATTAGCGCACTTCTGAAACTTGTTTGATTTAAATTTTTTAAGCCTAGTGTTGTGGCAGCACGTATGAAATTATAAGAAGAGGGTCGGCATCTCTCGTAAATTAAAGCACAGCAAAAATATGAACAAAAATAAAGAAAAAACTAGTAAGTTAGAAACAAAATATTGCTACAAATTGGGAAAGTTGCAAAGGAAAATTTACCAAAGTTTGAGAAAAATTGGGTGAATGATGAAAGATTTTGGGCACTAATTGCTAGTTCAAATAGTTTTGAAAATTAAAAAATTGTCTGCAAGGTGGTGTTCAACTTTGCAAAACTTTTGCTGTTGTTTTCTTTAGAAAATTTTACTGCCTTAAGCGGAAATGTTGACAGACGTTGATTAACATTTTTTCCTCATCCAAATGGTTTCTTATCATAATAGCAGTGATTGTTCATACATTGTAAAAGCGACAGCCACTCCTAGTTTACATGCATTCTGCATTTTACATAGCTTCTCAAGAAAATTTGAACATGAAAATGCAACGCAATAACGCAAAAAACGTTTAAGCACGACAATCCTAAAAACGCTGAAGCGGCGATCACAGATCATTCAACACGTTTGAAGTGGTGCCAACACCTTGTTGACAGTCTCTTTTGATATACAGGCGCTTTGTATAACACTGGGGTAAGATTAGAGTCACTGTAGATTACCATTGTCTATTTTCACAGGCCCCTTTTTTGAGCTCAGTCAACCTTTTTGTGAAACTGTGCAAAAAGTTTGTTTTTCCTCAATAGCGGTAAAATCGTAGTCAGTTTAGATTCGATTTTGGCAAATACTCCCAAAAATTTCTTATTTGTACACACCTTCCTTAGTGTAGATCGACTTCAGAAAAAATCAAGTTTACTTTTTGAAGACAATGTTGCTTTTGAAAAGATCATCAACTCGTTCATATTGTTTATTACGATAGACCATAGCTTTGCACAGTTAAATTAATTCAGAGGAAGATGTGAAATTTGTGACAATTAATTCAGAGAACAAAAACAAATGACCATTGTATTATAACAAAATATATCCATAACGTCACGAACATTCTTAACTTTCAGTTAAAAGGGAAGCGAATACATATGGAGACCCAAATTTAAATTTCAAAAAAATGTATACAGAAAAATATAACCTGTCAAAACGATAGCTACAGGCAAGCCATCACAGTCCGTGGTCGCTAAAGCTAAACTGCGGGAACGGCATTACATCTTTTGCTCTCCCGCCAAAAATATACCACTATCCTGGATAGAACGTACGATTTCAAAGTTCTAGTTTTGAATGGTGCTTTACGAAATATTTATAAATTCGATATTACCTGAAACCTATAGTACTGAATGTTCGCCGGCTGCCTAAAACTTTCTAGGTGGTCTCCACTGCGTGTAGTTATACATCTGCCATTGTACCTTCTGTTGTCAAATATGTTGCCACATTCTTTGCCCCGTATGATGCAGTACCTGTAAAAAAGCAATGGATTTTACAGGATGGTTGAATGTATTACTTAGTGAATAAACCTTAAACATACCAATCGAGCTAAATGGAATAAAACTGAATTCACCAATTTAGATTTTTTAAATTGCTGAGAAAGGAATTGGCCTTCGTACTACCACGCTCTTTTCAGGAAAGTCGCATGACTGACATTGAGGTTGAAACAGAGAGATTGTACCGCAAACCCCAAGACATCTCAAGCGGAATGCGTATGTATGTGACAGTCGCAAACTATTCCCCAAAAATTTTTTAATTTTTGTTGTTAGAATGATCTGGATAAGCAAACTATTATTTTTTACGTTCAAAAGTTGGAAAAACTATTTTTTGCATTTCTTTGCGTGGCCCCTTTGCCGTGATCAAGCAGGAAGGGATTCACTATCTTACAGTCTGCAACCTGCTGTTTTTTAGGAGAGAAGCTGTGCAAGAGCTGAAGGTCTCAACTTTTCACGGCTTTGTCTTCAGTTTCACGGCTTTATCTTCAGTCGTGAATTTATATGGTCTGTGGTGCGTGACAAACAGTGGAGCAGCCACCCTAAAATCTTCTTGGAGGGACAAAATGTTTGATTTTAGTCGAGAAGCAGCATTTTGTTTGGGTTACCGCCTCTTCAAACACAGTGATTGGATATGCTACAAATTATGGGGGGGCATTGACCCCTGGGCCCTCCTGGCTACGCCTATGGTGTCAAAATCGCCTTTGAGCAAGAACTTCTTTTGTGTTCAATTTCACACTTGACTCTGAAGCATATACTAGCAATCAGTCTATAGTTGCAACATATGGACATGTAGGTTTTCGTGCCTACTGCACATTATTTGGGTGCATATGTGTCCTCGACCATATTAAGATAAACAACCTAAAAATTTTGGAATAATTGGCATTTAACACTATTTGCTGTAAAACAACAAAAAATTTGAAAATTCCACTAAATCAAAATTTGGGCTATGATGGGTTAAAGAAATTGCAATAGTTAAAATAAATTATTTTGTTCAGTCCCATAGTGTTGACAATCAGTCGATACCAGTGAAAAGTGAGGATATTTGTGGCTGATGGATAAGAACCCTTTGTTCCCTCTCTGAAGCCCATTGCAGGAATAAAAAGAAGGGTTGTTGGTTTTTTTAATCGAATTTGCCGTCACATTTGAAAAAATCATACAATTTTTGGAAGCACTATTGCTATAAAAAATGTAATCTTTTAGCTCAAATTTGCAAGAACAGCAAAAAATTATTATAACTAATAATTTCTTGTGAGAATCAGGAATATCGCATAGGTCGTCAAAGCGCAGGGTCTTGAATTGAAGTGCACTTCTGGAGATTACAAAACTTAAGCATCTCTGCAAGTGCTTAAGTTTTGCAATCAGCTTAAAGTTTTGAGCAAAATAGTTTTCCAAAACCTTTACTTTAAATTTGTACCAATTATTTACCACCAAGAAATAGCCTTGCTTGGCAACGGATCTGTCGTGTGTCACTTCTGCCATAGGGTTGATAAGCACATTTAACAAAACAGCAAAGCCAATGTAGTGAAATACATGTCACTTCTTGTGTTTAAGTTTGCCACAATAACAACTCCGCCACTCAACATTTTGATGACTACTTTGTGGTTCTGTGAACTCTGATCAGCAGCAAAACCTAGTGAGTATAAGGTTAATACTTTAAAGAACTTGTAAACTGATTGCGAAAATTTATTGCAATGCTCTACATGAATGAAAAAAAATATGGACTAACATTACAGTTTTTGTGAAGCACCACAGACCAAGAGAAGCTGTACAACCTGCATTGACAAAAAGGGCATCACCAAACACAGAAATGCAAACATGAGTTGGTTGATTCATTCGGGATTGGGAAAACTGTCAAAAACGTCATTGTGGCTTGAGCGAAAATAAGGGTTGCTATGAACAACTTAAGTTTTTACAGCAAGTTATGGCGAAGAAGAGCGACGAAATCTCGAAGTACGCATTAGCTTCTGCAATTATTTTTGACCTTTGGATTTACATAAAGGAACAAACGGCCTGTAGCACCCAGGAGGAGGTCCTGGTTTCTACTGAGATAGAGTTCGATATAAGCCTGGTACTCAAAAAGTCCTGTCTCCAAAAACTTGCGACCAGTCCCAGAAAGCTGTTGTATTACCTTGCAGTAATACGTTCACGGATAGATGCCGATAAAGCACGGCCAGTCGTTAAACAACTAGTCACAGATTAATGGAAAACAAGCTTTTAGAAAAATGTCCGTACCAGGACCAAGCATTTACGAATTCGATCGGAAATAACGGAATGCTACAAGCCAAAAAGACTTCAACTGCATGACAACGCGCTTTTAAAGCCAAGACCACGTGGCGAGCTCCTATCAAATGCGTTGCACCAATCAACGCGTGAGGAATGCGCGAAACTCGACTAGAGGAATTGCTTGGACGTAACACGGCCCGCCAATCCTCTTTATTGTTGCAGACCCAACCCTTTTATTATCGACAGTTGAGCACTTATAAGCATCAATAAAATGAAAATAAACTCTGGTGACTGTGACGGTTTCGTTTCGATGCCTCCACTGATTAGTCTGATCACGTGCCGCGCAGAATTGCATTGCTTGATTACGTGCCGCGTGGAATTGCATTGCTTTGCTTGGTCGTTCGTATCGCACGTCGATGTCAGATGGTTACTAGTTTCGTACCAGGCGTTTGTTGTATTGCGCTGCAGATGTTGATGTGTTCTTAGTTGAATAAAGCCTAGTGAAAGGTTTCCTTCGTCGCTAGGTTCTGTTGTGACAGTGACGTTACTTACCCGGCTCCTGCAAGGTCAATGTTTGGAATGTCACGATATTGCTGTCGACAGACATCTCTTTTACTTTCACAATCGTATTCATCCGAATAATCAGTGCAGTCGTCATCACCATTGCAACGCAGATATTGGCGAATGCAAGTAAGCTCTGTGAAAACAGTATGACATGATAAAACACCCTAAATGAAGTTCTTAAATGGTTGAAAAATTCTGATTATTTCATCAAATCTCAAAAACCTATAGCTTACATATCTAATAGGCAAAAGTTTGAAACCCAATCTGAGATCCTTACTGCAGCTTTGTTGTACTTTAAACCTTCATCAAAATGAGCACAAGCAATAGAAATGATGGGTTATTGGAGACG
>Ga0210059_1012283_pt1 | contig 12971 bp, 5 predicted proteins | sample Ectturendosymbi2_FD_188042 | JGI IMG/M metagenome (GOLD analysis project Ga0210059, IMG submission 188042) | Ecteinascidia turbinata endosymbiont from Florida, USA - Sample 2 (SPAdes) (version 2) | ecosystem: Host-associated > Tunicates > Ascidians > Unclassified | place: Key West, Florida...
CACGTTGGCTGTTTCTGCTGTCGCGCCATCGTAAAGCTTTTCTGCTGCTGCTAATCAGAAGCCTTTTGTAAATAAAGATTTGTGCACCAGGAAATCTGTGAAACGAACTATCAAGTGGTGAGAGCCAGACGCCTTGCTTCGGCTTGGCAACTTAAAATGTCAGGCAGTTTTAGTCGGGAGTTAGAACAGTACTCATACAACGACTAGGCTGCCTCGTTGGTAGCGTTTGGGGAAACCAGCATCTCTACATGCAACGACAGTCATTCCTCGCAAGCAACGTCTACGCTGGGCAACACCCCAAACCTCAACATTGAGTTCCTACACCAAAAGGAAACCCTACATTGGTTCATCAGAGCGGGACTACTATACAGGCAACAAATTCCGGGAAAATACTTGTTCCAACAGTTTTTAGAGATGAAAACTTTTAAACCTTCTTCATCAAAAAATTCTTTACCTTCTTTCTAATGCTTTATATTGGGCAACACAAGGATAACCAGGCACAACTAGCTGCCTTTAATGGTTGCCTGTAAAAGGCGGAGCTTGATTGCGGAGATTTGATGACGTAACCGAAGTGGAAAAAACTTTCGTTGTAAAAGGAGTAAACACAAAAAAAGCGAAGGAAAAATAGTTAATTATTGCAAATAAATACTCGCTTCCCCCAAACATCTAATATGTGGATGTTTGCGATGTTTAAAAATTTATACATTCACAACTGTTGAAACCTTTTTTGTCCCCGAACCGTTGTGAAACTCAGATAAGCAAAAAATATCAAATTTCAGAATAGACTTCTTCTTTTACCGTAGTGTAATGTCACCTTTTGCAATAAAATTATTTTTAGTACCGTTTCCTTCTAATTGCTCAACGCATAATATCGGTTTTAGCGACTCCGGTTACGTCATCAAACCTCTGCAACCACGCTCCGCTGTTCACGGAGCTCCGCTTTTTAGAGGGTACCCCTTTAATCATTGGGATACATTAATATGCCATTGCTATTACCATTGGAGTTTGTATTATGACGCCGTAAAGCTGCTTCAAGAAGATAAATTGCATCATACTAACAAGTAACTAATGGTTTGTTGAAACCTGAATGATTTGCTCCCGTGCTTAGTGAGCGCATTGGATTTCAAAAACTACATTGGCAGAGTATATTTTCATCCAACAACACATCATTTTTCCAGGTGGTTCAGTTACGCCAGGAAGTCGTTGGCTTAATGTTTGGTCAATTGATGGTGAGTGCAAGACCAAAAATTGATACATAGCCTTGCAAGTTTACTTTAAACACCTCAAAAATAGCGTTTCTTAAGCAGAATTTCACTATTTTAGGCAGATTTTAGCTGAAAATTTGTGACATTGTTTTTAGCAGGATCTAGCATTTTTTCGTGACGTGATATGGCAGGTTTAGGTGACAACCATCTGGCAACACTGGTGCACATACAGTAAATGATGACGGCCATACTAGGTTTAAGATGTGCAAGGCATGCAGGCATACTAATCATAAGAAGGTTTACAAAGTCACGCTGTGAGTGAAATATGCACCGTTGCGTTTGTATGACACTCAGAATCTGTGCGAATGTACGCTGTTGGTGGCCTTGCAGTATTTTCAAATCTGCAGCATAAATGCATGCGATATCCGTATTCTTTATAGGTGTGCTAGTGCTATGGGGCATCTAAAACGTATGTTCCTATGTAAGTTTTGCAAGTAAGTGTTGTTGGGGTATATGTGAGTTAAGATGTACACATTGTTTTTACTGTACAGAGAGTAGGGAGAAAGCATAGGTTTGACTATTGCAATCGCTAAACTTGCACTACTTTTGTATGTTACAACAGTGTTTTGAAAACGAAAAGTTTATTTGAACAGAAAAGTAGGTGGCGGATGTACTCGATCAGTGGTTTTCAACCTTTTTTGTACTGCGACTCATTATAGCAACCCGCCACAACCCAACGAACCGCATCTGAAACTCCAGTAAAGCAAATGTAATGCAGTTGTGTAGATAAAATATCTACTCGCAACCCCTCCTAAAAATGGTTCATCACCCTCAGAGGGCAGCAACTCCAGGTTGAAAACCACTACTAGACGAAATATTAATCCTCTGCATAAGTTCTATGCAGTGAAGATCTCTTGTATTCATGGTGGAAGAAACTACAAAGCAACTGGAAAGGCGAGAAAAACATCGTATGTGCTTTTTCTACGTGAGAAAAAAATGAAGTTTGTATGTCTTATTAGCGGAAAATCGGCACCTACGACCCACTTTTTTATGTAACAAGCGTGTGTTACAACACATACAATATTTTTTTTCAAAGTTCTGCAGTTCATGGCTTGAGGTTTGGCATGTTCTCAAGGAAAATTACGGTGCAAACGTCTGGAATCTTAAGAGTTGCATAGGCCTATATACATGCTATGTCACTGAAACCTTTTCCGTCGCAGGCAGCAATAGTTGAAATGGCAACATGTCACCAAGTCATCTAGTTACAGTAGGCTACTTATTATGACGCAATTAATAATTATACGCTTCAAGCACGTTGGTTGCGTCACAGTAATAACTTGAAATGATTGAAGCAGCTTGTACTTGGCCCTGGTGTTGCTCATTTCAAAGCGTCGCCAAGAAGACAAAGTATTTTTTGATGAAGGAGGAAAAGTTAAAAGATCATCACCAAAAACTTTTCATAACTTTTTTATGATTGAATTTGTTACCAGCTAAACATGCTAAACAGTTTTCAAAATCCTGCCAGAAAATCTGCTAGCTGCTAGATTGAAAATTTTCCAGCTAACAGTGAGAAAAACCTGCTAGATCTGGCAGCAAAACAGCTAAAACGGCAACACTGATGTGAACTGTGCACTTTGGCTTTCTGCTCAGCGCTGCACAAAGATGCTCCTTCACCACGCTCACTCTCACTGCTCACCGACGCGCTTCAGCGCAAAGATGCTCTTCACCATTCTCACCGCTCTTCACGACGTTAACCGCGTCGCACCGCTGCGCACCACCGCTTCCACCAATCACAGGGTGCCCTGATGAGAGTGCTGTACGGCTAATCCCAGAAGCTACTAGCCATATGGTGTCGTACGGGTAGACACTGCCTTCTTCATAAATCAAACCCTATGCTGGAGGTACAAACAGTTGCTATCTAAAGCCACCCCTACGCTCCCGGTACAAACAATTGCTTTCTGAAGGCATCCCTACGCTGGAAGTACAAACAGTGTAAAAAGAGTTGCTTTCTGAATCAACCCCTACGCTGGAGGTACAAACAGTTGCTATCTAAAGCTACCCCTACGCTCCTGGTACGAGCAGTTGCTTTCTAAAGGCATCCCTGCTCTTGAGGTAGAATCAGTTGCTTTCTAAATCAACCCCTACGCTGGAGGTACAAACAGTTGCTTTTCAAACGTATCTCATAAATATTACTCGAACTCATTGGCGGCCGTACCACATATAAATAAAAGTAATGCGGGCGGCAATAGCAAAATGTTGTATACCCCTGATTTAAACCTACGTATTTTTGGTTAGAATTTTGAACATTCTTCCTAAAGTTTTATACAGTCAACCTTTGCTAAAAGACAGTTTGAGTTTGTAGTTTGCGTAAGCTACATACTTTTATTATATTTCATATTGTGATCTGCTCTCAGAGTTATAAAATATACTTTCTTTATTTTACCAATTGAATGAATGCTGGAGCTCTACTGCCATTACCTCAACCAGATTGGTTGAATTGGTCACACGACAAGGATTATATCCTTGGATTAGCAGATCGTCTTTGCCATATATGTTACAGGCAGGTTTGCCTGAAACAGCTCATCTTGTACATAAAACAAACCATCTCGTAAAACCTGCAAGCTTGAGGCAGTCAAAACAAAGCTAACAGAATTCAACCAATCAAAGCTGACTATTAAGTCAGCTCACCTAATTGAAAACGACTATCCCAGGACAATACCTCAAGTCACCCGAATAAAAACGTCAGCGAAAGTCACGAGACATTATCCCAAATTAACTAAGACCAAACACGACCACGGAAATGATTAATCACATGAGAGGAGCACGAACCGGTGATGAAAAGGTGAAAACCCGAGCACAGACAAGTACCTTGCTTTGCCTGTGGTTGTGAAGTCAACCAATCACCTGAGGTTTTTACAAATAGCAACCAATAAGAACACCTGAAATAAAGAGGTATTGACCAACTCTGAAACAACCGCCAAGTATAAATACAGCCACATTTGGACTAAACATCAGTCTTTTTCAAGACTCACTCCGCCGACAGTCAGGTGGCTGCGGTTTAGTCGTTACGGGAGCCTAGCGCCAGTAATGATCAGGAGAAACTGGCCTGTCAGAGTTAATCGCTGTCAGACCAGATTGTAAAATTTGGCCTTGTCCAGGTTAATCCCTGACAGGTTAAACTACAGAAAGTGGCTTGTCCGAACGAAACTCTGTCAGATTATTTTGTGAAAATCAGACTACGAAAGTGAAGCTTTGTCAGACTGTTTTGTGAGAATCAGATTGTGAAAGTGAAGTTCTGTCAGTTTATATTATGAATACTATACCATGCTAGCGAAGGTTTATCAGGCAAGTTGTTCTGGCTTGGTATGTGTTTATCATCAACTCTTACTGTAGTTAAGTTGCTGTATCACCCTAAGTTCAGTCAACTGGTTTACTTTCTTCAGCCGTTGAAGGTTTTACCTTCTTCCTCTTACCACCTCGGGAGACCGTATAAAAGGTGAGCAATGCTCCCTTTTATGCCGCAGTGGTCACACCACAATTGAGTGGGAGTCATTTGAATCTTCTCAACACGCATGTACACCTTGATGTGCATCCGTTTCCTGCTCGGCATGTCGATCGCATCTCTTTGCGGTCCGCTTGGGTCGAACTAAGCTTGGCAGTGGTCATTGAAACTATCTTGATCCTTCTCCGGATCGCCCCTTTGACTGCACTAGCTTTTAACTAAAAACCGCAACGTTCAAAATTTTAATTAATGATAGACTTCTGCCTGGAGGCCCTTCTTGCCGCCTAGAACGAAACCCGACTCGCTAGCAATGAAACGTGAGCATGACAATATCAGACAGCATGGACAGATTTAATGCGTACTTACTTATCGAGTATATTTAAAAATTGAGATGAATTGAGACGCAGAAAATTAAGTTTTATTTTCATCAGTTGATAGCTTGAATAGGGGAACCGATCTGAATAGATTGTCGATCTCCTTATCACATTACTTAAAGAATAGTAATAAGCTATAAAAGTATGTGAGCGTTGTGACATGTTGAGAAGGGCTTGAATATTACGAAATGTCGTATTTTGGTGAGTACCATTTTGTTTTATTTGAACATATATGTGATGATGAACAAAAGCTATAAAATCATGAATTATATGCTTTACTGGTGTGTGTTTTCTATTGTGAACCGTTGAGAAGTAATTAGTAATCGGGCAATTAGTAGGGTCTATTAACCAGACATAGTTTCTTCGAGAACGGTCCCAGATTCAGTAATGAGAACCCACGTATTAATGTTATCTACTGGATCTAAAGCACATCACGATGCCACCCTGTAGGGTCGCATCTTGTGTAACATATATTCTAAAACCCGAACACAAATGACAAACTACTGTCTGATTTTCAAAACTTCCTAAAAAAGTACTGTAGCTTACATCAAAAGTTTTCGCATAAAAAGACTCGTCTCTATTAGCCGCCCCGAAACAGCACTGCTGAGAACCCAAACGGAGACCACTTGCACAGCAGGAATTTACACTCGACTAGGTTCGTTGTACCCAATGCTAGTGCCACGACTCAGTGCTTTAAGTGGACAAAGCCAGATGCACCACAGTTTAAATGGAAAAATGACCACAGCACGGCTATACCTTCGGCCGGATTGAGGTAGTGCGGGGCCTGTAGCATTTCAAGAGCGCGGGGCCCTCAACACTTGCTAAATCATAAAGTGTGCGGATAAGGCATCCGTGTTTCTAGCTTGACTCTCTGCATGCTCTCTCCAGTTCGCATCGTGACGTGACAGTCTGAGTCTATCGTGCTGACCGCCAATGTTGCAAGATGGTTGCGATCTAAATCTCCTAAACGGTGTTACAAAAAGCTGCTAGGTTCTGCTAAAAGTTTTGTCACAAAGTTTCAGCTAAAATCTGCTAAAAGCAGTGAAATTCTGCTAAAAATCAGTCATTTTTAATATAGAAACCTATAAAGTTATACAAATTACTAATTTTTTGTCTAGCATTCGCTCTCAATAAGCATGGGCTAGAAATGTCGGTCTTGGCCAAGGCACTTTTTGGCCCACAATTTTCTTTCAGTCATCATTTTGACTTTTCGAACAACGTATCTGCAGCTTACATCATTTTTGTATGACACACAGTTGATCATCTCTTTCAAATGGCTGCATGTTTCTACACAGTAGAACAATGCTCAGCAATAAACAATCTGAGCATAGCTTCAGCCCTACAACTTTCTAAGTCTCGTCTTTGTAACCTAAAACATTGTGTTACATCAGGGAGCATGTAAAAAGTTCTTTAATCTTTCTTATATGAGTGATTTTGCTACTAGTTATGCCTTTTAACCTGTATTTCGGTATGCTTGCATTATTTCAAACTTTGCAAAAGGCTTTTCTTGAATCAGCGGGATAGGCAGTGGGCACTGAACCAACTTTTAAGTACTGAATCTTGCAAACATATATGTTGAAACTTTTGGCAGCTTTGGATTACCAGGAAGCTTTTGCCAGATATTGCCACTTACTAGCGTAACTAAAGCACTTGGAAATATCGTGCCGTGGAATAAAAACATATTCTACCAATGTTGTCCTTTAAACTAACGTGCTCACTAAGCACACAAGCAAATCATTTAGGCTTCACCAAGCCATCTAATATAATTACTTGTTATTATGATACAAATATCTGCTTGAAACAGCTTCTTTGCATCATAATAAAAATTCCAAATAATTGCAGGCAGCTGATTGTGCTTTGTCCTGGTGTTACCTTATTAAAAACGTAATAAAGAAGAGAAGTATATTTTCGATGAAGAAGATGTAAAAGTTTTCATCTTGAAAAACTGTTGAAACTGGTTTTTGGTCAGGAATTTGTTACCTGGGAAACCTGCCAAACGGTTGGTAAAATCCTGCTAAAAAATCAGCTAGCTCTTAGATTGAAAATTTTACAGCTAATAGTGAGAAAATACTGCTAGATTTGGCAGTAAATAAGCTAAAATGGCAACACTGCTGACCACAATCTTATGCCTTTTGTTACGCAACTGTACACATAGAATCAAACAAAAATTTCTGGACACAGACAGCATTCAGTTGAAAAGCTTCGCTTACTATTTCTGGCAAATTTAGCAAATTACTGACTTCTTAGACTGAAAAAATTTTATACAGAAGACCGCGGGGCTCCCAAAAGCTCGGGGCGCGTAGCAATTGCTACATTTGCTACTATTGTTAATCCGGCACTGCCTCCGGGGGCAAAATGCGCAATGTTTTTCTTTTTTCCGATTGAAAGTGCACAAGATGTGATGCTATTTTTATGGATTGGGTCACAAAATGACAGGGTGCTTTTGTTTGGAAGTGGCTGTAGGTCTGCTGGTAGTGACACGGTTAGAATAGAATGCTGAGTTTGCAACATTAGCAGCACTGTCATGGTAGCCATGTAGACGTGTCTTACTGTGTGAATGGTTTTCGCGTTGACTCTGGCCATGATCGAGCACCTTTCGTTTTGGTAATAGTGGTTGCACTTTTCATTGCTGCATTGTAAAAATGCGTTGCTGCATTGTAAAAATACATATATTACATGCATTGTTGTTGCTGTCTTCTACATTTCACTGAAACTAACAAATTTCTCTAACTTAACCAATTTTAAAGTTTTTTGCAAAATTGTTGTGCGGCTTGTAGCGGCTCGGTGAAATCCAACCGCTAAAAATATTGTTAGTGGCCCGCTCGTTCAACCTCACGGGCCTGCACAAAAACCGGACCATTAGCGGCCTGTGCCATCTCTAACACCAGTGTGCCGCGGCACACAGTTTGGGAAACACTGGTGTACAGAACAGCATGGAAATTTTGTAATCAGATTGGATCCCAATTTTTTTCATGAACTCCATATCCAATCCATATCCAAAAATTTATAATTATGGGCTCCAATATCCAACCCAAATCCGAAACTGCCCACTCAATTGCACATTAGCCAAAATATTTGGTAGTGTCTATTTTGCCTCATGAGGCACAAGTTGTGGCTATTGTGCCTGTAGTCAGACGCGATTGGTTGAAGTGGTCGCATGACAAGTATGATACACACTAGAGATGGCACGGACAGAAACTCTGTGCCCGCTGTACGCACCGCATCAGCAGCTTCTCTCCGCTGTACCCACCGCATCCGCATTTGTTGTAAATTACGCTGTCTGCGTTTGCGCTGCACCGCAATCCATGTTTCACCCCTTAACAGCAATGGCGATTTGTGCCCCCTCACCTGAAGCACTGTGCTTCTCATTATATTTTTCTCTGGTTGTAAGATTTGCCAATAAATTTGGCAGTGTCTATTTTGCCGCATAGTGTTTATTTTGCCTCATTAACAGCACTGCTAGAGATAATTTGCCTTTAGCCGAACTTGATCAGTTGAAGTGGACACATTTCATGATAAGTTCGAAACATGTGACCTGCTTAGTTGACTATGACGTCAGAGTCCAATGGACGAGTTTTGTCGTGTCTTTAGTTCTGGTAAATTGTTCGCACCTTCTTGTCTGTGTTGCATGAAATGTAGGCTAAACCTTCCATAAACCCTATCCCTAAAACCTGACCTGAACCTCTAAATCCTTATACCGTATTCCTAAACCCTAACCTGTAGTCTCTTTGCATATCCTATTTGTCATGTGACCACATCAACCAATGGTCTTCAACGAGAGGAAAATTGATAGCCCCAGCACCGGCACCATATATATAGGCCTACATCATTTGCCTCATGAAGAAAAACATAAATTACCTGTAAAGCTACAAAATGTTTTTAATTCTTTCAAATTGTCACACTACTCTTTGCTACTGTGTGCAAAGTCATAGCAAGCTTTTTCGGTTTCTGTCACAACTTATCAAAATAAGATATATATTTGTTTTTGCAGTTGCACTAACTGACACACAAGCAAAAATCCCTTCAAAGCACTGTTTCCACTAGCATACACCCCCTGCTGATTGCATTGTGTCAAAGTTTTATACAGTTTTATAAACTTTACATGTGTTCCATAGCCTGCCTGTTGCAATTGAGCATCGTTTATGTGATGCACTACTATATGTTTAATCAACTATCGCATATCTAGTCAGCATAGCAAGGTCACGGTGTGTCAATTTCAACCTCATTCACCTTGAATTTTGCATTAATTGTCAATAGAGAGATGAAATACAATCAGAGCAGTTTTGTCATGCGGTCAAAGCAGCATTATATAGTATACTAATACAAAGGTAGCATTATAAAGAAGAATGGGTAGTTAATAAACCTTTAAACTTGCAGCCCTGAAAGCATTTTTCTAGTTAGATAGATGCCTACCAGTTAGCTGTCCAGAGTTCTGGATCAGCAATTCGCATGCCAGTGCATCGGAGCAGTGGCTGCAGGACGCCACCTGCAGAAAAACTAATAGCAATATTCTACCTACGAATCGTCGCCCAGAGGCATTTGAATAAACCCCATTGAATAAACCCTATGAATGGATTGTGCATGTTTGTTTCACAGAATGTGCCCTTAATATTACCGAGGAGTCTACCTACAGAAATAATCAGGTCCACAACCAAACGCAATTTTCGTTGGTTGCAACGCGGTTCAGGGTGGAAATATAAATATCCAAAAATAAACCTATGAAAACCGCTAAATGTCACCGAAATTTAAGGAAGATAATTTCTGAGCTATACGAAAGATCTATAAATTTCAAGTGAGAATGATATTATCATTTTTTCTTGATAATAATTTAGGAAAATTGTTCTATTTCTTTCCGAGATCTGATGCAATCGTGGCATCATAGTCGACACCGCGAAAGATAAATTGGAGGGCACACTAGACGTTAGAGGAGAATACTTCCCTTGTTTTCAGATGAACGACCAAATGTAGGTCGCACCTGGTTTGAGACCCAAGATCTAAGATGGCGTAGGGAAATCTGTCCCTGAGTGTGAGTAGCGAGGAGATTCATTGTCCCACTTTATCTGAACTAAGAACTGCTGACTACCTTGTGTAACGGTTGTTAATAACGTATCCTGTAATATTTTTGCAAAACAGTCACCAGTTTATAACTAAGCAAGTCATTTAACGCCGAAAAATATTTGACTGACTGATCTCGCGTTGCTTGCAGATAGCCGTTTCATACTTGGCGTCAGTTTTGCTTTTCAGCTTTGGTGAGACCAGAATTATAGTTACAGATGTTTTGAAGTTACTGTGGAGCTCGCGTACTTTCTCTGAATCTTTCTCTGCGGATTCATCATTTCTCTCATAAGCTTTTACTTGTCGTGTTCGGAACTGAGAATGTGTATATTGCGTGAAATCGATTTCCTAATAAAATAACTTGCTGGTTGGTTCGACTGTGTCGACTTTTATAGAGACATTGGTGAAATCTTGATATCTGCAAATCCGAATCATCCCAAAATTATGAAAGCAGAGCACGACAGGCAGATTCTTATAACAAAACTAAGAGTCTTCAATTCTAGAATTGCAAGTGCTTTGCCGCAATTCTCCAGGCTCACCTAAAAATTGATACAGTGATATGACGTCACTTTTCAGAGAATGACTTTATATAACCAAACATAAATGTCTGAGCTAAAACATGCAACTACTGTACAAAGAAGCATCACCAACGAAAATAGTCATAAGAGATGTTAGCCCCATGGTTTGTTCAAGCCCCACTAAAATAAACAGCGCAAAACATGTAGTTTGCTTTGAAGCAAATTGAAAATATGCATGGGTATTGGTCTATTTCTTTGTGTCAGCAAGCACATGTATTTTTGCGCTGCGTTACATTTCATCCAAATAACTTGGTTCACCTACATCTTTGACAACATTCGCAGGGCGCCCACGTAGGTTCAATTTGCAGGATGCAGCTTAGACCTAGGGATATAGTACTTTGACTAGAGATTTTGAGATTGTTTCAATGGTTTGCTTATTGAGTTAGACTGAAATTATGCAAAGTATGACTTTATGACCTAACACGGAAAATATGACTCTTTTGATACAGGCTTCGTAGTGGTGCGATTTTTGTTTTAAAAATCGTTTCATAGGTCCCTGAAGCACATAAAAATATGACTTTTATGACTGTAAATGACCCACTGATTATATTTGGTTCGATAATATCAAAACCATGCAAAAATTAAGACCAACTACCTTCAACAACTATATCCCATTTCACGCAAAATGTGAAACTGCAGGTATCAAACAGTGAATGCATGGGCGTCGGAAGGATTTTTCCAGGGGGAGGGGCACTAGGGGATTTTTCCAAATTTTTCCAGGAGGGGACCAAAGTGGTGAAATTTGGTTTTTACTCCTTGACATTGAAAAACAACCTTTTTTGGTACAATTTTCAAAATCCAGGGGGCCAGGACCCCCCAGCCCCTCCCGACGCCCACGAGTGAATGTGGGTGTAATGGTAATGCTGTATTCATAGACTTTTGTGACTCAAATCACGAGATAACACAAATGTCGGTTTGAATTTCGTAGTTTCAATTCTTATGAGGTACATGTATACGAACACTGTGCGTTAAACTTAAGTTTGGTTCATATAACGCCGTCCAGGTTAAGACAGCGAAACACTTAGATTGCCGTAGAGTAAAACGTGTAAAAAGCAGCAAAACACTGAATTAAGAAAAACATTCAAACAAATTAAGTCGGTTTTATTCGAGCAATCATGACGACGTCATCACAGAAAAAGCAGCCAACCAAGTCGGATGGATCATCACACACGTTGAGCACCTAATCATAAGTGATGCCACAATCACAAAATGCGTAAAGAGAACTTTGATGTCTAGCAAATCAATTTTGAAATTGTAAACACTTAAAAGTTGGAAGCAACAACAGTAAGAACTTGAAACGCAGATGACAAATCACACAAACGCATTAAAATCTGGCGCAAACAGTTTGGAGGGAACATGAACTTTCTCAATATTCTTCACAGCAACGAATGGGAAATAACAGTAAATCATATCAAGATGAACTATTTTGCTACACGAACTCCACGTACATTTATAGGAACAAAAAACAACATTAAGGAAACCAACGCTTATCTCTTCGACACTGCCGATTGCTTTCTCTAACCTGGAACCATGTCAGGGCGACCGTAAATATTGACACCTTGCTTGAAGGTCATCGCAAATAGATCTTGAGCGTAGATCGGCAAAAGTGAAACAAGCGGAAAAGCTATCGTTGAAAAGCTAGGTGCATAGAATAATAGTGCAACAGATTTGAATACAAAACACTAATGTACTTGTATCAGAGATCGGAGAAGACATTCCGCTTAAGGCTAAATGCTACAAATTCAGGGGAAAAACAATGCCGCGACCATGTCATCCAGCGCACAAACGAAAAGGATTAGAAAGCTAAAGTCTATTCTACGTTTCGATTGCTGAGTACCAAGTATTTTCTTCCATGGTAATTCAAAGACTCTAAACCGCTTAAACGACGGAAGCAACGGACATATGATTTGTGGCTAATTCTTCCTCATTAATCTGGATATTTACAGGCGTTGCGCAGTTTTCATAAACTTTGTCGTTGGACGTTTTCATATAATAAAAACTTATACGATCGTTGCTAATAAAAACAGAAGCCGTTTCTTTCAATGAACACATTGAAGAAACTGCTCTGAAATCACAATATGTTAAGGCTTGCGACAGACCCGCAATCAGATGGGGGCAAGTTAGAAATTGCCCCCCCCCGAAATTTTCACAAACGTATGTATTTGTTATGTGCAGCAACAAGTTAAGTCATTTTGCCCCCCTCGAAAATATCAGTTGATTGCGGCCCTGGGCGTGCGAGCGCCATCATGGACGCAGA
>Ga0210059_1012284_pt1 | contig 12969 bp, 8 predicted proteins | sample Ectturendosymbi2_FD_188042 | JGI IMG/M metagenome (GOLD analysis project Ga0210059, IMG submission 188042) | Ecteinascidia turbinata endosymbiont from Florida, USA - Sample 2 (SPAdes) (version 2) | ecosystem: Host-associated > Tunicates > Ascidians > Unclassified | place: Key West, Florida...
AGGTCACGTGAACTCTAAGAACAACATCTTCTGGGGTAGCACACCCCCTGAGCACTGTCTGCAAAGGCCATTACACTCTGTGAAGTGCACTGCCTGGGTTGCCATCTCCAAACATGGCATCATTGGATCATTCTGGTTCGAGGACGACAACGAGCGGTCTGTGACAATCAACACCGAGCGATATGTCCAGGTGCTTGGCAAGTTCTGGACGGCACTTGTTCGACGGAGAGGGGTCGTCAGGGTCCTCCAGTGGTTCCAGCAGGATGGTGCCACCCTCCACTCCTCAAACGAATCATTGGCATGGCTACAGCAGCGTTTCCCTGACCGGCTGATCAGCCGCAGGTGTGACCCGCAGTGGTCGCCGCATTCACCGGACTTGAACCCACCAGATTTTTACCTGTGGGGATATCTTAAGGACAGGGTGTATGCCAACAACCCCCAGACTATCCCTGACCTGAAGGCAACTATCACAGCAGCAGTAAGAGCGATCCCAAGGGAGGAATGCGGGAGGGTCATCGAGAACTTTGCCCGCCGGATCCAAATGTGCCTGCAGCGCCGGGGAGTTCATTTGAAGCACATTTTTTGTACGCCAGTGAAACAAAGAGTTTTTGTAGTACAGACTTGAAACTTCGGAGATGTCTGCTACACAGGCTTGACCTAATGTAGCTGAAGTTTTGTGTCAATCTAAATAAAATTTTGGAAGTTATTCGATTTTTGGTGATGACCGTTTTTTTGTGTCACCCTGTATTTTGCCTCTACATATGATCAGAATCGGATTAAAAAACTGCACTCCAGCATGTCCTTGTTTTAGCCACATGTGCACTGCAAGCCTGCACGCTTGCAGCCAGCGGTGGTGGGACTCCAAAAGTTAAAAATGACCAAAACCCGCAGAATCCTAATCCATACCTACATGAAAAGTTTTTCGCTTATTGATTGTGCTTCCTATTTTTGGTGCTGCCCTCTGGATAATTACGTTAGGAGTTGGAAATTAAAAGATGCTGATAGCCACTGGGCCGTGCCGATCATAACAAACTAACACAGACCGTACCGATCATAACACACTAACACAGACCAAAATCACATTTCGGCAATAAGGTCATGCTTTGCTGGCAGGACTAGTGTGTTTCAGTGTCATATCAACTGGTTCGTTTGGCTGATGATCAAGAATCCAACTGTAAACTGTGCGCTGTTAGTAGATGTGTTACTCTAAATATCCAATCCTGTCTAAAGTATTTTTTCAACATCTTATTGACCTGCGGTCAAAATCAAACCCGTCTGCAGTATGCAGGCCCAAGTAGCTCACAAATACTAACGCCTTGTTCAGTAGTGCATCAAGATTGTAATGTGCAGTATCAGTGTTTGTCGTTTTGACTGTTCAACGAAGGCCTAGTGCTGCTTGCTCTGAGTATAGTGGTAGTTTTGGTCGTTTTATTTTATTCATTGCAGCTTCGCCATGGTTGTTTACGAAATCTTGACACAACATTATCCTTTTGATGAGCAGCAAGTGCGCGAACGCAGTTTTTCCGACAACATAGCGAACGGCCTCAGACCCAGCATGATGCTGATCGAACAAAAGGAACGCTTCATGCGAAACAGTGATGAACACACTGAGGAGGATGTTAACGCTTTTATCGCAGTGGTCAGGTTAATGCGAGATTGCTGGAATAGCAATCGCGATGGCGAACTCCGACCGAGGGCAGAAATCGGTAAGCATGGGAAACCACACATGAGTTACTCCAAAGTTTACGCATGGTGAAGCACGGAGAAATCTTTGATGCGAAGATAAGGTTACAGTGGTGAATGCAATTCCTTTGGTGCCGATCTAGAGTCCTGACGGCAGATCTCCTGTGACTCCGAATTCTGTATCGAGCATAGCCAGGTTTGTTCATAAACTTTAGCGAACAATCACGCCATTGCCTCGGTATTACAGCAGGCTGACCGGCCAAACTTGTATCCTCTGAAATCCTGCATCCACCAAGATCGAAGCGCCATGAAAATTTTCAACCTTGTTTGCTCAGAAAAAGCGACATCGAACGATGGCCGTGGTTGAAGACGTATTTCGCCAGTGTTGTTTTCCTTGGTCTTGTATTACTGCGTTATTAGTTTTTTAAATGTTTTGGAAAATTCTGAATGCAATTGATAATACCACTGTTTGGCAGTCAAAAAAAATCGCCGTTTATTTTGATGCAGTGGAGGATAAGCTTTATCAACTGATCAGGCACATACCGCTACTGGTTTTCATGCAGCAAGTTTGCACTGTCTTGGGTCAGGGGAGCAACACGGTCATTGAACACTCTGAAAACCAAGTGCGAATTGATCATGCCGTTGCAAGGTAATGTCTTTTTTATGTTTTAAGCGAACAGGGCTTGTTTTTATCTCTGCCAAAGGCGTCGAGGTAGTATCAGATCTCTTTTTTTTGCTGCCAAAGGATCTATTTCAAACCGAATTAATAATCAATTTTTTGTCCATCTTTTTTTTCCAAGTTTGTCAAATATATCTATAACTATCTGGCACGCGTGCATAGCCTCAACAAAACAACAGACGAAACCAATGAAACGAATTGCGTGTTTTGGGATAAAGCAAGAGTGGAAGGAATGGAATAAATGCTTGTTTTGAAATACAAGGTCTCCAGGTCTATGTTGGTATACAGAAAAGAAAGATACGGATGACGCAGACAACTCTGGACAAATATTTCGGAAGAGCGTTTTTATGAAACCAGTGACCGGGTCTGACTTGTGAAACTAGACAAACCTTTGAACTGTATATCAAGAACAACTAGCAAATTTGGCGCTAAGAACAAGCGATATTGCCGGGTTCCGTATAACGTCACCACAAAAACCTTATCGAAACCACTCACTGTAGATGGAAATCAATGTAAAACTGCACGTTTCGTTATTCTAGATATCTACCACTTAGTTTACATCAACCGTAACTAAATGTTGGATCAGGTTATTCGCTGGCTTTAGGATTTAGTCCATCAAATCCAGGAAATGCAAATGCTTTTGTTCGAATGGCCGAAATTGAAAACAAAAATTTGACTAATTTCAACTTGATTCTGCCTAACTTACTGTGGTTTCCGTGAATCAGAATGTTCTACTGATCGTGGCACTGCGTCATCGACATTATCTCACTTTCAGTTAGCGACTACTGGCTATGATCTTCGTGGTACGTTCAGGGTTATCAGGTGTTGCGAAAGCACTGCTTCACAAGTCACAACTTTGTAAAAGATACAAAACGTGTCATACAGTATATGTGCAGCACGCACTAAACATATTGATGAGGTTGGAGTTCATGAGTCTCGGGTTTGCGACAATTTAAACGTTTTCGGTCGCTTTGCAGTGGGTGAGCGAATTGCTTGGAGCCAAGCTTTAACTCAACTACAAATCAATTTAGTGGATTTTCTTCTGAAGAAAATGGCAGGAATGAAGTTGATAACTAAATCCAGCAGTAGCGTTCCATTACCAGTGCCGAATCTCCAAGTTTTGCCTCACTCAGCTTACAAAGATGTTGAAAATCAACAGCGATAGTTGACTTGCTAATTTGGTAACTGACAGTTTACACGACACTATCTACAAAGCATTACACGGCCAATGTTCACTAAGTTCTTTCCAAAAAGTTGAGCCAATTGCTGAGTAAACTTTATACATCGGTATGCTTCAAGTAATATTTCTCGTAATTGCAGCTTTTCAAAGAGCTAAGATTAGAGCATACCTAAAGCATGCCTAGACCTAGAGCTAAGATTCTATTTGAATAAGAGCTGATGATGCCTACTTCATAGGCGAAATGTATACTCTGTAAGATCTTAGTGTCTGATTCTTTGCTGAGAAAGGATTTCTTTCCACAGACGGTGTTGCAGCCTTTTACGGCTTGTTTCTAAGAAATAACCTCCTCGACTTAGACGTGTGTGCAACAGTGTTGCCAAATCTTCTAACAACCAATAATATACCAAGTCTAGTCTAAAAATATGCCAAACATACCAAATTTATGTATGTAACAAAAACTAAAAATTTAATGCTATTTTTTCAATACCTTCTTATTGCTTCACGTTAACGGTAACAGTTGCTGTTGAGCACGGACATCATAGAGATGCTGCAAGCTCAATTTCTACTTTCGTAACATTAGCACTAGCAGTAATAGATTTATTAACCACTGGAAAATTCTTCCTTCCAACGCACTACATTTTCATTTCTTTTGTGGTCCAGTATATTATTATGCTCTATAATACCTGGCAATTTTCTTTTTGCACAGTTAGCAGAAGGGTTACACCTACACACCACCAACAGAACACTGCTTTGCAAGCCACGTAAGCTTTATCTGTCACTCTTTGCTAAATCTTCAGCAAATCTTGTGGGCTCCGCAGCTTTCCCACATTTGAATGCATTGTCTGATTAAAATCGCATACCGGGAGCTAAGTTCATTTTTCAGAACTTCTCAGCTCTCTTACACTCTCGCTTCCCGCTTACACACAGTGCATGCTTACCCCCATGTTAAGCAAACTCACTACGGCAACCAAAAGTCAATAAAATCAAATTTTTTCTGCCTTTTCAAAAGTCTGTGAAACGTCCACAAACCAAATTTCACGCTGATACAGTGAACCACACCAAAGTTATTAGGTAAAATAAAGTCAGAATTATCTATAGGTCAAAATTTTCTTGCAGCATAGATTTTTGTCGTTACTGATATTTTATGAAAGTTACAACGAATGATTTTGTTATGTTTTTGCAAGTTTATTTGCAATTCTGAAATAGTAAAGGGTTAGTTGCGACTTCTGACGTAATAATGTTGCGTAGCCCACTAATGGATGATTGAATATTAAGTAGATTAGGCATGGCAATGCAAGAAACGTGGTCTTACAGTACTTGGTTTGGCAAATGCTCAATCCATTAGGCAGATACAGTGTTTTAACTTCATAATATTCTCATATTTGACTCTACTGTAGTTATTGATGTGCTTATCAACATATCATGCCTAAGGTTAAACAACCAAATTCTTCAAAAGTTCAAAGTTTACTGCATGAATATGCTTCTGAGTTTACCTCAACACCTAAGGGTGAATTATTTCGCAAATTCTGTGACTGCTTAGTGAAAAGTGACAAAAGGTTTGTGGTGGAAGCACATCGCCGCAGTGCAAAGCATCAACGAGGTTTGTTTCATGAAACTAAAAGTAGCCAGACATTTTTAGAACGTGCTATACCAGATTTTGCAGATAAACTACGTTTTGTTTCATTTAATACTCCATATGAATATGCTTTGTATTACGCATTTCAGTTGAAAACGCAGAAAATGGATAGGTCAAAATTTGTCAATTATAAAGTCAAAATTTTAAGTTTTTAAGTCAAAAATTGGTTGCCCTGAAGATCACTAAACTTTTTTATATAGCTTCAACACCACTATCGGTTTCTCTGTTTCCGCTTTGTAATAAACCGAATGAATTGGTTTAAAATCGCGTCTAAATCCTCCGACAAAAATGTACCAAATATATACCAAATTTTTCAAATTTAGTATATATATATATATATATACACCAGTTGGCAACACTGGTGTGAAAGTGGCCTGGTACAGACTGGGTGATCATTCCCATACACAAAAAGGGAGAATGGAAAGAATGCACTATCTCTCTCCTTAGCCTCCCTGGCAAAGTGAATGCCAAGTGCCTTGAAAAAAATATGCCGCGAAATAATTGAACCGAAGCCGATGCGGTTTCGTCCCGGCCATAGCAGTGCAGACCAAATTTTCATTCTGCTGGCTCCACCCACGGGAAAGCGGCCCAGAGGTCGACCAAGGACTAGATGGCTTGATCACATCTCCGACTTGGCTTGGTCCCGTCTTGGTGTGGAGCCAGAAGAACCATCTGAAATTGCTAGCATGGTTATATCATGGTTATATCCAGCTGGCATGGTTATATCTCCGACTTGCTTGGTCCCGTCTTGGTGTGGAGCCAATGAAACTATCAGAATATGCTAAAAACCGTGAGGCATTTCGAGCCCTCCTAGCAGGGATGTTGCTCCTGCGAGTCTGTCCGGAGGATAAGTGACTATGAAATGAACGAATTTAAATGAACCTGTTTAAACGATAAAAGAGTCTCGTAGCTGCATCTCCCTGACGTTTCGGGCACGCACAAGTTTGGTGCAAGCGTGAGTTTTGATGTTTTGGTGCGTACACGTGCACGTGAAGGTGATGCGAGGCGGATCCAGGTTATGTTTTTTATTTTTTGCTGGCGGACGCGGATTGTAGTCAGGCCCGTAGCCTAGGGGGGCATTCGGGAGCAGTGCCCCGCAAATATTTTTTTGTGCCCAGAAAATTATTTATTAATCATATACTAAAAGCAAAAAATATTTTCCCCCAAAACCTTAAAACCTGGCTACGGGCCTGATTTTCGTCCTAACAAAACGACTCCTTGCAGTTCCATGAAGCTTTGCCGATATCCAAATGGTACTATGTGATGCTCGCCTCGTCAGTGTCCCATTTTTCAAGTATTGACATTTTCGTCAGATTTTGCGAATGTCGACATGATCGTCCAACGATCAGCGACCATGTTTATTTCTCTTGATTTCTCGTAAAATCCATAACTCCCTTCGATTTCGTTCCGAAGTACATAGGTCTCGCGTCGCAATCACTCAGTTTATTATTTTCTATCCAGCTTATGTGTTTGTCACAACCAAGGCAGCTGTGAGCTTCCCGGGAGGTGTCGGTGACAAAGATGCTTGAAATGTTTTCGCAAATCTTCGTGTTCCGCACCGCTTTTTCTTCTCCATGTGAGAGACGGGTCGTATCGGAAAGTAACTTCGTTTCGTGTGAACCTCAACTAAATTGATGCCCCGCGTTCTTCGTCCGACAGTTGCATCACCGTTGTTTCATTGCCATCGTCGCAGCAGTGGTCCCTCCCACACTTATTTCGGCTGTCGCGTTCATCTGATGTATTTGTGTGCCTTTTTCGAACCTGACTGCCATCATCATCATACAGATGGTTGTCACGTAGTGTTCTGAATGCCTGCGTTAATATTTTACTGTTTTTGTTTGTCTTAGGCCTTAGGACGTCATTTTTTCGGTTCACTGCGCCTGAGACGGTCCCGTGACGCAGCATCTGCCATTTTTATTTGGCATCTTCGCAAGAAAAAGTTCGCCGACGCCATCTGGTGATCATTCTTATTCACCACTTTCTGCACTGGTGAAGACTTCTTCGCTTGACAGTACAGCGTACTCTTTAATCCCCATTCAACTCTACGAATGGCTGATGTTTACCTGAAAGAACTGACCTGCAGTCGTTGCGATTCTTTACTTTTATTGGAGGTTTCGAGTGGTGGTGGGGTTAAAGTGTTTCTCGTTGGCTCCTTGTACTAGTCACTTGCGTTAGAAAAATCCGTATCCCGTTGTAGCAAGTTTCACTGCGATGTTGCATGAAATGACAGGCAGCTGAACTTGAGTGGGATGCAAAGAGAAACTCCGGTGCTCCTACGGACCAACTACACTTTTGAACCAAGAATCATAAGCGCTTCAAGTAAATGCTATCTACTATTTCTCTTAATCTTTATTTTTACTTTTTTTAAATCAATTACACCTTTGTGTAAGATTGTGTATGAACCCGTGTTTGGTTGCTCGCTTTAAGCGCGACAGTTTTTTGGGGGTTTTACTGTTATGAGTACTTCTCTTCTATTTTAGATGTGCTTGATTTCTTTTTGAACTGCGCAAATGTGATCAGTCGCGGCAAACAGCAAACACTTTGTTGTAACAACATTTAAATGTTGCAGCGCTTCTGTTTTTGCTGTTTTAGTCCTTGAACAGTTATTCGAAAGTGTACTTCTGAAATGTTCTTCTTCGGCAACCTGCTTTCACTTCTGCAGTACACGCGACGCTACCGCAATTTTTATCATGGCTCCAGTACGTGACTGCCGACTTTAAACATGGGTGGAGAGGTTTTGTCTCCTATGCCCGGCAAAACTTGAAATTCGTTTATGCATTGTTGCATTTCGCACTTAGTTTATTCATTGTTTTGTTGAAAAGTTTATGACCCAGTAGAGCTCCGAAGCAAGTCGTATGTTTTTGCCAAATAAAGAAAAAATTTTGTGCAAATATTTCTAAGGGGGTCCCTCGATAACTTCAATGTGTAGACACAGATCAATTTAAAATCAAATGACTTCAAACAATTTACAATGTGAAATGGACTTCACACAGAAGCAAATTTCCAGACAATTTGAAAAATTTAACTGGCTTGTTCAGCAAATAAAGTTTCTGTATAGCATGTGCAAAATATGGGCCTTTTTTTGATATAACATGAACAAAGATAGGGACCAGGGACCTTTTTTCAAGGCCACACGTTGTACACGTGAAATATCACAAATCTTGCAATGTTTCGGGGCCCTTATCTGAGAGTTTGCCTGGGGTCCCACATAAATAGTTGTTTTGCAAGACTGCTTAACTAGTTGCGCGATCATTGAAAATCGCTTCGTTTTTATGCTGCGTTATTTCTATTGCAGGCTGCCATCGCTTGAAAGCAAAATATAGTTCAGCCCAAAGCACTTGTCGTAACCAAGCGCCTTGCTAAACCAAATGTGACATATCTGGAAGTATAGAATGAACTGTGTCGGAAGTTCAATGTGATTTGGAATTACAGTAACGTTTGTTAAACACTGGTGGCGATTTTTGAAGGAGTAGCACCTTTGGTTTCTCTGGGTCCGATCATTTGTGTCAAATGGAAACACTTCTAAACTTGCGCTGCTGATGTGGAAGTTAAATACGTTTTTCACGATCTGACGGTTTTTGATCAGGTTCTGCGTTTCAAGAAACGTTGTTTGCCGGCGAGCATGTTTACACCGTTCGCCGGATGACCTTTCTGTGCCGCCACTTGATCCACTCAGACTCTTCGGGCCAAAACAACGATAATTTCTTGAAAAAGTCCTTTTCAAGGTTTTTTTTTATGAGCGGCACAATCCAGCTCTCCTGCGTCAGGTGAGTTCACGTCAAAACCGCTGAAAAGCAAAACAGTTCACACTTTTTACTCGGTTCCTGTTTTTTTTATCACCATCGTCCATCTGCGCTTACTGGGGTCATTGCTTGTGACAGGTTCAAAGCCTGGAATGTAGTTTTTGAAACCTGTGTTCAAATATTGCGTTTCGTCGTCGGTTCCGTTTGAACATCAAGCTTTTCTTGAATAGTCTGCTTCTTTGCATTGGCTCTAAGCACGTTTATCATATTATGCAATGTTTTAGTTTTTCCTATCACTTGACCTACACTTCTTGCTGCGCAAAGTACCGTTGTCTTTGCGCGCAAGTGCTTGCTACAGTTAATCAGTTCATTCTGAGACACGTGCAGGCAAACTTGTCTTGCAGTACTTGTATTTGGCAAACCCTGTTTTCGTGAAGAGTCAGTATCGACGCGTGTGCCGCTATGTATGTACAGTACAGACAGAACAAATAAAACTAAATAAACCGAAAGTAGTCAAATAATAGTCGATAACATTTGCCTACTTGTTGCGATTGCAAAAGATGCCTTATTGGCGCAGTTATCACTGGTTAACTAACTTTATGTGTTCTGTCGAATACTCACAGTGTGCACTTAAAAAAACGGGAACTTCAAATTTTCGTCAAAAAATAGTTATCTATAGTTTAAGGAATCTCGCCCAGATCTATAGTGCGAACACCATTTCCAAATATTTCCTACAGTGTCTGCAGTTACTTGCAAACACGTATTTTCAGTTGATTACTGCTTAGTGCTTCGACGTCTCTAAGCATTGGCGCGAATTTAATACAGTCTTATGATTGCAGAAAATATGGAAAAGCTATTTAGCTCCACAGCAGAAGTCCAGAAAAACTAATTAAGAGCAAACGTCAAAAAAGCTTAGTTGTCTGCCGCATGCAGAGCAAACATAACTGAAATCTCACGAAGAGGGTCGGAGCTAGCAGGTTTTGGGGGGGTGGAGCATGCCCACCCCAAATATTTACATCTGCTTCCTCCCGAAAATGTTTTGTGTGACGTCATCATAGTAATTTGATGGGTTGTAGTTCAGGGCATCAATGCTCGGAATTATATACTTGCCAATGGTTTTATCATTGTTTCGGTAAAAGCCTTACCTGTTCCAAATTATTTACTGCAAGTTATATACCAAAATAGTCTTTGTGGGGAGTATGGCGCTGGTGGCATATTACCCAAATTAAAACATTTGTACCACCCAACCTGTATTAAAAACAGTATGTAATGCGTTGATGCACCCTTATTTAAATCGTGCTGTCATGAACTGGGGCAGGTCTTTAAAAAACTGCTATTCAATCTCTTGTGAATCTACAAAACAAAGCTGTGAAATTTCTGAAAACTTTCAACGAAGCCACTCTGGATGAAACTTACCCAAAAACAATGATAACAATCAACAAACTATTTAAAATATCTACTGGTAGGATTATGCACTCTTATGAAAATAATCTACTCGCATCCGATTTCAACCAGTATTTCAAATCTATTCAGACAATTCATAATTATCCCACCAGGCTTGCAACTTCAAAAAAATTTCTTACCCAGGTTTAACTCTCAAGGGCATTGCTCACTCAAAATCAATGGTCGCAAGGTATGGTCAGAAACACCTGACCACATCAAGTTTCGATCTCACTTTTACTTCAAATAACTGTACAAAAACTACTCTCAGCTAGATGGTGCAAAGTTACAATTGGAATTAGTTTAACTCATCTTGTGTTGTTCCTTCTTTGTGCTTTCGTACCATGTGATTTTTTCTATGTATTTTATACGTAACAGCCACGGTAAATTTTCCCTTTTTGATGTGGTTTAGTCTTCATGTGTCTGTTATTTGATATTTTTTCCAGCATGTTTTTTGTCTCCTATTATATCACTTGCATTCTTGAATAAATGTACATTAATTTCTTCGTTTTGTTCTCTCCACACCTGTGAAATGAGATATCCCATCATCAGGATAACTGCGTGTACATAAGCATCCATTCACCTGTAAATATAATTTGTGTGTACGCTTCTATCACCTTGTCTTTTCTTTTCACATGACTATAATGATAGTACTGAAAGTTGTATTGCAGGATTGGTAGACTAGATGACCTCATGGTCTTTCACCAATCATTTGTGACGAAGTCAGAAATATCTGACCATGGTAAATGTTGTTGCTTGTATAGAACTTTGCTCATAAATATACTATAGCTTCTGCATTATGTTCTATGCAGTTTCGTCGCCACGGGGGGCTTTAGTGGGCTTATCCCCCCATACAAAGCTCCAAGATCCCCCAAATTGAAATATGAAACACTATAAGTAAGTAGACTTTTGTCAAATCTTAGAATGTCAAACCCCCTTGCACAAACGTAAAGCCCCTATATTGACGACTTTCTGGCAACGGTTCTGATTCTATGCTAATGGTGTATGATCTATTGATTGTGTCATCACAAAAACCAATGCACTGCTGCTACTGGCAACCACTAAGACCTGACATCGTCTACCATAAATGCACCTAAATTTTGAAGGGAACGTACTGGATTATGTCCATGGATTTGGCAGCTCTGCGAAGTTTACCTGGCAATGGTAAAGATGCCGTGCACACCGAATGCATGAGTAGACATCAGCAGCGCATTTGGGTCCGACTGAAGTTATCGATTTTAAAGCTTTGAAAGTGACGAAAGAGGTGTAAGAACAAATCAAATGAGAAAAAATGTCGACACAGTTCGATAGGTCATGTCTAAGCTACTGATTTTAGTTCATCAACTCCAATATCGGCAAGGCGTTCACCACACGGACAAGAAATATGAGTTGAAGAGGTATGCTCAGTGGTTGTATTTGTTAACGGCGAAAACGCGCTTCATCTGAGGTTGCCAACCGTCCTCTATCTCAGAGGACAGTCCTTCAATTTCCTCTTTTGTTCTTGGCTTTCTTGACATTGATAAAGGATAATGGTATGTCCATTATCTTGAAAATTGTACGAAAATCATGTTCACGCTGCGAAGGTTTAGCTGCAAAATTCCGTGGTCAGCAAATTTGCAGCGGTTGAAGTTATATTTAGTTTTGGAAACACTCATCATGCGTCATGGTTTCGCGAGGGACGTAAGGTAGGTGTTGAATGTCTCCCAGAGTAACCACTGGTTGGTGGCGGACTGCAGCACTTAGGCAACTGAATTTCAAGGCGTGGCTTTAGATGTGCAGTAAGCCAGCAACTGAACAGCTGACATATTGTTATGCTTTGGGTAAAGGTTGCTTAGATTACGTGGCAATTAGATGCAGCAAGGAGTGTTTGGAAGGTTCGGTCTATACATGTGCTACTGCTAGGCATACCTAAACTGGTGTGTCCAGCACGGTGTCCGTTTAAAACAGACCAGTTCATAACAAACCCGTTATGAAGGTTGTCACCCTTCTTATCCATCCAGTCTTTTTCACCGACTGGAACATACTGATTTTACCTGTCCCTTACTGTAGTTTGAAAAAGTTGGCAAGCCCAAACTTCATCATAGTTAATTGCATGTAGCCAGGGGCGCAGCCAGGATTTTTCTCAGGGGGGGCTGAAGTATGGAAGCAAAAGCCTTGAAAAGGAAAAATTGCTTGTGATTAGAATAGTCAAGGAAAGCACGTAATTTGTAGATAAACAATTGACTGTACTCACCACGAAAACTGGGGTCCTTCCAACTAACCTGCCATCTTGTTTCTTTGATATTCTTTCTTGACGACCGCAAAACTCGACAAACTTGATTACATGTCTCAGCCGAGTTTTGTTTTGATCTATGATTTTCATTCTACTGTCGTGAAGCATATTTCTCACGTCCACGTTTCCTTCATTTTTGCAAAGTTTAATAAACTCATCAAACTTGTCTGCGCAAAACTTGTCTTCTTTCATTTTTTTCCAATTTTTGTGAGCTGATTTTACCAACATACCAAGGGCCTTAGCTGACAACATCAGGTGCAAACGCACGCAACACACCATTTGCAAAGTGACCATTCATGAATTTCACTGCAGGCTAACCACTTAAACTCCTCCAAC
>Ga0210059_1012285_pt1 | contig 12968 bp, 7 predicted proteins | sample Ectturendosymbi2_FD_188042 | JGI IMG/M metagenome (GOLD analysis project Ga0210059, IMG submission 188042) | Ecteinascidia turbinata endosymbiont from Florida, USA - Sample 2 (SPAdes) (version 2) | ecosystem: Host-associated > Tunicates > Ascidians > Unclassified | place: Key West, Florida...
TTTTGTGGTGTGAGTGGTGGCCAAGCTTCATAATTTCCAGCAGTCTCAGTAGTTTGAATAACAGTGAGAAAAACGGGCCCACGCTAAATAGTGCATTTAAGTGAAGAGAAGGTCCTGGCTAAGTAACGTAATTTTATTACTAAATGTTACACGTCATGCACTGCCAGACCACATCTGGAAAGCAACATCTACTCTTGACAATACAAAATTACTTAGCTTAGTTTTAGTGGTTTGGAAGTAATCATTACATTTGCTTTACTAACACAGTAATCATTACATTTGCCTTACTAACACAGTGAAAACAAGAAAGAGACATACCTGCATATTCAAATGCTCTGAAACAGTTTCACGACAACGAGCATGCCCAACTGCTCAATGCTTGATTTTTTGGTGACCGACTCAGCAGCCGCCAATTGCGACTCAGCAACCGCCAATTGCGCCAACCCGCAGGCTGCTAAGCGGACGTCGGCGAAACACAAACACAAAGCGCTGAGCGACGAGCGTAGCCACTAGCCAGCGTTGTCCAGTAGCCACAATGAAGAGACATGGCTTCTTCAATCAACCGGTTATTGCGATTATGAATGGGTCTCTAATAAACACGGTCTGTTATGAACGGGGACTGTCATGAACTGCTCTATTATGAACATGGTCTGTTATGAACTGGTCTGTTACGAACGTGGTCTGTTGTGAATACTCCATACTGTAGGTCTGTTACGAGCACGTCTGTGATGAACATGGTCTGTTTCAAGTAGTCTGTTATAATATGTGGTCTATTATGAACAGGTCTGTTTTAAATGGACACCGTTCAAATGTAATACTCTGCAACTGCTGCAGTGACTCATCCTCATTCTACAACCGCTGCAAACATTTGTACTGTAGAGCTTGCCAGATGCGAAAGGGTTATGACAAACCAGGCAGAGTTTCATTTTAGCTGGGTTTATACTTTCTCTGCCACGCTCAGATCCGTGCGGATCTGAGCACTTGTTCCAGCAAGAGAGACCGGTTGCCACCCAGTACTCCATGCGCAACTGTGTTGATCATCTGGTAGCTCTTTCCCACATGGGCTATACGATTCGATGTAAATTTGGCTTGCTATACACCTTTATCCACCAGTCAAGGGGCAATGACTCGATAACCGTCCTGTATTTTCAGTGCTTTGGCATTTTTGCAATTGCTATGGTTTCTTTCTCGTCTTTGAAAATCTTAAATTTTCACCAAATAAACTCAACTAAATAGAATCTGTTGGTGCTTTACTTCAGTGTTTGTTCCTCTTTAGTACTGGTGTGAACTGCGTATAACAAGAAACACCTACAGTACCATGTGCTGTGTTGTCTCTAAGTTTTTTTGTTCTTTCGTATTCTTTTGACTGCCTAGTGATATGGACCATGTGTCTGAACCAAACTCTTAAATAAAAAATGATATAAGAGGTTGTTTAGTATACAAGAAAGAACCGCAGATTTTCGTGAACCATAAATATATCAAAACCATACTTTTTCATTCCTTTTGTACACCCATGTATGCATCACAACTATGGTGTCATGCATGCAGAGATTATGCATGCAAGTCATGCATGCAGAGATTACGTGTGGCATATAATTTTGGATGCAGAACTATATACAACCTGCCCTGGAGAGAGTGTTAATAGCCATCAGGTTCAATGTAACATTCCTACCTTTGAGGCTCTGTTACGAAAATACACGTACCTGTTTCTCGAAAGATGCAGAAAATCTAACAACACATGGTTACGTGTTTTAACACAGTTAGATTGTTTGTATTCGTCCCTATTCTTTGAACACTATAATCACATTTTATTCTGTGAATGAGTGATCAAACTTTGCAGTATCCATTTGATTGATGGTGAATCATACTACAATGCTTTCGTATTTTACTTAGACTTGACCAATTTAGGAATTGGCGCCCTACTCCGCAGTAGTGTTGTAACAAGCATTACGGATTAGCTAACACTGGTGTTAACAATGTGTTTGTAAACCTATGGTTCTGTCTTCAATGCAGTTGCAAAAGTGTCTGTAACCCTGTGATTCCGCTGGCTCCAATACCTTGTACTACGTTCTGTTTTGTATGTTTTTATCGATCTGCATTCTGCAGAGTGTGTGTGTTCATACTATGGACTTCGTGCCTGGTCATAAACAAATAAATTAAATTAAATATTACATTGAACTATACATATATTACATTGAATCATAAATATATCACAGATTTTCATGAACCATAAATAAATCACAGCATTTGACTGTCCCTAAGGTAGTGTCATTGCTCTTGGTTTTACTTTTCCTAATTCACATTAATGATATCACTCAAGCTTCCTCTTTATACTACTTTATTTGCTGATGATATTAATTAATCTTCATATGTCAAAATCCTGTTTTAATGTTCTTCACACAAGTGTCAACCTTGAACTATAAACTGCCCACTAGCTTAGAGCCAACAAACTTTCACTTAGCTACAATAAGACTAATTTTATGTTATTTCAAAAACACAATCCTACTTCATTTAAAGTTATTATGAATAACCATGGCATTTCCCCTAAAGATAACCTGAACTACCTAGGTGTTTTTCTTGGCAATGCTTTCCCAGACTTGTAGCTTATCAGTAGGCAAATTCATGCGCTGTTATTACAACTGAGTTCCAAACCATTTTGATGACTGTTTTATTCCAATCAGCTCAATTCATTCTTACTCCACAGGACTATGCACTTCTAACAACCTGTTTTTACCTATGTTTAACTCTTCAGAAAAATATTCCCTTACATTTATTGGCCCAAAAGTGTGGTCTTCATTACCAGACTGTATTTAGTTTTCTGCTACTTTTACCTTTAAATGAAAACATATGAAACACCTCTTACATGAAAAAATACATATTTAGCAACATTTTTATCAAGAACTAAATGCTGAGAGTATCAGTAATTTAAATAATGCAATTTTGCCTGTTTTCTACTTAGCTTTACTTTTTTGTTTTTCATTCCTTCTTGTGCACATCCCATTTTTTTGGCATGAAATTACCCTCCGTAGTTTTTTTTGTTTCTTATTTCATCTGTAAATTTATCAGCTCTGTTCTATGTCTGTATGTTTTTCTAACTGTGCTTATCTGATTTCCAACTATTGTTTTTCAATACTTTTTGAAAAGTGATAAATGGGTTGGTTGACTAGATGACTGCCATGGTCATTCACTAATCCTATGTGACACAGTAACACTCTTTGCTTAAATTCATCAGTTATTTTGCCATTGTTTTCATTTTTCTAATGTTCGCTAACAATTACTTTCCTTATTACGCGATGGCTCTTTGTATTGTTCTGTTTATTAGCTGAGTCATATGAAACAACAAACCAATCAAGCAATCAATCAGTCATTGCAATGTTGCTTTGTTAATCTTTGGCAAGACTTAATTGCCTGCAGACAGAAACATTAAAATACTGAAAGAAAAAATAGCTGAAAAACGCAGGGAGCCATATGCATCTGTCATGACCTGCATTAGAACAAAGCTCAGATTTGGAGCACTGTTGAGGAACTTCTGAGAAGCACTGTTGCTACAATGCGAGGCTTTTGAGACAAATGGAGTGATGTTCACCTCCATGATCTCACGAACATTGACTTCAGTTTAATTTCTCGGCCCACAATTGTGCAAATCTGAATTGTGGTGTCAGTGTCATGGCACCAATCTCAGTTGTGTGATAGGTGAGTGTATGTCATAAGTCATGACTAGGGCCATTTAAAGTCATATTTTTTTTGTACTTCAGGAAGCTATGAAACGAATTTTAAAACAAAAATCATATCCCTACAATGTCTATAACAAAAGTTATTAAGTCATATTTTTCATGTTATGTCATAAAGTCATATTTTGCATATTTTCAACGTAATTCAATAAGGAAACCATTAGAACAATCTAAAATATCAAGTGAAACTACTATATCGCTGGGTCTAAGCTGCATCTTGCAAACAACCTACTTGGACACCACGCAAATGTTGGTAAAGACATAGGTATACCAAGTTATTTGGATGAAATGTAATGCACTGCCTAAAATGCATGTTCTTGCTGTCCTAAAGAGATAAACCAATGTCCGTGCATGTTTTCAATTTGCTTCAAACCAAATTATGTTCTGCTCATGTTTCGAGCGGTTTATTTTAGTGGGGTTTCAACAAACCATGGGCTACCATCTCTTATGCCTATTTTTGCTGATAATGCTTTTTTGTACAATAATAATATGTTCTAGCTCAGTCTGTTTTTTTCACTGAGACATTTCAGTAATTTATCTCACAGTTTTATTAAAACTTGCTGTAGCAGTGTTCATTTAGCCTGTATTTTCAGACATTTTTATTGAAATGAATTTTTTTCGGTCATTTCAGAAACATTTCGGTCTATTATCAAAAAACGACCATGAAAAAACAGAGCTTAGTCATTTTTGTTTGGTCATATAAAGTCATATTTTTCTGAAAAATAAAGTCATATTATCAAGTTTTAGGTCATAAAAAATGACCCTAGTCATGACATTATGAATGAAACATTATCTTTCTAGAACTAAATGCTCCACTCATCAACTAACCTTATTCTGTTTTCATGTACCCAACATTTATTCATTTACTGTTCTAATCTTTTTGTAATCTGTTTCTACCTTTGGCTCTTCAACCTCATTTGGTGATGCTATGTGCCTGGTGGGACAATGGGACATACATGCAACTGTTGTACTCCATTATGGTCTGTGGGTAATTGTATTACTTCTTTAGGATTTGTGTAGATAAACGTTGTTATGTTAGTTTGTTTTTTGCCCTTGCTACATGCCTTTGTTCTGTAATGTCATGTTTGCTGCATTGCTCTCTGCCTCTTAACCCTTCTTGTTGCTCACTTCTCTCACCTATGTGACCTGTGTGCATGCCTCAACTGTTCACCCAATCCTTGCCCACCATCATCTGTGTTATGTAAATGATTGTTATGTATGATTTAACAATTATGTTTTTGCTATATATGTTTTTCAACTGAAATGTCTTGGTATTATTTTCATGTTAGCCATGGTCCCCTTCCTTTTGGTATTTTTGATTTATTATATATTGTTTACTTTTCCAATTTTTTGTTTGCATGTGATGATATGTTACATTTATACTACTTATTGGATCCATGTGTCATTGTTGTCCTTTTATATTTTGTTTTTTGATATCATGCACCAAATTTTTGTCTTTGTCATAACACATTATTTGGAGTGCTGTTTTTACAATTTTTTACTTTATTGTTGTATCTCAAAATTGCTGTACTAATTTAAGGTGTGAATAGAAAAAGCCTGAGATGTTTCATAGTATTTGCTCATGATTAAGTTTGATTCCTGAAATGCAAGCTTATTTCCAATAGTTTTTGGGTTTGTGGAATTCTTAATCATGAATTATATATCTACAGTGTCCAGGGAAGGTTTGCCAATCAGAAATACTAATTCAGAAATAGTCTCCCTTCTATATATAATGAAAATCACAGCCAATGAAAATGATACAAACGATATATTGCAAATGTTTTGATAACTCCTGTTATCATTATCAATGCATTGCAAAATCTCCCTTCATAATTGTCTTTCTGCCATTTTTGCCCACATTTTTTTCTTGCAAGTACAGTAATTTTTTTACAGTAATTCATATTTTAAAATTATATTACATGCATGTTCTTAACTGTAGATAGATAGATTGATTTATTTGGTGGTACTGAATTAATTGTTCTAGATATACTCGCTAAAACAGAAAAAAACGCCGATATGTTTATATATGTTATTACTTTCAGTTTTGTTAAAGTCTTGAAACATTACTGAAAGCAGATGGTGTGCTGCAATTGTTGATTTTAGTGCCAATCACAAGGAGAGACAACAAAAACAAACACATTGTCAATCATGTCTGAAACAGTGAACTGGAACCCATTAGGGCAAAAGACAATTAGGTAAGATACTTTTATGAAGTGATGGCATGCACTGATGGCAAATCAGTGGAAGCACTGCCTATCAACCTTAACAAGCCACAAGGGCCTGTTTTGAAGTATTCATTATGACCCAACTGGCAATCAAACCCAGCCCACCAGCTCAAGCATGTGCTCAACCCACTGTACAAGTTAGTAGGAACAGAGTTTTGACATTTAAAATCTGGTGTTTGAAAATAAATTTGAATGTTTAGTGAAGAGGTGAGATATTGGCTTTGTTAATGAATGTAACTTTTTTAAAGGGCAAAACATGGTTTGTGGTACATAACAGATTTGACCTTTTTCGCTTAGAGTTGAGTTTTTTAAAAGAAAAATAAAAAAACTTGTTGCCAAAGTTCCACTAATACACATACTCTTTGCAAGCAAAATTATAGCTAATGGGTGGCATCAAAGACTTTTATTTAGATTTAAGGGCAATGACTAAATCATTGTTTCTGTGGATGGAACCCATGTGAAGCATCTTCCTGTATGCTTTTGGCTGTGAGCCATGCAAGAACTATAATTTATTGGTGACTGTTAACCTAAAATGATTGTTTTGTGTAATACATGAATGTGTGCTGTACTGATAAACTGTAATATATTTAAGTGCTATCTTGACACATATTTATATATGTAGGAAATGTACTTTATACAGCCCAATGTGCTGGAAGCCCACGCTTGATCTTGCCAAGAATATCACTTGCATTTCCAAATTTGGAGGTCTTTTAGGTAACTAGAGATAAATCATTTTTGTAGGTTGGTAAAATTGTATATTTAGAATAAAAGTTATTCAATCAAAGTGTCTGATTGCTTGTTTTTCTTAAGCTTTATAACATGATGTTTACCCTGCCAGTTTTGAGCTTGACCATCTTACTTTTGGTCTTTTTTTTAAGCCACAGCCTGGGATGAATCGCAAGGCAGCAGGAGCCCTGCAAATCGTCCCGATGTTACCATATATAATGCAGCTGGAAAAGAAATTGCATCTTTTAGGTACAGTATGTATACAGATTGTGGACATTAGTGAAGGGGAAAATTTTGAGTTTGTCTTATTAAATTTCAACTTTTAGGTGTGCTTGACTTTATGGTTAGCATGTACTACGCATATAAAGTTGTGCCATCTGTTTGAAATGAACTAACAGCTGGTAAATATCTTTTATTTTGCATTAAACTTTATTTCCACTTAGAAAGAGCAGTTAAGTTTTTGTTTTGCACAAAAGTATAGATTTGTTGTTGCAAACTTAGTAACACCAAAGTGAAGCATACCTAAGTGATCATCACGTGATTTTACATAAAAAGAACAGAAACTACTGCAACCCAGAACAATGGCCACTGCTGACAACTGCCACCGAAAACAACTGTCACCTAGGACAAATGCCACCCAGGACAGCTGCCACCTAAGACATCCAACTGCCACATAAGACAATCACCACCTGGGAAACTGCCACCTAAAGCACATTGAGTTCTTTGCGTTTATTGCCATTAAAGCCATTTCAACTTCACAAGGTTTTGGCGCATAACAGATGTTCCTTCAACCTTTGACCGCTTTGAAGAAGGGTAGAGAATCTCGTGTCTGTCATTACATCTTCACAAACATTCTTAAGTCAGTGCAAAATTAAATTTTTTATGTGCCTTTTCAAGTTTCTTACAGTAAACTCTCATATGCACATTATCGCATCATATTCATTCCACGCACTTATAAATTGCATTTTCTTCTGTTAATTTTAAGTTCTGTGCATTCTTTTACCTTCGCTTTTTATTTGTGAGTTAGATGGTAGCAACAGCAACATTGCAACTCACTTTTGCTGCACTATGTTAAAGCAATACTATCGTAGCACAGAGGTTCTCAACAGCTGTGCTGCGAGAACTCTATATGTGCCGCAATGCCACATACCAAATTGAATTTGATAGTTCATATGTGATGTGTAAAACACATTATCATAGGTGGCACTTATCTGGGTGGCACAGAAGTGTAATGATAAAAAAGTGTGGGAACGCACCTAAAAACAAGCAAGTTTTAACAGCACTTCAAACTCATTTTTAAATCGGTTTTAAATGAATGATTCACTTTCATTGCGCTACAAACAAAAACGTGAAAAAGTGTTGGAATGTGCTCCTGCCCCATAACACCTGTTGGGTGCGAGTTGACCTTGGTGGCAGTTGTCCTAGGTGGCAGCTGTTCGAGGTAGTAATTGTCCTGGGTGGCAGTTGTCCTGGGTGGCAGCTGTCCTAGGTGCCAGTTGTCCTAGCTGGCAATAGGTGGCAGTAGTCTTGGGTGGTGATTGTCCTATGTGGCAGTTGTCCAGGTGGCTGTAGTCCTGATACCCAAAGAGTAATCCCTCTTTCAAGACACAACTGATATTATAGAATATATATTGTAGAATATTAAAGAATAAATGCATGTAAAATAATGTCTGAGAAGTGTGTTTCACAGCTCCACAAAAATGCGTCTAAATTGTAAGATTTCTTTGCAGGTGGAATAGTGGAATACTAATTGGAATTGGATGGACTGCTTCAGATGAACTACTGTGTTTGCAAGAGGATGGACAAGTTCTTATTTATAATGTTTTCTTGCAATTTCAGCGGACATTCACAATGGGAATGGTAATTGCTTAAAGTTGATCATAAAAAGAAATAATTTTATGTGACAAGACTTCAAATGATGAAATAATTTAGTGCAGCAGCTCTTCAAGCAAAAAATTTAAATGTTTTTGAGAAAGAACTTATGTGCAAGAATTTCTGAGCGTGGTCCACATTAGTACAATATTTGCTGAATTATCAGAATGATTTTCATGAAATGTGCCATCTTCCTTTGTTTGCAGAAAACTCATCTAAGTAAAAGAGTAAACAAAAACAATCCAGTACTGCTGCAATTTCACAGTGATAAAGATAGGGATATAGATAGGAAAGCATAGCTTGCAACCAAGTAATTTTTTCAACAAAAATTTTATCTATCTACTGGACTGTATTGCAATAAAATTGTGTGGATGTCCTTTGAAATATTCTGGCAGTGGAAGGCTCAAGTCTGAGCTCATTTGCTTGCAAATCTGAAATGTTTGTTTTGTCTGGTTCTACAATGTGATAGCAATATTTCAAAGCACCACGACAAATTAAAGGCTCTTTTTGCACCCACATGCATGTGAGTATGAAAGGAGTTAATAAGAATAACTTTGTGTCATTTTTCAGAAGTAGGGTTTGTTAGGTTTGTGGGATGTGATTAGCATAGTCAATGTGGATGCTTTTTTCCCTTCATCTGAAAATATCACCCTTATTTGGTGTGAGAAGATGCAACAATCTTGTTGTGAGATGGCCCAGGTTAGAATGGCAAAACAACATCAATTGATTGTATTCTTTGTGCATTGATCAAAAAGTTATAACAATGGAATAAAATTTTAACGTGTAGTAAACTTCTGTTTGCTAATAAGGATGCATCGCCATTAAATTTTTGAAAATTGAGTGAAGACTCATCGCTTTAGTCATGTATTGGGTGTAGTCAAGGAAGAGATAGTTACTGTTCACTACATTTTTGACTGCATTTTTTCCCTGACTTTTCGATCTGTTTAAATGAACTGGTTGTGAGTTTGCAAATGATTTTCAGACTTGATCCGTTGTTTTTTTGTCAGAGAATGGCAAAATAATTTGCGAAGTATAAAAAATAAATAAACAAACGCGGTATGTAGTGCAGCAGCTTGGTGTGGAATTTCGTGTGTTTAACTGCATATTCAAATCCTTAACTTCAGATTCTGTTTACTGAAAAATTTGGCAGCAAATTTTTTTCTAATGAATAATAGGTCAAGGACCGAGGTACATTTTTAGGTTTGTTATCAAGTTTTGTAGGAAGGAGCATATTTTTGATACGTGCAAGCGCTCGTGATTATTCGGTTGCGCGACTACGTCAACAATGATGTTCGGTAGCTCAAATAAACCAACAATGATAGTTCGATAACACGACTACTCCACCAATGGTACTTAGACGGCTCTACAGTTCTACGCATTATCAATCACCAAACTTTCTTGCATACCAGCGCTTCATTTCACTGTGCAGAGAACAGGCGTAGCAATGCAGTCATGGCAGTTTTTTCACAAGCATACAACTACCGGTAATAAATAGACGTGTTTTTCATGCAGGAGTGCAGAGAAAACAAAGTGATGGAATATGAAGTGTTCACGAGTCCAAGTGGAACAGGACTTGCGGTGATGAGTGGTTTGTACAGGTTTTTCGTGGTGAACAATGTGAATGAACCAAAGGTAAGCATCAACAAAAGATGCCGTGAGCTGAAAAACTTGCGACTTAGCTTACGAACGAATTTTAACTTGTGATTCAACCCCTTCTGTTCTGACTGACTTTCGACAATTTATTCGCCAGGAATGTGACTAGTGATGGAGAATATCCGGCATGTCTGGGATTTGCTGATGCATTTGGGGCCTGGGTCAAAATTTTACACTCTCGGTTAAATAAACTTTGTCATTAGGTTTGAACAGTGAAAAGAAAAAGGCAATTTTATCAAAACCGTTTAGCTGATCGTTTGTGTCGGCGATTGTAAATCACGGAAAAATGCCCAAAACCAGTAAGTGACAAATCCGAAAAGAAGTGTATTTTTTCTGTCTAGGTTTTCTGGTTAACACGATGTGCGTTTCCGATAGGTGATCTCCCTAGTCCCTACATTGCCTGTATGTTAAATCTAACAAAAAATTCATTAACCAATACTAATCTGAAAAAAGCTTCAGCTGTGTTCAATTTCAGTTAATCTTGATTAATTGTGAAACTGGGGGTGCAGATGAAACACCTTTCTACAATCGTGTCACCACAAACAGGCTCTGAGTCACCTGTTTCTCTATAGAAAAATCTCGTACTATTATTGTCGTGCTGTAAGAAGTCTTGTAACCGTGTTCGAAAGACGCGCCATGCGCTGCAAGTAAATTGGTATGGGGCGTCGTTCGTAAAAATATTATATCTGACAGATTTAGCACAAAAACTTCTATCTCTGTGCGTATTTAGCTATCTCTGCGCAGAGATAGCTAGCTCTGCGCGCATTTAGCTATCTCTGCGCAGAGATAGCTAGCTCTGCGCGCATTTAGCTATCTCTGCACATATATAACTAAATCTGCATGCATATATAGCGCTGAAAAGTGTCACAGGAAAACATGGTATCCTGTCTGAAGAAAAACTTGGTGTTCTGTTTCAGTAATCCAGACAAAAGCTAGGCTACTGCAAGGCATGAATTATTTGGTGTCATATAAAGCTAGGTAGTTTTCAGGTCTAAATTATACTGGTTTGATAATAACATTGGTTTGTCCAGACGATGGGCTACAGTAAACTTGTGTTGGTAGTCTCAGTGTTAGTGCCATTGTTTCCTTAAAATTTCAAAGAGGATCTCGTCAAGTCTGACCATTCCAACTGTTCTCACCAAACGCAGCTCACCGCCTCTCAGCGCCTTCAGGTTCTCAAAGAGAATGCTCTCACAGAAAGTGTGCGTTGAAAGCGAAGTGCTCGCTTGGAGACGAGCACCGTTTTGTAAAGAGAATAACGTTGTCATAGAAAAAGCGCATCGAAGGGAACTGCTCGGTTAGGCGTTCTTGCCCGAAAATAACGTTGGCAACACACATCACTTTAGTAGCATTATCACAGTAAGTTCTGCTGCTTCGAGAATCAAAGAATTGTTTATTCGGTGAGCACTTATGTATGTAAAAATACAAATTACAAGTGAGCCTCAACTGTGGGTATTTTTTCTTGAATATTTGAAAAATGAGTTAGCTGATGAGGGTTAATGGCTGCTATCAAGTTAAATCATTCGGTTTGTCTTATAGAAAGTTTGTTTTTTTGGACCGTTTCATTTTATAGTTTGTTTAGTTTTGTACTGGTGGTTGCAAAAGTTATTGCATTGTTGAAAAAATGGTGTGAACAAAAGATCTGTGGTACCTAGGTTCGACCTCTGGAAGATGTTCCTGGACTGCGTAGTACTCCTCCAAGCAGCTGGTGTGTTCTGCCGGGTCCGAGATCTTCAAAAATTTTGGCTGCAAATGATAGTGACATTTACTTACTTGATCAAGGCGGTCAGTGTTCTCAGCAGACGCCAACAGGTTTGCTCTTCGTTATTAGATTATCCTTAAACATACCAATGGCGTATTTAGACGAGTTCGCGTGGAGAGGGTGACGTAGGGGCCAACGTTTTGTTGAAATTGGCGAACTTTTTGTGTTTGTCTGGCTACAGTTTTACATTTGACTGAAAAGACATATCGGATCCTACCATCAAAACATGCGTCTGAGCGGTGCAACTGATTTGTGTTTGCGTCAGATGGTTTTCCGTCACAGTTGCGGCGTGGCACTAAAATATTAGTAATTGCGGTAAATGCTGCACAGTGTTGAGCTACCAGTGCCTAATGACTCTCTTCAAGTGCAGTGTTACCTTGACTCACCACCACGGCATTATCCACTACAAGAAAATCCGGGTGGTCTGGCTTACACCAAACAGATACGGGCGTCTGCGCACTATTTACGACACACTGTGTTACAAAGCGTGTGTAATGAAACTTTTCTGTGTGTGATATTCTGCGGGATTTTCTTGTCTTTCTGTCTGGCACTGAACCACAAAAATAATTAGTTGCGACGAGCACCACATCGCTTGATATTAGCGATGGATGCGTAACAGCCCAATTAGAGATGAACTGTTTGGCTCTACTTATCACCTGAATCCTTGTTAGTTGTTATTTAATCACAGTTGAGCTGATTTGTAAATAATTTTCTGATTCAGAATCAGCAGTTTTTCGTAACTGAAGTTTATAAATCTAGTCTCCTTATTTATGATGATCTCCACATAATTTACAAAGTCCTGTGTGCTTTTCTTCGTTGCAATATGTACAGGGTGTTTCACAATTGTTGAAACAAAGCGGCAGCTTCTAAAACCTTTATCGATGACCTTATTCATTTTTCTCTTTCCAGATTGTCATAGGGAAATAGTTAACCTTTCTATATATTAAACAAAAAATAGTCTAATGATGCCTTGGTCGATGGAGCAGAAGATCTTTTGTG
>Ga0210059_1012286_pt1 | contig 12967 bp, 10 predicted proteins | sample Ectturendosymbi2_FD_188042 | JGI IMG/M metagenome (GOLD analysis project Ga0210059, IMG submission 188042) | Ecteinascidia turbinata endosymbiont from Florida, USA - Sample 2 (SPAdes) (version 2) | ecosystem: Host-associated > Tunicates > Ascidians > Unclassified | place: Key West, Florida...
ATAGTCTTTTCACTCTCTTTTGCAGCTTCAAAATCATTTAGTCCTTTTCTGAAAAAGGCATACTTCTGACGAATATCTTCAAGTTGTAGCATTACTGATTAGCTATAATTACTACAAAGTAGGCTAATACACTAAGCTATGTACAATACGCTGATCATCGTATCACGGTTCATTAGCAATGCTAGTACAGAACCTATAATGTAGTCAGAAGTCCACGCTCTAATGCCAAAGTCGTTGAGATATAGATTTACCACCTCTATATAACGATTAATGTGAAAGCATTCCCGCCTTTCCAGCCGAGAATTAACTCAACCAAAACATAGGTTAATTAGACAACTTGCAAGCCCTCCCATAAACTAAGCTATGCCACCAGCTCGTATCTTGTTGCAGTTGAGTAAGGACAGCTTACTGCATGTAAATACAATATATCATACCAGTAGCGTAACTGACGGGGGGCAGAGGGGTGAATTTCCCCCTTGGCAAGCTAAATGTAAAAACTGGTCTCCTACTGAAGATATATTTCGGTTAATTAGAATTCTTTTGGTTTTCAGTACGTTGTTGTTTTATGATTTTCGGATTATTTCCCGGTGATTTAGGATTTTGGTTTAGCCATCCATATCCGGATTTACCATCATTTGTCAAGTTTTTCTGAGTGTTGGCTAGTGAGCCCTGTACAGTGGCCGGTGGGCCCCTTTAATCTAAGTTTAGCACCCTGGTTCAAAACTTTAGTTACGCCACTGATGATAGCGATGCAAAATAAGAAATCTAAAAAGGAGGAAATTTTGACACTTTTGAATGTCCTCGGAGATTATTTCAGTTCTTATGAAAAAAGTGGACATGTAGCCTATTCCAAACAGAGGACGTATGGTAACCCTACGGAACAACGCATTTCATATGCGACCTGTGCAAATCTAAGTCAGGCAGACTCAAAATCTACCAGTAACGAGTAAAGACGAAAGCTAATGCGTTCTACTTGACTTGACCTTGCACTCAATAAATTCAGGTCCCTGACCGACTATAAGAAAAACAATCAGTGTAATAGTTGTTTCGTAACACTACCAAACAACATTCAGGTGAAATACTACCGTCTGGACGACCGATGATTTAATAGCCTCTACAAACAAACTTTCCTTGCTAATAAAAATGACTACGTGGCACGCACATGTCGTAGCCTAGATATGGCTAAACATACAAACATGTGGGGGGCGCTTTTTGGTGTGGGGGCCTGCCCCCCCTAAATCCGGCGCTGTGCCCGGGACTCAATTTGATTTCTTTGTGTAGAACGTAAGACAAACAAACATAAGCATTTACGTTTAAAGATACAATGTACATATCCCCTTTATGATCTTACGAACAACTTTTATCACAACCACTTTCAAAACAATTCATGTGCGACGCTTGTAATTGTAAAAAACGCTTTGCTTTCCAATTTTAGGCAAACGCCTTATTGAGATATAATTTTTGGGAAATTTTACAGATCAATGCAACACAAGAAGCTTTCGCGTGATATTATACATGTAAATTGTTTTCACGCTTGTTCAAAGGAAATGTATACCAAAGAAGTAATTTGATGTGGGTGCGATAAACAAGCGATTCTTACAGAAATACTGGCTTGCTGATGCCATGCTACGTGTCGATGTTTTACAGGTTATTCCCATTTCAAACATCAGGATGCCCTAGAACAGGGGTTCCCAACCTTTCGCTTACCATATACCCCTTCAGCATTCCGACAGATGAATATGTACCTCTTCAGCATTTCACCAGAAAAGCATGTACCCCGTCATCATTTTGACAGATGAGCACGTACCCCTAAAATTTCTTATGACAAAATATTTTGTCATGATTATTCACGGATATATTTAACAATAAGCATATAATGATTTTGAAAATTCGCTGTTATATGTATGAATATTTGGAAATAAACAATAAGTAAATATATTTTTCTCTTCTATTGCCAACCTTAAATGTACCCCTGGGGGTACATATACCCCAGGTTGGGAACCCCTGCTCTAGAAAATGAATTCAGTAACATGCTGCTTTAATGCAGAAACACTTTTCTTCACTTGGTTTCAACGCGAAGCCATCACATAGGCTACTTATTATTTACAGTGAGGTGAATTTTTAGTGAAGAATGGTATTAGTTAAGTTCCCTTCCAGCTGCTGCTTAAGTTAAGTGCGAGTCGTGTTTCGTGTTACAGACTCCAGTAACGGACCGTACATCACTGGAACGGCGATACGCAGATATTTATAAGCGAGAGTATTTCAGCAATCTAGGAGATAACCAACATGACACTCGCCGCCGATCCAAAAGCATGTACTCTCTGAGAGAGAATAGAAGAGACAGGTAAGACTGGCATTTGATGCAACAAAAACAGAAAAAAAAATGCCCAGGAATTTTTTTTATTTCTGTAAACTGTTTGTGAGTGCTGGGTACTTTGCATAAATTAAAATTACAGTTTGTTTGAATCACTTCAATCTGCAGATCAATTTCAGCTGACAGCAGGCCTTCTTTGTCTCCATCGAGTGTAAGCGCTAACGCATCATCGGGGAGCAGGCGCTCACATGATTCGTACTTGGCCGGAAACTACGACGATGAATACAGCCACTCTTACAGCAGAGGTGCTTCTCCAACCTTCGAATCCTCGTTTGCTAGGCGCGTGTTTAGCGAAACAAGACTCAACCGATCAGCAGGAGAGAAAGAAAACTTACTTCAACACCAGTTGCGATCTGCGTTGAGGAACCGGGAAACCCCGTTGAGTAAGAGGCTATTGCTATTGCATTTCAGGATACGTTAGAAATTGGAAATGCATTTGAGAAATATTACAATTGAAGCGGAACACCCGGTCTGCCCCGCTTGCCGTTCGAACTTCCTACCGAGGAAGTGATCAAAGCCAATTGATCGCTATCTGCGCCTTAACCGATTTGACCAAAGAAGCGCTTCCCTCGTCATTTCTGATCGAGGCATTTTGAGTTTCGACTTTCACATCAGGCATATTCATCTGATGCAGTTCCCTCTGACTTAGCCGAATTCCATGTAGTGGCACTTGTGTGACCACTACACAGTCACAGGCGCAGTAAGGGGGTCTCGGTCTCCTTGGATTTTAAAAATTGATATTTTCCTATTAACATTTTAATAAACAATTTTTTTGCCTTAGTTTCGAGTTGGCAAAATGAAATTTTACCACTGTTGTTCTCCCCCTGGAAAATATCCTTTTGCCGTCCCTTGGAAAAATCCACTAATGGCTCCACCTAAAAAATCCTTCCGACGCCCATGATTGTAATCGCACCAGTGTGTTGAAAAAACTGTGCTTGAGATAATGAAAGCATCCGTGTTTTATTTTTTCGATTTCTGCATGACTAAAAGTTGAACTCACCAACTCCGTAAGAAGATAGCTTTCATTCGCATTTGCACGATAAGTCCCTAAACGTTTCATGGCACATTACAACCACTAACTACTGCTATAAAAATATGTGCAACTGCATTAGCAGTCAATGTGGTGCTTGTTTTCATTTCTCCCCAAGCATTTAATGTTTTGATCAACATATCATGGTAGTACTAGCACAAATGTTAACTTACTCCGTGCATTGATTTTTTGGCTACAGTTTTAGGGCGTTTAGTTGCGAAAGACATTTGTAAACAACAAGGTCAAACCATACACCTAAGAAAAAGGAGCCGGCTATACCCTGTCATCAAGAGGATTTCGAAAATAGGGCAAAATTTGTGAAAGTTAACCAATGTTTCATACGAGTTGGTTTAGAATTTTTTCAAACTTGACTGTTTTCACACTTCTTGTAAACAAACACAAACAGAAAGAACCCACCACTATTGTTTATTTCGAAAACGCTAGTAGCTGTAAAAACCTCATTTGCAACATTTCTTTGGAAAAATAATGCATCTACAGTTTCAGAAGCTGCCCAAGTTAAATTGCTATATCTCAGTGGTTTTCAAACTTTCATGAGCCCTGGCCCCCTTCAAAAGACTCAACACTTGTGACCCCCTGCTCACCAATAAAAATGCCTAGTTTTGTTTTGGGTTATGCAATATCATGGCAAAGCTACCTAGTGAAGGCCTTTGCTCGTGGCCCCAGAGAACCTCTCCGTGGCCCCCAAGGGGGGCGAGAGCCCTGTTTGAGAAACCCTGCTATAGCCAATCATATTTTCAACTGCTTCTGCATTTATCTCTTATTTTGTATCAGTCGGCATAGATTTTCTTTAATTTGGTATCAACGTTTTTCTGTGATTGAGGGTATATTTGCACAAATACTTTGAAGTATCAAAAATGATAAGACTTTCAAAAACAGTAATAACTGAAGAGAGAGAGCTCATCTGAATTCAAAAGGTTGTGGAAAATTGGGCACTGTCACATGTACGACTTCAGGTTACTTCCCCAACGAAGCAAGCGATGACGTCTTTTGAACTTTGGCTGGGGTACTTGACACAGCCCGTGGTCGCGGGGTTATTCGTGAGCAGTGCCCCCCAAATTTTGTTGTGCCCAGAAAAATTTGTTTCAAACATATAATATAAACAAAACCTTTACCACCTAAAAAGTATTTTTCCCATCCCCAAACCTAAAAACCTGGCTGCGGGCCTGGCCTGACATCTGCATTTTCTTCAGTAGAAATCTTGAGATATGATGTAAATTACTCATAGAAACAATTTGTCTAGGATACAATCCGAATTTCCCGTCTATTTAAACAAGCAATAAATTGATGCCGTGAATCATTTGATCATTTGCAATAAACTGGTGCCGTGACAAGCAGGAAATCGATGCCGTGAATCATCTGAACATTTTATCGGACAAAACAACGAAAACGACCGAAAGATACATCAGTAACATAACCTACAAGAGTAGTGTGATTTTTCTTTGGATTATTCATGTACAATTAATACATAACTCATGTTTCGAGCAAGAATCATATGAACTGTTTTTTTTCAGGGCGGGATCGATCCCATGTATCGAGCTGGGCATATGACGACGACATGTGAGTAGGGTTGTATTGTCGGGATAACGGTCAACCGGTTAACAGAGAGATTTTATGCTATCCGATATGCGGATATATTTCTGTCAGTTAACCTGGTAAAAAAGTAACGTTACTGATGAGTTTTACACTTTTTAAAGCCCTGAAAATCTTCAAACTCACTATGAAGCTCCCTATCCAGCCCGCTTCTGTGGAAGCAGAAAGGCCATTCAGTGCGTGTGGATTCTCTGCTACGACTCCACAATCGATGCGTTGTGCTTCATACGAAATGTGTTGGCAAAGCAATAACTGTTAAAAATTCATGATTTTCGTCATATATGCAGCGCTGGTTTCAACCCGATTTGACCGGTTGCTTCCAATAGGGCCCCGCGCTACCCCTACTAACCTACGCAACTTACTGCCTGTGTAGTGCCGGCGCGCGGGTTCACAGTGGGCGGGATCCGATGTCAACGAAAATCAAAGTAAACTGCGCAGTTTTAACGCCCCCATCAGAATTCGTTTTTGTAATGCAATTGTTACCATGTTTGTTGTTTTTCTGTAATGTGTAGCCTGTTTTTTTAATAGCACCTGGCTAATGTAGAGAGTGGTAAGTTTTGAAACTGTTTTCTTTCTTGTTTGTAAAAGCGTTTTGTATTTGGAAGATCAAGTGTGAAATACCGTTCAAAGTTGTTGCCATTTCAGTAGTTACTTCTGAAGGTTTTAGTTTAATTCGTAATTGCAAATGTGGGCTGCGTAGTCAGTCTTATTCAATTTCCCTTCAGAGATCTGCTGAAATAACGATTCCTTAAAAAGTAACAAAAAATTTATTTAATGAATACTAACACTTGAACCAGTTTTTTTAAGGAAAATGTTAGGTATACCCAGTATGGACTTGTAGGGACCCGATTTCTCTCATTCAAGGGACCCGATTTTCCCTGATTCTAGGGACCCGATGATAATTTTCTCTGATTCTAGGGACCCGATTTTCAATTCTAGGGACCCGGATGGAGTCCCTAAAAAGCCTTAAAAAAACCCTGCTTAAACCGTTTACAAAGTCACAGAAGTGACAGTTTGGTTCACGTGAAGTAAGCCTCATGATGTTTGTAGTTCTTGTGTTGAAAATTGCATTATGAAATACTACCGAAAAAAGGACCATGGCATCAGTCTCACACAGACTGGCGTCGTTAACGTTCTGAGATATAGCCTAAAAATTGAATGTTGCAAAAATCTGAAAAAGTGCAAAGGCGAGATGACTTTCGTGGAAGTTTTAGAGGAGAAAACATTACTTACATGTTTTAAAAAATTACAAAGTAGATTTGAAGATATTGCGAAATCTGCAATCATTTCACAGTATATTTCTTTCGTGTTAAAAGAGAAAGAGATTTTTTAACCTTTTCCGGGAAATTCAAAACTTGCTCAAATAACAGTTTGCACTGGTTTAACCGGTGCTCTAGTGAGCGGGTTTCACTGTAACCATTTTACACGTGTGAAGTATATATTGATAGGCAGACATACTACTGGAGTTTTTTTACTTTAACAGTCGATTTTGGGCTATCTATTATAGGCTATGTTAGTTTTCTGTAAATAAGGTAAATGCCATGTGTCAAAGGTCAAGTGACTTAGGCCAATAACATTGAGTGGCAGTCAAAAGAAGGCTATTTAAAACTAAGACAAAAAAGGCTGAAGCTGACAAAGAGGATATCGCATTGGACAAGTATTTTAACAGATCTTTTTCATAATATAAAGAAAAAACTTTAAGAGCCACGCCACAGTGAAAATTGCCACAACGTAAGCAGCCAGACTGATGATGTTATGCCGGAGAGTTGAAGGGTAAGCTTATGTACAAGAAGTGGGATAAGTCATTTCGAAAGTGTTGAGTCTGACAAAGAAGGAAGTTCGTTGGCTGCTGCATCTGATGAGTCTTATGAGCACGAAAATCAAAATTTTCCGGAACCATTGGATGAATAAACAATCCTGCCACTTGGCCAAGTGTCATGAATCGGAATGTTAATCCAAATAGGGCCGTCCACAATCACAACAGAATTTTCGCCAGAAACGAGAGTGATTGGACGGTTTTAATTTCACTGCAAGAGTACTGCCAAATTGTGAAACGGTACGTCGTCCATATCTCGGCGTCCATCTTTAGGGTTTATTTTTTTCACATTACTGACTTCTACCATTGTAACTTGATGTCCCACGAAACACGTTCTGCACACACCACTCAGTGGGACTCCGCAAAAGTACTTCCAACCTGCACTGGGACCTGCACTTGCTAAATCCGGCCCTGTCCACGTTTGTATATTTACAATAAAACTATGTCGTGAGTTTGCATTCAGTTTATCAAGAGAATCTCACAAAATCAATAATCTAACAATTAGCGGTCATTATCCGGTTAACCGGTTAGCTAAAATACAAATATCCGGATAGTAAAAATTATGGATATCCGAACTAACCCTAAATGTGACTGACACTGAACGAACAGTATTGTGTGAGAAACTGTGAGATAGTATTTACAGTATGTTATTACACTGAAGAGGTCGAAACGTAGGAAGCTTTGTGTTAAATGCAGGGGTGTAGTGGGCGGGAACGCGTGGGAACGGCGTTCCCACACCTTTTTTGCATTTGCTTTAAAATGGATTTGAAGCTGTTTCAAAATGGCTATATTTTTGGTGCGTTCCCACACCTTGTTGTGAGCGCTACATGCTTGGTTAAATGTAACCAAGAACTGCAAGACCTTCCGTCGCTTTTTACAGCAATTACTAATTCAGAAAAATTGGCAGTCAATTGAAAGTTTTGGGCCTGGAAAAAATATTGTTTTTAATTACAACATCCAGATTTCATTTCAAAACCTGTAAAGAAATCATACGTGTAGTTTAAAATACAGATTTTATTCAATTAAAGGGCTTTATGTCTGGCTGCAACCTAGGTTTTAATGCTACTTATTACTAAGCAGTTTTATTTTGAAGGCGAAGAAAATGGATATGATTTAACGAAAATTTATCTCACATATGGGTGCTATTCACCCAACCAAACGATTCAGAGTCGCTTATTTTTATGTTTTGCAAGTTAGAAGAGATTTCTGTACATATTCGTCGGAACTATGCCAGTGTATTCTTGCACGTATACTTATATGCATCTAAACATACTCCCTGCAAAAGAAACAAGAAAAAAAGGACTGACTTATTAAGAGCTTCTCTAAGAAGAAGCTGTGTACGAGTATTACTTTCGCTCTTGTGCTTGCACTGGAGCTCAATCACATTGCAGAAACAAAAACGGATTTTGGTTTGCATTCGAAAGGAAATCAAAAATTTAGCGTGGTATCAGAATATGAAAAGTTTCAAATACTTCCATGTTTTTTCAAAAAAATTCTTAATAAATGCTTTTCACCATTCTTGAAGGTTTCAGGAACTCTGATTGGCCTCGAACAAACAAATTAACAAATAAATTACAAGAATCATTGCCGTGATATCTGAATATCTAATCAGCAGTCACAAATTTTGCCGTCAATTGAGTACTTTAATCCACACGAAATTTTAAAGTTTGCCTTTTCCTTTTGCATATTCTCTGTGTTTTTTACGCAAAAATATTATTTTGACCTAACAGCAAATAAATAGTACTTTCTGACTCACGAGTTTTAACAATTTCAATACTTTTACTAATGTCTGTCATTTTATAAAGTTCAAAACTATTTCCGCTGTTTTGCAGGCAAGCTTCTTGTGAAAGAGCGTACTCATCGGACCGAAGGAAAAAAGAGACTATTCCAATTATTCCCGCCTTCGTTCGTAGCATAAGATAACGAACTGACAGTCGTGAATTTTACCAGTAGAGTTTGTTAAAAAAACATTTAACGCAAATTTTCTCAACCAAATACTGTTTTCAGCGTGCTGCCAGTACTGCGAAGCAATGTTTGTTTCATGCACAAATTGGTTTGTACACACTTTTCTTGGCATTGATTTGCTTGAAGTTGCTTCAACAGATACATCGTTATCAAAGTGCTTCTTATAGTTTAATTTTCATCGGTTGTAGCACAAAAAATGTATTGACTCTCCTTTACTGCCTGGTGCGTTCGCCTTCAGATAGTTATTGTACTCCAGCTCAAAATTGTTTAAAAAATCAGGAAATGTTTTTCGCAAATAGTGGTTCTTATCAACTTTTTTCTTGCTCTAGTACAGGGGTGCACAACCCATTCGCTATAGCCGGTCACATTACGTTTATTTTTATGAAATATGGTCGCCAATGAATTCGAGATTTTTTTGTTTTTTTGCATTGCTTCTGTTCTGCTTCTACACACTTAGCCTAGGCTGCTTCCGCATGTCTGTCTTTCTACTAAATGTCCTCATACACTGTGAACAAAAAGTTTTATCAATGCACGTCCGCCATAACATATATTTTAAATTATATGTGTACGGTCGCATAAATTTTATCTACAGCCACGGGTTGTGCACCTCTGCTCTAGTAGAATCATTGTTCTTGACATGACTAAACAATAATATATCAGTTGACTTACACGCCGTATTTCTGTAAATTCAGTGAGGTTTCTAGACTTGTTATTAGAGCAAAAGGAATTGCATTGTAGCCTAATTTTTATCTGCGATACAAAACTATGGATCACGTACATCTTTGCAGGAAGCAACTGCATAGGGGCAGCGGAGTCTTTTATCATTTGCGTCTGTAGTGATTACTGAGTAGACTGCATTGTTTTTTGTTTTGTTGCTTTTTTAGGAGTTATGCTGACTCTTTGTGAACGTGTGTGCTTCGCAACTGAAATAAAAAGATGTGAAACAACCGGTCGCAGACAAATATAATTAAAACGTGCAGTTCTTGGTCTTAACCAACATATGAGGATTTACTTTTTTTATTTTAGTCAAGAAGGGTATACCTTTGGCATACGGCAAACAACGCCGGAATCTCGTGATCAGCCGCACGTTTGAGAATAAATAAAAAACAGCATTCTCTCAATTGCGCATGTGGCAGGAAAGCATTAACTCTTAGGTTGTGCTCTTGTTCGAAAACCTCAACAGGAAAACTTCTCCACTATCTTCAAAGCTTAACAAAGTATATTTCATTGTAAGAGGGTTCCTCCACTTGTTTGGCACGACGCATCTGGTCGTTGCTCAGCCGAAGCATAAAAAAGGACATCTTTGGTGGAATGGATAGCTTTATTAGACCTGTAACTACCTGTGATGAAGTCGCGACCGTAACCTTCGAGACCGAGACCTGGTTAAAATTTCGAGACGAGACCGAGACCAAGACTTCATCAAAAAATCCGAGACTCGAGACTTCAAAATTTAGGCATTTTGTCAAAATTTTAAAAAAATGTCATCACGTCTGACTTGAATTTTTTCAAATTTCTGGCATTTCTCCGACGTGTTTTGGTTGTTTCTTACCTGCATATACAACAAACAAAAAATCGTTGAATTATAGACATTTTAATCAACCATTTCTTTGCAATACTTCAAGTCTCGAGACCTGAAACCTTCGAGACCGAGACCAAGTCTCGAGACTCCATCACTGGTAACTACACCCGGAAATAAACGTGATATCCGCAAACAGGTTGTGGTCGGTTTCTAAGATTTGCTCCATCGCAGTTGCCTTTGGTTTAAAAAACAAGGAAGCATAAAATCTTTCGCTCCATAAATATTTTTCTTTCCTGACTCAAATCAGTTAACACTCAGCAGGTACAAAAATGTCTTGTTCTCTTGCCAATATGCCAGATGATTCTTTATTCGTGTGTTTGTTTCATTTTTTCTGTAAGTTGGTAGGCTATATAGTGCATTTACTTTCTTTGAGCCCTTCACATTTCCAAATGCTCACCCATACCCACCCTGTGCATAAGATGCTTTTCACCCTCTGTTTTTTGGTTTTCTTTGATGTTGTTTTCGTAATAGTTTCTGCTTGATGTTGAAATTAATGAATTTTGTCAATTCAGTTTTCCTTTTCACTTTGAACGTCTATCGCTACTTGCGTTTTGATATTAATTGAGCCAACAATATGGCTGGGTACATAGTTGAACCATAAGGTCTTTTGCCAATGGCCTGTGTCTAAAAAATATGTCAAAAGCCTTTGAAATATAGAAAAACACAATCAATGAGCAGCCATCATCTTCATCAACAAGAAATTTATGAGTAACTTCCAGCAAGCTGAAAGATGTAGAATAGCCTATGTTTGCGACATCCAGAATTGCGATCTAAACGCAGGTTAGTAGATTCACAATTGCGATCTGAAAAAAGCCATTAACTATGTTTGATTGATGGTGTACTTTGTAAGTTCGTTGTATCGTAATATTCGTTGCGATGAAGGTGTGTTACCATCAATTACTACTTGATTTCAGACAAGGGGTACGAGAAAATTTTGTATGAAAGCTCAGGGAGTACGAGCAGGCCCGTAACCAGAGGGAGGGCGAATCCCCCTGCAAAAATTTTCGCCCCCCTGGAAAAATGTGTTGGACGTAGTTTAAAATTATTGGGCATACTTTAAAAATTTTGCACCCCTCTCAGAACACTCTTCGCTACCCCTCGTGTCCCAAGCTGGTTACGGGCCTGGGTATGAGTGCGTATGAAGGTTCAGAACCACTGAGCTAGAGAGTCAGTGAAGGCATCATTGGATCTGGGACATAGCACCGCATCTATTGAGGTAGGTTGCGCGAACCTGCAACGTCGTTTTAGGGGAAAAAAACGTTTTTTACGCAGGCTAGGAAAACCAGTTGCGTCCATTCAAACAGCCATAGAGCCCAAACCAAACACGTTGAAAAGAAACTTTCGGTATGAAAAATGTCGGTAAAAACCTTACCTTCGCAGTGATGATCAGAAAAGTTGAAAGTTTTCTTGGTGGGGGTTCCAACGGGGCAAAAACCACGGATCTCGTTTTTTGCGGTTCAAGCCGCTTTTCTGTCAGTGGATACCCACGAACCCCATCAAAGTTGCAGAGAAGGTGTATTTGGGTGTTTTACAACATCCCACCAAATTTCAAGCCAAAATATTGACAAGAAAATTTATTCTTGAAGAAAATAAAAAATCCACTATGTGGCTGAGCTAATATTTTGGTCAATTTTTGGCGATAACTCCCGATTCGGGTTCTTAGAATCAGCTAAAATTATCATCGGGTCCCTAACATTTTCCATGAAAAGAATCCGAGCTCCTAGAACATATCAAGGCACAAACCAAAAATGGCTCGTTGGGTTGGCGCCCATAGCCAGGTGGCCTCGGCCAAAATTGCGCGTAAACCTGCCCCCGTTGTGACGTCACCCACAAAAAACAAAACTTAGAATTAAAAAAATCTAAACCACAAGTCTTCCCGAATTCGCAAAGGGTTTAAACAGCTGTCTAGCTCCATCGACTGGCGAGTTATGGTGTTGCAAACTTTAGCAAGAAAAGTGGCGTACGCGGGCATACGCGTAGCCAGGGGACCATGGACCCCCAAAATATTTAGCGTATCTGTGCTTTGAGAGGCGGCGTCCCAAATAAAAATACTGTTGCTCGCCTAAAACCAAACATTTTGGCCCCGACGAATTGCCCCCCCAAAAAAAATTTTGTGCTGGCTACGCCACTGCACGCCGGATTTGAAGGGTTTCAAGAAGCACTATCTTAAAGGATATTAGGGTAAGGTCTACAGCCACCCCGACAAGTGCCACCCGGGAAACTGCCACCTAAGGCGTTTTGAGGTCTTTGAGTTTATTGCTATTAAAGCCATTTGAAGCTCACAAGGATCTAGTGTACAACAGAAGTTTCTTCATCGTCTGACCAGTTTAAAGAAATGTAATAAGCTGAAACTTTCGGGTGGAGAATGTCGTGTCGATATCAATAGGTTACATCTTCACAAACATTCTTAAGTGGAAAACTTAATTTTTTATGAGCCTTTCATAGCAAGTCTCTTAGACCAGTGTTTTTCAACCTTTTTTGCATCACGGACCACTTTATGCAATAAAAAAATTTTGGGGAACACCAAACAAAATTTTATAATCACAATTATGATGTTTAGTTCTGTTTTGGCTCTTTTAATTTATTAAAATT
>Ga0210059_1012288_pt1 | contig 12962 bp, 12 predicted proteins | sample Ectturendosymbi2_FD_188042 | JGI IMG/M metagenome (GOLD analysis project Ga0210059, IMG submission 188042) | Ecteinascidia turbinata endosymbiont from Florida, USA - Sample 2 (SPAdes) (version 2) | ecosystem: Host-associated > Tunicates > Ascidians > Unclassified | place: Key West, Florida...
CAAACTCTGTATTTCATTGTAAGCGCAGAGTTGCTCAAAAATCTTGAATGGTAAGAAATATATTCAATACAGTGAAAATTTCAGGGAAAGCTCTGTTTTTCAAGGCAAGCGCAAGTTGCTCAAAAATGCTGAACAGTGAAAATATTTTCAATACAGTATATTCAGTGTATATTCACTTGGGGTGATTCGTGTAATTTGGACTAGTGTAGTGTGTAGTCTGGACTAAAGTCGTGACTGGTTATAATGACTTTGAACTGGACCAAGTCCTCGTTTTTTTAATGCCAGGTTTTTCGTGCGTTTTTTAGAACCCTTCTGTTGTCTGTTGCAGCATTGCCCTTAACTGCATTTTGAGTGCGTGTTTCATTTCCCGAGGTACAATCTTTAGTAGAAGCGGGCCGCACGGACGTGCAGATTGCTTTGCCCCTTTTAGTGCGCCGTGCGCGTCTGAAGTGCCTTGTTCAAGCGCACAGCAACGATAACACAGGCAGGTGCAGGGAGTCAGACCCTTCGATCCGGAACCGTCGCTTTAAAGCCTTTGCGTTGCGCCATTGATGTCGCATATATGCGTATTTACAACAGTAAAGGCGATTACCGCAAAGTTTCTTGTCTGGGAGCACACAACATGCAAGGAACATCACCCCCTTGAGTTAACAAGCAACGTAACTACAGAATTTGCCTATAACAGCACCTCTAGGGGATTGCATAAAAAACGTTATTGCTGAAATGACTTCATAAGCGAATTGAAATGCATGTAAAAGATGCCATCGGGACCGAACAAAATGTAACGTTATAGGCGAATTGACATTACAGACGAAGCCGTTATAAACGAATTCAACTGCATAGAACAGATTTACAAGAGGTTTCAGGCCCCATTCGGATTAAACTAAAAATGTTAGTTTCAGGGCAAATTTTTCCGCCCCCCCAGTACAATGCCTTCCCGTACGCCTATGCCAAGGACAGATAGACTACCACAGTAGCGCAGCCAGAATCAGGCTGAAGAGGTCAAGACCCTCCCTGAAACCAACGTGCTAAGATTTGCATTGGTGTTTTGTGTCAAATTTCAACTGTTAAAAAGACGTCAGTTACTGACGACATCATTGACTGGCCCCTCCCGAAAAAAATTTTTGACTGCGCTACTGGGCCACCGGAACTGAATTGCAGCTGGCGGAGCATTCCTTCAGGCTGTGAGCTAGGGCGTTCGTCAATGTTGAATTCACACTTCACAATCCGCAGTAGAGAAGCTTAATGCTGTGGTTCGGTTCCCAACTTCGATGTACATCTTCAAGGCAGCGACAGCTTCATTACGTCGTAGAATTCTGCACATCTCTTACCAGACGCTTCAAGCTATAGCGCAATATTCTCGGTTTCATTACAGTGACATCTTGATTATATTGTGGGTCTCAACCACTCACCCGGGTTCAGCTACCCGGCTTCCACAGTAAGCAATCCAATGAAAAATGTGCTCTGTAGTTCAGCAGTAAGTTTACTAAGATGAAATCTCATGCCCTGTTAAGTCACAAACGAGTTCCATGCAATGTTACGTCACACACGGGTCTTCTTATTCGAAGCGAAAGATTTCTTTCAAAACCGAACCAGGCGAGAAAAGGACGTGTTATAGAGGAAACACACAACGGCATGCAGCTTTACACTCTTGGAGAATGTGCTCAACGAGGATAAAGCCAAGACCTAAATCATTTCGAAAACAGGGAAGGTATGTGATTAGCATCTGGCTAAATCCATGTTCGCAAAATAGAACGTGCACGCTTTTTGGAATTCTGTTTGGCCAAAATAGCAAAATAAAGTAAAACTTGTGTATACACTTTGTAAGATCTTAAAGTGTCTGATTCTTTGCTGAGAAAGGATTTCTTTCCATAGACAGTGTTGTGTACTACCACAGACAGTTTCTAACAAGCCAGCTCGCTACCATGGACTGTAGGATTGGTACTCAACTTGAGGTCTATATCTAGAGTGAAGGTCATCGAAGTGTCCAGACGTTCAGCAACGCATGCAGTTTTTCGGGTAAAAGCTGAGGTATATCGTAGTTGTTACGCACGCAACCTAAGAGCAAGACATTGTTTCCGCGTCTAAACAGAGAACGGTAGCTAGACTTAAGTTAAACAGTTACTGAATGTTTGGAATTCATTTCTAATGAGAAAAATTCTTCGCACCCAGAAAAATCTGATTCTCACGGATTTACAGCTATGGCTACGGGCCTGGTCAGGGGGTGGTTTCCATGTAAGGGGTGTTTTATTTTACGACAGACAGAATGTAGTGATCGCGCGTGCGCCACAAACACATCTTTTGAAACATGCTTGTATTTAAAGCAGCTCATTAGAACTAGAGGAAGCCATACGGAGGATTTCAAATGATTTAGACTGTGATGTGAAGCTACGAAAATTACAAGATGGAGCCATCCAACATTTGGAAAAGTAACAGCGCTGATGTAGCTTTCGTACTTGGTGTAACCTTCCCATTCGGTAGTCAGTTGTCTCTGATCGTGACTCTTACCATGATGAGTTAGAAATAGATCTTGTACAGTACGTTAACATATAAGTTTATTCGATATGTTAACTATAAGATCAGTCATACCATTGAGCATACTCTCAAGAAAAAACAACTTTTTGGTTCAGTAGAAAAGAATGTGCGAACTCCCTCGTGTAACAATTTTGTTCGATTATATGCTGTTGGAATTTGCAACAGTCAACACTACTAGCATTAAAAAAGTCATTTTGTATCTCGTTTAACGTTCGCCAAAGTAAGGCCCAGCACACATGTCGAGATTCTCATGAAGTTAAACATGCATAACCTTCCCAAAACTGTGTTAATTGTTGCCTAATGCTCAGCAATTATACTGAGCAAATATGCTGTTTTTGATGGATGTGTATTTACTTTCCTTGCAGTTAATTTTCCCGGACCACTTGGTGTTTTATAAATCAATTATTGTGCGGCGTTAGCAATTACATGTCATGCGGTATTGAGATGGCAACAATGTGCACCTCCTTTGGTTTTTATCATGGGCGTCGGAAGGAGGGTGCAGGGGGGCATTGATCCCCCTGGACGTTGAAATTTGAAATTTACCTATTAAATTTTTAACAAAAAAAGTTTTTTTTTTCTTAGTTTCGAGTGGGTGAAATGAAATTTCAACACTTTTGTCCCCTGGAAAAAATCCTTCCGACGCCCATGGTTTTTATGTATCTATTGCAGTCAATAAGTATATATTTTCAGGTTACGCTGGCACACTGTATTGCGTATGTCATACTTCTGCTTACAACAATGTTGAGTTTACGACCTTTCGGTAGATGCTGTAGAAGCAAAAACGGTTATTTTTCCATTTCACAACTTGAATTACTATCACATCGGAATTTGATATCAAAACAAATTTTGAGATAACGATTTTTGAAAAATAAAAGCTTTTTTTCAATTTCAATTTTCCTTTTCAGAATTGTATCAAGCATTACAAGCAGCAGTTCAGGAAAAGGTAAGCTGACATTCGGATGACCTCCAAGCGACCACGTAATTACGAGCCATCAGTTCAAACAAACACGGCTTAAGGGCCACCACTTAGAGAGACGTTAAGATAGCTCCGCTGTTAGAGCACGTGTATGCCTTAGGCTATTCCTAAGACCAAAACCCGCTGTGACGCAAAGTATTAAATTCTGCACAGTCATTTCGTAAATTTGAAACTGCAAGAAATCACACAAGTGTGTTCATCGAACAAACCTTTTTGAAATACAAGAGTCGTTTCTAAATGGTGAGCAAAGCACTTCGCTGTGTATGTTGTCGCGTCGCAAGAAAAGCGCCCGGGATTGATTAGAGTATTACCTTCCGAACTTTGAAGTGATAAGTGTAAAAAGTATTCGCGCATTGATGATTTTAGTCGAATCCTTTGCGGCTCAGCGATTACGTTCAAACAAATACTTCCAATTCACTGCCTTTCTCTCTGCCGCCATAGTGTTGCCTGATTACTAACAGGGCCAAAGTCGAACCTGAATTCATTTTACTTTTGCAACTCTGTTTCAAGTACGTTTTCGTAAAATATGGTTTGTGTCACGCAGATGACGAAAAACTTTACCTGAAGAGAGAAGTGAGTCTGATCGGAGGCGTCAGTCTGATTGTCGGAACGATGATTGGTTCTGGCATCTTCGTTTCACCGAAAGGAGTGATGCGAAATGCGGGTTCTGTAGGCACTGGACTCCTCGTAAGTCCCCAGACACCAACTGGTTTTGAAACCAGTTGACTCTTTGCTACGAAAACCTTTGTTTTATTGGGGTTACGTCGACCTGGATCTTCGCGTTGGCGTACGTATTTGCTTTTTAATTCCTTAGAAATTGCCAGACTCGAGATAAGGCGATTACACTGATAATACATAATTGGTACATTTTAAACGATTACATTTCGGGTTAAACTTGAAAACATTTGATTTTTCTTCATGTTGCCTAATTGTTGTGAAATTGACGCTTTTTTGTAGATTGCTGTAGCGTCCAGCAACACACACAAAATGCAGTTTGAGAAATCCTTTGTCAATTTTGTTGCAGATCTGGCTCGGATGCGGAGTATTGGCCACGTTTGGAGCTCTTTGTTACGCTGAGATTGGCACTTTGATCCCAAAATCGGGCGGAGAATTTCCTTACTTGCAGGAATCGTTTGGGCCAATTCCAGCCTTCCTTTTTGCCTGGACATCAACGGTTGTTTTGAAACCTGCCTCTCTTGGAATGTTGTCTTTGACGTTTGCCAAGTACACTTTATCTCAGACCTACGATGGTAAACAGAAAAAACTTTTAACCAAATGACATTTACCGACTTCACCTACAGAAATGACGATTAAAATATCTGCTTGGTTTTTAGTTGATGTATACCAAACATAGTGGCGTTTTACTTAAAACGGCAAGCAGATTACCTTTTAGCGTTTATTTGTCTTTCAATAAAAGTGATATAAACCCTATGCACCAACGTTTTTGCGTGTTTTTTAAAACCACAAAGAAATAATTTTTCGACAATTAACCTTTCAATTTTGCTTTGCTGTGTACTGTAATAATAACAAGTATGCAACAAAATACATTTAGCATGGTCCACATTCTCGTTTAAATCGAAACTGATCCCCAAAGATTTTTATTTTGACATAAAACCTTTTCTTGTAATGTCAAAATTATACTAACCACACGTAAACCAGCCTGTGAGACAAGCAAGGTACACAAGCTTTATTCTAAATTTGTGAAAGAATTCGTGTACGTTCTACATTTTTCTTGTCAGCACACCGCATGTAGCTTATTTCAAAGTTCACGTTATTTAAAGTTTTTTGGGAGATCGCTGCCTAGAAATATGCTTTTTTAGGAGTCTGTGACCAACAATCACAAATCCCAGAGAAACTCGTGGCAGCAACTCTAATAATGATCGTCGTCTACGTCAATTGCACCAGCGTCAAGCTTTCCACAAAATTCCTGACAATCTTCAGTCTCGGAAAAATTCTAAGTCTTTCCGTTATTATAATCGCTGGCCTTGTAATGGTCGGTAAAGGTTAGTATCTGAAAAATGTACAGTAAATGGTTTCGTGTGTTACCTCTGGAAAATATGAATAGATTGTAAATGCCTGCTCAGGTCGAACGGAACACTTTCAAAACGCATTTGAAGGCCAAAGTCCTGGCATTCGGGAGGTAGTCTTAGCTTTCTATCAAGGTCTCTGGGCTTTCGATGGTTGGAACCAACTCAATTATGTTATTGAAGAACTTAAGGTAAACTTGCTCGTTGCCCCAAAGCACTTTTAATTGTTTCGACAAAGCTACCTCTGTATTGGAGCCATGGCTTGTAATAGACAGACGCACTGCCAGAACTCGAAAAGTTCGCTACAGATCTTTTGTTTCATGGTATTTGCATGCAAAAAATATGAAGGTGACGTGAATTTCTTGGTACCCATCTTAAGTAAGGTTTGTGAAAGCCATTAGACGAGTTCAGGCTCTTGCTGTTCTCAACATTGTCGGATTTATACTGTCTATGGAAAGAAATCCTTTCTCAGCAAAGAATCAGACACTTTAAGATCTTACAGAGTATATATTTCGCCTACGATGTAGGCATCAGCAGCTCTTATTCGAATAGAATTGTCGGATTTATTTCACTTGAAATCATAAAAAGGAAGTCTTGTGAAGAATTAGAAGTTTTACACCTACACCAGGCAATTACATCTGAAACGAAAGTCTTAGAAGTAAAACATTGTTATAAAAATTGCTTTCAGAATCCGTTTGTCAACCTGCCGCGTGCTATTGTCATTTCCATGGTTATGGTTACCGGCCTATACATGCTCACCAACGTTGCTTATTTAAGCACAATGTCCTTGCACGAACTCCTTGCATCAAGTGCAGTCGGCGCGGTAGGGTGGCATTGTTTTTACTGGTGAAGCAGACTATGGTACTGTATTCATAGGTTACATACTGTTGTTGTAATAGACTGTTTGGGCGAAATGAAATGCCTATTTAGAAGCTATAAGAATATCGTATACTTACTGTAGGTAAAATTGAGTGAATGTCCTTTTTCATTGAATTTTTGATAAGTGAAGAATTTTTTTTAGAACTTTTGTGATAATTTTGTTTCAGGTAAATAACCATCAAGTAGTTTTGTTTTCCATTTTTAGTCTTTGTCAGTTGTAAGGTCTGTAACATATTTTGTGACGCCTGAAACTTTTTCACCAAAACGTTGGAATAAAAATATCTACGAGTCAAGCATGAATCTCTTATTTCAAAGAAAGTTTGTCGCATAAAAGCTTTTCGGGCAAATTTGGGGAAATTCGGAAAAATTTTCTTTGCACCCCCAAAAAATTGCCTGCTTCTACACCTATGGGCTATACTGTAGACTTTACGAAGTTGCCTGAACGTTTTACAGACATTTGGAGAACGGGTTCTTGGCGTAATGCAATGGATCATTCCAGTATTTGTGTCTTGGTCTGTTGCTGGAACTTGCCTCGGCTCTTGCTTTACCGCAGGGCGCATACCTCTTGTGGCTGCAAGAGAGGGACAGTTTCCTCATGTTCTTTCCATGTTGCATGTGAAGCATTCAACTCCAGCACCAGCTGTTCTTCTTAATGTAAGAAACATTGATCCGTACTTTTCTTGTTCAGCAATCATAATGTTTTTTCTTTTTCTAGCTTGCATGCTAGCAGCTAGCTGCTGAATGTGGTGTATTAACTGCTGTAAATTCTAGGCAGGGTTGCCAGGTAGTCATAAGTAGGGCAAGCAAAAGTCAAAAAAGTCAAAAATTTTCTGCCTTTTTTAAAGTTTATGAAACCTCCTCAAATCCCAAAATATGGATCAAAACCCAAAGAAGGGTGGAGAAGGGTCAAAAAATACGTCGCGCTGAGGCGATCCAAACTGGAGTTGTAGATTTCCAACGTTACCACTGCGTGTTTGTAGCGTAGATATTTGAGAAAAGAGTAGATTGCTGACATTAAAAACGAACTTAGCAACTTGCTGCCAAAAATCATCCACACAATCAGTATTTTTTTCGTACGTTGTTTGAGGCTTGGGTCACGAGGTGTTCACCAAACTCGGGTTTGGGTCGTGCTCAAGAAAGTTTGGAAACTAAGCGGTTGAAGTCTTTCTTTAAATCAGGGGTGACGAACCTATTTGCTATCGCGGGCCACTTTGTCAGTTACCGCTGAGTAAGCGGGCCGCACAACTTTTTAGTGTACTATGAAACCTGTCAAAAACGAAAAAAATTGTTTATCAACAGAAACAAACAACAAGCGAAAGTTATAACTGCTGGTCTTGCCCGAATGCTTCGCGGGCCGCACGGAATTCTTTTGTGGGCCGCAGGCGGGCCGCGTGTTCGTCACCCCTGCTTTAAATCCATTTGTGGTTGAATAACAAAATCCAGTAGACTAGGAAAAAATTCAATTTAGTCTCATTTTGGTCACATGTGCTTTGTCGAGGAAACACATTACAAGCTATCTGTAAGCAAATGGCAGTGTCAACGGCCTCAACACTTACAAAATAAAAAAGCGTCTTTTTACTTTCATTAGATTTTTCTGCTGACTCTTCGCGTTGCAACTGAATGCTGCTTTCAATTGTACTGTAGGATAGGGTGACAATTAACATCAGGTGAAGGTTGAAACATTTTCAGACTGTGTACAGGTCGGATTCTGATTACTTGAACAAAACATTTTTACTCGCCGGCAAGGTAAAGGGAGATCTGTGATGAAAACGTTAGGACTCCACACATTTGTAATTTAACCGTCGCGGTAGGTCTACACGCCATCACAACTAAATATCTAGAATGAATGCTACTGTTGCTAAACACGTCTACGGCCTAATTGCGTAATAAAAAAGACTGAAACTGAATTGCTTCTTAGCTAAGGCTTGAGATTCAAGGCATACAAAATGTATAACACAGCCATATTCACGTATTTAGTTGCAAAACTGTACAAAACTAATATTTACGATGTTCATTTAAAGCTACGGCTGATGCTGCAGTCAGGGGAAAAATATATACTGTAGTATTTGTAGCATGCCAGAGTTACCAGAGAGGAATTTTTGCGATGGTCTTGAAATGAAGTTACATCACAATTAGGTGGGATACAGCAAGCTGGTGCGCTAGAAACAGCTGCAAAAAGCGTTGCTTCTCGTTTTACTTTCGGTTAGTGATTGCAAGCGCGTATATGCAAGCTTGTATTTCATTATCACCAACTTCCACGCGGAACCTAAAACTCAGGAAAAGGTCAGGCATGGCATGAATTCTCCAGCATTGCACTATACACAATGTTTGATTAATCATGGGCAATTGGTAAACCATACTTCTTTGACCGGGTTCAACTAAAAGTTGAAGTACAATAGGTTTTTTAAGCAGTTTCGCTCATTTGTGCTGAAGTATTTCTTTGGCTTACACATCAAAAGCTTGATTAACCTGAAAATTGTTAGTGCTGCTTTCGGAATTGAGGGGGCAATTGCCCGCATTGCCCCCTGGCTACCCGCCTGCACCAGTGCCTCAGTAAAAGCGTTACTAGTTAGTTTGAGAAAATTCAATATATGAAAAAAGCTCAGTATTATCTTGTTGGAATGACACTGCTTTTGAGGAAATTATATGAAAGATTATATTTAGTTTTTACTGACACTTCACTTTGTAGACAAGAACTGTAAATTCTGCGTAGGAGATCAGGGTCGCAATGATTGTAAAGTGATTGTATCCTGTTGTTGTACCTAACAGCTTAACATGTTTTTAAAAACTTCGGGGAGGGCGGAAATTGTCTAGCCTCCCCCCGTTGTTTGCGGGCTTGTAGTAGAACACACATATCTACAATTCAGCAAAAAGTCTTATGTGGTTGATTTGCTTGATCAACTTGGTATTTGGAAATAAAAATCGATTTGTTTGTAATCTTTATTTCACACTTATCTTTCTTTGGCCATTTATGGTTGGGGGAAACGAAAGTGTCTGAGATCCGTTGAAGGAATGCGCAAAACACCTTGAATCTCTAGTCTATACCCTCTGACCAGTGATAGCGTTAGCTAGAAGAATCAGGCAAGGAAATTATAGTACTTTTTTAAAAACTAGTGAATAGAAGGCAAGTGGGTTCAAACAGAAGGTTGCACTTCCAAATTGTGCTAAATTTGTATTGTAGAAATATGCTCATCTCCTCAAATATAAAAGTTTTGTTTAAGAATAAAGCCAAACAAACGTTCGTTCAAGAATGCGATGTTTTTGTATTACTGTGCAATTTAAAACGTTTTTGTAACACTGTTTACACCGGGCACGTTTCAGGGCTTCATCGCTTTACTTACACTCATTCCTTCCGACTTCGACACGTTAGTGGACTATTTCAGCTTTTCCATGTGGATTTTTCATGGTTCTACTTGCGCTGCACTTATTTATCTTCGCTTCAAACGCCCTGATCAACCACGTCCGGTGAAGGTAGTGTTTTTTCGTGTTATAGAATGTTCGCTGAAATGTTTTTGGCTGCAGAAAGAAAGCGCTGTTGATTCAAAAGTAGTAGGAATGTAAAATCTTTCAACCACGTCCAATAAGAAAGTTGTAGATTTTGATTTTAACCTACTTCAACGATTTTATCATCTGGAGTGTGTCTATTTCATGCCTGTAAAAACACGCGCAATTACGCGTACCTCTGTTTTTGGTTAAGGGGCATATCCAAACAATTTCCTTTCTCTGTGTGAAAAGCAGAGCTATCTGTGGAATACCATACCTGTTAAATTCAACTTGTTCATACTTTAAAACACAAATTTTTAAATGACACCATTGGCTGAATTTGGCCCCAAACAGTCCGCTTGTCTGTATGTTCATTGCTTTTTTTCAACGCAACTATGGTTCAGTTTGCTCGAGCTCTTTCTTCATACAAAAAAGGGTTGCTGACGAAAACGCCTTTCAACGGAACTCTGTAGATTTCAGTCACAAAAATTACTGAAGCCAGTAGGGTTTCTTCGGCATTACTTTTGGAGCGCATGGGAATTGTACTCGGTTTTGATATTGAGGATGGTTTGGGAGAAAAGCATGCTCGTGTAATCTTGTTTTGGCCAAGTTGCTTGCACATTATTAAATTTTGATTTATAAAGCACAATGCTGGTTTCAAACTCAGTGTTTTGCGACGTAAAATCCAGAAAAAAGATGATGCAAACCCAACTTTCCCAAATTCGTGTTTCTGCTACTGTACGGAATCGGTCAAATCAAAACCAGTTTCCTCCGCTGTATGTTACAGAGCGCTCTTATCCGTTCCCGTTTCTTGCGTAAATTCAACTCTCAAGGCAATTGCTTCTTTGCTGAGACCAGTTGCGACGTGCAACTTTACGATCTGCCGCAAAAAGAAGTTTTTGAAACGTTCAATGTAATAATAATAGGGAGGAAATCGCTGTTCCTGTCGATCGTTTCCTCATTTTTGTGCGTAGGTTCCTCTACTTCTTCCTATTATTGTGTGCTTCGCTGCGATCTGCCTGGTGCTGGCTCCTATCATAGACAAGCCGGAAATACAATACCTGTTTGCGGCCCTCTTTATTTTGTTCGGACTGGTATTTTACATACCATTCGTACACATGGGCATCCAGAGTACAGTCTTGAGTAAGTAAGATCAGGTGGTGTTGCGTCACCAAAATCGTTGTGAAGTGATATAATGCACACGTGAAAAACCTGTGGAAGCAATTAATAGGCCTGTCCAACTTTTTCTCAAATGGTATCGAAAATCTTTTGCTTTCCAACGGGTTTGTCGTGATAAAACAAAATGCGAACAGTTCATGGCCAAGAGGCAAACTTAAACATGAATGTAAACGAATAATCATACAAGAGCTGATCTTAATCTCGAACGAAACTTTTGATAGCAATTATTTTAGACCTGAGTGAGAAGCAGTTAAACTAAACAATGTATTACATGTCCAACACACTTGACGAACAACGAAAACCGAACTACAGCGGTTTTTGAAAATAAACGCTTCTCTTGTCGAAGTCTTCCTTTGATTTTGAAAGTTAACTGATTAAATCGGTTATAAACACCAGCAGGGGCGGATCCAGCCAGTAAGGTTAGGGAGGACGATTTCAGAAATATTACGTAGTCAAGTCTCACTACGGGTTCACTATATACTGTAAGAGAGATGAAGTATACTTCACAACACTTCTGTGACAAAAAAAGACGGCAAAATGGCCTTATATCGCGAATGTTGTTTTCCGAATGGTACAAAATCTTGGTGAATGAAGTTTCTTTCGTAGGCTTTAGGGGAGGCGATCGCCCCACCCCCCCGGATCCGCCCCTGAATACCAGCGTTCTGTTTTTCAACATATTTTAACTTAATAAAGCATCGTCTGTGACCGTGTGTCCTGTACGGTGTTGCGATTGAAGACCTAAAAAATGCACCGAAATTCCAGCCTCCCAAGTTATACTGTGTTTACAGGAACCTTCAACAACTTCTTGCAAAAGCTTTTGTTCGTTGCGCTTCCGGATCAGTCTTGCGAGGATTTTAACGACAAATCTGGCTGATTTAAGTGATCAGGAAAGGAAATCATTTCAAATCGTTAGAAGAGTCCTAACTCGATGCCAATTTTTTGTTTTTAACTAATATTTTTTTTGGTTATTTGCACTATTTCATATGAACATTGCATCGACTTGCTTGTTTCATTGTGTTGGTGACATAACTTTTGCCGCATGCAACAGAATCAAAAGGTTTTAGTACAACTCAGCTTATGTCGACACTACTGATGAGGTTTGATTCTGAAGATGGTCTTTCGATATTCATGCAAAATATCGCGGTAATAAAAGGCAACTTTTTGTTCGACGGCAGCTTCGCCACTGACAAAATGGACAGTTGATAGAGACAGTAGCGGACACAGGCTAATTTGGTGGGGGGGGTTCGATATCAATTTGCAATGAACCCAATGCTTCACAGGACCATATTGCGTAAATCAACCATTTCCGCATACTGTACGTACATTCACGAGGAAACATGTCTAAGCTTGGTTTAGAACAGGAGTTCTTAACCTTTTTTCTCCAATTCCCCACTTTTTAGTGGGCCAACTCTCCATTGCCCACCACAGCATCGGTCTTTGACAAAATCGATTTTAACCCATTAAGTGTTTAGTACGTAAATATACGCTTTGCTTTTTTGTGCCATTTTACGACCCTTAATTTTTGTGCGCATATTATATTTTTTACTAACAGTTATTACATGGAAATAAAATACATATGAAAATATATTTCTCAATTTATTTGGCCCATAAAAAACATACAAAAAATGCAACACTAGACGCATACACGTTAATGTGGCTTTTGCATTTGTTTTGCCTTGACGAGTGCCTCAATGTTCGGTTCCACTTTTGAAATGGCGCAGCGCAAATCAGATTCAAGGTCAATCAGGCGGTTTCGCGATGTGGTTTTGATCACAACCATGCTCGAAAACGCCGGTTCGCACAGGTATGTGGAGGGAAATGCAACCAGTAGCGTGAGCGCCGCCACAGCAACACGAGGATACGAACCAGGCATAGTGGCCCAG
>Ga0210059_1012289_pt1 | contig 12961 bp, 8 predicted proteins | sample Ectturendosymbi2_FD_188042 | JGI IMG/M metagenome (GOLD analysis project Ga0210059, IMG submission 188042) | Ecteinascidia turbinata endosymbiont from Florida, USA - Sample 2 (SPAdes) (version 2) | ecosystem: Host-associated > Tunicates > Ascidians > Unclassified | place: Key West, Florida...
TTTGTGTTGAGTTTGATGCCCGCAACATTTCTTCTTTCCGCAGTTTTAACGTGATTAGATAACGTTTAATCGCACGCATCAGTGCTTTTCCCGACTTCTGCACCCAAGCTGGAAAACTATGCAGGCGACTACAACTTGTTTTGCTGTTTCGGATGCGAATTTCATAGTTCGTAACTTTTTTGGAACTATTCACTGCTTGGCGAAACCAAAGTGAATTCCTGATTTACGTTTGATTCAAATGTGAGAGCGAACACTGACTACCGGAAATGCACATACACAATAGCAGATTTTAAAGTATTCTGTTGCTTCTTTAGCAGCATTCTTTTCTGAAAGTTTCGTCTCAATATTTCCATTTTTATATTTGACCAGCAATGAATTAATCAATTCAGCTAAGCATCACAATGTCAAGTTACTTACTTACGAGCTACATGTACAAGGTTACGATTTCGTCACCTTGGTTAGAAAAAATTGTTAGAAAAGTCACAAACTTACTTATCGCCCTTCTACGATTGCAAAAAAAACACAAAGTAGAAGGGAAATTTCCATTCTGGACTTAACTTATGATCACTTGCATAACATCTTTGTTGCAATGAAAAGCACAACAGCAAAGCATATGAAACAAAGTAACCATGATGATGAGTATTTGACTAGTTTTTCAAAGTTGACGCTTTCCCCTTATCTGCCGAAAAGGAACTCGATCACGTTACAACAGCGATTGCACTATGACGACACAATAGATTGCACGATCATGATCGTAATAGTTCGGAGGTTTTAGTCGTTTTTATGTTGAAGCGGTAATATCTGCAAAAGAGCTGGTAAGTGATATTTGTTTAGCGATGACGTGTTTGTATCAAATCATAGCTTCGAGGCAGGCCCTGTTTCCGTATGATCGGAGAAATGCGCACCATGCCTTGCGTATTCGTGCTAGCTGGAGGCTAGACCTGAGTCTTCATACGTCAGTAAGAAGCTTGACTTTCTAGCAAGCACTGGATCTGAAATGTTCATTTCTTTCTTACACATTGTGTTGCCGCTTTCACAAACTCACGCCACAAGCCGAAGCTAAAACCTGATTTAATATATGAAATCCCTAGTCCCTAGAATGAAGGCAATCCCACATCCTTTGATGTTGCATGCTTGCATTTCTGTTTTGTATAAAAACCGCCAAAAGCATGACACAGTATCAACAGCTTGAGCCCTTAAATTTACAGTTGCAAACGTCTTTCTTCACCCAAACTTCCTTTTGTATTACGAACAACGCCATGTAGAGAAAGGTTATGAACCGTTTGTGACCCTGAACTGAACTTTAGACTATAATATCAAAAGGCGTAACTGGGCAATTGCTTATTATCAATCTCAAACAATCAAGTATACTAGGATTCCAGCAACAAGACGTTTTGTGCTTTGCTTATCTTAACCCAAAATAGCTGCACACAATATTAATTCTTTTTTATTACCTGCTAACACATTTTTGGCATTTTTACTATATTGCTCAGCTTGATTACTACACCAAAGAAAATGATTTCATATCTTTCCTCAACTAATTGTATAGCTGAAAACCATTTTTGACGGTGAAACAAAAAAAAGTACAAAAATAAATTCGTCTAATTTGCAAATGACTACTGTAGAGGTCTACGTATCTACAGGATGTGCACATGAAAATATACGACTGTACTTGAAATCGTGGTGTTAAATACAACAAAACAGACATTTTGTCACTTGGACCTAGTACCTACATTTAAAGTGCTTTTAGCTCTATTGTTGCATAACAATAGTAACAATAATTTCATTTGTAAACAATTTTTTGGGAGTACGCCGTTACTGCCGATGTATCTGTAAATATGGCGGTGTACGACACCAGGGAAGCTTTTCCCCGAAGCATTGCGCAAGTCACCTTTATGCTAATTACGTTTCGGGAGCAAGGTTACGCAACTGCAGTATGTTTGCAAAACAGCCAAAGGAATCTTTTGGAAAATAGCCAAAAATTATACAGTGTAAACCTCAGTGGCGTACGCAGAGTTTTCATTGGGGGGGTCATCCAGTGGCATATGCTGGTAACTTGTGTTTAGTGTGCGCTATTTGTGACGTCACAATTTGACGTCATACTCATGTTTCCAAACCAACGTTTTGGCGAAGTCTGTTGACACAATATCCATATTGTTCTGCACGCACTCTCTTTATTTTTTGTGTCATTGCACTGAATCTAAACTATCAGCGCTCCATGTTAGGATATCGGAAGAAAAGACACTCAACGCTACGACACAGCAGTTCATAACTGCAAAAATATCACACTGCGCTTTAAAACAGGGAATAAAACACTCAGCCTACTACAGAGCAGTTCAGAACTGCAAAAACAGGCTGTGCGAATGTCTCGTCGAATACGAGCAGTCGAGCGTAGGCGCTCGGTTGGCATGGCGCACACCTCGGTTTGCAAGATCGAATCATGTCAACTGCTCAAGAATCGAGAATGCGCATAAAGTACGCAGGGAAACTTTTATTTTTCTGCTATATATAGAAGTCCAGCAAACTTTTAGTTTTCGTTTTTCCCTGCTGAGACATCATCAAATGCCTGAATGCTTCCGTGTTAACAACTGTTGTTTTTTTGTTCAACAGTTCTACCATGCTACAGAAATTGGTAATGTAGCCAGACCGGTCAGCGCATGCGCTGGTCAGCCATAGCAGACAAAATAAAGACAATTGTTTCGGATAAAGTGAACAATTGTGTAACACAATCATAAACATGCGTAGTGGGCGAAAGGTCTGCAAAAAGTGGTGAGATGGTTCCTGGATGCAGACGAGAACCCAGGTTCCCACCAAAACCTAATATATTACTTTTTGGCCCATTTACAATACTCCTTGAAATTTGCATGCAAATCCATTCCGTGTTATTTGCGTTAAGTCGACAAATTAGCAAGCAAAAGTATACGAAAACAAATAATATCCTTTGCGCAGGTAATATACTTTTTGTAACATATCAAACTCAATGGGGGTAGGTTAACCCCAATCCCCTCGTCCTTGCGTACGCCCTTGGTAAACCTAACGATCAGGTTAAGTCAGTTTGAGTGATGTGTTTGTAGACACAACTTTCCACCATAAACACCTAAACCGAAGCTCACTGCCTGCGGGCAGAAATGCTTGCCGAGTCGGTTGTTTGCTTGATTGGTTGGTTTATTGTTTTATATGACTCAGCTAATAAACGGAAGCAATGCAAAAAAACATCGCGTATTAAGTAAACCAACTGTCAGTGAACATTAGAGCAAATGAAAATACAACGGCATTATAGTTGATCAATGTAAACAAAGAGTTGCACTGTGTCATATGGGATTGGTGAAGGACCATGATGATCATCCAGTCAACCAGCTCTGTTCAGCACTTTTTTGAAAAGTGTTGAAAAACAACAGCTGGAGATCAAGTAAGCACAGTTAGGAAAACAAACAAACGCAAAACATGGTGAAGTAAATTTACAGACGACAGCGCATGCCTATGTACATAATTGAGTGGATCAAATTTGATTGAGGAAATTTGGTGTGGTTGAAAATATGTTCAAACAAATTATAAAAATAAAAAAGTAAAAAAAAACAAAAAAATAATTCATGAGGTACAAAAGAAAAACAAAGCAAAACAGAAAAAAACTATCGAATGTACTTTCATGCCGTAAAAATGGGATGTGCACAAGAAAGAACAAGAGACAAAAAAGTAAGTAAGTAAATATGCATAAAAAATAAACAAAATTATAAAATTACTGTAGCACACATTATTTTGTTCTGGATAAGTGAAATGTTGCTAGAGTTCATAATTATATATATTTATCATGTAGGAGGTGTTGATTAAGTTTCAATTTGAAGGTAAAAGTAGCAGAAGACACAACACAACGCAAATTGAAGACCACGAGGCCAACAAATGTAAGGGAGCATTTTCCAGGAGTTAACTCAAGGTAAAAACGGAATACAGGTCGTTAGAGGTTGATAGTCTTCTGGAGTAAGAACGAATTGAGCTGATTGGAATGAAATATTCATCAAAATGCTTTGGGAACAGTTTGTTGCAATAAGAGTGCATGAATTTGCCTACGGATAAAGTATAAAGTTTGGGAAGACATAAGATGTTTAAGTGCTGGAAAATTTCTTTCAGAGATGCTGTGTTAGTTGGTCTCATTAGTTTTATAGCTTTATTTTGGAGTTTACTGAGAAGCTGAATGGTTGCGTTTGAAGCACGACCCCAATTGAGGATTGAGTAATTAAGGTAGGTGTGGATTAATGAGTTATAGACAACTTTCAATATAGATTGTGTTGTGTAATGCTTAAGTTTGGATAAAACTCCACAAGCTCTTGATAGCTGATGTTTCACCTTTTGTACGTGAGGTTTCCAGCTTAGCTTATTTTCAAGAAGAACACCTAAGTATTTTAGGTTATCTTTGGGGGAAATGCTGTGGTGATGTTGAGGTTTTCGGTTTTTGATACAGAGGCGAAGCTCTGTTCTGCGAGCTGCGACAATCCTTTGTCCTGTGAAGTGTGAATATGTGTGAAGCTTGGCGAGGCTGACAAACAGTTGGAACGGAGAAGGATCAGCCATAACGGGAAAGTTTCCAAGAGGCCAATGAGTGCTGTGGCTTGCTGACGTCCTGTTGAGAAAAGGTCAAAGAAAATTTTTACTTGTCACCACGATCATTTGAGACCACATTCTTTTGAGATCTGTTTATTTGACACCACATTAACACGAGAGTTTTTTTTTGAGATCACATTCATTAGAGACTTTTTCATTTGGGACCACGTTCAGTCGAGGCCACATTCATTTGACACCACATTAATTTGTGACCACATTCATTTGAGAGCATTTGAGATCTCATTCATTTTACGCTACGTTAAAGTGAAGCTATTTCGAGTTACTGTGAATCCCATTTTTATGATCTACCTTCCACTTATTTGCGGAAGGATTGAAGTTTTGCAAGGTTACTCCCTCCGTGTCCAAGGAGACTCACGCTGGGTTGTACACGCACTCGCATTTTAAAATACCTCAGAGGCCACGAAACTATTCATACCTCGAGTTTGCAAGGGAGCGTTGCACCTCTGAAATGTCATTTTGTTAGACCAAGCTAAAGAATTATATGTTTTGCGTTCCTGCCCGTTTCTTTTATCGAGGCGCCGCAATAGTTGCAGTTTTTAACTGAGAAATGAAAAACGAGAAAAGAAAAAAATGTCCTCATGCCTTGGTCGAAACAAACACAGGAGAAAACGAGTCTCGGGTCTCACACAGAAGTGCAGTGGTGGCGAAAGTCATTTGTTGCCTAAACGTCGTTTTGAACAAATAAACTTTGCACGAAAAACTGTTTGGGGCCTTCGAATCATTTTTTTTATGAAAGCATAATAAACGTTTGTCTAAGAGAAATGATTAAAAAAGAATCAAAATATTGAGAATTCACCATGCCTATTTTTTAAGAAGTTCAAATTCAAAAAGCAAAAACCAAGACCTGTCACAATTTCAACCGATGTTTTAAGGATACAGTATATATGCCATGTAGCCTTCTACAGATTCTAGAAATTAGCCTCTACAAATTTGAGCTTCATGCTAAACAATTTCATACTCGCTTTCGCTTTAGAATCAAGTGTTAACGTCATATCGTTAGCAGTTTAAGAATTATCGCTATATATAAGCTGCAATTTCATTCATATGTTTCTCGTTTTGTGCATATTTGGAGTTGAACGTTTGGATTTAAAAAATACCTTATGGAAGCATATAAAATGTTTAAATTTTTTCCACAGCATTCAGTAAAACCTATTTGTTTCTGCGTCATAATGCCACTGTGCAGGGCCGCAACTAGCTGATATTTTCGGGGGTTGGACAAATTGATTGTAACTTGTTTTTGTACCCAACATGCAACAACTAAATATGTTTTTTAAAATTTCCGAGGGAGCAATTACCCGCTTGCCCACCTCCAGTGTTTGCGGGCCTACCATTGTTGTCTGTTTAAAAAATACAGTCTACCATCGCACTTTCGTCAAGGGGCGACGCTTGCTTCTGATCATCCATCACCCTTTTCACAAGGTGTTTGAGTAATTCCTGTTTTTAGTAATTCACCCGATTAGTAAACTTTTTCACACATTGCTCCAAGACAGAAATTCCTCTCTTCAATAGATAAAATATACCCATTAATTTTGGCTCTCACTGCTGGTTTCTCTATAGGCTCAAGCAGGCAAGGCATTAACTTATTCAAGTATCCCTGTTTTGACGTCACCCACAAAAAGCTCAAATCCAAAACTTCCCAATTTTTTTAATCTTAAATAAAAGACTTTGCGCATCTTTAGAGGATTGGAACAGTTCTCTAGCTCAATCTTTTGCGGAGTTATGGCTCAACAAGGACTTGCCAAATATGGGCAAATCCGGGATTTAAATTTAAGTACTGTTTCTCGGCAAATTACACAATTATTTCATCAAACAAGGCAAAATCCCAACAAAAATGATTGCTACAGATTAAAGTTTTCCAATCAACCACATGGAAACTACTGTGTTTTAAAAGTTGCAAACCATAACCGACTAATGTTTGTAGTATAATTTTACATGTTCTGATTTTATTGGGGATACCTAATTTTTCCTGCTGCTAATTTGAGCTGTTGATTTTTTATGCTCAGTAAAAGCTTGGACCCATTTTTTTCATTTTCTTATGTAATTTGTTGATTACAGGTGGAGAAAGAGAAAAAAGTTCACTGACCCTTTTCTTGCAAAACATGTTGATTCAGGTAATTTTGCAAACAGTTGATTTGTGAGAATTTGAGCTGATGAAGCACCCAGCTTTTGCAAAGTTGTATTTGCGTTAATTTGAGCAACGCTTTTAGGAGAGACCAAAAAAGGTTACACGTTCTCATGTAAACACCTTCCTGAATCTTCGAAATCCGACTCTAACATTTCCTGAATGTCAAAAAAAGTCTCAAGAAGGAAACAAAAAGTTTGCAGGGTTATTGTACAGTTTGAAGATCAAACTTACCGACATTTTCAAAATCGGGCGAATTCTATTAACAAATTATTAACCAGGTAGGGAATTTTAACAAAATCTATGGTTTTTATTCTGCAACTAATGAACACAAAGTGGATAGCTGTGCATCACACTATCACCTTTTATGCTCAGACAAAGCTTATCCAAACCACTCTAATTACAATTATACTGTAATATGAAAGCTTTATTGGACATACATATTCGTAAACAGTTTATAAGTCAAGGGGTTCGGAGACCGATCTAGACGTACTGCCAACGTCAAACATGACTCATGGTTGGTTGATTCTGTAACGTTATCTGCGATCATTCAACCTTGGAATAATCTTTTACACATTTTTTATTAATTTCTGAAAAGATTGAAATGAAAACGCACCTCAATCGCGGCATTCAAATCGCAGGATTTGAATATTTTGTCAGTAACACAAACACTAGCTCCAAATATTGCATGTTTATCTATGAAGCAAATTTTCGGTAAAAATCTCAATTTACCTAATCAAGATTGGTACCAATTTACAAGCACCGGCAATCTATAAACTACAAAACATTCCAAGAACGTTATCATCATGTCTGTTCGTAACGTTTAGTATCTTCTGACTCTGGGCATAGGCGTAGGGCTGTCGCCAGCTGGGGGGCTAGTGGTTCCTGGCCCCCCATTTAACTCTGTGCCCTCCATTTCATGTTTGGATCCTCGGTTGCTTTAAAAATGTGGCCCACTTTGCGCATAGAATGTTTGCAGTCCAAGAAGTCACTATTTTGCTAAATTTGCCGTAAACAATAACTTACCAGGACGTACCACCGAGTCAGAGGTATTGAGACTTCTTAACACTAGCTTAGCCATCCCAAAACTTTGGGAGAGGCAAAATGCTTGATTTTAGGCGAATAACACTATTTTGTTTGGAATACCGCCTCTCAAGACACAAAAAATTACTATATTTTCTAAAAATTTTGGGGGGCATGGCCCCCTTGGCCTCCTCTGGCTACGCCTATGCTTCTTAAAGAATACTCTAGTGAGAAAGAGATAGACTGGGGATACTTATGTGTCGGAGTGTGCACGCGTGGTGTAGTTGCAAACGTGAAACGCACAAAGAAATGTAGCCATTTCATAACCCATCGGGGACATTTAGCTGCAAAGAAACTGCCTGCTGATTTGAAAAACGTGCTGAATATCGCGAGGAAAATTGTTAATGAAATTCGAAGTAGACCCTTGAACTCCAGACTATTCAAACCACTGCGTGAAAGTACAGACTCGCAGCATGAACATCTTCTCCACACAGAAAAGGACGAGCCCTTCAGCGTCTTGTTGAGGTCAAGAAACAAAACAGTTTTTAAGAGAAAGGAATTAGTAGAATGTCTTTTGGGTGAAATGCTGACGAGTAACCTTACGCATTTGGCGGATATATTTTGCCATTTGAACAAGCCTGATACATCTCCCAGGGTTTTGCACAAATATCTTTGCACTGAGAAACAAGACAGAGGCACTTACAAAAAGATGCTGGGAGTTTGGGATAGTTTTGTTCGAAAGAGAGATACAGAAATGTGCCCGACTTTAAAAGATTTTTGACAAGTGTTGATATTAATGCTGAATAGTTGATAGCCATTCGAAGGAGCTAGCTAAGAATTTTGACTATTATCTTCCAGAACATGAGGATCCTTGAAATGGAAGCGTTTGGATCAACAATGCTTTCATTGAAAATTTAATACATGCGAAACAGCAGCTTAGGTTAACAAAATGATTGCGATAATCTGTTGCATCCATTGCGATTGTATGTTGCCGGTCCGTAAATATTTTCTGTGTTATTTACCGGTCCGCTGGTGTAAAAAAGTTGAGAACCACCGTTTTAAACTATAAAACCGTAGCGTGGCCAGCCCAAAATTTTGGAAAGGACCAATTATTTTGACTATAAGCGAGCAACAGTATTTTGTTTGGGACAGGACAGCGCCTCTCAAAGCACAAAACGACAATATACGCTAGAAATTTGAGGGGCCATGGCTAGACCTACCATACGTTCCGGTTTAAATGTCTGTCCCGGTGACCAGGGCCGGATTAAGGGGGGCAACGAGGGCAATTGCTCCGAGCCCCCGCTGGAAGGAGGCCCCCGTGATGAAATTTATTTGTTTCAAACAAAATACTCGTTTGAAAAATTCCGTGATTCAGAAGCGATACAAGAATACAACTCTATATTATATTCCTATGTTGCGCTAAGTATCAAGGGCCCCCAACAGCAATTGATTTCTCTACAAGTTTGACTTTCTGCCAGATTTAGTAATCGCTATTGAATAGCCTATAAGTATTTTCGATTTTGTTCAATACAAATATATTTGATTTCACTGGTAACGTTTTCCTAATAATCGTTCCTTTGGCATGGGTATGACTCTCTACTCGTGCATCACGCCTATTGCACAAATGTCACGAAAACATAACTATTTGCGTGCTAAAGCTAGTGGTTGCTGCTGCTTAGTATCAATCAATGTTGCCGCTGGGGTCAGTCTCGTTAACATCAGATTGTTGCCTTTTTCAGCATCAGATAACATCAAATTTTTACGCTACGGTTTCACATAAGCTAAATGCTTCTATTAGCAAATCTAACAAAGCGCGATTACCCTCGTTGAATCCGAAACAGAGCGAAATATCGCCAATAAATGGAGAAGTCGTTTATAATTTACGTAAAATGTTAGTCTCAACGCAACGAAGAGAGCTTCTTTAGTTTAAAACGATAAGCAAACGCACATTAGGGTCAGTGGCTTAACTGACAGGGGGGCAAAGGACGACCTTCCCCCTGGCAAGCTAAATGTAAAAGCTGGGCCTCCTCCAGTTGACATTTTGATATTTAGTATTCTTTAGATTGTTGTTATTTGCGTTTTTCGTGGTGTTTTCGTTTTTTGTCTAGCACAGACATCCAGAGATTCACTGCCTTTCTTAACTTTTTTTCGAGTTTTGGTTAGTGGGCCCCCTTAGCTACGATATCGCCCCTGGGTCAAACCTCTAGTTACGCCACTGGTTAGGGTGAGAGATTGATGAAAGAAACTCAAAAATCATGAATCTAACTTATTTTCGTTCTAAAATGAGAGGAAATATGGAAAAAAACAACCCAGCCAACATCAGATTTGTCGACAAGACATCAGAAATTTATCTGAGAACATCACATCTGATATCATTTTAAAATACCAGAGGTGGCAACACTGGAATCAATGATCCCGAACTTCTGGGGCAGTCTCGAGGTCGCCGCAACAGAACTGCACTTTTTTGTTTCGTCATAAAGGGTAACGTGTGGTGGAAACGCACTTTCTTCCGATGGTTACAATCGCTGTGTTACAACATAAACATATGAAGCTATTCACGCCATTTACACCACATGTTATTGCGTGGTCCGTCAGAAAAGGTTTTAATCAGTCGTAGAACGAAAGAGCAGAAAGCGAGATTGCAGTGTCTAGCTAGCGCGATGCCGAAACCTGTAATGCCATCAGGAGCTATGAAAAGCGCAAAGCTTCTAAGAAGAAAAAGCGCAAGGATCTGGCAGTGTTAGCTAAAACGTCGCTACTGCATCGCTTTTTCTAGCAAAACTTTCTAGCAGCAACGTTAAAGCAGTGGCGTTAAGCAGAGCACCTGAAAATTAAGATTAAAATCAAGACATTAGCTTGGAAACATTTTCACGCTCAGTCTGGCTGGCCATATTGACATGTTCTTTTTCGGGTGTTTTTGTTTGTAATCTCTGGTTTCTGCTTGTTGTTTGGGTGAATGTTGTTTCTTGCCGAGTCACTCTCTAGACTGTGAAATATTTGTTCTTAGTAAAAATACACCCTAGTATTCATAAATTCATATAATAAAATTTCTTCTCGCAGCTAACTGTATGTAAATTTGAGTAAGCATATTCTCGACTATCGGAAAAAACAAACGGGAACCTTGCCAATCAGCGAAAACATAACTTTCACAAACGATGAAGTCATGAATTACGTCATAGGGGCCCTCCACTAAAAATTGCCCCGGGCCCCCCTACCCTTTAACCCGGCTCTGCCGGTGACCCGTCCCGGTTAGCAAAATGTCCCGGAATTTCACTTCAGTGAAATTTTCAAAATGAACTCCATCCTGATGATACATTGTTATGAAATAATTCCGTTCAATGTCTATTGGTAACATTGGGGACTCATTGTTGCGTCATTTTTCCATTGTCTTCAATGGAACTACAGCAACTGCTGCAGTTAGAAGCCATTTTGTGTGCTTTGAGAGGGCAGGATAACTTTCAGTTAGTTTTGAGTCATTTTATCCTGAAAGTACAAACTAGAACTGTAAACTAGAACTTCACTTAATGCAGAGTAATGTGGCAGGCTAACAGTGCGGTATGGATTCCTTTCACGGATAAACGCTAATTAAAAGAGGTTAAGAAAGGTTACCTTGATTAGCCTTCACTGCAAAAAAACTAGTTCACGGCAGGGAGTAATTTAGAGAGAGTTAAGTAGATGTTTTATAATTACAGTATAAACAAATGGTTTTGAATTTGTCCCGGTTTAAGCCTAAGAAATTATGGTAAATCTAGCCATGGCCCCCATGACTACGCCTATGTTATGAGACAAGTCTTCACATAGCCATTTATGTTTCATCCTCCAGACTGTGTTTTCCCTTGCTATTCTGTGAATCTTTATCTATCGTGTGTTACTGTGCTTTGCAGCTCCACGGTGTTATGATGTGTTCGCAGAGGCATACTTTGGTGAAAAAGCTTTCCCAACTATTGAAGGAACTCCCCAGGTCTTTTTGCAACAGAATATTTATAATGAAATAGGATTTTGATTAAAAAAACGTGTAACCAACTTTCCACGATGTTTTTTAGGAGAGAACCTTCCTAGTTCCTTGCAACTGTCGCTACCAACAAGCCAATTTCAAAGACCAGCAGCGCACGGAGAAGCTTGCGTCAAAACGCAAACGACGATCGTCCTTTTTTGCCAATTTGAAGCTGGTTAGCGCCAATTAATTATACCGCAGGCGATTCTTGTTCCTGCGAACCGCTACTCGGCGCTGCGGTCTTGGCCAAATCCCATGCATTCTGCATGCTTGCCGACGATTGCCGCACCGCGACGAAGTTCATGAAATTCGCGTCGAGTCATCGGTTGAAGCCACTTCAATGTGGCATGTCTGGCGTCTCTCGTTTCCGTTTAAATGATGCACTTGTGTCTCAGTCATTCAGTACGGTTTCTGGCTTTCGTTGGAGCATGGGTAACAAACAGGTGTTTGTTGCTCGTGAACGGCTTCATTAGGGCGCAGAATCTCTAACAGTTGGTCTGCGCGACCACGAAATCGACGTGGCTTATTGCACAGTTCGTATGAAGCATCAAAACGGCACTTGGTCCTTTTTCTGAAGTGATTGATTCGACCGTACGGAGGCATAGGTGCAGCCAGGGGGGTCAAAAGGACTATGGCACCCCCAGATTTTTTGAAAATATAGTCATTTTGTGCTTTGAAAAGCGTTTTTCCAAACAAAATAGTGTTAATCGCCTAAAATCATATATTTTGCCCCCCCCAAAATTTTTGGGCTGGCTACGCCACTGTACGGAGGCTGATTATGAGAAGTGATGGTCGAAGTATCGGAAAAATACGCTCCAAGACTGGTTTGTCCAAAAGACTACTTTGGTTTCATAAAAAACGTTCACGTACAAAAGGCTAGTCTAGCTACTGTCAAGCAAAACGTCAAGGATTACTATTTTACTGACAACGGCGTTCAAAACGCAGAAATCGCTCATTGTTTCAAAAAATTCAAACGTACCTACGGGCACCATGCAAATTTACAACCTTGGTCTTTGGAAAGCCATGGAGTCCGTTTTTTCTATGGCCAAACAGGAACAAAAATAAACCTCCGATTTTATGTTACGTTTATTTTGCATGAAAATAACTGAACAGGAATGCATGCACCGTACGTCAAGTTCCAAACATGCATCGTCGTCCAGGTTTCGACTGAGAAAAAGGCGGATTTTTGACAAGTGTCAACGACA
>Ga0210059_1012290_pt1 | contig 12960 bp, 6 predicted proteins | sample Ectturendosymbi2_FD_188042 | JGI IMG/M metagenome (GOLD analysis project Ga0210059, IMG submission 188042) | Ecteinascidia turbinata endosymbiont from Florida, USA - Sample 2 (SPAdes) (version 2) | ecosystem: Host-associated > Tunicates > Ascidians > Unclassified | place: Key West, Florida...
AGTTAGTATAAATATTTGACTAATTAACTAATTAGATAATTAATTAATTTGTTTATTTTAGATCATAACTTTTGAACCAGAAACGCTAGAAAGTCGATCAAAGGCTCAAAAGACTCGGACTCGAGCTTAGTTTCCAATGAAAACTTCAGCGAAACACTTTGGCCTAGCGGTTGGGCCCTAGGCCATGCAACATGAGCCAAAATGACCCTAAAACTACTTCACTTATGACGTCTGTCACAAAAAATCCGCACCCCCCAACCAAAAAACTTTTTTTCGAGTGCAATCTACTAGACTGGCCGATCCGTTTGAGCCCTTGAACAGCTCTCTAGCGCAATCGGCGGAGGAGCTAAGGCGTTGGTAAGGCAACCGAAAACTGCTGTTTTTTAGGCCGAAATCGAAACGATGCCAACGCTTCAGCTTCAGGGCTCGAGTTAACATTAACTCAGTGCAGGGGGCAACTCAAGCCAACCCGGCATAGAGCCGCCAACAGATGTTGAGAATTCACATAAATATGGCCGAAAAAACGCTCCTTGCACGATGCAGAGCGATACAAGATAGTTGCTTTGTTTCTCGTGTGGACTAACATCATTTCCAATTGTACGTAACGTGTCAAGCGTTTTCTGACGAACAGTAAGTTTGCAGGTGTTCATCAAAGTATCGCCAACACTGTTTTCCCAGTGCGAAGTGACCGCAAAGTAAAATCGCTTGAACCTGACGCTTCTCGTGTCCGAAAAAAATCGATTGCGGTTCTCACATTGGATAAGATAAATATTATCAGACAAAACCTTTGGTGAATTGCAATACTGAAAATACATAAAACGTTCTCTGAGAACTAAACGCCCTATGACATATGCAACAGAAAGTCTTGATTGGCCGAAAAGGGAAGAAACAGTTTGGATTTCACGTCATATAATACTATCAGCATCAAACTCAGAAAGCTTTCAAAAGCAGGTGTTAGACGATGCACATCAACGTTTAAATTTTTAGTATGGCTTCAGTAAGTTCACAGAATCAAGATAAGCAAACTGTTCACCTGTTTTTGTCAAGCCTGACCGCATCTTCCACAGTGTCTGGCAAAACAATATCAGAGGTTTCTGGCAAAAGCAAAACTGATACAGCACCGGCCAAAGACATCGCTCCCATCACGTAAAAAGGAATGGACGAGTCGACCACTTCTCCTGTAGAATAAAAGGCCGTGAATCGTTTGCAAAATGTTCGAATCAATTCGAATAAGTAACTTATAACACTCGGAAAAGGCTTTATGATTTTGGGAGCACGTTTAAGCAGACATTATGTTTAAAACCTGATTCCAAAAATTAACAGACAACTACAACCTTTCTGCTTAAGTGGCATCTGGGTTCCATTCACAATTTCGTAACTCTACGATGTATATATACTGTACATTGCAAACAAACATATCTCCCTTGAGAAATACGATTAGATTATTGTAAATTAGACTAAACTAGAAAAATGAAGTAGAACCGTCGCAAAGCTGAGAAAACTCTCCGCAAAACAGTGGTTTCATGCTGAAGGAAAACTGACAAATGGCGTCGCTGCTCTTAGCGCACTTACCTGCCTCGCGCACCACTTTGCAGTTGCACCAACATAACTCGCCAGCCGAATGAGCTGGAAAGCTGTTCAAACACTCTAAAGATGTGTAAAGTCCTTTAGTTTCGAATTAAAAAATGGAAAGTTTTGCATTTGGATTTCTTGTGGGTGACGTCATAATAGGGGTACATTTACGATTTTTGGCCCAAGCAAACTGGGCCCCAACCCCAAGAGACAATTACTTGTTACTTGTCTCTATTTTTAATACAAACGTAGCGAAAATCTGCATCTTTAGAGCCCTTGATTGGCCATCTAGCGCTTGTGGTTCAAACGTTATGGCAAAAAACAAAATTTTAGCAAAAATCCAAATAAAAATTATTTGCGGAAAATAATCTGCTGTTAACGAATCGGTCTATGTACAAGCCCTTTTCCAAATCAAGAGGAATATAGCAAAACTGTTTAAAGTTGTTCTGAAATTATCTGAGTTTTATGTACCAAAAAACGGAACACCACTGCGTTCAAATTTTCATGCTGGCATTTATTTTTTTCCGTCTATCACGCTTTGTATCCAAGCAGTTGGACACTGGTCATACCCGTGTGTGTTCGTAAAACCATAACTCTTTTCCGAAACGTCTACTGGGCTTTGAAATCTTTTGACTTTTTCCTGTTCAAGCGAAAATCAAAAACATAATTTATTCTGGTCAATTCTTACTTCTTTTGTTTTAACCCTTTCCGTTGAATTTACCGACTTGTTGACAAAAAGCAAAGCGATCAACGGTTTGGACACGCGTAAATAACATTTTGCAGTTTCTGTGTTTTTTGTGATGTAGTGGAGGTGATTTAGTTCAGTTTGGTAAAAAGCACAAACACTAACCTGTAAAAATTAGGAAAGGTGCCGCCGCTCCTCCAAATCGAGCTGACATGGAAGACACTCCCACACCAGTGTTTCGAAAGAGAGTCGGAAAAACTTCCCCAGTGTACAGTATGATGATGCCCATCGAAATAGTGACGAAGAATTTTCCAGTCATGGAACAGGCGATTCCAGCAGTTGGGTGAACTGAAACACGAATATGTCCGTTGACGTGCATTGCATCAGATGTACTTTGCTCTAGCGCTTGTCAGTGACGTATTTGTGACGTACAATACCTGTGTTTCAAAATTAAAAATATTTCGAAGTATTCCATACGGCACAAAATGTCTTCAGATTTGTAACATAAGCTCTCATCAGCAACAAATGATTTTTGTTCTGCGTTCATGCCTTATTATCTTAACTCTCCGATCCTATTTCAAGGGTCCAGACATATTATATTCTTGAAAGATGTTGTAATTGCTGTCTCATTCCGGTGTCTGCTCTAAATAACCGGTTTGACCAGTTGATTGATGCCGTATATTAAATTATGATTGCCTCACTGTTTTCTTGTACTTCAAAGCGACAAACCAAAAAGAAACAGAAAAAAGGAACAGCGAGACAAGTGCAGGTAACGCGAGTATGCTTCATAACAGCGATGGCTTTCATTGCAGTCGATACACTGCAAAGCAAAGTCAGAAATGGAGTAGGTCCGACTTACCTTCTCTTACGAAAGGTGTAACCAGACAAAGGATTCCGCTGAACAGATGGCAAAGGACGGTTGAACCTCTCCTTCCTAGTTTGCTCAACATAAACGCCATCACCAAGTATGAAGCCATGTCGACTACTGCTGCTAACGCACAGTTGACATAGATGTTACCATCCAAGTTCGTAGAGTTCAAGTTCAGGGTGTAAAATGCAAGGAAGGAGACGTTCCTATAGAAGTGCGATTGTTTAGTAGTGTAAAACTCAAAAATCGTTGTAAACCGTTCAGTACGGAAAGACATTGATTACTTATGTGAATGTCTGACAGTATAACGTGCACAAGCGATTTGCAAAAAATGCAGAATCGCAATTTAAACGAACTTATTTGCGCTTGTGAGCTATGGCAAATAATCGAGTGAAGTTGTTTCAGTCATTCGCACAAATACGTGAATTACTTCGATTCATAACTACTTATTGGGAGCCAGCTGGTATCTTCAGAAAAATTAATTGAAACGTCCAACCCAAACACTTCCCCACTCTTCACTTGCACCATTGCCCGACTTGCAATGTGTCGATTTAATACTAAATTTGAATGTAGTAATCTCTCTGTGGGCCTAGTTTTGAATGATTGTACTCGTTATAGACGGCCTATTTTTTACGTTGACACATTTTCCTTGGGTATACTCCTTTACTCTATTCTTGTGGCTTTCGTGGTTGCACCACATCAAGGTATCTTTGAAAAAAGTCACTGGAATCAAAAAACTTACCAAAGAAAACAACAGATTAAGATTCGCAGTCTAAGAACTGGATTGTAGCAAACAGCTGAAGAGGAAACGTTTTTGTTTGATGTTGCCCTCGCTTCCTTGCCGTTTTCCTGAGCAAATATTATAGCGATATTGCAAGTATTTCAAAGACTAATCATATACTTTTTTGTTATTTTGATCTTTTTGACGGGCAAGAACAAAAACAGCAAATTTCGATTACGATGCAATTTCAATGCATGACTGATTCGAAGAAAGGCTGTTGTGGTGGAGTACTCTACATCTATAACCAGAACTTGTTGCACATATTTTTCAGAACCAGGATATTAATCTAAAATGTCCTGCGAAGGTTTCACGTGTGTTCGCGCTCATCAAGCACAAGTGTTACTAGAATGCTGGTGTCTGATGAACACTAGCACTCACGAAAACCTTGGCATCAACCCTACATTAAAATCCTGATTCTAACAAATTTCCGGGTAAACATGCTTACTTCCGCACTAACTTATGTTTGTTAACAAATCCAACTGCGCTTGAGGACTTACACGACACAGGAGGTACTTTAGACCTCGTTGATGAAATTTCATGCCGTGTGATACCTTTTGATCAAGAAGATGTCGTTGTCGTGAATTTCACTAGCAAAAGTTGTTTTTAGTGTGTTGCTCACAAAATATTAAGGGGTTTCACACGTTTGGCTATAAAATGCAAAAATCTACATTTCCACAAACATTACATTAATGTAAAAGTAGACGTAGACGTGTCCAACGACGGTACATTACCTCAAAAAATACCTCGCGAACGTTGCACCAACAGGTTGAAATTTTCAATCCCCAGCCGAAAGTCTTGAAAACGCTTAACAAATTATAGAACAAGATTACAGAAAAAACTAAACCAAAAAACGTGTGGCGAAGGCATGGCGGAGTAACCAATTTTGTATGAGCCGAACGGACAGTGTGTGCCCATTGCGGATGCATGTAGTAACATCTATGAAAATGACCACAATTTACGTAACAGAAATACGATTCAACTGATACTTGAATCTTTGTTGATTCAATAACACAAACCAGAGCTGAATGTAAACATCCCGTCAATGCCTCTATGCATTTTTAACTTGTAACAGAGCTTCATGCCTCACTCATGACGTCACGCGCCATCACCATCGGCGCGTATCCAGCTGAACCATGTGACTACGTATTCTTCGCGCCACTACGTCACTACCGAAACAGCCCTTCGCGTTTTTCAGTTTTTACAGCGCTTTTCTCCTGAGTGACCAATAACAACCTGCAGCATGATCACTGCAGTTCAATTTGCAATGCACTGATGGTGATAACAGTAGTTATCGAAACGTTTGCAATGTGTCGTTTATATCGTTTTCATTGGCCGTAATTTTCATTAAAAGAGATAGATCATATCAAAAACCTGTTTTCGGCCACTGTTTGTAAAGGTATACAAAGAATGGAAACATAAGGAAAGACCTGCAGAGAAGAACATACTAGAAAGAGACTCGGAGTTCAACCAGGGACCAACAATCTGATTAGATTTTACTAACAAGGCTCAGTCGCTTCTAAGTTTGGAGCCAACATTACCGGAAGAGGTCTTGGGAATTGAGAGGTATTTTGAAAATTCCGCAAGTTATTGTCATGCTCCCATCCGAAAAAAGCATTAGTTTTGAAAAGAATGATAAACGAGTATTACAGTGTTGCAATTAAGGAAGAGGTTTGCAATCTGCGTTTTCCTATAATTTTCTTTTACTGTTTGGATATAACATGATTCTCTAGGAAATAATCTTCATACTGCAAAACACTAAATTACTGGCCTCAATGAAAAAGGATATCTCGGCGGCAAAAAAACTGGTAATAATAAAATCAGTAAATCAGGACTAACATTTTCATCGGTCAAAGAGGTTGAATGCTCTCCTTCTTTTAGTGACTTCATCTCTTCCTTTTGCATCTCGCTGGTCCACGACAAAGATTCAGGAATGAACCTAAACGCATAAAAAACGCAAACTTGAACAAAGCCCCGTTGGATTTGGGTGAATGTGGCATGCCTTGTTGACAGGAACAGGTCAGCTGAAAGCCAACAACTACCGTAAAGGGACTTTGTATATTATCTAGTTTACATAAATTCATATTTCCAGGTGATTTTAGAATGCGGCGCGGATTTGACAAAAAATTAGCATGCAAGTGTCAAAGAGTACCAAAAATACAGTGCAGCAAAAGATGTAAGATGTTTTTCGATACGTAGTGTGGCTCTTTCGGCCTTTGACGCAATCACTGAGAATGGCTTCTTGACAACCCCTTCTATATTCAGCAATGATTGAGTATGAAGAGAGGGTCTATACCTATATTCTGTGGGGAAGACTTTTAACTCTGGTATGCTGCCCTGATAGGTCCTTTTTGACAAACAAGGTTTTGAAAATACTTTCAGTGTATAGGAATTACTGTAGACCTAGTTGAAACAGACGTTTAGACAGATTGGGTAGTTTAGCGTAGAGTCGCAGGTTCGTTGATCGATAGCATGAGATGAGACAATTCCTTTGACAAGAAACCCAGATACATGTAACATGAAACGTTTCAGCACTTCAGCATATGTTTTACATTAATACAACCCATGTCATGTTAATCTTTTCAAAGATGTCTCCTTTTGATAGTTAAATAAATTGTTGGGATTTGTCCTGCAGCAAAAACATATCAACGCCATCCCAAATTGCTACTAAAGCTGGCAGAAACCAACGGGCAATAAAAAAAACGATAAAACAGTCCAAACGCTTCTTGTGTAACATATTCCGTCTACTCACCACCACAGAACAGGATAGTATGCAAATCCAACAATAGCCAGCAAACGGATGAACCATCTCCAATTACGAATGGCAAAAGCGGCCAGTGGAAGGGAGAGAAAACCGACTCCAAAAGCGAGGTTGATTGCCAATGCAGCGTGGTTTCTTCTCTTCTTGGGCATGTGTTCTTGCACTGCAGTTGATAGATGTTGAATTGTAGTGAAATATCACCGTGACGTACGTGTGTACGATACCAGTTTAAAGGGATTCAGGTCTGTGCAATTTTTCAAGGGGTGATATTGATGTCCCTACAAACACGACCATCATATCCATTGTCCCTACAAACACGACCATCATATCCATTGTTTGTCCCTACAATCACGACCATCATATCCATTGTTTGTCCCTACAATCACGACCATCATATCCATTGCTACTACTGCGCAGGAGCCACTTTCACAACAGGATCATATAGTTCAGCTTCGTGCAGTAGAAATACTGCAAAATTGAACTCTATCTTTATAAGTTTATTTCAAACATTCAGTGAAATGTGTAACAATCTTATCTGTATCAAAACTCTTCACTTATTAATCCACACGTAAATATTTCAAACGGCTTTCAGCCATTTGAGATAGACTTAGTATTTTGAATGGGTTAATTGTCCTTCTGCACCTACAGTACAAGGACTGATTGAATAAATCAAATTAGGAGAGCTTTTCGTGCATTACGCGGTTACTCTGTTAAGAGATCAACCCGAATGCTCGTCGGTGTGATGATACTTTCGCTAAAGTCTACACACGCATCGGTTCGAATGTTTGTTTTCTATGTGTCTTAAATTGAAAACAGAACTTCATCAAACTGCACGATATTGATTATTCCGAACACAAGGGTCCTGGCTTCAAGTAATAAGTTACAAACTGACGGACGTAAATTCCAGTCCGCCCTCACATCACGACATAATTTTTTGTGGCGTGCTCGACGATGGTTTCTCTGTGTAGGACGTTTTTAGCAACATGCAAAAATGACCGATTGTTCAGCTTCTCCCCCACAACTTAGACCTGACTTATGTCTATTTCCAATTGCCAAAACGATTGCGAACATTTCCCATGGCGTGGACATCTGAAGGGGAGAGCAGGGAGGGGCCTTAGTCACTCCTGGAATTTAAAATTTGATGTTTTCCTATTAATTCTTTAGCAAAAAAGTCGTTTTCTTAGTTTCATATGGGTAAAATTAAATTTGATCACTTTCCCCCCCTGGAAAATATTTTTGCCCCCTCTGGAAAAATTCCATCCGAAAAAATTTTTGAAACCTTTTCAACACAAACTCGAAGTCCTTTTTCTTATCCATCAAATGTTACATTGGCAACGGCAACTTGAAGATTATCAAGCAAAACACAAATTTGGACAACTTTTATGTTCCACACAGTGTTTAAGCCAAGTTTTCCGGTTTGGACACCCAACACATACCCAAAACGTAAGAAACATAGTAGACAACGACGTGTAGAAATCCAGAGGCGAACTGTAGTATGGCAAAAGCTTCGTAGCTTGTGACAAACGAGATGGCGAAAACAGTAACTGTGCACGTGAGGAACGAAGATCTGATTGCTATTCGTCGTCCCATTCTATGAAAAAAAACGATAGTCTCAAGCAACTGTTTCTAATGCACGCTGCTGGCCGTGAAATTAATTTTAAGCTTAATGCGGAACATCAAAAATTTAACTAAATCAGCCAGAAACAGGTTTCACAAATTTTAAGCAGCACAATGTCATTCTTACCGATCAGACAAGTAGCCGCCAGCAACACTTCCAAGCAGCATGCCGATCATAAAAATACTTGTCAGGAGAGGTCGCTTCCATGCCGAAGTACATACTAAGTTGAACTGCAGTTTGAAAAGTGAAGCTTTACAAACAGTATTTTTCAATTGCAATCGATCTGCTCCACAGGCTTGATTGCCGAGATACAGTAAAATATCAAGTCACATTTTATTTCTTCTCAACGCAATCCTGCGGTTGTTCTAATTTTTTGAAACAGCAGACTATCATTAGACCCTGGTTTTGTTTTAGTTTAAACTAAGGTCTCACAAGCTAAGTGGATTTACGAGGCAGACGCAACAGGCATGACCAGAGTCGCAACCCCTGATATTTTCGAGGAGAAATTTATTACTGCTTGTTGTTTTACCTAACAACTAAAAAAGCTTTTGGCGCTTCAAAATTTCGGGGGGGCAATTGCCCGGTTTCCCACCTCGTTGCGGACCTGGGCATCACTAACCACGACACCAAACAAGATCACTAATCGTGCGTTTACGCACGACCTCTTCTGAAGGTTTTGTCGTCTTTTGACGCGCAAACGGTGTGAATGAATACCAGCATATAACGGGTTAGCAAAACAGACGAGGTGCTACTTGTGCAGCTTGGGTGTGGCAGTATTTGGTTAGTAGATGTACTGCATTATAACAATTTCAAGGAACTTGATTTAAAAACATTTTGGCTGATTACTTGTAAAATGTATCTAAATGGGGAAAAAAGAATGACTGCTAATTCCTAGGTTCATTGGTCTTTGCATCTCAGATACGTGTCCCCAAACTCCATCAAAAGATCAAACACAGTGGGTGTGTCTGCAAACACAGTGGGCGTGTCTGCAAATACAGTGGGCGTGTCTACAAACACAGTGGGCTTGTCTGCAAACACAGTGGGCGTGTCTGCAAACACAGTGGGCGTGTCTGCAAACACAGTGGGCGTGTCTGTAAACACAGTGGGCGTGTCTGCAAACACAGTGGGCGTGTCTGCAGGATGAAGTTTGTAGGGAGGAGGAAAACTTTCAAGAAGAAAAAACTCAACGAAGCCAATAACTGCGAAGCCTTCGGATGGCATGAAGATGATCGCATGAATTTTTTGCGTTTGACTAACAGCAATCTTTCCGTATAAATTGGTCAACAATTTAGTTCAGTTTTGAAACAAATCAAATTTCTTTGGCAAAAAATCTCAAATTACTAGCTTATATTTTTCTTGTTGGAGAAAACATCACGCTGGCGATCCCCGCGGCATGAATAAACAGCAACAACCAGTGGTGTAACCAGTCCAAACTTATTTTGGGGGGCAAATTTTTTGATTTCAGGCTAGCAACAGTATTTTATTTGGGATACCGCCTCTCAAAGCACAAAATGACTAGACATTCTAAACATTTTAGGGGGAATGGCCCCCTGGGCTCTTCCAGGGTTACGCCTATGGCAACAACATCGTAATTGATTGCGACAGAGGATATTCGCGCAGAAAAATCTCCTTCATGCCATTAACGAAAACAAATTCATTGCTTGTCAGAATCAAACAGAGTCTGCGAAATTTTTTCACCTCGCTGACGACAGTTTCCCCACTGTCGAGGTCGAAGACCCAACCACGCCTGCATTGTTGCAACGCAACGGAATTGTTATTTGCCGTAGTGTCAGCAAAACTGAAAAAAATTATTCTTTTCAGGGAAGCTTATCCTGCACATCACAAACAAACCAGCGTTATGAAGCTAATTATATCACGTTCCCAGAAATCGCAATGCAACAAACGTTTAGCAAAATCGCAGTAGTTTTACACACAATACCAAGATCAAAGCCATTAGCATGCGCTACTCATTAAACAAGACTACCAAACGGTCCTTAATGTTATTTCTAAAGCTACTTGGTGCATTATTTTGCTTTGGCAAACTTGACAACATAAACCGTATGCCAAGCGTTACCAGAAGCTTTGTTTTCTAACGGTGAACAAAAATTTGCTTAACCATTACACTCTTACACAAATAGGAAAACTTAGAAAAACATCGGAGCAAGTCCACTGCCTGTGAAGGCCTGACGATTGGCGGATTCATTGAAGAGAACAATTTCCAAAGTTTTCTTACCTGTGACACTGATTTTCAGGCAACGTTGTTCTATTCCACACAATCCGTTTGGTTTCATTGATCATCTAACAAACAAAATCGTCTTTCAACTAACATAGACGAGGTAAATATTATTAAAGTTGCGAATGATGTTAGAAGATCCTTTCTGGTGAACTTTTTTAAAAATGCAGCAAGCTTTTTTTGTGCTGATCAAGACCCACTGCCTGGTGATGTGAAATGTTGGCATTGCTTTTGATTACATGCAACAGTTGAGATAAATTTTTTATTTTTTTGAAGCTGCTTAGTTCAGCCATAAAGCGTCACATTAGTTTGAAATTTTATTTGATATAAAATGAAAGTTGAAAACCTAACTGTATTCTGCACGCAGTTTTGATAGGTTGGCTTCATACGCAGCTCTCTCACGAAGTCAAAAACTATTCAAAAATTAAATGTAAACGTCTCTGGAAGGAGCAACGTTTTCACTAAAGAACTTTCCTATAATTATCAGGCTCACGTGACCGCGTGCAGAAAATCTTAGATAAGTCATAAATCTTTACGTCAAGATCACACGATACCTCGTCATTTTCGCTCCGGCACATATGAACAGGGGTATAGAACAGAAAGTTAGGGGAGAACATGTGAAAGCCAAGAAACACGTAGGGCACCATGAAGAGAGTCAGAACGCGCTTCCATTTCAATTTGCGAGCGGAAAAATCTTTTCCTGCAGTCGCCTCTTCCTGGACATTATTGTTGTCTTCTTCGTGGGACATCATCGCAACCTTGTTGGAACCACAACACAAACTAAATTGCTTCGCTATGATCTTCACAATAGGATTAGTTCGGGCGGCGATATTGTGGGATATACGTTTAAACACGTTATTTTCATTAATATTATCTCACACAACAAGACATTTCAGGTCTAAAAACGAACTTAAATTTTCCTGCGTTAATAGTCGGTATTTGTCAAACTGTTTCATACAAAGCAAAATCAAAGAACCTAGTGAGGTCTGCAGAGCGATGTCAACCCTCCGACAGGAAATGACCGACATTGGTCATTTGGCCTCTGCATCCGACGAGCAGAATGAACTGTTCAGAAATGATTTGTGAACTGTCCAATCACCTTTGCAAACTTCAAGGAACATTTTGAGATTTTGAGTAGCAACTGCCAAGCGGTTACTCAAGGATAGAGAACATTTCCTGTTGGGCCACGAAAGCCGATGCATCGCTGCTTTGCTTTCGATTCACGCCAGTGACTTGCATCTGCTGAAACCTAATTTGAGCGCCAAACACCGAACGCTAGTGCACAGCCCCTCATTATCAGCAGCAATGGCCTGGAAAGAACGCACATTGCACACGAACAGCCCAGGGGAGAATGCGATTTTAGCGCATGGTGTACATGTTAGTGATGTCAATGAGCTCCACCACAGATGTGTGAAAATAAAATTAAGCAAATTATTGTCAGCTAATGCAGTAATAACGGCCAAATTTCACTTTTAAATACCAAATGTTGCTGAGCGCAACGTTTTTCTATCAATGTTGTGAGCCAATACAGCAATAATGCAATTCTATTTTCAAAGCTGCCCAGGAAGGCTTTTAATGGACTGTGTGGTGGGGAAAATCATTTTCATCGTAAAATGTTGCCATTAAACAAAAAACACCCAAACAGTGTAACTAAAATTTTTGGTCAACACCTCTTAAACAGCAATGCGCACTTTGCAGTGTTTTTTAATTCACTAATACAGTGGTTCCCAAAGTGGGCCATACCGCCCCCCTGGGGTCGGTGAGAAACTCTACGGGGCGGTGAAGCTGAAATGGGCGATTGGGGGGCGATAGGAGACTCAGTTAATAATTACATTTCTGTTGTCTTACTAACTTTGAGTGACCAGATGTCATAAAAAACAACATGATCAACAAACATGTATGCGTGTAATTTGCAAACAAAAACTAAGCGTTTTGGAAACAAAACAGAGGTGAAATGCTATAGGAGAGGGCTTCTCAAACTTTTTTGTTCTGCGGCCCCGTTTTAACAAAGGTTTTTCTATGCGACCCTTCATGGATGGCCTAGATCAGTGGTTCTTAAGCATTTTTACATATCTTACTCTTTTATCAAACAAGATTGCCAGATTTTATTCCCAATACACTCAACGGTGCTCATTTATTAAAAATAAGAAATTAACAAACTCTTACTGTTTAAGATGATTTATAAAACTTTACATTCGCTGAAATTATGATCCAGTAAATTTACCCCTTTGGAAGGTGAAATTTATCCCCAGGGGTAAATTTACCCCAGGTTAAGAACCACCGGCCTAGATGTTAATGATACGTGTAAACGTCCCATTAAAAATCTCAAGAGGCATTTTTGTCTACGGCGAAATCATACAAATGCACACATCCCACGAAAGTTACTATACAGTAATAAAAACAACCAAGTGATGGAAACAGTAAGGCGAAAAAAATTAACAAAAA
>Ga0210059_1012291_pt1 | contig 12959 bp, 7 predicted proteins | sample Ectturendosymbi2_FD_188042 | JGI IMG/M metagenome (GOLD analysis project Ga0210059, IMG submission 188042) | Ecteinascidia turbinata endosymbiont from Florida, USA - Sample 2 (SPAdes) (version 2) | ecosystem: Host-associated > Tunicates > Ascidians > Unclassified | place: Key West, Florida...
TTGATCGTATGGTTTAGAACGTAGCACTTGGCATTTAGTGGTATGGCAACTGAAATACTTCCATGATCTTTACCTCAGGTCTGCTTCACTGTTTTACGCAATTGTCTTCGTTTATACTTTTGGCAATCGCTGAGATGCTTCGCTGTGCTGGGGCACTTCAACTCGATAACCGCAAGGTTTTTCGGTGTCCCGGCTGCAAGGTTTCACTTGTTGTTTTTATTGTTTTACGAATAAGTACGACTCTAGATTGTTAAAATGACTGTTTCTATCCACGTCGCCAGTAGCTTCGTCTCGTGTGAGTTGGGGCATGTATAATTGCCTCTAGTGTGTTGAAGTTACGCAAGTGTCTTACTTTGTTTTATACGTGAGCTCGCCGTGTCTTGTGGGCCTTGCGGCTGAAATCAATAAAACTGTCAAAACAACCTTTTTTGATAAAAATTTAAGAGAAAAATTTCAAATTGCAAGGAGGGGTCTTGGCCCCACCCTGCTCACTTTCTGATGCCATGTTTATACATATCATCAACAATTAGGCTATCCATCAAGGGGTCGCATAGAAAAAAGTTTTCAAAAATGGGGTCGCAGAACAAAAAAGTTTGAGAAACCCTTGTCTATGGAAAGTGTCTATGGCTGTTGTGCGAATGGTTGTAGGTTTGGCTTTCACCATTGCTGTTTTCGCTTTTCTATTGGAGGTGACACTTTTTAGACAAGAGCACCTTTAATAACTTTTGAAAAAACGTTTGAAAACATTTGCAGTTTAGCTTTAGCATTTTAAGTTTATGGTTTATGTTTTGGGTTTAGGCTTAAGGTTTGCGTTTAGGGTTTTACGTCATGTCACAAGGACAATATGCCTACCCAAGGGTATTGTCCTCGTCACATGACCTTTTCTGATAACAAAATAAACCCTACCAAACCATAAAACTACAAAATAGCAACTCAACAAGCCCTTTGTTGGTCCTAATGCCTCTTGTTGAAATGATAGCCACCCTTCTGATTCTGCTGTATCCCATGTTCTGTTGTCCATATGGATTAATCTGTGGTACTGTACTTTGTCATGATCTGTACTGCTCACTGTTTGCTACTGCTCCACATCCTTATTATATTATCATGACTGTTGCTAAGCTTTGTTTCCTAACCTGCATTGCTATTTACTTTTTAACCCATATCCTTACATAATTTTTACATCTGTATATTTCTCAACTCTTCTTGCAAAGTTCACAATGGTAGTTCTTCATTTTAGTATGGAAATTGGAATTACTCTAGGGTTTAGGAGTGTTGCAGCCACAATGCCTTGTCGCCTTGAGCCACATAAAGAGAGATTGAAACCAACAACCCTCCACGTAACATAGCAGCAATAGAGTTTTATCCGTTCGACAAGGTAGACTCTACTATTGTTGCTATGAATGCAATGTTATATGTGGCAAATCACCATGCCACAGGAGGCACTGAACAACCTGACTGCCAATTTCTACTACCACATTATTTAATGTTCATGATGGAGTGATTATCATTAAATTAGCAATAATACAAATTCAAGGAAATGGTAGTAAAATTAAAAATGGATGCAAGCAACAGCGTAGTCAGCGGTCTAATGTCATTTTTCAATCTAGTCTCCTGACGCAGTAATAAGCAGGATTCCCACGCGATATTGAAAGTATTGAAAAAGTATTGAATTTCAACATTGGTTTTCAAGACCTTGTAAAAGTATTGAATTTGGCCAAAATGTACAAAAAGTAGGAAAATACTAAATGGAAAAGAAATCAGAAACAGCTGAGCAGAATTTTACTGAAGGCAAAGCACTTCATTATTTATGCAGTGTTATGCAATGTGTAAATTTGAGATTGATGATTAAGAATTTTGAAAAATAAAGAGAAGTAATGGTATTTAACTTTATTAATTTAGTATTGGAAAAGTATTGAAAAAGTATGGAAAATGATTTTTTTAAATGCATGGGAACCCTGAATAAGGAACATAGTAGTTATATGTGAGCAATTACATGGATGCATTTAATAGCAGTTGATCAAAGCAAAAATTGTTGGTCAAGTGAACCAGTTAAGTGAATGACTGTCTGCTTACCAATAGCTTTGAGCTAAAACAAGCTATACAAGATTTGCCAATAAGAACTCTAACCCTACTTGAAAATGTTTTTAGTCATGTTTGTTTAATTTTGCCTATGTGTGCTTTCAAGCATCTTTTCCTCGTGCTCAGTCTAAAAGTAAAAAAGAGTCATTTCAAATGCAGAAGAAACTTGTCTAAGAAAATATAACTAGGCCACCAACATTTCATACAAATGTTTCATAGAATGTAATGGCAATTAGAGATCGACTGATATGGCTTTTTTGGGGCTGATACCGATCTATCGGTCATTCATGAGCCGATACCAATATATCGGCCATTCATGGGCCGATAACCGATATTTCCAAATTTTTTAAATTTTGTTTACTGCTTCATTATCAAAAATATAATGTATTCTATATCTTACCTTTTTTTCAAAAACTTCTTATGAGCTAAAATCTTTCAAATTGCTCTTGCACATATTTCACAAATCAGCCTTTCAGACTCTTCTGCAACTCAGTGGGTTTTCATTTTGAAAAGTCAATCCAAGTCTTAAAGAATCAAGTTTGGAAGTTTGATGTAACGTAACATTAAATAACTGCATGTCCTTAAAAAAGTAAACTAGTTGCCTTAGTTACTACAACTAAAGTACTTATATTGGTATATGAAATGAAACACCTCAAATGATTTGCCAATACTTAATAGTTCCATCTCAACAGTTCAAGATTGTCATGCAGAAAGCACAGTTTTTCTACATTTTCACTAATTAGCCTGCAGTAAATTAGCTGGTCATCTACAACCTAGCCTAAACAAAATTATTTGTATTAAGCAGCACTAGGCCATAATTACCGATTACCACCTGTCCGCCATAAGTAAATTCCATAAGAATAAGTCGCCATGACAATAGCTAACATGCACATGTGCAAATTGCACATCCAATGATTCCGTGATAATGCCATGGTAGTCATAATCCACTCACAAACACTGCACTTTTAGCTTGTGTAAGTTGCATTGTTGCAAAATCTGCTTAAGCTGGTCGTGTTTAACAAACGGGCAACAGCAATTGTGATGCAACAATGAATACTGACTACCGTGCTGCTATTGGACTTAACGCCAAATCATCGCTTCAATGTATTTGCGACATGCTAGAGTAGCGCTTTGTAACTTTTGTGCCATGTCAACAAACCAGCGTGTTGCAAAAGCTTGGATTGTGAGATCCCAATTACCACTAAAGCGCCTCATGAAAAATGTCGATTAAATTAACCCACAAACAGGACATTATAGCTTGCGTACAGTATAAATAAGTGTACTTATTGCCTAATACAGTGTTTCCCAACTTTTTTAGGCTTGCGGCATCCTACAGAAAAGAATAATAATTTACGGCACCCATAGCAATTTGCTTTGAGGTTTGATGACAGTTTGAAAATGTATTTTTAATGATATGGTAAAAAAACGTGTTAGCCCGCGGCACCCCTGGGCACTGTAAATGGCACCCCGGTTGGGAACCACTGGCCTAATACATCAAGTTAATAAAAGTAGAATCCTTTTAAGATGTTACGTACAACTGCTTCACAGCAACAGTTGGCATCACTAGTGAGTAGCAATAGCATTTGTAATCATATTCGTAACACCACAGATGTTGTTTAACATAATGCAATTCATTTTTCATACAAGCTTTTTTAAAAAGAATCTGTGCTAAACTAGGCTTCAATTGGACTTCTGCACCTTAACTTGCAGCCATGTTTTCGTGCTCTGAAAACTTCTCTAGAAGTACAACCGGAGTTTATTCATACGTAATGCCTACACATGGTAGTGCAGTCTAGACAATAAGCTTCAAGCATTGCGAGACTTCCCGATGATGCTTTTGTTTCGACTGCTACGGCCGACATGTGTTCCACGGTTAATCTTGTCTACTTGTTTATGAAAATGCACCTGCTAGTGTTGCTGCAAGATAACTGTCTTGACTTGCTTCGTTGTACTTTCTTGCGCAAGTTGTCTGGATGCGTGAGAATATAATCAGCATTTTGTCAACACCTACTGAGGCTGATAAAATCAGCCATTTTGAATGGCCGATACTGATATATTGGTAAAACTCAAATATTGACTGATATATTGGTCGATTTTTAATTGTAATCTGTTTTGGTGATAAGGCAGTTGCAGTTTGATTTGATGTGTAAAACTACTGGCTCAGAGAAGAGTGATTTCATGAATAAATCCTATGAAATTTAGTGTATAATAAGTTAAGCTAATTTGAGCATTTAGCAGGATAAACAGTTGAGTTAGTGAAATTGCAATGCGTATGTTTGCACATAATCTACACATTTGCTTTTCAAACAATGGTTGAAATAAAGGTCAAATAAGCCTGTTGGTGAAGTTGATAATCAGCATATTGTTAGTGCCTAAGATGTTAGTCCAGGTTGTAAAATTTAACACCTTTGGCACCAGGCAGTTTGCCACTGCACCAACCACCCTGTTGGGCACCGACCTGTTTGCACAATTGTTGTGTAAGTTCAACAGTCACACGCAAGGATTCTCATGCACCAGTGCTGAAGCAATGGTGTGAAAACATGGTAATTCTTGTGTGTCAGTGCAGAAAGGTGTTAATAAACAAAGTTTTGTGTTGTGAATTTAACCTTGGCAGTTCTCATCTGAATTGTAAGTATGCATCATTTCAGAGATTGTGATGGATGACCACGGTAAATTTTATCTTTGGTTGTAGTTTTTAAATCAACAATCTTTGTGTATTAATCTGCAACGTGCTGCACCATTTGGAATGTTAAATGCAACTGTGTTTGCGACGTTTTTTTTTATTGGTGTGGGTGTCCTGCTTTTGCAGGTTTTACACAAGTTTGTATCAAAGGCCAAGACAAACACCAATCCCCAATTCTTGCAGTTTCAAAGGACTTACCTAACAGTTTATTTCCTGGTCCTTTTAGGAGATTGGTTGAATGCTCCTTACTTATACAAGCTATATGCAAGCTATGGATTTATTGAAGATCAAATTGCTATAATCTATGTCTGTGGATTTGCATCTGCATTAGCATTTGGTGTGGTATCGAGCTATGCTGTTAACAGGCATGGAAAATGTCGTGTTTTCGTCATAGCAACGTTTGTGTATGCTGTTTCATGCTTTATTAAATTATCTTCCAACTACACCCTTCTGATAGTTGGGCGAATGCTTTCTGGTGCAGCAACCTCCTTGCTTTTCTCAGCTCAGGAAGCATGGTATCTTCATTCACATATCCAAGTCCATGATTTTCCAATTGATTGGATTGAATATACATTAACAGCAGCTTCAAAAGGAAGCAGTTTGCTTGCCATCTCTGCAGGAGTTCTCTCTTATCTACTGTGTGAAGTGTATAGTTTTGGACCAGTTGTTCCATCAGTGCTTTCTGTGCCTTTATTGCTTGTTTCTTGTGTTTGTGCCATTCAGAAATGGAAGCAAGGCTCTAACAGTTGGAAAAAACCTGAGCAAATGAGCATCAAAACCAACACACCACCAAGCATCATTAAACTTGAGAAAAAGCAAATTTTCAAGGGCTGTTGTAAGGAACTGCAATTGCTTGTGCAAAGCACAGTCTTGTTGCAGGTTGGGTTTGTTCAAGCATTGTTTGAAAGCGTCCTGTGCTTGTTTGTTTTTCTTTGGACTCCAGTGCTGGATCACCACCACCCTCCACTTGGCATGGTGTTTGCATCATTCATGGTCAGCGCTTTCTTCGGAGCTTCATTGTACAGACTCATAAAAAGTATTTGGCATTTAGCCTCAGCACTGATCATGATTGGAATTCTCCTTGTTGCCGGAGCAGCTGTTCTAACATGTGTGCTATCCACTGCACCAACATCTGAATTTCCCGTTTTGTCGTACTGTGCTTTTCTTTTATTTGAATTTGCATCTGGAATGTACTTTCCAGCTATGTCTGACATCAAAAAGGATATGGAACTGGAGAAAGATGGCAGTTCAGCTACTCGTTGGTTCAGAGTACCACTTAACTTGTTTGCTTGTGCAGGATTATTGCTGTTGCATAGCAGCACCAACACCACTGGAACTAAAAATCTTTTTGCCTGCTGTTTTGCAGCTGTAATGGTTGCATTTATTATCTCAATTAGATTGCACACACATCTTAAAGAAAAAGCACGCATTTCAACAGGTGATGGTGAAAGTCTGTTATAGCTTGATTAATCTTGCTCTATTACTGTAGTTTTGATGAAGCTTTTGTATCTGTGGATGATGATCAGATAAGTGTCTGTAAATATGTTTTCTCATGTTTATGACTACTGTCTAATTTTGAAGCCTGTTTCTTTGCAGTATGTGTGTTAAGAGTTGCATTACTTGGAACTGCTTAAATACTAATGATCCAATGATGGCCACTCAGTGTTTCTGCGAAATTGTTTGCTGATGTCACAGCACATACCGGTATCTGAAGTTACATCACTGTAAAATCTGACTACAATATTAATCTTTGCCTAAAACATAGTAATTATTTTGCGTTACATAGAAGCAACTGCTTTAATTGCAATCACAACATTGCAGGTCAGATTTAGACAAAAAATGAGCAAGGCAAAATGATAACATTTTGATTTAATGTAAAATGATCTTGATTTGTTTCTATGTTGTATATTTCCAGTGACATTTCCATTGCAGTGTACGTAATTGAGTTATACACACAGTCATCACATTGTTGTATACTTCCAAAGTTCAAACTGTGCAAAGCTGAAGTCTGATGGGAACATATAGATGAAAATATTTTGCAACACATGTGCTGCAGAATTTATATGCCGAATGAGCTGATGGATTAGCTCTGTCATGTTATCTTGTTTTCCAAACGTTTCACCTCATAAATTGCATTTTAATTAATATCCACTAAATGATCGATTGTCCTGGAAATTGTTAGTACTCATTTTGTTGTGGCTCAGCAATGGTAGAGCACAACAAACTCCAACTCTGGTATTTGTTGTGGCTGTGTTAAATGCAGGAATAACGAGTGTTCTGGAGAACAATGCAATTGCCGAATCTTATGTGCGACTTCTATCACTGCGAATTTGTTGTACTAATAGTGTAAAATGATCAAGTGTCAAATTGGTGTATATTATTGGACTTAATACACAGGCAAATAGCCAAAACACTAGAAAACATTTGTTGTTTCAACCATTTCTGATCAGTTTTTTCAAGATTTTGTAGCAGGTAAGTTCTAAACTCTATTGTGCAAAATATTGCCTGGCCATCAAACCGCATTTCAAAAAAAAATGCAATTACGATGTGAAATCCATAGTGATCTTGTTTGATAAGGTGATTATCACATCATGCACTGAAGTACTGTTTTACACTTAAGAGAGGATATGACTCAACCTGCTTTCTTTATTAAAACACTATTTAAAGTGCAAAGAAAATTGAAATTGATTATACTGTATGTGTTTTGATGCATTTTGTACAGTTCCGGATAACTCCCTTCCGTTCTGTTTGCCACACCAAAAGTAGTTATTATACGTTGCGATGAAAATACTTACGCAGTTGCGTGGGGAAGACCTTTAGATCCTGCGGCGCTTCTACCCGAACTCGGAGGCAATCCGGTCGAAAAGAAAAACGACCGAGCGCTTCGTGCTTCGGTTAGCACTGGAACTTATTTGTCGTTTCAGACTGCTAGATGTCAAAGAAGTTGCAGTTCGTCAAACAGGAGCAACCCAGGTTTATCCAACAGTTTAAGAAAAAGGCTGGCTTGGTAAATGAGCCGACAATTGATGACAAGGTGCGAAATGTGTTGATTGTTTGAATCGTATTAACAGTGCTCGAAACAAGGTTCCTTAAAAGCTTTGCGAAAACCGACCTATAGACATTTTGCTGCTGTCAGACGTTGTTTTTTTGGCAAACTGCTTTGTTTTTGATTGCAGCACTTCACGCTTTTTGCTTTGGTTCTGATGAACGTGCGACTTCTTGCTGGGGGATGCGTTTTGATCCATTGCATTTAAGAATACTAACGTGGGTCACGGTTGAGAAAATCAAGTGACGAAAAACATTTCTTGCTTGCATTGTCGCTTCCCGCCGGTTAGAATTTGATTCAGAATCAGAACCATGTTATTGTTTAATGTGTAGTGCACCGCTACTTTACTGTGTAGTACACCGCTGCTTTAACCTCGCGCTGGAAAGTTATTTGCAATTGCTGCAGAAACAACAGTTGGGAGAAGCTGAAGATCTTCCTGAAAAAGACGATGAAAAACCAGTAGTTGTGGTTCTCAAGGAAGGGGATTTAACTGCGGAAGAGGCTGATAAAGGTGTGTATGTGAGCTTAGAAGTTATAAGGGCGATTGAGCAAAAACGTCGTCGGTAAACTACTTTTCGTGTTAACTTAGGACTGTACATTGGTCGATACGGAATTCATGGTAGAGATACAAAACTTATCATGTCCTGAAAAATCTCTATTTTTCAGTGTGAGCTAAATCAGGTGTTTTTAAACGAAATTCGAGGAACGGACCTGTTCTTTAAAGGAATTTTAGACCTCGCTGACACGGGCGTTATTGCAAAAATGAGAATATTTCAAACTATCACTTTATCGGTGATACCAAATGCTTCTTTGCACTTATGTCTTTTTTAACTTACCGATTTTTGTTAGAACTTGCTCGTGAATTCATCACCCTGTTTCAATTTCCTACAAATTTCTCACTTCGTTCTTTGTTTACCTTCTTGATTTTTCAAAAGACCGTTTTTTTGCCAGTATTCGACACTCGCAACAGAAGACAATGTGTTTTTGTTGTCGAGCAAGTGAACTACAAAAACCATGTCCTTTTTCATTCATTAGTTGCCGATGGTGAGGTTGAAGGTGGAAAAATCTTGTTTCGGAAACCCGAGTTGAAACGTGAAGCGAAGGGCTTGTCGGCCTCTAGTAAGAAAAAGCCGAAGCTGGACACTGCGCATCCCGAAGGCGAGAAAAAGCCTGGCAAATCAAAATCCAAAAAGTCGTCCAAACAAAAATCGCCATCTTTGCTCTCGTTCAACGAAGATGAGGAAGATGGGGAATTTGATTGACGCTTGAACCAGGCTCTGCTCGAAAAAGGAATCGTTAAAAGGCTCGCCTGGTTCTTTCCTCCGTCGACCAATGGTTTGTGCGTTTCAGAGGAATGTCGCGTATGGGCGCAAGTGGCTGACGTGGTGTACTGTACTGGGTTTGACTTCATTCTCGTGGAGGAAATTGTTCTCTCCGAAACAGCCGAGCAAAATGGCGCCCGGAAATTCAGTTCTTTTCACCAGCCATGCGTACACCATACTCACTATTTTTCATTGTTGATTAGCAGCTGTGTAGAAAAGATGCTCCAAGTAGCCGATATTGTGTCGAAAAATGTCTCAGTCATCGGGGACGCCGGAACGTTGGTAGGGCAGTAAAAAAATTGAGGGCAATGGAAACGTATGAAAAACAAAAAAAACGTTACCACATATACTTGCTACTGTTCAACAACCATGTTGGCCTCAAAAATAATAAAAGAAACTATAGAACATGTATCTCAATTCGATCTTGATAAACCATAAAATTACCTCTGGCGCTGTTATGAAAAAGACACCTTTGCCCCCGTTGTCCCTATTTTGAAAGGTCTGGGGGGAAACGCCACTGCTCTCCGGCGTCCCTGCTTACCGTTATCAGTAGTCATTGTCTGGCTGCATTACCTGCCAAGATGTCTGCGTTCAACAGTCACATGCGGGAATCCGCCTAATATCGTAACTTGAAGTGAACATCAGAAGATTTGTTGCCATGTTATTTTTACACAATAAAGACCAACAGTAAAAAATCCGCTCGCAAGTTTGGTAACTAGCTGCCCCTACAGGCTAATGAGTGGCCACGAGTGAACTGCAAGCTCATCACTACATGACACCAGAACAGTGAGCCTGGCTCTTGTGCACAAGGCCTACGAGAGGGGGGTACAAGAGGTACATCATACCCGGCCCCAGGAGGATGAAAGTGCTCATGCTAACTTTTTTTGTAATCAAGCCAAAATTGATGGTCGCTTTCTTCGACTGCAGCGCTGGTAGCTATATTTGAAAATCATAGCGTGGTAGCCGTTTTATCTATATTCTGATTTTCGACGAGGACCCAAGCTAGGGGGCCCGATATCGGTCTTCGTACCCAGTGGCGTAACTAGGGGGTCACAATTATCCGGTCGCCGAATCAATATGGGGGTGTCGAATGACTGCGGGGAACGCCAATAAGTCCCAACAATGTCACATTTACTCTTTTCAGTACAGTACATTTGCTTCCGAAAGACCTCAGGTTCGAACATGGGAGCGCCAAACTTGCTCCTTGCCCCGGGCGCCATCTAACGTCGTTACGCCCTGTTCGCCCCCCGTGGTAAAGTATCTCTCAGATGTCTTGCGTTGTGCAGTGTGAGTTGTCGTACCGGCTAACAAACTGTCATTGCAAGAAATAAATCAATTAATCTGAATTGAGCTAATGACGTCAAGTTTTCTACAAAATTTGTTTTTTAGTCCCAATTTCCAGGGAGGGGAAAATGCCCGTTTTGACCACCCTGCGGACGCCCATGGCTTTGACGTAACACGAGTTCAAAACTGTTTGCTTGAGTTCAGTGCAAAAGCGTACCCATAATAGTCATTCTTTTGGTATTTACATATTCAGCAACAATGTTGACCTGTAACAAATTATAGACAACCATTCTGAATTTTGTGTGTGCGAATAGCTGCAATATATTTGTTTGAAGTCGATCTTGATAAATCATGAAATTACTTATGATGCTGCTATGAAAGGGCACCTATTTCCCCACAATGCACCAGCGTCCCTGTCAGTCATTCATCGAATCCCAAGTAAATATTTCATATCAGTCTTACGCGTCGTGTGGTGTATGTTTGGAGGTATGTGATGGTTCTCAAGATATTTTGCGCCTTTTCTACAAATGTAGATATCGTCGTCACTGGTAAAAAAAGCATTGTTACCGCCGATATTTTTGACAGTTTGTCACCCTGTTACCTCAAATGACTTTTTAATCTGCCATGGAATAATAACTTCGTCCACTCAAGCACGCGTTGACGTCACTTCCCGTCTCATGCTCCACCCCTGACCGCGAGTCGCCGGTCAAGACATACATGCCAGTTCTTAACTAACGGCTTTTATCTTAAAACTCTGTGCTGCTGAAGCACTTGCTGCATTTTATGAGTTGATACATGGTTTCTAAATATTGTTGAATGTCTTCACTTCGCACAAACGTACGGGAGGTCGAAAAGACAGGATTTAAAGTTTCTTACCGTGACAGTGTGTTAAAGCACCCTTGGTTATTGCTGTTTAAAGCGAACATTTGGTGGTTCTAGTGCACCTATGTCCAAGCCAAATGGCTTACTGAGCCAAAAATTTTGTCACCATCTTAACCAGGACATTGAATGACATATTAATGAGGGCTGCATATTTTAATTGGCTTTTGATTTTAGCAAAAAAATGTAAGTTTAAGCTAATGTACTGAAAGCGTTCGAATCCTAACTGCAATGGTAACAGACGTAATAAGGCGGCACTGAAGATCACCTACATCAAAAACGTCAAATTCAGGATTACCAAAATAAGGACAGGTTGTGAGTACAGTAAACCTCGGTTAATCCGGATTCGTTTTGACCGACGATTTTATCCGGTTTAGGCGAAGATCCGGATTAACCGAAGATATCGTTTCTAGCCTGACGTCATCTAACTACTGAGACATCGGTGAAAATTGCTTAATAGAGCACATTTACGACCCAACAATAGCCTTTCAACGAATTATTGATGTGTTTACAATTGTCCATCAGACTAGTAATCGCCACATCCAGGCAGTTATGAACAGGCCCGCAAGCAGGGAGGGGCGAAGCCCCCCCTATAAAATTTTTCTCCCCACCTGGAAAAATGTGTGGACATACTTTTAAAAATTTGGGCCCCTCAGAAAACTCTTCGCGCCGCCTGGTGTCCCAAGCTGGTTATGAACAACCTTAAGTTCATAATTTCACATTACTTGGCTGCGAAGAAATCTGGATTTTGAACTGACGCATAGATTCTGCGACAGGTCCATTAGCAGTCACTCAATTTAGAAGGTAATGTCATCCAGACATCCTACCAGGTGCAATACACCCAAGGATAATGTTCCACTCAAGCACACTCGACTTTGATCAATAGACTGAAACCGTGGTGCGGCGGCGTGCCTTGAGCGTTATATTCAACATGATAAGCCCTGCCCGTGTGTGACGAAATAATCGTCTCTGCGATTAGTCGAACGTTGCAGCGGTTATGATAATTCTATACGCTCGTTGGTGATCGCGAGCACGCTTGTGTTGCGTCTGAAAGCTGCCGAATCTTTCGTAGAGACAAAAATCCGGATTACGAGATGTAAAAAGAGCAGGTTTTATCCGGTATTGGCGAAGATCCGGATTAAAAAATCCGGACAAACCGGATTTTTATGAAGAAAAACGTTTGAAATCATTCGTACCACCAATTTTATCCGGTTTTGGCGAAGATCCGGATCAACCGAGGTTTACTGTATGTAGGACTTTTACTACAGAGAAACCTAAACTGGGACGCATGCGCGGGTTCTTGGACAATGGACATAGCTGTTCTGGTGGTTACCTCGCTAGCTTGAGATCTACGGAGATTTCACTGATAGTCAGCGTGTCAGTTGTCGAAATTTGTAACCGTAAATCCTCGGCATTCAACGAAAACCTTTATTTAAAAGGAAGTTTGACGCAGGCGTTATATCGCATTTATGTTTCGTGTCGTTCTATCACCGGCAACGGACGACTTCTGTGCCTCGTACTCAGTGGTGGCTTTAGGGTTTTGCGGGCCCTGTGCAAGAAGCATTATGCGGGCCCCCTACAGCGCGGTATCAACAAATCATTGCAACGGGACTCAAACTCTAATATACATAAATTGCAATACCGGTAACACAAAAAGGCTATTATG
>Ga0210059_1012292_pt1 | contig 12959 bp, 7 predicted proteins | sample Ectturendosymbi2_FD_188042 | JGI IMG/M metagenome (GOLD analysis project Ga0210059, IMG submission 188042) | Ecteinascidia turbinata endosymbiont from Florida, USA - Sample 2 (SPAdes) (version 2) | ecosystem: Host-associated > Tunicates > Ascidians > Unclassified | place: Key West, Florida...
CTTTGTCCTCTAGTGCTGGCTGCCTGGAAGCCCGATAAGCCGTCTTAAACGGTGAGCACGGTGGAAAGGTAGTGTAGACCGCGGGGTTATCGAGTCAACAGCACGGCATTTGTATTTGAGGTCGCGTCCGCCTAATTACGACCCACGGCGGCGGCATCGTAGGGAAAAACACAAGGCACTGGAATTTGAGGTCACGTTCGCCTAATTACGATTAAAGGCAGTGGCATCGTAGGGCAGAGTCCTATCAAAAGGTCAGACGAATTGGGACTAACTTTTATGAAATATGTGACGGCGAAGCCCTGGTCAAATAAAGACTCGCAAAGGGACTTCACGCATTTTTCAGAAAATACCAAAAATAGGGACAAAGTCCTTGCCAAATTTTTCTTAATTTCGGACTTAGAATATTTTTTATAAAAACCCAAAACATGGGGGGTATAGGTTCGAGTTATCACGAGTCATTCATTTCTGTTACGCATGATTGATGTTTATAGGTGGCGTCTGTAATATCCCATTGCGTAATAATGTCGTTGGAGTCTAATGCGTATGTGTTTATTTATAATAAACGGAATATGTTTATAAGGGCATGGGGTCCTGCTACTGGCAGCAACGGTCAGTGGTATTGACTGCATGTTTTTGAACTGTAGTCTTTATGGGACTCGAGCCTCGAGAGCCCACGGTAACTAATAAATGATGCGAGACTTAGGGTTGGCAACTATGGTTAGTAGGCAAAGAGAAACTCTGAGGTAGCATGTTTTGTGCGGAGTTGTTTGGGAATGATCTCTGAGCTAGTTTTTCGAATTTGCCGAACACTTCCGTCCACAAAACGGGTCCTATTTTTTACAAAGAAACAAAATAGAATTTCAGCATCGCTGTCGTTGCGCGTCGAGTTATCGCTTTATTGAAAGATACACGTTCCAAGATGAGTTTCATTGGTTGAGTTCGAATTAATTGTCTTAATTGCCATCAATCACGTAAGTCCGCTCATCGGAGATAATGCAGCTTGCAAAACGTTTGGCTGAATTATTACTGCACTTTTTGTCTAATTTGGTGACAACAAACACGTGCTAGTCTCTTGGCGGAACGTATTTAAGTTGAGCATGTAAAGCACGGTTCACCAACGTTTTCCCGCGGGAACCAGGTCGTCCGCAAAGACCAAGTAGGTCGCCCACGGGCATAGGCGTGACCAGGGGGGCCAAGAGGAACACACCTCCCTGAATTTTCTAGCATTTCTTATCATTTTGTACTTTGAGAACCGGTGTCCCAAACAAAACACTGTTGCTCGCTGAAAGTTGAAATATTTGCCCCCTATCCCTACGATCTTGGACTCGCTACGCCTACTGCCCGGGGGCCTGTTCTTAAAAGAATATAAGCATGGTCAGTGTCTTCACACTGCAGAACATCTTCATTGTTAATAGTAAAAATAGGTAAATTGAGCAACATCTTTATTTTAGAAGTGTGTGTCAAACTGGTAGTTCTTCGCATTACAGCGCACACAAGAAGCAGCTCACAGCTTCAAAAAAGGTTGGTGATCAATGTTCTAAAGTTTGGCGCATAGGCGACTCGATATATGCTATCTTTTCTGAGACGGAAGTTTTTGTTTTTGTATCGTTAACCACAAGCTAAAAACATGTATTGTCATTGTCCTGAAAATGTTTTTACTGACCTGCAAAAAAATTTAGAAAATAAACTGCATTCAAAATTTGAAAAAAGAGAGCTTCACTCATTCTAGAACAGCTGGGGTTCCCAACCTTTCTCTTACCATGTACCCCTTCAACATTCCAACAAAGAAGCATGAACCCCTTCAGCATTTCAACAGATAAACTTGTTCCCTGAAAATGTTATATGACAATATATTTTATCACTATTAATCATAGATATATTTAGCAATAAGCATATAATGATTTCTGAAAAGGATATTCACTGATGTATGTGTAAATATTTGGAAATAATAATAATATGTAAATATATTTTTCTCTTCTATTGCTAACCTTACATGTACCCCTTCACATAGGTAAATGCACCCCAGGTTGGTAACCCCTGTTCTAGAATTTATCGACAAGATCTCTACAAGACATCGACAACAGTAATGTTGTACAAAATAAATGCAAGCATCTAGCTGCTTCTCATCCTGATAGCAAATTAAGTTTGCTTCTCATCTTGTCAAGCCAAATTATTTGGCTTGGGAGCCCGATGTGGCAAGGTCAAGTGCAACTGCCACATCTTAAAACTGAGGTTAGTGTGCGGTTTGAACCAGCAACTTGTATGCAATCGCTCTTTTACCAATTAATCTTTGCGAAATTTGCCTGGCACACCCTTGATCGATACAAGTGTAGAAAAGACTGTTTTGGGAGATTAGTTTCTTTGCGCTATTCGATTGATCAACTCATTTTACAAGTGGAAATTATTTCTTGAATGAAGTACCAAAATATAAAATGGCCTTACACTACCAGTTTCATCTACACCATTATCTACTATCTGCCGTCTTTCTATATACTGTCTGCTGTAGCGGGGTCAATTTCTTTGCAAATAAAAGGTCGGAGTAATGTTGATTGAATAAATACGCCGACTGTTACCCACAGCTTTACGTAATCAGCCGTGATACGATTGAGACCCTTCAGGATCAACAAGCAGAAACACCTTTTGCTCCCACTGGCGACATGACTCACGGCGGAAGCTACGTCATCCTGCGGTGGTGTCCGCTGCGACCCGCAACAAACTCAGTGACGGTAACGTGACCGGTGTGTTTTGTAAAGATGCACCAGCGAAGTCAGTTCATCGGCAGAAAGACAACAGCTTTATGGTGCGTGGCGTTTTACCATTCTAGGCGTTTTATCAGCCTTTTTTTACTTTGAAAGAAGCACTGTCATTCCAAATGTTGACAAACAAGTCTCTGCGTTTTGATCTGTTCTTGCCTGAGGTCAGTTGCAGTACTTGTGCGATGTCAAAACTGCGCGAAGAGGGGGTCGAAAACCAAACCTCGAGCTATGCGGCAGAGAGTGAACAGTCGTTCTTTCAGGCCACCTGAGGAAGAGATACCACTTTGAAGATAAGGAGCCGCGGGCGATCGAGGAGAATTTGCAGTAAAGGATTCAGCGACAACATATGCGCTGCATGGCTGTATACCAAACGACACGCTCAATAGTGTAGGATCATCTAGCCCAGTGGTTCCCAACTGGCGAGGAATTCCTCTCTAGGGATGAATTTCAAGAGTTCAGGGGAGTAATTTCCACTTTATAGTGAAGTTGCCTATTCACTGTAAGTGTTGTAACTTTTACGTTGACATTGGCTCTTTCAAGTATTTATATCACTTCATGTTTTTAAGTTATTTAGTGGACTATCACACGTATTTGTTGACAAACTTTAGTGTAATTACTTGACAACAAATAGTTTTTGTCCCACTTCTACCTATTAATCAGGTTTTTGTTATGTTTGATTCCGGATACTGCTGCATTTCTTTGAGTGAGAGCTGTTCTTGTTAACTGCAAATTGGAACAATGGTCTTTATTGATCTGAACTATAAAGACCCCTGCCGATCTTTGAAAACGCTCAACATGAAATAACAAATTAAGGGTATTTATCCAAAACACAAGCAAATAAAATTCCCAGAAGTTCAATAACAAAATATAACCCGGCCAAGGACACAAGCGTCCAGCTACAAAATGAAATCCAACACTTAGTCTTTGCAAAGGTTCCTGTCCATCAGGTAATTAGAATTAAATAACTTGCATCATTTTTCTTCGTCACACGCCTCTTTTTATAACATGGTCGTATGGGTGGGACTCAAACGGAGAGAAGGACTTAACTTTTAACCAACTATCACCATTTAGTTTCACAAGCTCCAAACTACGAAAATATGATGATTCATATATGGCGTTTGGTTTTACATCAATCATAACCTGTATCCAACTACTCTCCGATGAAAAACAAGAATAAATTTCGCTTGGATCGCGTGGAAAGTTGAACTAAATTGATATTTGAAACTTTTTTATTACTGGTCCATTTCAATGTGTTTTGATTGTGCTTTTGTTTCATTTTTGTCTTTCTGGCACGAAATTAACAGTGGCGCTATTGGATTAATCTATCGGATTAATATATCATTAATCATACCTGCTTAGTTAGATGTTTAAGTGCATTCCACGTTTTCTGAGTGATACTTTGACTTTTTCCCTGTTAAATTTGGTGCTTTTTTGAAGCCACAAAGCAGAGTTAATTATCGTATAATAATGGCTTATTCAAAGGGCGCAACAACGCCGCTGTACGATTATACAGTACTTCAACCAACAACATGCGATCTGAGTCATTACAAAAATCACGTTTAACCTTTTCAGCCACCCTGCTGAATTTGTGTAGAAGGGGAGGAATGAAACGTTCCAAACTGAGCAAAGGGAGGAATGCATCAAACAAGGTTGCGAACCACTGATCTAGCCACAAGACTAGTTGCGGAAACGGCCGTTGTGATGTTGGTCGCCACTGTTTTGTGGCAAGATTGCACTTTGTTTAGCGAACACTTGATGCTATTCAGAAAAAAAACAGAAACAGTCATAAACAATACTGTTAGGTTGAAGAGAAACGGAAGATGAACACTACTTCGCTAAAACCGCTCATATTAGGTAGTTTCATCAGAACTCCATGTTTATCTTTCCCTAATCCAAGTTTCTTTACTTCAATTTTAATTTGATAGAGCTCCAGGGATAAAATTGTTTTTCAGACCATGCGTGCATTCAGTTGGAAATGTTATCCAGCTTGTTTTCAAACGTTATGAAACAACTTGCAAGTTTAAGTTCAGTTTCAGCTAGTCGTAACCGAAAGAAAATTTACCAGAGAAACAATATAACTGAGGTCAATCCATGCAGCAAGATGTTTTAAAGAATTGAAGTGCGACTTAGAAATATAGGCAAAAAGGATAAACACTTTATCACCACTACTTTGAAGGCGCACTACTTGTCATAAAGCTAAACTGGCCAGTTTTTTACGTGTTTTTGCTTTACTCTGCGTTTTTTCTGAAAAACTGTTTGATGCCAACGCCTTAACTACCGAGGAAATCAACGCTTTTAAGGCTCGGCCTTGGATAGAAGTGAATACTGGCAAGCAAGGGTTTGTCAACACAACTGTTACCAGTTCGAGCACTTTAAAAATACTGAGCAACGGAGTTCCAGATCATGAGACTGGTAAGCCATTGCAGAGTATGATGTTAGAAACGTGCGTCATGTACGCAGGCAATTCCAGTTTAGTTTAACTTGACTTATTGCCACGTTGATTGACTTTTAGTGTTTTCGCCACTGAAAGCGCATCCTATACGGAAACGTGCACAATATTTCGCTGAAAACAACTTGCACAAAATCATATTCCTAGCAAAGTTTTGATGAGCTTAGCATTACAAACGTATGAATTGTGCAGTCACATCAGAGTTCAGCCTAATGTTCAGCGGGCTGGCAAGGGCACTCAACAACATACTTTGATGTACAACAATTTGAACGAAACCTCGTTTAAATATTGACCATACATTTTTGAAAAATCGCGAACGTTGGTTTGAGAACATAATTTCCCTCATTGCCACATTCATACTTTTGATTGAAGTACCGTATGTCACCTAAGCTGCCTTTCGTAAAATTAACATCGTAGAAAACATTTGTCTACTCTAGATGTGAAGGGATGAAATTTCAGCTACAAACAAATTCGCAACTTTCTATATTTTCATGTTTTTTTCAACATGCAGGTCCAGCAGCAGATGGAATTGTTTCCAAAATATATACCTACGAGGTACCCATGTTTCCATCAATTATTATTGGTTCGAAAAGGTGCTTGCCTATAGGAGTTATTGGAGTAGCAGTGAATGGCATTCCGATACACAACCCTTTGGCACCAAGTGATTGCTGCAATTCAGGTAAAGAAAGGAGTAGTTTAAAAATTGTTTACAGTAATGAGCCCGATAATGAGATATTTTGTTTTTTGCTTGGTAGAAGATGTTTACATTTGCGAAACTGCTTATTTTCAGTGAAGACAGCCGTTACGCATTCATTTTGTTTGCCCACTAATGTAAATGAAAGCAATGATAAGGTTATTCGTTAATTCAGACCTAAACATAATTCAAAATTGGAACAATGCAATGCTCGACTTATGATGAATGTGTTGCTAAAACATCATTAGCATTTTGCAAAATCTGCAGCAATAATGAAACTCGTGAAAAGTGGCAAGAAGCAAATAAATTTGGCAGAACTTTAAAACTATGTTCCATCATGTTAGATATTCAGTGTATGGTTTCATAAGATCCGAAGATGGTTCAAAAGTTATATGAAAGTTTGTGCAATTACCAACTGCTTCGTTCATTGTTACCCCTTGCTGATACAAACTTAATGACAGAAAACTTGTTGGATAACGTCTTTTACACAGTAACATAGGAGTAGCCAGGGGGAGCCAAAGGGTCATTCTCCTCCCCAAATTTTTAGAACATATAGTCACTTTGTGCTTTGAGAGGCGTTTTCCAAACGAGATAGTGTTATTCGCACAAAATTAAAAATTTTGGTCCCCACCAACGTTTTTGGACCCCCAAATTTTTGGGATGGCTACGCCACTGCGCAGTGAAAGGTTGATGCGCGTAAAAATCGTCTTCGATTGAACTCAAAGATTTGCGTAGCGCTTCTACCGTGAGTAGTGTCATCCAAAAAGAAACGCGTTTTTGTTTGAAATCGAAAAGAAACGTTTTTGTTTGAAGTAAATTTCTTCATACCAGAACCAGAACTCGCACTTCAAAGACGATTCATCGCAGGAAGCACCAGAATGTTTCTGAAATAACGCGATCGTGTAGCATTGTGAGTGCCTTTCAACACTCCACCAGTGTTGCCGGATAGTTGTCACATAAAACTGCTAAAATATGTTACAAAAAACTGCTAGATTCTGCTAAAAATTATGTCACAAGTTTTCAGCTAAAATCTGCTAAAAGTAGTGAAATTCTTCCAAAAAAACTACTATTTTTGAGGTGACTAAAATCAACTCATAAAGTTACACGTCAATTTTTCGTCTTGCATCTTCACTGGACAAGGGCAGAAAATGTTCGTCATGGACATCACACTTTTCGGCCCACGATTTTTTCCGTCGACATTTTGAGCAACGTAAGTGCAGATTACCTCCTTTTTGTATGACACACACTTTCAGTTTTTAACAATCTTTTTCAAATGGTCGCATGTGTTTATACAGCAGAACAATGCTCTGTGATAAACAGATTGAGTATTGCTTCAACCCCTACAACTTTCTAAGGAATGAAGTGATTCAAGCTAACGCGCTCGCTAAGCGCGGAAGCTAAGCATTCAAGCTTCACCAAGCCATCTCGTTAGACCTACTTGTTATTTTGACGCAATATTGTCTGCTTGAAGCAGCTTCGTTGCATCATAATAAAAATTCCAAATGATTGAAAGTAGGTGGCTGTGCCTACTACTGATGTTGCCCAGTGTAAGGTGTCCTAAAGAAGATTAAGTGTTTTTTGATTACAAAAAAGTGTAAACGTTTTCATCTGGTGAAACTGTTGAAACAAAATTTTGGTCAGGAATTTGTTACCTGCTAAACCTGTCAAACGGTTTTCAAAATCCTGCTAGAAAAACAGTTAACTGCTAGATTGGAAATTTTACAGCTAACAGTGAGAAAATCCTGCTAGATTTAGCCGCATACCAGCTAAAATGGCAACACTGCACTCGACTGCATTTTGTAACAAGTTGCGAGGATCTATTGTAATCACAGTCTGAGTTGCTTAAATTCGATGAATCTGAAAAAACTATTTTTGCATTTGAAGCAACAAAACTCTCTGCATTTGACAAATGTTGGGGGAAAGTGGACGTGTCTGGCCAATACCATTACACAACCCCACCACTATGTCTTTTCAAGATGATTTGCAACAAAACGTCGCCACTCATAGGTGGGTATCAATCAAACTGCTGAATGCTGTTGCATACCGGAAAGTGATAGTTGTTTCGGTTACTAATTACTACTCATTTTGCGCCCAAATAGTCATCTCGGTGTAATAGGAAAAAAGCATTGGAATTACCTAATTTAGAATTGTTATCTAGTGTGTAAATTGTCAGAACCTTTAATGCAGTTTATTGCATATACCTTAAGCATATTGTTTGCTATGCTAGGTAATGTGTGAGACAATATTTGCTGCGTTGTTCAACGCATCAATCAAAAATAGTTTGATGTTACTTTTGGGTTTTGTGCAACAGCCCACTTTGAAATTTGTTGTTAAAAGGCAGCGATGGAGTGTCGAGTCTTCGTCTCGGTCTCGAGACGAGTCTTGAGACCTATTTTTGCGAAGGCTACAGGTCTCGAGACTTTGAATATTGCAAAGAAATGGTTTAGTAAAATTTCTATAATTCAACAATTTTTGTTGGTTATATTTGCAGGTAAGAAACAAGCAAAACATGTCGGAAAAATGCCAGGAATTTGAAAAAAATCAACTCAGAATGATGACGGCATTAAAAAAAAAATTCGGCAAAATGTACACAATTTGAAGTCTCGAGTCTCGATCTCGGTCTCAGAGTTTTGATGAAGTCTCGGTCTCGAAGTTTTAACCAAGTCTCGGTCTCGAAGGTTACGATCTCGACTATACACCAATGTTGAAAGAGAAGTAAAAATGACTGTTTATTTGACTTAGTCACTTTCAATTTGTTGAAGTGCATTTGTGTGTAGTCTATTGCTACTGCAATAAAGCCTTGCAAAATTTAACAGGTCAACACTTCAGAAAAATGCGTGTAACACCTTAGAACCTTGAATAACTCCTTCGTCAATGTCGTAAATTTATATGCGGCAAGGCGTGCTTTCTTTGGCATCAATAATATTGAAAAACTTAAAAAACTATGTTTTGTTGCCAGGGGTAGCTTTGGATGGTTTTCCCATATACGGTCCATTCGACGAGTTTGGAAAAAGGTTAAATTCGTCCTATTTAGACTCGTGCAATGGACGACTCGACACCAAGAAAGGTTACAGGTAACGCAATAGAAGCGTTTGAGACAACGTCGCCGTCAACGACAAAGGCACTCTGACGTTATTTTATCAACACCACAAATTGCACAAAGCAAGACATTACAAGCAGCAAAAACAACTTTTAGCATGTTCTACCAGATATTGCTCAGCAGCGTGGTCACTTTATTACCAGGTGTGTGGCGCTTCTCTTTTTACGCTCAAATAAAAACAAGCGTACGCATCCATGTTAATTCTGCAGATCAAAAACTCGAAAACATGCTCGAAGAATGGCGAAGCAAAAAAAATCTGAAACATTACGCTTTGCTTCACGCATGTATATATTGTGGAAAGGCTTAGTTATATTGTTCTCCTTTGCAGGAACAGCTAATGTTATTTGATTCAAACTTTATTTTTACACAAAACATTTGAAGCATTTTTCAGCAGAAACTCTATTTTAAGATGGCACACTCCAGCTAATAGTTTTAACTTATGGTAAGCGCAAAGAAAAAGGAGAGTGAAACGAATGCTAATAAAAAAGTAGACCTTTATAATAAAACAACGCGTATAAACCGCTCACTTCTTTGTGGTCCTACAATGAAAGTTTGATTCAGATGGACAAGCTAATAAAGGTACAGGTTGTTGGATGTCACAGTAGAACAGGAGTGCATGTAATAATTTGGCCTATAACCAGCAGGAGATGGATGGAGGCTGAAAAACGAATGACTTTGCTTCATCTGAAAATTATCACATGACGAGTTTAAAGTTTGCAAAAACACGCAGAAGGAAGGCAAACATCAATTTTTGCAACGCCTCTGAATTTTCAATCATGGTCATTTTGATGAAAAATATTAAAGAGGGTGTTTCAATGAAAATTATCAGAAGGCGTGCTATACTTACTCCCCTGATGCAAAACTGTTATCAGCTTGAATGTTTTTATAAGATAATTTTACTAATATTTTTAGTCATGACCCAGATTTACTGTGGTATGCGACTTAAGTCTTGAAGTCTACGTTATCCGAACTTTATGAAAATAATTTCTATATAACTTCAGCAAATTCGATTGCACTTACAAAATTGTCTGACATTTTTATTTTATAAGGATCATAACTGCAACTCTGAGGTTTTGTTGATACACAGGTTGTCGAGTGCCTGAGCAGCGCGCTATAGCTTCTTTCAGGACGTGATGGGTTTGTCGTTTCGCAGTAAGCAGAGTCTCCTAATTCACGCCATCAGCGTTAAATGATGTGGTTGACGTTACATAAAACTGCCTAGATACTGTCTTTCCGTAAAGAAGCATGTTATCAAGTTTTTCCAACAATCTTCTCCAAAATGCCGTAACAACGCACAAAAATGTTTTTTCAATCATGTGCGAACAATCAGAAAATGACGTTTTAAAATAGAAAAATTTCACCAACGAAAGACTTTAAAAATAGGAAAGCCAGTCATATAATTTTTATGCTCTAATCTCAATTTGACCAAAAGGATTGTCAGACAAATGGTTACTTCCGTATCTGAAAATAATATTGGCCTCCTGATTGTAGGTCAGCAAAGTTGCGTTTCTAACCATGAGTTTCGTTTTCACCAGTTTGTCTTAACAACTACTTTTGATTCTTGTATTTTAGATACCACGTCACCTTCGACAACCCCTACATCATCGGCTGCTTTTCTGGGAGCACTGTGGTTCCTCATGCCTGTGGGTGTGCTGGCACATCTCCAACCTGTTCAACATCGCGTAACGTTCAGGTACTTTTTCTCAGGATAATTACAGGCTTTTGCATTATACGCGATACACCGGTAAACTTATCAAAATCAATTAAGACCTTACTTCGCCTGGAAAAATTCAATGAACTATTAACAACGAAATTACTTTCACACACATTTAAGCTTGTATCTCTCTTTCTAAACACGTAATAAATTAAATTAGAAAAAGGCAACGCTTCTTTTAATCGACCAACTGTGAATTTACTCAAAGTTTTTGCTTGAATCAACACGTTGTAAAAATTGCGTTGAAACTTTGAACTTTTTTGAAATATCCGCTATCATTGTAGGTTGAAAACCAATATCTTGGAGTAAAATTCGAGAATGCAAACGATCTTTCAGGAATAGGTGCTAAATGTTTCAAATGTATTTGGTTCGTATTCAAACACATCAAAGCAACTGCCGCAAAAACGTTTCAAAGTCTTTCTGCAAATGTGCGCCATAAAAGTAAAGTATCTGTTTTAGAACACTGATGGAGGAAACACGCCTTCAGAAACTGAATCCGCGGCTACCTACATTAAAAACCTGGGAACACAGGATTGCTGCCAATCGGAAGCAGACTGCAAATATTGGATGAACCTCACCAATTCCAGTTGCCGATTTCCTCCAAGCAGCCTTACTGTGTTGATCGTTTTCGTGCAGTTTCTCATGTTGACTGGCTCACTTTAAGCAAAATCATGCTAATAATACTGTATTTGTTACTCCATAAACGCAATGCCAAATGGAAACTGTTTCTCAAATCACAGTCATTTTTCGGTTTTGTTATTACTGTTGTCAGTGAAGACAAGCGCAAAGTTGTCGTAAACCGGTATATGAAGAAACTAGTGACTGTAAAAATATCGACATGTCAACAATCAACACATTACGAATAAAAACATACAACTGCACTGTTAAAAACTAAATTCAGTTTGTGGTTACAATAGAAACTTTCATTTTTATCTTAATTTGCTTGCTTATAATAATCATGATGGCGTCATTTAGACATGTGTCCTCTATGCTTGTGTTTCATCAAAGTAAATGTATTAGCGCCATCAAGCTTATACTTTTCTTCTACCTCCACATATCTATCCTCGTGTTCTTTCATGTACTTGTGTCTTCCTTGTTACTGCGATGCATGTTTAAAGTCTAGCGCGTTACGTGTGGGAGAGGAGACATTACACAACACACGATGTTTGTTTGTACTCTTCTCAAGTTTGGCAAAATAATAGCTCGGATTTGAGCCTATATTGTGGACGCTATTGTTGCAACCTAAAGCTGTCAGGATGCCGTAAAGCCAAATATAAAGTCATGGAAACTGTTCTGTATTTACGGGCAAATAGGATGTGGTCTGAGTTACAACGGAATTAATCATGTCACTTTTGCCGCTGTTGCTGAAAGCGGCGGATTCTGTGCTGCAGGAATGTTACAGATTCTCAATTTTCTCATAACGTTTTTGGAGTTCACCATCAACTGTTATATGCAGTGGCGTACGCAGAAAATTTCAGAGGGGGGGCCAAAGCATAGGCGTAGCCAGAGGGGGGGAAAAGGAACCATGCCTCCCTCAAATTTTTAGAAAATATAGTCATTTTGTGCTTTGAGAGGCGTTTTTATAAACAAAATAGTGTTATTCGCCTAAAATTAAACATTTTGGTTGTTTGCCGAAATGTTCAATTTTAGGCGAAAAAATACTGCCGAACACTGACAGTATACACTGCCGAATACTGTTTATACATTTTTTTATTTTTAGGGTCTGAGGGGGGCCATGGCACAGTGCCCCCCTCCGTACGCTAGTGGTTACATGCAAGTGGTTTATCAACTGTTTTAAGCAAGCAGGCTGAATAAATGTCAAGTGAAAACAGTCCAATTAAAGAAAGTTACCAAAATTCTCGCACTTGTTAGACCGTATATGCATGCATATTGCAAGAACTTCCAAGAAAGATGGCTTGAAAAGAAAAAAATATGCACCCATCTTTGTCTTCCGCTTCATGTTTGGCCTACGAACATCATCTCAGCTTCGCTGTAAGTTTAGAAGCATTTAATTTCTATTCCAGTTTGTTTCGCACGCGTCCGCTGCGCGTAGTAACAAGTCAATTGCCAGCGTATTGCTGTACGTAACAATGCCTTCCTTTCTTGTTCGTTACGTAACAATGCCTTCCTTTCTTGTTCGTTTAAAAACTCATCACCGCTATGAAATTCGTGCAAGGGGTAACTGAAGAATTTTCTTGAGGCACCAGAAGTAGCCCCCCTATAGGTAGCCCCCCCTATATGTAGCC
>Ga0210059_1012293_pt1 | contig 12957 bp, 10 predicted proteins | sample Ectturendosymbi2_FD_188042 | JGI IMG/M metagenome (GOLD analysis project Ga0210059, IMG submission 188042) | Ecteinascidia turbinata endosymbiont from Florida, USA - Sample 2 (SPAdes) (version 2) | ecosystem: Host-associated > Tunicates > Ascidians > Unclassified | place: Key West, Florida...
TGACGTTGATAAATATCTTTCACAAACAACTGATCGACAAGAAGCTGACTCGGGCGATTTTACAGTTTGGCGGCAACTTTTAGATAGAAATACAGGATTAAATATCAAACCAAATGCTGCGATTTTTCATCCAACAAATTGCCCAAGCCCCGAATTATCACGCTGCTACACCGTCTCAACCAAAAGCAGCCTGGTATCATGTTGACATTTCATTGAATCAGAACTGACGCGCTAAATATGTCGATTATTCTTTGAAAGATCAAAACGCATCAAAAAGTGTTTACCTGGTTTTTCTCAAGCAGAGTTTTTTAATACGAAGCACCACCGCTTGCGAAATTTTATTTTTTCTCCAGTGCAACACTTTTAGTGCAGGAGTACAAGCAATTAGTGACGTGGCTCCAGTGTCACCAATCAAGTTGGCATTCAGATCAATTATTTCCAACTGTTTAAAAACAAAATAAATGATACAAAACAAATGTTTATCTTCACAAAATGATGTCACTTGGATAAAATGTTCATTAGCTGATATGATTTACCATCGACACGATACAAGTTTGACGAAAAGTTTGCACAAGAAGCACGTTAATAACGCTTTTCATTTAGACCAGTGATTCCCAACCTTTCTCTGACCATGTACCCCTTCAGCATTCCGAGAGGTGAGCATGTACCCCTTTAACATTTCAACAAATAAGCATGTATCCCTTCAGCATTTCAACAAATAAGCATGTACCCCTTCAGCATGTTGACAGATGAAAATCTACCCCTAAGATTTCCTATGACAAAATATATTATCATGTTCATTCATAGACATATTTAACAAGCATATAATGATTTTTGGAAATAATAGTCAGTGATATACGTATAAATATTTGGAAATAAATAATATGTGAATATATTTTTCTCATCTTCTGCTAGCCTTAAATGTACCCCTTCGGATAGGCAAATGTACCCCCAGGGGTACATGTACCCCAGGTTGGGAGCCCCTGATTTACACACAGCCGACTTCATGCGCAGACAAGCGAGGTCACATTTTTTAGACTCTGACTTTACTCCTGCTTCGGAACGGCCTGCTCCAAGAAAACTGAAAATACGTATCAACTCCGGCTCTTGTTGCCGCTCGGAAATTACCCAAGCAGCTTATTGCAAAGATTAATCTTTATGTACAATGTGTTTTGAAAAGACAAGCAAACAAGTTTTTGCCTTTTTTGTAATAGATCATAACAGATATTTTACGAGGTTTGGGTCGAGCAGCAAGAGCATCCCGGGTTTCCTCCAGACTCATATTTTTGTTATGGAAATATTTTCCTTTTTTTTCAATATTTTTTCATGATTTCACTTTTCATATTTTCAATTATTTGAATGTTTTCATGGTTCTCAACATTTGATCATGTTTTTATATTTTTGCGTTTTCATATTGCAAACAATAATTTTGATCTTTTTCGTGCTTTTCATATTTCCGAATTTTTCAATATTTTTCATGTTTGTGAAAATTTTCGTATTTTACGTAATGGTAATATTTTCATTTATTTAATGTTTTACATTTTATTCTTACTTTCGATAATTTTATTTTTTGTTTTCAAGTTGGAGAATTGACCTTTTCTTGGCACCTAAATACGAACTTCTGCAGAGCCATAGTTGTCTGCTTGGATGCGAAAGGGTTACGTAAACCAGGGCAGAGTTTCATTTCAGCTGGGTTTACACTTTCTCTCCCAAGCTCAGCTCTTTGCGAAACTGGGCAAACCACGATAGATACCAGTTGCGACCCAGCACTCCCGTGCAACTGTGTTGATCATCCAGCAGACTGCAACCTCTTCAAAAATATAACCCTACTGTATTCGCAATAATTCGGCTATTAACTTTAAACTAAAACAAAAATTTATGAAACTGTCGAAGGATATCCGATGAGACAACCTGTTTAACAGTTTTTTTGCGGTGTACCAGGAGGCTTTATTTCAATTTGCATGAAATTGTTTTAATGTTTGCGCCAATATATTCAACAACCCAAAATTTTTGAGTTTCTGTTGCTTGCAAGTGTAGGCATACCTATAGACATATCAGGTTTTAATCCAATTAACAAATTTTGAAACCACTGGCGTCGATTGGCTGCAATTTCGTCACTGGCACCTGCAATCTCATTACAGATCGATGATGGTGCAACATTTTAGCAAAACAAGATCACATTGAACAGTTAATGCAAAAAAAAATTTTTTTTAGTATAAAAACAATTTACACAAACTTTTTAGTATTTTCTGCAAACAAAAAGTTTGCAAAAAATACTAAAAAAATAACTTCAGTAACTTTAAACCTCTAAAAGCGCCATGTGTGCCGTGGAGCTCACCCGGATATACTTTTTGGTGTTTTCTACCACTTGATGGCGATAAATCCAACAAATTTGTTTTCTAAAATGCTAAAATGGGTGTGTATTAAATTACCTTCCCTTTCCCCGAACCTTTATCGAGTAGTGTGCGAATTGTCCGAATGGGTCGCAATAATTTTGTTTGTTTAAAGTGGATTGCAAGGCCGTATTTGTTTTTCTCACTGAAGTTATTCGAGTACAGCCACACTTTTGACAACTCGATCAGGAAACAACGAAAAGCTACTAGCAGTAACAGGTCTTTTTTTCACCTGAGTCAAATCAAATCCACATCCTGTTTATTACCTGCACGAATCGATCATTTAATAGGATAGGGGTGTTATCAAAGCGAACATGGTGGTATCAGTAACAAGGACTTTGTCGTGATTTATTGCAATTGATTTACGGACACGGTTTAAAACAGTTATGGCATTTCGCAGGTGGTGAGCCTTTTTTCGGATGCACAGTGGTGGATTACAAGTGACGCTCTAAATGAAAAGTTTTGGAAACATTTTCTTGCATTCTTGACAGTAAAATGCTGTTTGTTTGTACCGGGATTGTGATTTGCTGGGTTGTTCTTAGTTGCAATAAATCATACGGAAGTTTCGCACACTACTCGATAGAAGTCTAACCTGCAAAAACGTACCTGGTGTAAGCAAAAAAATTTGATGTTGAAGGTCTCTTACGTTTTGCTCCTTGCAATTTCTCAACTCCGGAATGTACAGATGAGGCCAAGTTCCGTTAAAGATTGCTGGCATTTGACTTCTAACAAGGATTGACTTCTAACAAGGATGACAGACAACCTTTGAAGCCTCCTCACGGTGAACGTTTTCAATAGCCTACCCGCTTTCAAATTACTCTTTTTCGAAAACTCAAGGTCGCATTCAGGGAACTGTTTTCTGCGACGGTCATGCACAAAAGTTACGTGCTTCATCATGTTTATTCACTTTTATCTCGTGCTGTTCGTCACTTTCACAAACACACAGTTGTATTTTTGGCGACCCCTCTAGCCCGGCGCCCAAGTCAGCAGCCTAGTTCGCCGTAAGGTAGCACCGGCACTGCTGGTTACTTGGATATTGACGTATGTATCGTCATAACGCTTTGAGTTGCGTGCCAGGTATTGTATTCTACCGTATGCTGCTAGCAAATGTTCTGTTCTTCTAACTCAAAAAAAAGATTATAATATTGCCAGTGTTCTGTTTTTTTAACTCCAAGTTGTTACCAAGTGACTGCACTACGATGGTTGTCTATCCTTTACCACAGTATTTGAGTCCAAAGAGCCAGAGAGTGATTTCGTCTCTTCTCCAGTAATCTTATTTCCTTTGAGGAAAAGAACTTTGATTTTCGACAAGCACTTCATTAGAATACAAACGCCATTGTCACTGAGGTCGAGGCGATCCAACTGCAGATTGTAACGAAAATGCAAGTTTCTTGTTTTTTAGTAAATGAAGAAAAACATGTCTAGCTTGTTAAGAACTGTCCAGTAAAAGAAAAAATAACCAACAATCTTGTGAAAAACAATTTTCACATTGATTTGAAACATTGTATATGACACATTCCGCATCACGTCTATCCAAGACTCTGGACAATTTTTTACTGGCAGAGTACAAACGTTTTTGCAAAATTGCGTTGAACGTCACCCAAAAAGCTGTTCCAAAGCTTTTTTCTACTGCGCAGTATTTATTCAGCTCCGGATCATAGGTCTTGTCATCGATTTTTGAGTCTGGTTTCATTTTTCGTCTCATCACCTACAGACTTTCTTATTAGTCATTTTTAATTTTAGATTGGCTATAAGGTCACGTATTTTCATGTGTTTCGCCATTGTCTGGATATGTTTAACACAAGGGTTCGCATCGCTTCTTTGAACAAGCACCCCTTCAGGATTTCGAAAGGTGAACATGCACCCCTAAAATTTGTTATGAGAGAAAAGCTGAGTAAAACATCAAAATCTACTGAATTTTTAATAGACATTTAGAACTATAATGGTAAACTCTGTTTTTATGTCTCAAAGTTAGTTTGTTGCGGTTGTGCAATAAATGCACTCCCTTCAGAGTGGCAAAGGTTCTCCCAGGCCCGGCGCCACAGGGGGTTTGGTGGGCTTATCCCTCCCAAACAAAAATCCAAGTCCCCTTAATTTGAAATATGAAACACTATAAATCAGTGGAGTTTTGTAAATTCTTAGAAAATCAAGCCCCCTCCCTGCATAAACATACCCCTATTGAAGACTTTCTGGTGGCAGTTCTGGGTACCTCTAGGGGTACATGCACCCCAGGTTGTGAACTCTTGGTTTAACAGATAGACAGCTTCTCTTAGTTTGACGTATTTGTAGTAAAACTTGCACAATAGTAAGAAGAGCAAAAGCATATTTACAACATTTTGCACAATTCTTCCGTTGAATGATTGAAAGTCCTTCAAAAAACTGAGTAGCTTTAATTTGAATTCAAGCTGAGTGTATTCAGTAACAAATCGATTTCCACGTCGAGGAACATCTGAACATAACTTTCGATGTGTGCTTTTTGCCTAATTGGTTAATCCCGTGCAATAAAAAGTCACACATTTCCAGGGACGCCGGAACAGCAGCAGGGGAGGCAGTAAAAGAATTGAGGATAATAGAACTTTACGAAAAACAAAAAAAATCGTTACCAATTATCTTTGTTTTTGCGCAGAAACAACATTGACCTCAAAAACAATAGCAGAAATTATAGAAATCCATTCTGAATTTTTTGCGTGCACGAATAGCTGCAATAAATTTGCTTCAAGTCGATCTTGATAAACCATAAAATTGCCTCTGATTCTATTGTGAAAAGGCGCCTATGTCCCCGTTACCCCTCTATTAAAAGGGCAGGTGAGAAATGCCCCGTTATTTCACCGCTCTACGGCGTCACTGAAATTAGCTATGATGCTGTTATGTAAGGGGCACTTGTGTCCCCGCACCCCCCTTCAAAGGTCAGGGGGCAGTGGCCCCATCATTAACCCCTGTTCCGGCGTCCATGCACCTTTATAAATTTCTTTTCATCATTTGAGTCACAAAAATGCATGAATAAACCATTACCTCCAATACCGTTTTCTACGTCTGAGCATCAGTTGGTTGTGTTAGTAAGACAGAATGCTGTACAATCAGGGCCGGATTTACCTACAGGTTTAAGCTTAGGGCAAGGGTTCATTGCCTCAATACGTCCCGCATGGGGCATTGAGATTAGACGTTGGAAGTTTTCTACAACTCCACCAATACATTTGTTTTAGAAACGTTGTACCCATGCTATGCACTGAAGATGATAACAGTTGTTATCGAAACGTTTGCAAGATGTCAGTTGTATCGTTTGCTTTGGCCGTAGTATTTATTATAACGTTGTACCCATATTAAGAAAATTGGTGCTGATTTAATGTGATGCAGCCTTTGCATTGACCATCTTCCTCACTATAATGAATATTTCTTTACCAGCTCCGTTTTATTTCTTACAATCTTTGTTATTAAATTGTTGAAAGGTTTATCTAGATTGATGAAAATTTGCCTTAGGGGCATTGAGGTGTTAAAACTTAAGGACACTGGTCTACGGCCGCAAGATCCAAGGGTGCTAAACTGCAGTGCGCATAGTCATTTGCTAGTAAAAGAACCGTTCGATAAATATTTGACAACAATTTATGTCTTAATTGCTCACGAAATTTAGTTTTATTCACGTAATCAGATTTCGTGTTGATAACGCCAGGATCTTCTAACAGGTTTCCATAAATGTCAACAGGATCCGTTAGTCAAGCCGTATGCAGGCTATAGTTCTCCGTTGGCTGTGTTTACTGAATGCTACAGATTGTTACGTGCAGGTGCGCATTCAGAGGGGGGGGTGATCGCCCCCCTAAAACCTATGAAAGTAACCTCATTCGCCATGATTTTGTACAATTGGGAAAACAGCATTCGCGATATAAGGCCATTTTGTCGTCCATTGTTTTGTCACAGCAGTGTTGTGAAGCATACTTCATCTCTCTTACAGTAATGAAGTCGTTATGAGATTTGACTAGCAAATATTACTGAAATCGCCCCCCCTCCCAAACATGATGGCTGGATCCGCCCATTGTTACGTGTGAAAGAGGCGAAAAAACTTATACTTGTTCCTGATACGCACCTGGCAAAAGCTTAACCCTTCAAGGCCCTTTTGAAGTCATTATTCGCCACAGCTCGCGAACGGATTGTGCTAGAGAATCAGTTATATTGCGGGTGTGTGGTAAGTGCAGGGCCAGGATAAGCTCTATTCCCTGTTTCACACGTAACGTTTTTATTTTACATTACCCTACAATAAAAAATCCAATAAAGACCTAGCTTCTAGTAATAGTGAGAAAGACTCACTTAGTCAACAATGCCATCCCCTGGAACTAAATTGTTATGTTGAGAGTGGTTTATTTCAGGAAGTTTGATCCAGAGCAGAATGTCACTGAACGTCAAGTTGAACAATTAATATTGTCACATTGCTTCTGACTGGCGCAATTTCTGAGCCAGCAGTTTTATTAGCGGTTTAATGACGTAAAACGTGTTTAATACTTTTTGTTATTTTTTCCATTGCAATTTTCTTCAACGTAGTCCTTGACAAATAAGATTTGCTATTGACTACTAGTGCAAGTTTATACTGCTCACATTGATGGGCTTCAACAAGCAAACGTCACCGCGTACAACGGTAGTTACAGAAACAGAACTCTAACAAAAGGAGGCAGAGAACAAGGAAACAGAACAAAAATGGCATAAGCACTTTTGAGCCTGACGCCCTAGATTAGGCATTCTTAATTTTCCAACCCCGGGGACCCATATTTCCTAGCTGTATGGCCACTAACTGCTCAGAAAGAAAGTTTTTTCAAGATTCAAAAGAATTAAAGGGTCACAATGTCCCAGGAGAGGTTGTCCACACTGAACGTTCTGTGCATTGAACGTGACAAACAAATTTTGATGAATTCCTCTACGAATTTGCTATGAAGAAGGCCAGGACTAAAACTTTTTGTTTGTTTACAGTACCATGTTCAGGGTTAGTTGATTGTAGCTTTTTATTTTGTAACGCATATTTCAATAGGATACAGAGTTTGTAAACGAGCCTCATTTTTAAGCCCGAACCCGACCTTTATTTTTGAAGCGCGATTTACGCCCGAAAGCAAAATTTACCGAGTGAGTTGTGATATGCGCAACTGCAGGGTGTCAAAAAACGCATAGTACGGGTGTAGCTGCAGATACATGGTTTTACCATACACGAAATAATAACTACGTTGACCAAAACATTGGCTTAAACCAAGCACAAACTTAGCTTGTTAGTCAACGATAATACTGCGAAATGTAATGTTTCTCAAGAAAAAAAATATCACGTAACTATCTACCCACGATGGCGCTGTATAAGCATAAAACAAACTATCTAGGACAGCGCTGTTGGCATGACAAGCTGGTCTGTAAGCCATCGTTTCTTAAAACAAGCCAAGAATTGCGTAAGTGATTGATCTCTTCAACGTAATGCCACGGCGTGCTAATTTCATTACCGTTGTCGCCTTCTCAAAACGAATGTGGGTCTAATTGGAGCAGAGAACAAAAGAATGCAGCTGTGTTTGCAAATGGAATTAGCTGGAAAAAATCACAATCACTTCTCTCACAGAAGTCACCCTGGTAAGCATAACAAATGGACCTCACGTCAGAAAAAAAAACGTTACTCTGAATGTTATAAAAAGGTTTTCTATGCAGGCCCGAAATATTTTGGCAAACTTAAGCCCCAATCCGACACGACCAGAAAAACCCAGCCCGACTTACAACTCTGACAGGATAGCGTATGAGACATTGTGGATCTCATTTCCTTTTGCGCGACAGTTTCATTGCGTTCGATTCTTAGCAGTGTGAAAGGCTAACAAATACGTGAATCGTGAATCTATCAGTAGCAAACATTTCGGTGGGTTTTACCGGACGCATTTTGCAAGCAGCAGCAACTGTTGCTCATGACTACGGCATGTATGCGAGATTTTCGCAACTGTGGTATGGTGAGCGAGTAACAACGTGGTCCTAAATCCCTTTTGCGTCAACGCTTTCACGCCACCACACATATGTGAAGCATGTTTTGTTTTAGGAAATTGAAGATATTGTACGCTCAGACAAGGACAAATAGATATAAAACCTTTAAAATATGCTGCATACAAGCGAACAGGTGAAAATGACACATACAATCATTTCTTCCATCATCAACGCTGTTGACAAGCTTTCCAGGCCAAAGTGAGTGATAGCATTGCTTGCAACTTCCAGGCTCTTGATCTGTCGAAGGCAAGTCGACAACGCAGCGATTCCTAAGTCGGCCATGTTGTTTTTGCTCAAATTCAGCCATTCAATCTGTAAGGAGGATGCTTTAAAACCACAATAGAAGCCTGGGCCGGCTATTACTTTGCCAAAAGATTACTTTCCATTAACTTCTGAAAAATATCTTTCGTTAAATTTCACGCCTAGGTGATGTTATTTCAGGGACCTACGACGATCTTTTGCCATGGACAGTTTGCGCCGCTTATCACAGAAGCACAAAATTATTTGCAGAATTCTGTAAAATAAGTAACGCTGCTGCAGCTCGTGTGTCGCCATTGCCGCAGGATTAAAAACATACCTAGAGACAAAACCACTCAAATTAGCTTTTATCCACAGCAAATTGATCTTCGAGTCAAATCATACACATGCTCTCACCGGAAAGTGACGGAGGGAGATACCGTCTGCCAGGACTTCTTCGTCATCTCCGGTTACATTGCAACGTTCCAGCCACAGCTGCTCTACACTCCAAATGCACAAAGAGACCTACGCCACGCTTTTCTGGCACATCTTGTTACCGCACAATCGTAACGCTTGCAACGAGTCGACAAAAGTATATGGTATAAAGTCTTCACACCAACACAAGTCCGTAGCCAGGTTATTAGATTTGGTGGGAAAAGACATGTTTAGGGTTCAAAATTTACATCAACTCTTTCTTTGCACAGCTAAATTTGGGAGGATTGCCCACGAATGCTCCACCGTGGCTTCGGGTCTGCTCCCACACGCAACGCAGTAAACTTAGGCATACATGACGATAACAATTAGGGATACTCAGATGCACAAACAAAGAGATATGTATCGGTAGCAGAAAACAACACATGCAAATCGCGTTAACATGGTTACGTTAAACAAACACAAGCTTGTGTTACTATTAAACAGCATACACACATGGATGACGCCAACACGATTGTTACAATGTAGAGCACGGTTGCATAGTGCTGCGATTAGTTCAAAGTAGACCGGTTCATAAATTTCAGGTTCTGTAATTAACGGATCTGTTATGAACGAGTTTTTTATAAACGGGTCTGTTATGAAATTGTCTGTCATGAACGGGTCTGTTATAAATGTGGTCTGTTATGAACGTGGTCTGCTATGAACGTAGTCTGCTATGAACGTGGTCTGTTTTAAATGTAATCTGCTGTGAATGTGGTCTGTAACGAACGGGTCTTTAATGAACAGGTCTCTCATGAATGTGGTCTGTTGTGAACGGGTCTGTTATAAATGTGGTCTGTTATGAACGTGGTCTGCTATGAACGTAGTCTGCTATGAACGTGGTCTGTTTTGAATATGATCTGCTGCGAATGTGGTCTGTTATGAATCGGTCTGTTATGAACGTGGCCTGTAACGAAGGGGTCTGTTATAAATGTGGTCTGTAACGAAGGGGTCTGTTGTGAGTGTGGTCTTTAAAGAACGTGCCTTGTTACGAACAGGTCTGCAATGAATGTGGTCTGTTATGAACGTGCTCTGTAACAAACTGGTCTACTATGAATGTGGTCTGTTATGAACGTGGTCTATTATGAATATGGTCTGTTATGAATGTGCTCTGTTATAAACACGGTCTGTTATGAACGTGGTCTGTTATGAATGTGGTCTGTTATGAACATGGTCGGTAATGAATGTGGTCTGTAATGAACGTGGTCTGTCATGAACGTGGTCTGTAATGAACGTGGTCTGTTACGAACATGGTGTGTCATTAATGTGGTCTGTTATGAGTGTAGTCTTTTGTAAATGTGGTCTGTTATGAATGTGGTCTGTTATGATCATTGCACTGTGAACACTGCAATGGTCTGTTGTGCAGGTGGTCTATTTATAATGAACAGGTCTGTTATGAATGTAGTCTGTTATGAATTTGGTCTCATATGAACGGGTCTGAAACAAACGGGTCTGTTATGAATATGGTCTGTTACGAATGTGGTCTGTTCAGAAGGTGGTCTGTTGCGAATGTGGTCTCTAATGAATGTGGTCTGTAATGAACGGGTCATTAATGAACAGGCCTATTATGAATGTGGTCTGCAATGAACGGGTCATAGATAAATGTGGTCTGAAATGAATGGGTCTGTATTGAACAGGTCTGTTATGAATGTGGTCTATTGTGAATGTGGTCTCTAATGAACAGGTCCGTTATGAATGTGGTTGGTTATGAACGTGGCCTTTAGTGAATGTAGTCAGTAATGAACGGGTCAGCAACGAATGTAGTCTATTACAAACATGGTCTGTGATGAATGTGGTCTGTTATGAATCTGGTCTGTAATGAACATGGTTTGCAATAAACATGGTCTGTAATGAACATGGTCTGTTATGAACGTGGTCTGTTATAAACGTGGTCTGTTAAGAATGGGTCTGTTATGAATGTGGTCTATTATGAATATGACTTGTTATGAACAGGGTATGTTATGATCGTGGTCTGCTATGAGTGTGGTCTATTATGAGCGTAGTAAGTTATGAACGGGTAAATTATGAATGTGGTCAGTCATGAATTTGGTCTGTAATGAAAGGGTCTGTTACGAACGTGATCTGTCATGAATGGGTCTGTTACAAATGTGGTCTGTTATGAAAATGTTCTGCTATTAACGTAGTCTGCGAATGTGGCCTGTTCTGAACGAGGTCTGTCGTGAACGTGGTCTGGCGTGAACGTGGTCTGTTGAGAACGTGGTCTGTTGTGAACGTGGTCTGTCATGAAGGGTGGTCTGTTTTGAACGGATCTATATGAATGTGGTCTATTGTGAAGGGTGGTCTGTTATGAAGGGTGGTCTGTTTCTTGACGTGATCTGATATGAACGGGTCTGTCATGAATGTGGCCTGTTATGAACATGGTTTCCCATGAACGTGGTCTGTTATGAACGTGCTCAGAAATGAACGTGTTATGTAATGAATGTGATCTGTTATGAACATGGTCTGTTATGAACGTGGTTTCTCAAGAACTGGTCTGTGCTGAATGACGTCTCTGATTAATGTGGTCGGTCATCAACGTGGTCTGTAGTGCACAGGGTCTGTTATGAACATGGTCTGTTATGAACGAGGTCTGTAATGAGCGGTTCTTTGCTGAATGCGGTAGGGTATGAATGTGGTCTGTAAAGAACACGGTCCGTTGTGAACGTGGTCTGTTATGAACGTGGTCTGTTGTGCACGTGGTCTGTTGTGAAGGTGGTCTGTTGTGAACGTGGTCTGTCGTGAAGGTGGTTTGTTATGAACATGGTCTGTTATGAATGCGGGCTGTTATGAACGTGGTTTGTTTCCACTGTACTATGTAACGAATGGGTCTAGAATGAATGTGGTATGTTATGAAGGTATGAAGGTAGTATCATATGAAATGGTCTGTAATGAACACACTCTTTTATGAACGTGGTTTCTTATGACTCTACTGTGTAATGAAGGGGTCTGGAATGAATGTGATGTGTTGTGAAATGGTGATGTATTGGTCTGTTATTTAATGGTCTGTTATTTAATGGTCTCTTATTTAATGGTCTGTTGTGCATTGGTCTGTTGTGCAATGGTCTGTTGTGCAATGGTCTGTTGTGCAATGGCCTGTTGTGCACGTGGTCTGTTGTGAGCGTGGTCTGTTGTGAACGTGGTCTGTTGTGAATGCAATCTGTTGTGAACGCGGTCTGTTGTGAACGCGGTCTGCTATGAACGTGCTCAGTAATGAACGTGCACTGTAATGAACACGCGCGGCAATGAATGTCGTCTGTAATGAACGTCGTCTGTTATGAATGCGGTCTGTTATGAATGGGGTATGTTATGAGCGCGTCTATTATGAATGTGGCCTGCTATGAACACATCTGTTAAAAACTACCCTGTAATGCACGGGTCTGTTATGAATGTGGCCTTTTATGTGCAAGTCTGTCATGAATGTGGTCGTTAACGTGCAAGTCTGTCATGAATGAGATCTGTATTGAACGGGTCTGTATTGCACAAGTCTGATACAAACGTGGTCTGTTTTCAACTTGGTCTGTTTTGAACGAGGTCTGTTATGAATGTGGTCCGATATGAAAGCGGTCTCTAATGAACGGGTCTGTTGGGATTATGGTCTGTAATTAACGCATGTGTTATGAATGAGGTCTATTATGAACAGGACCGTTTTGAATGTGGCCTGCTGTGAATGTGGTCTGTTGCGAATGTGGTCTGTTGCGAATGTGGTCTGTTGCGAATGTGGTCCGTTGCGAATGTGGTCTGTTGCGAATGTGGTCCGTTGCGAATGTGGTCCGTTGCGAATGTGGTCCGTTGCTAATGTGGTCCGTTGCAAATGTGGTCCGTTGCGAATGTGGCCCGTTGCGAATGTGGTCCGTTGCGAATGGGGTCCGTT
>Ga0210059_1012294_pt1 | contig 12956 bp, 7 predicted proteins | sample Ectturendosymbi2_FD_188042 | JGI IMG/M metagenome (GOLD analysis project Ga0210059, IMG submission 188042) | Ecteinascidia turbinata endosymbiont from Florida, USA - Sample 2 (SPAdes) (version 2) | ecosystem: Host-associated > Tunicates > Ascidians > Unclassified | place: Key West, Florida...
AGTAGCTGATGATCCCTCCCACGTAGTCGAAGATGTTGACGGCCGAGTTGAGCCAGAACGACCAGTTGTAGAGCGACATCTGCTTCTGCAAAACCTGACGCAGCCGCATGTCGCTCACTTTGCGCTCGATCTGCCCGGCTTGGTAAAACGCTATTGACTCGGCATGGGTTCGAACCCGCACGTGTTGGAACCTGAAGCAAAAGCGCAATGGTCAATGAAGCATTGTTCATTTTGGTGACGGCAAGTGGCGTCAGGCCGAAGTCTGAAATTTGCTTTTTGCCGAGGCGGTTGAGGTGAAGGTTCTTGCCCAAGGTGCGATACGGCAATTCAATCAGTGGCAGTGAATCGAACACCCAACTTTCCAATTGCGAGGCGGACTCTTCACCACTGAGCTATTGCCGCCCAATGACCTATTCCTCTCATTCTCACGCACTTGTCTGGAGCAGAGGTGGCCGGAGTCACTTTTTCAGACTCCGATTCCTGTTCCTGTTCAAAAATTTTTTAATCCGGGTCCGGCAATTTTTCAAATTTGAGAATCCGACTCTTGTTCAGACTCCGGCTACAATCATCGATCCAACTGTAATTTACCCATGTTTTTACTTCAGAAATGATCGCACGGACTCCTGCTGCTGCCGGAATTTAAAAGTTACTCCGGAACCGGGTCCGGTCAAAAAACGCAGTATCCTTCAGGAGTCGACTCCGGTTCCACCTCTGGTCTGGAGATCACAACAGAGCAGCAAGAAGTAATGCAATGAGTCAAGTTCAGGAACAACCACACGTCTGTTCTGAACACAAGTGTCCTCCAAACGCCATTATGTTTAAAGCACTGCTAATCTAGGTCAACCTACGACAGCGTTTCTTAACCTTTTTCTACCTCAGCCATCCTTTAGGTCACGCCTAAGCAGTCCAGCACCCCCTACCATTGGCTAACACCTGGTTACAATAAGGATAAAATAAAGACAAACGTATTCCTTTTACCTCTTACCGCCACATATGTGACCTTCCCAGCACCCCCTGAAATTGATTTCAGCACCCCAGGTTAAGAAACCCTGACCTACGATAACAAAACATAAAATCCCGTTCGCTAGTAGTGCTCATAGAGTGTGTCATTATCGGTGAAAGCAACGCAAGTCGTGTATGGTAGAAGTGAAAGCTGACAATTGTTTTGTGAGCCCGCTACTGTCACTACTTGCACCGACACTGACCTGATTCTATGGCCAAAGCCGGTTTTTATATTTTACAATTTTGTAGTGACCAGTCTCGGATGACTCCGTTTCACATTGCACGTTGAAAAACACAAACGAGTCGAAAGTTTTAATTGTCTGCAGCAGCTTGATGAAGCGTTGCTCCAACTCTCACTATTCAATCGCTATGCAGCGTAAACAGTTGCCTCAGTTCAAATACAAGATCCTTGCACCGAAACGAACAGTTCGTTTGACAATCAAAGGGAAACAGAGGTAAATATCTTGAGTCGTAACTTCGAGGTACAATTGACTTCAGCAATCAGAAGCTTTATCCATAGGCCAGGACCCAAACCTTATCCAGCATATAGCTTGTACACACTGCTGCTGAAACAAGGCTTTGTTGAGGAAATCTCGCAAAATAAAGTTTTACTTAAAGTCAAACTCGAAAACTAAATCAAACTAACATACCAACGACTGTAATGTCGCTTAAGTTAAATTAGTAGCGGGCTACATGCTGTAGATTCCAAATGCTTTCTCAATTTCGTCTTCATCCACAAAAATTCGGACTGAATACATTCAATCACTATTAAGGTCACTACCGCCTCAGACAACAACGTTCACATTCGCAGCGCATTTTATCCAAACATCAAGTTTACGCTTTTGCTCGAAAGAGTTGGAAATTAATTGTTGTTTTTCCAACGAAAAGCAGAGTTCCAACTTGCGAACAAAATAACTGTTTTTCACCTGAAATTTCCTTCTCTGACTTCCCTCTCAACGTGCAGCCTCACAATGGGCGCCATTATCAGTTGGTTTATGACGGTGCTTACGACGAAGTAGATGTAGATTGCGACTGGACCGACCCAGGACGTGCTGACGAAGCACTGGTATGAATAATATCCGATCCTGAACGGGCAGACGAAGAGCCGGCTGATAAGGACGCTCCACTCACGCGTGAACAAGTCGACATCTTGCGTGATCCGCTGATCCCTGTAACAGGGAGGGGTCAAAGTGCAGCAACGACACAATGTCCAGCAAGTCACCAGTTAACGGAAGTCAAACACAAAAAAAATTATTAACCTTCCTCCAAATTGAAAAATCCCTGACAGGTGTCTTTTTATTTGATTTTGATGACAGTTGGCGTCAGGCCGAAGCCTGAATTGTGCTTCTTGTCGGAGCAGTTGAGATGAACGCTCTTTGCCCACGGCGATTCACTCAGCGGCCATGGACCGAACACCCAACCTTCCAATTAGGAGGCGGACACTTTAACACTGAGCTACCACCTGACAGGTTGCGTTGGGACAGTCAGCTTGGCGTACAGAGGCAAATCGCATTCGATTTGTCGTCAAAATGGTTTAAACCGACGCGTCATTAAGTTGACAATCGGATCTGTCCGCGATTAGCTTAACAGTGAAACTTTTCCAAAAAAAATAACGGCGTATTTAAACGTAGTGGGCATTGCGTCTTGGTTTGCCTTTACCGACAACTCTCACTCAAAGTGACATGTATTTACTGGCCCGCATGTTCCATAATTTCATCTCCGAACATCTTAATCGTAGACCTTGACCGCAAACAAAACACCTTTAAAATTCACATGTCTTCATTTTATATCTTTTCTAAACCGAGACAGAAAACGCTATCGATCACAGACATCATTTCGTAGCATTGGCTATCAAGGCCATCATTTGCAAGAAAATGCTAATGGTAAAGTTTGCGGCGATGCCCAGTGCGATCAGGTCCCAGCAACTAGTAAACAAAACAACGCTCCTGTGCGAAGCGTATAAGTAGCTCCACCCCACATGTGAGACAAGAAAGGAATCTATCTGAAATTTTTTATAGTAAATCGATTTCACGTAACACTAAGCATCGTCAGTCCTTGCATCTGCAATCAGTGCTAATAGGTGAAACGTTGAAAGGCCGAAGCAAAGGCAGAGAAAGTAAAAACAACCTCAAGACTGAAGTAAACATGCCACAGCACAAACTGTGGCAATGAAAAACTTGTAATGCTGTTCAGCCGAAGGTTATGTGTATCGTCTTCTCAATTGCCACTTGACGTAGTGGCCGCTAATCCTTGCAGCGATAGAAATGTATCACAGCAAACATTAGGGCTGCGTAGGTATTGGAGAAACAGCTGACAGGACAACTATGGTAAAGTTTTAAGGCCAACTGTTGTAAAACTCACGAAACCGTAATATTGGAGATTTACCTTGTTGAGAACCAGTTGTTGTCTGCCTGAAATATTGGCGTCGTTTTTTGAGTTTTACAACAGATGAGCATCAAACTTTATCATTGATGATTTATGATACAAAATTAGGGAATAACGACTTGGTCTTTTGAAAAGACAGGGTTTTGTGTCAGGATCCTTTGCAGTCGACAGCAGCATAGTTAGGGTTGGGATTAACTTCTGCACTTAATCGGGACGCGAGTAGGTTATATAACGGACAGACACACCCTGAAGCACAAGCGGCAAATCAAACCGTTCACATCGAACACAAATGAAGCTTTGATGGCGATTAACACAGTTGAATACCTTAACAAAAACACAATAAAAAATTACAAACTGTCCGGTGTTTTACCAGGAACCTAACCATAAACAGATTCAAAAAAACAACAACATACAAATTATCAAGTGTTTTGTCGAGAACGTTCAATTTGTAGAAGTTGAGGTTGAAGAAGTATCTGCGATGAACTTCAGAGCAGAGATTGTCTCTCCATGTTAAGTACAGCACTCGTGCTAGATACGTCTCGGCGGCTTTTAACTGCACATCAACAAATGTTTGGCGTTGCAGACATGGACGCCGGACGGCCTTCAACGAAGGCCACATAGGTTTTCGCAATAACACTTTAAAAATACGAGTGAATCTCTACCTTCTAAGAAATAAAGTCAGTGGGAACTTTGTCTCTTAACTGAAATGGTGCTTTCTATCGCAGTTTGCGGGCACTTCTCCCACAAACTGCTTTACATCGTCATATCTGCAGATCAAACACGTGCACGCAAAAACCAAGAGCTGTGGAAGTGAGGCTCGCTTTTGAGAATAACTAATGAATGAGCTCTGTTAATATTTAAACAGTTCGATTGCAGCAACTTTTTTTCAAAACAGCTGATTTTCAAACTGCAAACGAAAAAAACTTGCCTTTTTCCACTTTAATTATGAAAATGGTTTGGAGACTTAGTAAAGAACCAATTTAAGCAATAAATGTTTAAAAAGGACGTAAAGATTCTTTACACGGGAATTTTAACTCACTCATACTGAATGGGACTCACTACGAGTGCCACTGGTTAAGAGTTTTTTTTCTATCTTCATTTAAACCCGATACTGGTGACAAAAAACACTGCACAACATACAGCTCTGCACACTAATATATTCTCAGTCAGGCTCTTATCGCTTTGCAGTTGACCCATCACTCTTTAACATTCGTAAATCACAAACAAACATTCGCAAAGTTCACACTGAAGCTCCGGGTTATTTACGGTCATCAAAGAAATACAATGGCAAGGTTAAGCTGCGACAAAAGACCCTCAAAGATCTTAGAAAGTTAAATTTGAATTTTTCCTTTTCTGAAAAAAGAAATTGTTCAAAACTAGAGCAACTGATTGTCTACTCTAGAAAAATTAATTTTTGCAACCAGCATCAAGTAGTACCATGATCGTGTCTCTGCTTCTCGTCAGCACTTACTTCGAATTTAATTCTTTAACTGTGTTCTCAATGTTGACAAAAACGTGCTGCCCATCTTGAGCAGAATCTCACTGATACAATATCACGGAAAAACAACAATTACAGGCCCTAGCTTTTCAGCCGGCTGTTTGAGGAATCTCCTGCCTGGTTCTGCTCCCATCTCCTTGCAATGATTCAGGGTTGTACTTATCACTCAGCAATATTTGTAAAGCCACAACAGTGACCCACACCAAGCGAATCGATCGCAATTTATTGCGTAAGGAAACTAGTTTCTTGTGTTGCACATCTTCAGTCCTTATTCAAATAGAATCATTTGAATAAGGACTGAAGATGTGTAACACATGAAACTAGTTTCTTCACGCAATAAATTGCGATCGATTCGCTTGGTGTGGGTCACTGTTGTGGCTTTACAAACATCATGGAAAAAACTGCAACAAGCAAGGCGCAGTACAAAAAAGAAATAGCGATGGTATTGGCAACACTTTGTTTTTTGAGCTCGCAGCTACACGCACAAAATAAAAACGATTGATGTACTTACAACAGCGTTTAAAACAATCAACAGGATGGCATAAACCGCCAGTTTTTTGAAAACAACGAAGTCTTTTGCTCCAAGAACTTCAAAGAAATAAGAAGGCACAAGACCGGCAGCGTAGATGACGAATTGCACTGTGACGTAAAAAGTTGCATTGTGAAATCGCATTGTTGACGAATTAACACAATGTTCAAGCAAAGAGTGTGTTGAAAAAGACACCGTACGATTTTTTATATCCATAGAAGTGGAATGGAAAGTACGTGATAAGCGGTTTGCGTGACCACGTCAAATTGAACATTGATACCACACGGTACACCCAGAAAAGTTAGGTCAAGAAAAAAGCATGCTTGCTTTAGATGAGGAAAGCAAACCTGTTAATTCAAAATATCAACAATTCTTTGGGTAGGACTAACTAATAAGTCTGCGAAAAACGACGTCTCCAACAGAACCTTCTTTCAAGGTTAGCTTAAGTTGCTGAGCAGAACGATGTTCAGATTTCACGCAAATGCCATTGTGATGTTCATGGTATTAAAAAACATACCTGACCAGTGGCAAATGCTAGACACGATAAAGTAAAAATATTTACGATAAAAGACAAAAACGCTTTTTATGGTTGAAAAAAGAGTAGACATACAGCGCAAATCTCCATCTACCAGTGAAAATCCGATGACCACACTAACATTCTAGAATATCAACGCTCTGCATCGCGGACTTCAGCGCGGCTAAGCAGAGCAGACAAAGGAACAACAAACCAACCCTTTGGCTGTGCTGAGCGCTTGAAGCTTAATTACGTTTTGACTGGAGCAAGGAAAAGGTACTTACGCAACAGTGAGACAGATGCTAAAATGTAGAAAACAACAGAAGCTTTGGAAGAGAATTTTCCGAATAAAATGCGGAACAATCGGAGCAGTCGTTGAAAGAATAATAAATCCAAGGTTAGGAAGGACATCGTCGAACAGGTGTCTTCACAAAAACAGAGAAGATAGTCCTTGTACTGAAAAATAAACTTTTACAAAATTACATTATCTTTTAGTTTCACTTACAAAATTGCTTTGCACCACAACACCTCTGCCAACGCAAGTGAGAGGAGTTTTTTCAACGATTGGGACATATGCGCTACTGCTTGTGAAAGTTTCCATATTATTGGAGTGAGTGGGGACGAATAGGTCTGATGCCAAAAACGAGTGACCTTTATACCAAGCAGGTTCATGACCCATGTCCATACCTTCAACTATGCAAACCACTCAATCAGTTCATTGACCAAATGACTGCACAAGCAGGTAGCATTTTGAAAGTAAAGGTTATTTGTAGGTTTGTACATATGATTTCCTGACGCAGATCATTGTGTGTTAACACTTTAAGTAGATTACCAGCTATAACTTTGAATGATTATTGCTAACGTTGTTTATAAGATGAACAACCCAGAGATTGCATCTCATGAAATAGGATGAAGCGTTTCCACAATCACATTCCCAGAAGCAACTGCCTGATTCAAAACCCAGGTTACAATTTTAAATTTCAAGCACATCTGTGAGTATCACAAATGGCAATAACCATTTTGCATGGCAGTAGATATTAAAATAGCAACACAGTGTTGAATTTAAATGGTTTTGATTTTAACAACAATAAACAAAGTATACTATTCAAACTACAACCAGGATTTGTAGTGAACTCTACCCAAAAATCGAGGAAAATGTTCATAAAATCAAATAGTTTATCCATGATTCTGAGTCCAATGCTCACACGTCCTGGCAAATAATACCATTCATTTAAATGATTGAACTTCAAAACTCTAGAAAGGAGGTTTAAAGCAACCAGAGGAGTTTACAGAGCAGGAAAGCAATCCTTGTCCCAACTGAACACATGGGTGTAGACTTTCAAAATAATTTTGACATATTCCTAATGTGTGGTTATAATTCAGTCATGAATCCCTAACATAGAAAATGTCACTGAATACCTGGATTTTAAGATAAACTGCCATGTAACTGCTGTAAATTACGTTTTGGATGCCAAACTGCAGACAGTTTGAACCAAACAAAAAAACTCTCAAACACACTGTAAAAATGAACTTTCGGTCCTAACTTTATATTATCATAAGCTAATTCCAAGTTATTTGATGGTACTCTTCAATGCTCATTATTGCAATTAGAATGAAAATAAATATAAACTAAACTTCTTACCATCTGAATTTATGTTATGTTCCAACATCATCATTTCAACTTAAAATGTGTTGACAAAACATTGATAAAAAATATAGAAATTTGGAAAAATACAGATTAACAAACGACTTACATGGACTTGCTCACATCCAAAGGTGCAGTTACAATTGGTGCAAAAATTTGAAGTACGGATCAGCCAAGCACATGAGAGTCACCACGAATGACAGGCATGCAATTGCGAGAAATTATAAGCAGAACACTGTACAGAAAAAATGTTGAATGTATTAAGGTGTAATAGGTGAACTAGATGAAGTCCAATAATCAATATTTCACAAAAATCAATTTTGATTATAGCAAGAGCATCAGTCTTATGTTCAAACTCAAAAATGTGATAAAAGTTTTACTGTTGATAAAAATGCACTATGCAATAGTTAGAACGTCTGTCATAAGTACCGCTAACAAAGAAAATGCCATTAGTTACAATTGGACACAAACATTACTTCTTTAAAATGATGAATAAACTGAAGTGAGAAGTACGCCAGTTGATTCTTCCAGTTTATTCATGCACTTGTGTAATGACAGAATCATGAAAAACTGCAGTACATCCAAGAAAATTAGATACAAAATTGCACGAGGAAACATTTAACTTTCATAACATATGAAAAGAAGAGCTAGGAATTTTTCAATTCAGGGAGTTGTTGCTCAATGAGGCACAGAGAGTTGACAAATATCACTTAGTCTATGCCAACCCTGTTGTCATTAAGAAACAAACACGTTGAAATAAGTGACATATGAAAACAAAACATAGATGAAAAAAATACGACAGCACAAACATTATCCAACAAATAGTAAAATAAAGACAAAAACAATGTTTGCAGTGTGCTACAAAAGGGTTGAATTGTTTATACTTGTGTATGGTGTCAGTGTACAGGAAAAGGGTGGAAAGTACTGTTTAAGAGAATCAGCAGCACTGACAGAAAGATAAGACTGAACAAGTATATACAACAACGCAAGTACACATTGTGTAGTAACCAAGTTTAAACAATGGAGGGTCAACACAGGAATGTTGCAAAAAAGAATTCATTTCAAGTAAAAAAATCAGTTACTGTATGAATTTCTACTATATATTAAAAACCAGAAAATTAACTACAGGTTGTAAGTTTCCTACAAAGCTAACACCTTGGGAAGATTTGATCAAGATCATATGAGTGTGTGGAAGAGAACCTTAATGAAAAACAAGGATCACTTTGAGAAAATTAGAAAAAAACAAGCCCAGGCAAGGACCAGGGTCATTAAGTTACCCAGTCATCAGTAGATTGCACTTTGCATCCACAGAGAGAACCATGGAAGGATGTGGCAAATACATTTTGTCTAGGTTCAGTTAAGTGGAAAATTTTTATTCCACACCTGCCTATTGGTTCCCCATGCCTGGAATGATTACCTTACATGGCTGGAGAGCTCAGTTTACACAATTGCAAGAGACTATTTGATCTATAGCTAGAACCTTGTCAAGCATTATATCTCGAGACTAAAGGGGACTTGACAACTATGATAGCTGAGAAGTATTCTAGTTTCTCAAAAACAGCAGAACTCCTGCAATACAGCTTCATCAGCAGTTTAGTGCCATGACATAAAATTGGCTCTGGTGTTCTACACCATTCCAAGTGCACTTGCAACAAAATTGGTTAGCATACCTTGGCATGCAATAAGCATGGAACGAAGTGTTTTTAACAACAAAAGAGCACTGAGTCTTTGAGGTTGTTTGCTGCTGTATAAAGTTATTTCACTTGTTTCTGAGTGTCATATGTCCTACAATGATGCATAAAACAGTACACCAAGATATTTCACTTGGCTGGCAAGCTTAACACTTACACTATTAATAGGAACAACATGTGTAGTAGGATATTTAAACTTTTTAGGGGAAACTAAGTAACTGTCTTGTTGCACTTATAAACAATTTAGCACATAACAACATTATCATAAAAATATTAAAAAGGCATTGAAGACCACTGAATTATTAGCATGAAACACATAAATCCTCAGCAAACAGTAGGTGATTCATGAAGATATTACTAACAGAGCATCCTGCTCTGGCTGTGCCACCAGAACTGAAGTTCATCAAGGCAAACAAAGAAACATGGAATCAGAGCTTCACCTTGACTTATCCCATTGGCTATGTGAAAAGATCTGAAAGGTAAGTGCTGCACTTCACTTGCATGGTATGATTCTCATACCAACTCCTTTTGTTTTTCTTGCTTCTGTTTTGTGTTTCAATTATGCGTTTTTTACGGTTTGCATTTGTGGTTTTGCATAGCATGTTATGTGGTGTTCTGCTTTCTTAGCATCTGTGTTAGTTCATAATTTGTTTTGAAACAGTGTAGTAATGTGTTTTAGTATTTTCCCTAGATCAAAGGTTTGGCTAACTCAGCTATGCATTGAAAGCTGTTAAGAAGTCAAGCAGGTCTGTTTGCTGTACTGATTTTAAGGTAAATATTAGATTACAGTCTATATCATGTGCACACGCATTGTGTAAAAAATTAACCAAGCCTTTCCTGATGCAACTTTCAGTCAAGAGCTTTTTGTACCTTTTTTATGCATTTATTTTTTAACTACTAGTGTTTTATCCTAAACTATTGCTTTTTTTATCCTAAACTATTAGCATCTGTGTTAGTTCATAATTTGTTTTGAAACAGTGTAGTAATGTGTTTTAGTATTTTCCCTAGATCAAAGGTTTGGCTAACTCAGCTATGCATTGAAAGCTGTTAAGAAGTCAAGCAGGTCTGTTTGCTGTACTGATTTTAAGGTAAATATTAGATTACAGTCTATATCATGTGCACACGCACTGTGTAAAAAATTAACCAAGCCTTTCCTGATGCAACTTTCAGTCAAGGCCTTTTTGTACCTTTTTTATGCATTTATTTTTTAACTACTAGTGTTTTATCCTAAACTATTGCTGTGGTTCTTAAACAATTCAACTAAAGCTTCCTCTGTCCTATGCAATTATTAAGTGCTGGTTGTGTTCTTTAATTCTACTACAACCAACCTTTTATGGCATGGGCCTGAGTGTGGGATAAAACGATAACACATAGATAAATAAATTGAAAGTTTAACACAACCAAAACATTCAAATATAACTTAGATTAAATGCAAAGAAAATAATCAGTGATTAAATTTTTTTCAACAAAAATTCAAGTTAATTAATTACATTACAAACCATAGGCCAGGAAAACAACATCACATGATCACAAAAAATATGGGCCAACAAAAAAGATTATATTAGCTAGTAAGCAATGAGACAGTAATTGCTTCATCATGGAAATATAAAAATATTTAACCAATGCACAAGGTAATACTGCACAACTGAGGGAACAATGAATCTTACAGAAAGAACGAGGGGTGCTACTATAGCGTGAGGTTTACCACACTATAGTGTGAGATCTACCTCCGGTTAGCACTATAGCGTGAGGTCTACCGCTACATCGTAGGAAGGAAAAAAAAAAATAAATACCTCGCATTCTCTCCAGTATATATCATCGTTTTAGCGCCTAGCCACGCTCTCTAAATTGCCTGTGTGTGTCCCCCTGTTGCTGGATCCACATAATATTGTTGGTGTTTCACAGTAGAGTGCTGGCGTTTAGGCAAGGCCTTCTAGAGAAAACGTCTTTAGAAGGAATTGGCTTAGCTTGCTACAAGCAGGCCACTCATATGAATGAATAACCGAACCATATTCACATTCCCTTTTCATAATAGGGATTTGGCTTGCAGCACCTCGCGGAAGAGAAATGCAATTTTCTGCACCAAGTGGCGAATCCACAGCAATTTGCATTAGGGTTTGATGACATTTTGAAAACACATTTTAATGATATATTGAAAAACGTATTAATTTTTGGCACCCATGTGTATTGCAAATAGCACCTTAAGGTGCCGCGGCACCCTGTTGGGGAACCACTGGATCAGAGTTTTGCGGTCACGCCGTTCCACTCCAAAGTACCAACAGCTTTTTTGTAGTACCTTCAATCGATGTGAACCATTTTAGGCCGAGGAGGAATCCGGTTTAGAGGTGCTCCATTTGCTTCCTTTTCTATGCGCATGGCAGTAAACTTCACAGCTTACGTTAAGGAAACTGACCGGTCCTCACACCTCATGCAATAGAAACTCGCCGGACCTCACACCGTATGGAAACTGACGCGGTAGACCTCACGCAGCACCAGGGTAGGCGGCATATGGCGGTAGACCTCACGCTATAGTAGTACCGAACGAGGATTTGGAAAGCAATAGCTACACATTGATACAGGGGCACATGATAGGCAGTGATGTGGTCAGTACGTTAAAAGCAGCTAGAAAAAGAACAGGTAAAATTAGATCAAACTTGCACACAGGTCAATATGCTGGCAGCATTTCCCCTGGCCACAGCCAGGGACAGACGCTGGTGGAGCCACTGGCACTCCCTGGGGTCGCCACACACATCAACAAGTTTCTTCGTAAGACCACTCAAAAAAGGGACAGTGGACTTGCCATACACACCAGAGGTCTCATGAATCAATAACAATAAAGTATCAAAACCAAATGGCAAAACAAAAAATACAAACCCACCAAAGTACAATCATAAACGCAATGTTAATTTGCATAACAATTTAAACAAACACATGAATGAAATGATACTATATAGATGATGGTGGGCATCAATGGTTAAATCGCCAAGTATTTTACGCTGTTTTCACCAAAGGTGAAGCCAGTCCATAATCATGTATGAAACTGCATGTTTTTCAAACAACAAAAGCCCTGACTAACCTGTTTCGTTTTTCAGCTTTCCTGCAAGTGCAAAAAAAGCCGGTCGCGGTGAACAACCAACTACAAGCGCTAGAAGTTTCACGATTAACGGATTGCAACATATACCTGCAGCGTGACACAGCACGTCAGCAACAAGATAGTGCAAAGTCCTTCAACAAGTGCTACCGAACGATACTGCATATGCACGATTTGACCTACTTACGCTGCATAATCCGAACCCCGCACGTGCCCAGCAGAACGAAATCACGACTTTGCTGGTGCGTAGCGGCTTGTGCATCAAAGCGTGAAGTTGCTGCTCTTCAGATCTTTTTGGTTCGGTAATGATCAAACAAACAATCGGTGAGGTATTAAACAGAGACTGCAACACGTTTGATGGACGTAGCAAAGTCACATAGTCATTGAAACATACAGTATATAAAATCACCACAAACAGAAAGCACGTTGAAGAGCTCTGCAAAATAAGAGAAAGGTGAACAACTACTAATCAGGTCAGCAATGTTTGTAAAGCCACATCAGTGACCCACACCAAGCGAATCTATCGCAATTTATTGCGTAAGGAAACTAGTTTCGTGTGTTACACATCTTCAGTCCTGCGCAAAAGTCGACATATGAAACA
>Ga0210059_1012295_pt1 | contig 12956 bp, 8 predicted proteins | sample Ectturendosymbi2_FD_188042 | JGI IMG/M metagenome (GOLD analysis project Ga0210059, IMG submission 188042) | Ecteinascidia turbinata endosymbiont from Florida, USA - Sample 2 (SPAdes) (version 2) | ecosystem: Host-associated > Tunicates > Ascidians > Unclassified | place: Key West, Florida...
GTGAACCTGGTGAACAGTTGATTGTGCCTGCTAACGGTGACGACGAGAGAGATCTCGTCGGGTGATCTCTATTGTTGCTTGCTGCCACGGTGCGAAGCTGCGCACATGCCGCTCGGGATTTCCGATCGCAACAGCATGCCATCCTCAAAGTGGAAGAGCAGTTATGACAAAGGGCGGAAATACAATAGTAACCGGGAAAAGACATGTCGTTGGTTGAAGAAGGCCAGTGATGGTTCAGAAGATGCATATTGCAAGTTATACCACACCACAATTATACCAAGGCACAGTAACTTGATGAATCAAGAAAGAAATGAACATAAGAAGAGAGTTCCACCAACGGAACAAGCTGCCTTCAAAGTTGTTAAGATTTTAAGCAGCAAAAGTGATGCGCTGAAAGTGGCTGAATTTCAGATTGCCGTTAGCGTAACCTATCGCAGTGTTATTCGCTCTGTTGACCACCTTGGAGAAATCATGGTAACACAGAAAAGGCAGCAATTTCATGGTTTTTAACAATTTGGCTTTTTTTCTCAAAAGGTGTGTGGCAACCCTGTCTCTCACTCACCTAGCGCCCTGTTCCCTATCCCTAAGTCTCGTCTTCCACTTCTTCAAATGTTGCGAAACGACGCTTTTAAAATTCAGATTAAAGTTTGAAATGAAACAGGACCAGTTCTTTTCAGCGAATGGATTTTGCATCATTGCAGATAGCGGCGGGTTGCAGGTTTTCCAAGCACGAATTTATAGTAAAACTGTTGATTCAGAACAGGTCTGCATGGTTTTGATCTTACCCCATTCATAATTTCGTCGTTCCATATGTGCTAGACCAGCTAGGTCCAACCTAAATGCCTTACTGCCTGCTGGGCCAAAAAATATGCCACTATCTTTATAAGGGCCGCACATTGAATGAGTGACTTTCATTTCAGCAAACCAAAGTTTAGTTTGAAGCTACTGAAACATTCGAATACTACAGCTGCAATGATGACGACTCGACTGTATGGTACTTTTAATCACTACAAACTGATGCCATAGACAAGTTTAGTGCTAGTGGAACAAGGCTAGTTGGAAATCAATTTAGTGAAGAGGAACACATCAGTAGAAATCATAAAACTAGAAATACGTTTTGCCCCGATGTATCAATGGACACGTGGAAATCTACCAGTGCATAATACATGATAAACAGGCACCAAAGAACTCTGCATTGCAAATGTCGAATTTAACTTAAATTTAAGATTATCAAAGACAGATTGCCATTGTATTGTACATACAGTGAAAAGCTTACTGGCCGCACAAAACCTAGCTGTGCTAGGTTGTACAAAACCTAGCTAGGTAGCTGTGTACAAAACCTAGCTAGGACATACCTGTGCTAGGCCTAACTTTAATTCACTATAAACTAGCTTGTCAACATCTTGATCAGATCAAGTTCGAGACAACTCTCAGTCTTACGATTCTTTTACAATACAGTACCACGCGTTTCAAAAATGAACTGTATAGCATCGCCCATTTAGTTCAGGTGATCTATTTCGTTCTACACATATTGGTGATGAGCATCTTACCTGCTATTGGACAGTAGTAATTTTCGACTCAAGGCTATGCACCGGTGATGTTATACACTCGTCTCTCACGTGAACTCAGATACACTTGCTAAGCTTAAGTACAGTCTGCTCCTTATCAGCAGAGCACGAAAGACCCACGTTTTTTTAGACACTTAACAGCTGGAGTAGACAGTATTACTTCGACATTGTAATTTTACATGGGCTTCCTTAAGAACCTTCTCTCAGTGGTTTAACTTTAGAGCAGCCCGCGTCAAACAAAATGCATCTTTAGCGCAACAAGGCCAACACCTATGCAATCGATTTGGTTCACCATCAAGATCAACACCTCATACCCCAGTTCAGTAATTGTTGAATCATAAACGTAATGGTCACGTGCTCCTTGAGATGACTGGCCGGAAATCGGAATGATGATAATGCTGCATATGTGGAAAACAGAGCAAGCGTACGCCGGCAACAGTGTTACTTTTAAATGAATGAACAATAAATTCCACGTATTCTAAGAATCAAAGTGGTATTTCAATCACTGTACCAATGGCTGCTGCTGCATATAAAGATCATGATTGCTTCAAAAATCGTAGTGTCAAGCGATTTCCTTGCAAATGTAGACATGCAGCAGCGGTTCCCAAACTGTGCTACGCGTACCACTAGCGGTGCGCGAAGGCCTTTAAGGTGTTACGTGAATAGGCCTACTACTTTCTGTTTATCTTCACAAAAATGTATTCATAGCGATGTTTTTTACTTATCGGGTTCTGTTAATTAATTCCTGTATTTTTGTGTACTTCCCTTGTTGGTTTTTAAAAATGGCCATTTTCATTTCTCACTGCCATTATCTTCACGTCGCATTTGTGTCAGTTCTGGTTTTCCAAACTTTTGATCGAATGATATTTGGTAGATTGAGTTTTCCTGGAGCAAGGTGGTACGTGGTGACAAAATGGGTCCCACAAATGGTTCGTGATGAGAAAAAGTTTGGGAACCACTGGCGTACAGTATGCGCAAATTTATAGATTTAGTTTGATTTATTATATCCGTTTGCGTTCTTATTTGTTTTATTAAAAAATATGGCTCTAATGTTTGTGAATAATTCTTTATTGGCATTGCGTTTTAGTTAGTAAGCAATTTTTCCATAATCAACGACAGTAATTATCTTGTCATTGCTGTTGTACAACACGCTGTGCAAGGTCAGCTTATTTATGCTTGCAGATGATAGGACTGACGATGCGTAGTGTTGCGTGAAATCGATTTCCTATTAAAAATTTGTGATTGATTCCTTGCTTCTTTCACTTGTGGAGTGAAGTTACTTGAATAGCAAGAGCCCCATCACGATTTTAACTGGACAAAACTGGCTTGCGTAATAGATGCATATAAGAATTTGATATTGCTTGCAAAGCGATTTTTGTTGTTTGCTGGCGAAAATCGTTAGTTATAAATACACCTTAAGCTTTTTGAAATATGCATGAACGGACAATGCTTGGCTATAAATAGGGCAACCAATTTTTCGACCTAAAAACTTAAAATTTTGAACTTCATAATTTATAAATGTTGACTTCATTTTGACCTACTAATTTCCTGCGTTTGCAATTGAAACACGGAATACAAAACATATATAATATATCAAACCGATAGGTTAAAGATCTTTTTGCTGTTGAAATAAAGCACTTTCAGACAGTGGGAATACAATATACCATGTCCCCATTTTTCTCTTTAGATTTCGTAATATATTGGTTTCACACCAAGCTGCCGCCCCACATTTTACAACAAAAATGCGCCCATGACACAGACCCATCGTTACGGAGTGGTTACAGAAGTGCTAAGCTTTCTAGTAAATGGAAATTTAAGTCCCATTTTGATCAACAAGTTACGAAGTATATAACATCTGTAAAGTAGCTAAACCTTTTTAAACCTTGAGTTGATTTTTAAAGTTCTCCGTGCTCTAAGTTCAAAAATACCTCCTGCAAACCTTTGGAAAGCGACTATTTTAGTGTCAGATCGCGCGGCCGCGCCACACAGAAGCGAGTTCAACTTTTCAAGCAGTTTTCCAGGGCGGATTGACATGTGCACCCGCTCATTCCAGACTGCCATGTTTACTCGCAATTGTGCACATGCACGTAAATTTGAAAGATACGCAATTGGAAAATCGAATTGCGCGTGGAGGTGCAAGTGCCGCTGAGCCTGCCGTTCATAAATGACGTCACACTATTTCCTTTATCAACCCCTCTCCCTTTGTTACATCTAGTCACAAATATCCATGCATCCCTTCAAAAATAACCTCACAGTTTTGCGCAACCCCGTACGTTGCACAAAAGGTGGACTATATCCGTTTCTGTCGAAAGGGAACTTCCAAGCTTTTTGTGATGAAGGTTTTCCTTATTGAAACGTTTGATTATAATCTTTTACATTTCAACTGGAGCACTCCTTTTCGTAGACCAGCAATTGCCTACTTGTGGTAGGAAGAGGAGTGGCAAGAAACATAACCCCGGCCGGAAATGATAGCTTACATCAGGTATTCTCAACCTTTTTTCTCCCGTTTACCTCTTGCCAGCTTCCTAACATAAAATGTACCCCCTGTTTTTTGTTTACTCACTAGCGCTGTAGAAAAATGTACAACAGTATCAATAAATCTACCTCCAGGATAGGTAAAATTTACCCCCAAGGGGTAATTTACCCCAGGTTGAGAACCCCTGGCCTATATAATCTGCGCTACACATGACCGCACGTTGCATCTCGGACGCAAAAGTGATCCCACTTGTGTATATTCGGCTACATTAGGTTTACATTACCGCAAGAAAACGTAAAAAACTTATTCACTACAAAAGTATGGTATAGGCTAGGGGTCCGCAAATTATGGGTCGCGATCCAAATTTGGGTCGCGAGGTTTTCTGATCTGGGTCGCGCAATAATTTAAATTCACATTTTAAATTTGCCATTCTTACCAGACAGAATAAATGCAATCATTTACTTTTTTGTGTGCTAAGTTTCAAACAATGTTGTGCTATAAAATTACTATGGTCACCAGTAGTCTTAAAATCGACATTTAACTATAAAGTGTTTTCCACAAAATTACATGCTCCTGAAATGTCTGGGTTGCGAGAATTGATAACTTTTTAGGGTCACGCACAAAAATTATTTGCAGTTCCCTGGTCTAGGCCACTCAGGCCCGTAGCCAGATTTTAAGGTTTGGTGGGGCAAAATAAATTTTTAATATATGTTTGTATATTTAAAAAAAATAATCTTTATCTTTGTTTTACTATATATTTAAAACTAAATTTTCTGGGCACAAAATAATTCGGGGGTAACAAAGATATTTGGAGGGGCACTGTACCCGAATGCAACCCCGTGGCTACGGGCCGGAAAGTAGCCTACTGTAATACTTTTATTATTGAAATCTCGATCATAACTTGTTTTCAGCACAAATAAAAATTATTGATTTTTGTTGAAATGTGTCTTTGTGAGTGGTGAAAAAATGACAGCCCTTACCTCTGGTTACAGGTCTAATAACTGCAAGAACGTTCGTGCTCAGGAAAAACAAAACGAACCATGCTTTCAGAGCAACAGCAAAGATGATGCAACATTGCTCATCTCGAACAAAAATTTATCCCGTGCTTTTTTCTACTGAAACGATATCGAGCGCCCGATACTGATCAACGCAATAAACCTCATTTAGAGCAGACTGTTCTAGAAAAGGATATTCCCGCGATTCCAGACCGAGTGTGTAAACTACACTATGACCGATCACTTATCCTGCCTTGCGAAAATGCATCGAGCTAAAGATCCAGAAGATTTTCTTCTTGCCATTCAGCGCTTTTCAAATTTTCTGCATTTGCGACTATCGCAGTCATCTCGTGTTGTCGACGGGCAGCCACTCTTATCCGGTTACCGGCCGCACTGTTGATATGCACTGTTTGTTGCTTGCACGTAGCCGTATGGCTTCGCAGCATCACCAACGAAGCGAAGTACAGATAACACGTCTTACATGCCGAAATACAGATGACACGTATAGCAAAATACAGATGAGATGTCACAGGGTGTTGTTCAGCTGGTTTAATGATAAAGCAAACGCAGTTCTGTGTGAGCTTATCACTCTGTGGTCACAAAAGGGGAGCTTTCAAACACCGCAAAGCTATCAGCTTTCAAATAAGTCTTGGTGCCGATCCTCAGCTATGGTTATGATCTTGGGCAATGACTGATAGAGTGCTATCTCAAGTACAAGCGGCAGAGTTGGGATTTTTGCGAAGAGTTGACGGTGTGACACTTCATGACAAAGTGAGCATGCAGCTGTGAAATTCGTAAAGCCAAGGAATGTCGAGCCACGTCTCCGAATAGAGCGATCTCAGTTACGGCGGTTCGGCCACGTGACCGGAATGCCCAAGAAAAATTGGTGAAGCGGTTCTTGTTAGCTACACCCACGAGAACATAAACTAGGGGGCTGCTGAGGACTTGAGGACTAAGTGGAATGATTGCATCTTGGACATTGCTTGACTTCATCAGACAGCCAGGGACTTTACTTTTATCATCTCGAAATCGACGTTTTCGATGCAGTGGTCTTTAGTGCCTGTTTATCATGCATATGTACTATACTTCCGCGTGTCCAGTGATACATCGGTGCAAAACTGGTTTCCAGCTCCAGGTTTCTGATTTCTACTCATGTGTTCCTTTGCATTAAACTGATTTCTAACTACCCGTGTTCTTCTATTAGCACTAAATTTGCCCGTGAAATCATAGTTTGGGCGTGATCAAAAGAAAGTACCATACAGTCGTTATCACTGCAGCTAGTATTCGAATGCTCTCAGTAGCTTTAAAACTAAATTTTATTTTACTAAAATGAAAGCAATTCATTTAATGTGCGGCCGTCAGGAAAACAGTGACATAATCTTTGGCCCAGAAAGGCATTTTGGTTGGCATAGCTGCTCTGCACCTTGGAACTACAAGCTCTCTTTTTTGCTCTCTATCTTGCGCCCGCCCCGTACGCATAACTCTGCGGGTTAACCCGCCCAGCGCAGGACTGTATTTCTATAGTCCATCGTATTCAATTTTAATTCCTGCATATACCAGTGGACAGTGGTGGAGGAACCGTTTTCAAAGTGGGGAGGGACAAGTGCACGTCAAAAAAACTATGGAAAATTGTTTTCACTAACGATTTCCTTTAACAATAGACCCAATACAAATTGTGTTACTTAAATCTATTTAAGCAAAATTCGAAAAGTTGAAAGTGGGGGGCCAGGTCCCCTAAAAACTGGGGGTTCCTAAGCCCATGCGCCCCCCCCCAGTTCCGCCACCTCTTCCAATGGAATGAGCGTGTGTTGATCAGCCACCACCCAGTTGTGATTTGGGAGAAAACACGATACTCAACATGCATCATCGACAGAGCAATTCGCTGCATTATCGACCGAGCAAACCTTACGTATGTCGGTCCACATGGATGCCATACGGAAATGTTAGGCAGAACTTTTTCGTGGAAAGAATTTATAATACTGCATTTGCCACAAAATAAGGCCCGGGTTTACATTTGCTCCATAAAAGGCATTAGGGTTGTTGATTTCATTAATGATCATGTTTGGCAATATGGGCATACGTTACAATTCTTGTTGCTCAAAAGAAGCCTTCATTCAAAATGTTTTACTCATTTACGCCATCCTATTATGAAGCATTGACATAACTCTGCAAACACCTAATAGATGTCTTTAGTCTTACCTTTGGGACAAGGCGCCAAGGGTTAAGTTACAAGAATCTTGAAAATATACCGAGGTTTGTGTTCAGTCTTCGGCAGCATTTCATTTCCTAGGAAACGCAGTATTTAAAAAGCATTTGTGGGAAACGCGGTGTTTATGAAACGTGTATCGGCACAAGACGGTTGTCGGATGTTGTCTCTCCAAGCATAACAATTCTTGGATAAGTTGCGTGAGAATGGCACAGCCAAAGGTTTGCAGGTTATTATTGTTTTCCCCAACTATCTAGTGCTACGTTAGCTTCAAGCCCATTATAAGAACGCAATGTTGAACTTGAGGCGTGATGGGACAAATAGCTCATTGACGTTCTGGTAGTACAATTTGAATCTATTGTTGCATCTTATTTACAGGAAATAAGGGTTTGAGGGTCAATCGAGCCTCTGGAAAAATTCTGAGAACATTTGGAAAAACTTATGAAGTGTTATACAACAACGTCACGAAAATCTTCCACAGTTGTTGAGAACGTAAGCAAATATTGAATCAATTCTATCATAATTTTTTATCTTCACAATTTTTATAAAGTTTTATTGTTGTTGGGAAATCATATTATATTGTCATAAGTTCGTTTTTTCGAAACCTATTAAAAAGTGCGGCAAACAACTTATCCTTCTCAGGCATTTCCTTTCCCCTAGGGGAAAAAAGCACAGCTGTGGTCGGAGCGTGCTGGAGCTCACCACCGCCACCTCTATCAGTGAATGATGGGTCGTTGCCTACAAAGACTGTATAAGCGAAAATGCCCAGCAGACCTCCGGGATCTCAACCCTGGGTTTTGGTTGCACTGGAATTTTTAAGTTAACGTGAAACGTAAAAAGTTTTTGAACAAATCGAGTAAAAGAGATTTTAAAGCAGTACATCAAACGCACAGATTTCTTAAACGTGTTTTTGTCTAGTTTTGTACATACTGTGTTGTATGTTGTATTAAATAAGCTTAACAGCTCACCAAAGGCCTCAGTATTTAAGCAGAAAAAGCGCTTCTATATGACTGGCACCAATCCAATCAAAACAATTTTTTAAAGGTTGTTTTTCGTATTTAGATCGCATTTGAAGATTTTCAGATTGTTCATTGAACTTGCATTAAAACAAAAAACATCTCCAAATATCTGGTATGCGTTTTGTACATTCACTCTGTTACTTAAATGTCGTCTGCGATGCTGCATCCAGTGTAGGATGAAAGTCTAACAGTGGGGATTTTTATTTTTATTCTATTAGGGTTGGTTTTAAGGGTTATACCAATGTTGAAACGCTATCGTCAAAACTGTCTCCTGATATTTTGTCAATCGAAAACACGTTTGAATCCTGTTTAGCAGTAGCTATGGGACTCGCTGTCGGAGGACGTTTTGAAGAAGATTCAGCGTGAGAATCAGAATGTGTAGAACAACACGCTACAGGGATAGTTTTACGCAACTTAGTTTCACTTCTTCCAACTGTTTCGCATCTATAAAGTTGCAGGTGATTTCCTGTAGAGGAGTTTTTGCGAATGTGGCGAATGTCACTGAGAGCAAATGTATTTTCCTGGACTTGTGGTGACCGCCAATAACGATATGCTTCTTTCAAGTTACTGTCATATTGATCGGTGGTTTTCTTTCCAACAGCTTGAAATTTATCTTTCCCCAAAATTGTGTTTCTAAACCGATCCCATTTCCGCCACGAGTAACAGAATCCAAACAAGATGAAAATCAGAGCTGCTCCAATAATAGACATGGCTGTGATTGCAGCAACAAAGCGAAACTCCATGAATATGTAGCAGCAGAAACCTGCAAACATCAGGCATGTAAAGCAACGTACGGTACATGTTGTCTAGCGAGGCACTGCACACAAGAGCATTATTGTAAAATTTATAAGGAGGTGTCTTTTAGGTTTTGTACAGTGAAATATGTTTGGAATAGTTTGATTTTTAAATGAAATATAAAATAATATTTTAAAAAGTGTTTATATCGCAGGAGCAATTGCGTTTAATTATGAAGGCCAGTGAAAAATCTTTTCTGCAAATGTAGCCACCCGGGTCGGCGTAACAAGGGCATCGGTCAGTCCGGACCCCACTATTTTTCAAGGGATGCTTCAAGATGAAAGGAACCCCATTATTTTCGTGCATTTTTAGGTTTTCGTTATAAACTACATCAAGTTCAAAGGCAGACCGTCGGTTTGCCTTTTATTGATGACCTGATACAAAAGATTTCTATGAGAAAAACCGTTTGTTTGTAGTAAGGAAGCTCAGGATGGTGGTGTGCGCAGTAAAACGTTAAGTTGTTGCTCAGTTCGAAATATATATTACTCGCAGAAAAGGGTGTGGCACCCAGAGTCGAAGGATTCAAAATCTTACGAACGGATATGAGATCGCTTTTGCTATAGTTGTGAATTGGGAACTACCGACATTACCTGAAAATAGGACCCAATGTTGGAAACGCAAATTGTTATTTTTTTGCAGGTTTGCTTCGTAGAGAACCATGAGAGCCACGCATTTTATGGTTGTGAAAAAATATGAAACTAATCTGCGATAAAAACACAGCAAGTGTAGGTGCTCTTTTCGCCTTTCAGTCTTTTTAAAAAAACATGCAAGAAGGGCATTCCATAAGGTTGCATGACTGCCGATGACGTCACAAAATCAATCAATCATGATCTAGGACAGGGGTGGGCAATTAGCGGCCCGCGGAAGCATGCAGAAAAAAATCTTCAACTCTCAAATTTTCTCGAACATGTCACAGTAAATGTTAGGGCTGAGGCTAAGTTGAATCGAGACCTATTTCTATTTCCATCCTAATCGCTTTGTCCATCTGTACGTAAACGTAAAACTTTTCTGTGTACCATTATTTGTTTTTACTTTATTTGTTTATTTTACGATCAGATTAGAAGTACGACCCTCCGCTGAGCGCGTCCTTCTCAAAGTGGCCCCCGAGTCAAATTAATTGCCCACGCCTGATCTAGGTAGTACGCCTGGACCGGACCAGGTAAACACCATAAAATTCGATCTGCCGCTTCTAGTGGCCACTAATGGATTTAAGTGGCGTTGCGCCAAAGCGGGATGAATTGCACTTGCTGGTATGCGACACCGACACAGGTAAAACCTCATAAAAATAAAGGAGACGGACATTTTCTTAAGTACTACAACTTAAAACAATGGTATTGAAACTGTCACTTCGAGAAAATAAGATTGTTGTGTTGGCAGACAGCCAGCACCTGTTATATTCGTCAATTATTTACGAAAGCAGAGACCTCCCGGTCGAAAGCAACGTCACGTTGCGTGGACCTATCGTTTTTCAGTAATCATGAAAACCATAGGCGTACGAGGCGGGGTTCGGGGGAGACGGCCGCCCCCTGGCTTGAAAAATTTCAGGGGAAACTCTGTTTTCAGGGCAAGCACAATTTGCTCAAAAATTTCGAATGACAAAAGATATTTCAATACAGTGAAAAATTCCAGGACAACTCCGTTTTCAGGGCAAGCGGAAGTTGCTCAAAAATCCTGAATGTAAAAAGTATATTCAATACAGTGAAATATTTCAGGGTACACTCTGTTTTTCAGGGCAAGCACAAGTTGCTCAAAAATCCTGAATGTAAAAAATATATTCAATACAGTGAATTTAGGGCAACTTTGTTTTTCAGGGCAAGCGCAAAGTTGCTCAAAAACTCCTGATTAGTAAAACGTATATTCAATATAGTGAAAAATTTCAGGGCAAACTCTGTTTTCAGGGCAAGCGCAAGTTGTTAAAAATCCTGAATGTAAAAAGTATATTCAATACAGTGAAAAATTTCAGGGCAACTCTGTTTTTTTACGGCAAGCGCAAGTTGCTCAAATATCGTGAACGGTTGAAAAATTTTCAATACAATGCATATTCACTTGGGGGTGATCTGTGTAATTTCGACTAGTGTAGTTTGTAATCTGCACCAAAGTCGTGATTAGTTATAGTGACTGTGATCTGGACCAAGCCCTCATTTTCTGTAAGAATCGAGCAATTGGATGTCGGTAGTTCAACAGCTTGATATAAGAATTCGGTAACTCCTTTGTTCGTTTTCGCGTTTGCGCTGGGTGGAGGTGCAGTGTTAAGATGATATATTTTTTTATTAACAGGAGTTTTAGAAGCGGGTAGCACGGACGTGCACATTGCTTGACTCCTTTGAGTGCGCATCTTTAAGTGCCTTGCTCAAGCGCACAGCAGGGATAACACAGGCAGGTTTAGGGAGTCAGACCGTACGATCCGGAACCGTCGCTTTTAAACATTGCGTTGCGTCATCGAAGTCGTGTACCTGTTCGCATCAGTAAAGCAATTACCGTAAAGCAGAGGTCGCAAACCTTTTTGAAACTGCGAGCTACTTCTTGTGTACCGATTAATGCGGAGGGCTACTAGTTTGATACAAGTGTGTATTACACACTTCTGAAATAAAAATTTTGCTCAATTTACCTTCCATTATTTTATTATTGGTGAAGGCATTGATCATGCTAATGTTATTTTTAGAACAGGCCCGCGGGCAACCTACATGGTCCTTGCGGGAGACCCGGTGCCCGCGGGCACCACGTTGGTGACCCCGCCCTAAAGTTTCTTGTCTGGGAGAACACAGTACACAAGGAACGTCAACCCCTTGAGTTAACAAGCAAGTTAACTACAGAATTTACCTATAACGACACGTCTAGGGTATTGCATAAAGAACGTTATTTCCGAATTGACAATTTGACATTATAAGCGAAATGAAATGCATGTAAAAGATGCCATCGCGACCAAACAAAATGTAACGTTTTGGGTGAATTGACGTTCCAGACGAAGCCGTTATAAACGAATTAAACTGTATAGAACAGATTTACGTAAGGTTCAGGCCCCATTAGGATTAAACTAAAACGTTATTTTCAGGGCAAACTGCTTATTTATAGGGAAAATTATTATTTTCAGGGCAAATTTTTTCCGCCCCCCAGTAAAATGCCTTCCCGTACGCTTATGATGAAAACTATCGCTTTCCAGTAATTTAAAAAAACTTGCATTTCAGTTCGCGGCGACAAAGTGCGCCGCTGTAAAATTCGTAAAGACCTGAATTTTGATTCACTTCTGGGAATCCCATAGCTGCATGTGTCCAGAATGTCCCACGAAAAGTTGACGAGACAAATCCTGCTTGCTATATTCACGGGAAAAAGCGGCCTAGAGGTCGACCAACGACCAAGTGGGGTGACTACATCTCGTACCTTGCTTAGTCCTGTCTTGGTGTGGAGACAGCAAAGTGTATGACATTGCTGTCGACCGTAAGGTATTTCGAGTCCTCCTAGGGCTGCTGCCCCTACGACCTCCTCAGAGGTGGAGCAGGTTGGAAAATGAATGAAATAACTAAAGCTTTTCAATAAATTTATGACATCAACTCTGTAGACAGTCTCTCGATCTGAAATAACTTTAGAAGAACTTTAATTGCTATAATCAAACCGTGGTTCTATGGCAGACATCTGTTAGATACAGTTGCTCGAAAGATAACGGACAAAAGACTTTGAACTTGGTGAAGGCAGAGGCGTAACGAGGGGGGGCAAGTGGGCACAATTCGCCAGGCGCCGAATTACTATGGGGCACCGAATCACTGCGGGGGCGCCTCCCAACAATGTCACAAGTACTTCTTCAGTACAGTAAGTTTGCTTCCGTAAGACCTCAGGTTCGAACATAGGGGCGCCTCACTCGCGTCTTGTCCCGGACGCCATTTAACCTCATTATGCCCCTGG